>Ga0316207_10000373_pt1 | contig 77796 bp, 94 predicted proteins | sample 6weekpyrite_MG_FD_204943 | JGI IMG/M metagenome (GOLD analysis project Ga0316207, IMG submission 204943) | Microbial mat bacterial communities from mineral coupon in-situ incubated in ocean water Damariscotta River, Maine, United States -... | ecosystem: Environmental > Aquatic > Marine >... | reverse complement strand
AGTGGTGACTTCTCTAATTATATTGGGCAAGATAGCCCTTAATTAATATAAGATAAATTAATAATTATTTATAATTTATATCATTATTTTATATAAAGAAACAGGAAATGAGAGAAATGGCGCCCCGAGCGGGTCTTATCACTAACGCCCGAGGCCGCGGCGGTTATGATCTTCCGTTTATCAAAATTCATAATTACATTTCCGTCCTTTATTTCAAGTTTAGTTACAAAGGTTGAGAAAAAAGCTCTTAATACTTTCGGGTCTTGGTAAGAGGTCAAAATATACCGCAACTCCTCAGCTATAGCCTCGGTATCACCTTCGCTGATGTTCGTTTGTGGTGGTTTTTCGGAATCGATTAATTTTATCTCACCCTCTAGCCTGCCGATGGTGTTTTTGTGCTGTTTGATGCGCGGCGCAAGGTCGGACAAATTCAACTCGCCAGTTTCTAGGGAGTCATAGAGTCGCTCTAGCTTGCCTTTAGCTGCAGATAATTGGGTCGACAGCTGTTGCCGGCGTTTTTGGTTGTCTTTGCCCCACGAATCATTGGCGGCTTTTAGCTCAGTGATAAGGGTATTCAAGGCGGCTGGCGTTAATGCCTGACTTAACAGCATCTCAATTAGAAAATTATCGAGTTCCACGGCTGGGATTGGCGGGGCATCACACCGATGATATTGAGTTTTGTCACGGCACTTATAGTAGTGCCTGATCTGATTTTTTCGGCCGCCGCTAACCACCTGCATAGTGGCACCACATGAGCACTTGAGTAGACCGGAAAAAACAAATGAGCTTTTAGGGGATCCGGTGTCAGGATTTGGCGAGGCGGCGCCGATAATTTGCTGAACAGTGTCCCATTGTTCCTTCTCAATAATAGGCTTATGCGAATCCACCACCACCCACTCATCACGTGGCTTATTTCTGCCGGTTCGTTTGTCTCTTCGGCCAAAAACAGTCTGGCCAGTTACGGCCTCTGACTTCAAGATATAAAGCACGCCTTTATTATTCCAGGGCTTACCTCTATGGCTCAGGCCTTGTTGATTCAGGCTGACAGAAATCGCTTTTGCTCCATGCCCATCTAGGCGCAACTTAAAGATTTTTTTAACCAGATCCGCCTCGCCATCATTGATAACAAGTTTTTTTCTTTTTGGGTTATCAGGAGAGGGCACAGGCTTATAGCCAAACGGCGGCTGGCCACCGTTCCAAAAACCATCATGGGCATTTTTGAGCATGGATCGCATGGTGTCGCTAGAAACTTGGCGGCTATACCATTCATCGACAATTTCCAGCACACCTTCAAGCAGCCAACCGGTATCTGATTCTCGATCAATTGGGGTGGACACATAAATGATTTCAACGCCAAGCTTATCGAGCTGGCGCTTATATAGGCCGGCGTCTATTTTGTTGCGAAAAAATCGAGACGTTGACCAGGTGATCAGGTAATCGGGGCTATGCACATCGCAATAGGTCATGATGTCCTGAAAGGCAGGCCGTGAATCGTTGCGACCAGAGCGGCCATCATCAACAAACTCACGCACGACAGTCGCGCCCAGCTCCTCGACTTTTTTACGGCAGCGCTCGACTTGCCCCTCGATCGGCAACTCTTCCTCTGCTTGGCCTGTGGTGCTAACACGGGCGTAGATAACTGCGTTTTTTCCCTCCATGGGCGGTGATTTTACACTTAAAACAGTTGCTAGGCGTGTGACACTGAACTAACCATTCACAAGACATACTACCCCGTTGTTTTGTCTTGCTTTTTCACCGATTCTGGCTAAATGTCAGAGAGCCCGATTCACACACCAAAGCCCACCGTAAATTTTATTTGCGTGGGCTGTAAAACCAAGTTTGAAGCGAGCCCGGATCGTCACGAGGATGCCCCGGATCGTCCTTGGCATCCGTTTAGCTACTTTGCCCAGTGCCCTCGTTGCGGTGATGAGGCGAATCAAGCCTGGTGGCAAATCAATATCTGGAAAGGTCACGCCAATGCCACCGGACCAACCTCGGCCGAAGGTATCGCGGCAGTCACCAGCAACATCGCCGGCCACCCAACCCCACAAGAGGCCTTGATTACCCGCTTTAATGCCATGACCCACGGCAACGATGCCAAGGTAGCGCGATATTTCCCGGCCCGACCCGGTCAGTATGAGATTTGCGAGGGTTGCGAATACCTTGAAAGTGTCTGTGAGACACAAAAGGGCTGCCTGAAACGGGCTGAGATAAACCTGCGTTATCAGATTGCTTTTTCAACCCAGGATCCACGCGCCTTAATGGATCTGCATTCCGATCGCATGGCCTCGCTGCATTCATTGATCGACGAGATGATTTACATCGTCGCAAAAGATGGCGCCCGCCTGACTGCGCCAAGGATGTATTATGACAAAGACGGTTGTTGTCATGTATTCAAATACAAAGACCAGCACACGGGCAATGATGTAATCATCAACGAACACACCGAACACCCGCTACTAAAACGGATCTTCGAGGCAGTGGCCAAGGTTGGCCTGGCCATGCCCGATATGAACATGACCCCCAAAGGCCAGGACGAGACCAGCATCATCAAGGGCCACCTGGCCAAAGATGCCGCTGATCAGGAGACCATGGCCGATTTCCAGCGCCGCAACACCGAAGCCCTGGAAGGTCTGGCCGACATGATCGAAAGCAGTAAACAGCAAACCGAACAAGACGAGATCCTGATCGAGTTTCAACAGGAAGATGATGGCCATGGCTGAACGCGTCTCATCAGCCCAGCGGGTCAAACTGCAGCACGTCGCTGAGGCCGAGGTGATGCGCTACGCAGGCAATCACTCGCTATGGCACAAGTATGTGCACAACGTCGAGCTGGATGCGGCCCAGGTGCTGAAAATGCACGAGATGGACCAGCACAAAAATACGATTGATTTTTCCTGTCGTCGTACCGGTAAAACAGCAATAAAGGAACTCTGGGATCTTGAGTATATGGCTTGCAATGCCGACCAGGAACTCGGCATCGTTGCACCACGCGCCGCTCAGTCTGAGGTAAACCTGCGTTATCACACCGACGCCACCCGTCGCTCTGACATTCTCGACAACTACCTGGCGTTTAAAGATGGCCGCCGGCAGCGCTCAGACACCTATTACCAGTTTTCCAATAATTCGCTAGCGCGTTCCTACGGCATCATGTCGCAAGTCGACGGCGGCGACCTCACCATCGCCAGCCTCGAAGAGGTCGACGACATGCCCAAGGATCGACTGTATAGCAATTTCCTTTTGATGCTGGGCTCTAATCGGCGCATGGGTGCCGACCAGAGCAACATCAAAGATCCGATTATTAGAATCACCGGTGTTTTCAAAGGCGCCGACACCCTGGCCGAGATGGTTAAAAACGGCAAGTATCACGTCCTCACCACCGTTAACGCCTACCTCGGCATGCAGATGGGCATCATCAACCGCAAATTCATTACCGACATGAAAAACGAGCTCAGCCCAGACGAGTACATCCGTCAACTGCTGTGTAAAAACGTTTCAGCGCGCAATCTGGTATGGGAAAAATACGTCCGCAAGGCCATGCAGATCGGCCTCGAGGCAGGCATCGAACTGGCCCAGCCACTGCCAGGCATGCAATACAAAAAACGCGGCATGTTAGGGCTGGGCTATGACCACACCGGCCATGGTGAAAACCCCCAAGCCTCCAAGTCGGCCGTGGTGATCACCGAGCAGATCGGCAACTTTATTTGTGTGATCTTTGCCAAGACCTGGGCAGCCGGTACCGATGAAAAGATCATCGAAAATGATTTGATTGGAATCTGGGCTTATTTCCGGCCGGATTACGCCATGGGCGACGCCTTCGGTATTGGTCTGATCACCTCTGTTAACCATCGCCTGTTAGCTGAAAAACTAACCACCATCGACATCAAGGCTATCGGCGACGGCCAAAGCACTGCCAGCAACTGGCCCGATTGGCCTTTCGCCCCGATTCGTTTTGAAGGCATGACCAAGCACATCATGGCCCAGGCCGTGCGCAAGTGTTTTCACAATTCAATGGCCGCCGTGCCTTACTTTGACGACCTGGATATAAACGATCCAGACACCGCCGACCTGCGCACCCTGGTGCGACAGCTCACCAATATAAAAACCGAACACACCAAGGCCTCATACAGCAGTTACAAGATGGTGAATACTAAGCTTGGTGATGATCTTTTCGATGCCTGCATGGCCTCAGTGTGGGCGCTGGGATCACAAGGGGCAGCACCAGCTTGCACCGTGGTGCGGGTGCGCAAAGAACCCCAGGCAATCCAACAACACACACCCGGACAACTACAGCGCTTAATCATGGCCTATCAATGGTTGGCCTGGTTGCATCAAACAGGCAAACGGACGAGGGCGCATTAATGGCGATCGGCGAATGGTTTAATCATTGGGGCAATGGCAAGCCGGTGGCAGGCGAGGTAACGCCGGTACCGGGTAAAGAGCTACCCAACACCACCCGCACAGGCAAAACCCCTACCCCTGAGCAACAGATGAAATATCAGTACGCCTGGGAGTTTGTCGACCCCAGCGTAAGAGCTGCAATCCTTGATATCCGCAAGATGGACCGCGACGATACGCGGGTGAAAAAGGTCCACCAACGCACTGCCAGAGCGATTGTAAAAGGCGGTCTGATGCTGGAAATTGCCAGCGACAAGACCCGTTTAATCAGAGAGTGGAAACAGTTCGTAAAACGCCTCCACTTGGACCGACAGGAAAAACTCGAATCCGACGCCCGTGGCCTGATCATGGAGGGCAACCTGCCCATGCAATGGGTGATTGATAAACTCTCGCCGCGGGTGGTGCAGGGCGTGCGCATGCCGGCCGAAACTATCCGCCCTGTAGTCGGCGAAAACGGTGTGTTTGAAAACCCACAAGCGGCCTATGAACAGATCGACATGATCTATGGCCGGGCAACGGCTAGCTTTGCACTGTGGCAGCTCACCATGGGCCGCCTCTCACCGGATAACTATGATGATTGGGGTTGTTCTGGTCGGCCCTTACTGGATTCATGTCGGCAAAAATATCTACAGCTAACCATGACCGAAAGCGATCTGGTTAAACGTCGCCATGTGCGTGCACCGAATCGCTTGTCGCATTCGCTTGAGGGTGCAGACGAAGAAGAGTTAGAGAAATACGAAAACAAGGTCTACAACGAACAAGGCGAACAGAATACTGATTTTTTCAGCAACAAAAAAACCACCGTTCAATCAATTCAGGGCGATGCCAACCTCGACCAGATAGCTGACGTTGCTTATCTACTTGATTCATTTCTTGCAGGCACGCCCATGCCGGCCGGCATGCTTGGTTATAACAAAGACCTAAGCCGCGACATTCTCGAAGATCTGAAAAAGGATTTTTTTGAAGAGGTCGACGCCCTGCAAGAAACGCACGCCTGGGTGTATCAGCAGGGCTTTGAGTTGCACTTGTTGCTGAAGGGTATCAACCCGATGAACTACGATTTTGCCGTCAAATTTGCCGAGCGGAAAACAGACAGCCTCAACCAGCGTGCCGATCTGGCTCTTAAATACCAGGCTTTGGGCCTACCTAAAGAAACAGTCTGGCGCACAGCCGGCCAGAACCCGACCAAGGTGTTGGAACAACGCAAGGCCGAACAAAAACATAAAGACGTTTATGGTAGCGACGAAGGCGACGAGCACGACCTGGACAAACCTCGGCCGCGGGTATCAGTCACGCCGAATAATGCCCGTAAGGGTGAATCAGCGACGAGTATCAGCAACTAATGGCCGACCTCGCCACCAACCAACGCACCGCCACCCCGGCCGTCATTCGGCGCGCTTCGGCGGCTGCGCGTCGCTCTATGAATGTGCTCGACCGTCAGGCCCTGGCCCGGTTGCAGCGTATTTATAAGGCAGCGGTGAAAGATATTCAGCTGCGTATTCATGCCTACGGCGGCGCCACCGGCACGCTACGGCTTGAAGGCATGCGCGCCATGCTTGGCCAGATTCAGACCCGCCTCGACGAGCTGACCGAGGCGCGAAACACCTTACTCAATAACAACCTCGACGGCGCGGCATTGATTGGCATTAAACCCTTTCAGGATAGTGCGGCGCTGGTGTCTGCAGATTCATTTAACCAGGTCGCCCATGAGGCAGTGAATTTTGTCCGTACCTTTGCCGACAGCAACGGTGTGCAGCTGTCTGATCGGCTTTGGCGGTTGGATAACAACGCCAAAGAGATGGTGACCCGACACATTGAATCGGCCGTAATCCAGGGCCACAGCTCCAGCCAGGCGGCGCGTGAATTTCTCAATCGTGGCCAAGCGGTACCCGCGGCCCACCAGGTGGCTATCAACAACGCCAACGCCATGCGGGTGGCGCGCACCTTTGGCCGGGAACTGATGACCGGGGAGATGAATCCTTATGCTCAGGCGCGGCGTCTATTTCGTACAGAGATTAACCGGGCTCACGGCGAGGCCTACATGGCTGGAGCAGAATCACACCCGGATGTGGCGGGGTTTCGCTATCTGCTTAGTCCTAACCATCCTCGGCCTGATATTTGTGATATGCATTCCAGCGTTAATTTGTATGGCCTGGGAGCTGGTGTTTATCCGACACGCGAACAGTGCCCTTGGCCAGCTCACCCGAATATTTTGAGTTATGTGGTAGTGGTGTTTTCTGACGAGATCAGCGAGGCCGATGGTAAGGCTCGCACCTCACGTATTGACTGGCTAAAGCAGCAACCGCCACACATACAAGAGGGGGTGCTGGGAGCGCGTAAAAAGCGGGCTCTTTTGCAACAAGGTCTATTAAAGCAAAACGAAATCGCCACGCCCTGGAAGGTATTAAAACAGCGCTACGAGCGCCGCGGCATCGATACCGATAAGCTGTTTGTAAAATCAACCGCTAACGCGCCGGCACTGATCGGATCCGATCGCATTAGTGAACTGCAGCATGAGGCCCGCCAATATGTTTTAAACCAGGGAGAAAAAACAGGCTGGGAGCACCTGGTTGCCTTTGATGTCAACACAGGTAACGAATTCATGCGCAAGACATCGCGCAAACCACGACAAGTAGACTTTGATAGGCACCAGATGGTCATGCTGCAACAGCCTGGCAACCGCCTAGAGATTACCCACAATCACCCGAGTAGTTCGTCGCTATCCATCCCTGATCTGCGCGTTTCAACCCTGCCAGGTGTCAGCAAGATTGTGGCGGTAGGGCACGACGGCACCACCTATACCGCGGCAGCCTTGACCGATGTTAAAAGCCTGGTTGATGCCTCAGCAGTGATAGAACGCGAAATATTCAACAGCATTAAGAGAAAGGTTCAACGTAATGAAATAAGCATAGACGCGGCTCAAATCATGCATTCGCATATCCGCAACCTGGTACTGGATAAGTTGGGAATGATCGATTACAAGGCCTTCAACACCTCAACCAATTTTAATAAATGGCGTCACGAGCTTGGCAGCGATGAAGTTGAAGCAATCGCCAACACAGCCCGCGACAAAGCCATCAAGGAGCTGCAGCTGTGAGCAATATCATCGATCCAGAAGTTGGCCCATATTCACCCCGTGAAGATATCGAGGCCTGGATAAAAGAACTGGAATTAATGCCCGATTCTGAATCGCGTCACGACAGTATTAAACAAGCAAAACTTTGGTTGGAGCTACAGGAGAGATCATCGAATGAGTGATAAAAAATTAACACGCTGCAGCTGCAGCCGGGTTTTGTTTGATGGTGATGTGCTGAAAGGTACAACAGTTATCAGAGTGAAACCTGATGGAGCTTGTGAAGCCAAGTGTAAATTTTGTAAAAATTGGGCGGCGGTGCCTTTTGTTTATCAGGCTGTGGTTGGTTGATATTGAGATGAAACAATATTTTTGGAATATCCTGATTTCGATTGACCAACTAGCAAACACCGTTGCTGGTGGTGATCCAGACGAAACTATTTCAAGTCGTGTCGGGAAACGGCGTCATAACTGCAAATTTTGTTACTGGCTCTGCCGGGCGCTGCACTGGATAGATCCGCATCACTGCGATAAATCAATTGAGCTGGATGAGGGGAGGTAATAAACGATGAGCATAATAATTAGCGATAAATCACCAGAGCAAGTTGCATATGAGAAAATTGTAGGCGCAGCCAAACAATTGAAAATAAATCTGATGGACATGGAAGCCCATTTAGCAATTACGTTTGTCAATTATGATTACGTGCGAGATGTTTATCAGACGTTGGAGCGAGCAACAAATCAATTATCTGTTTTAGTGCTGACTCCGGGCATTGATCAATATGCCCGTGATGCTGAAAAAAATAAGTCTTATGATGTTGTTGCTGAAATCACATCACTGCAAACTGTTATAAATGCTGCTCTGGTCGGTATTAATGATCAAGCGCCCGCAACAGTCAATCTAATGCCTCCATCGCAATGGAATGGTGGCAGGACAATGATTTCTAATGTACTCACAGACACGCAGACTGCTGATCTACGCAATGTACTTGCGCTAGTAATTTCTGAGATTGGGTAATGTCTATTAGCTATGTAGGCCAGCGCGGCACAACGTGGATAAATTCGACGGGATCTTTATCTCGTACGCTGACGTTACTTGGTGCTACAGCTAATAATTTACTAATTGCATCGCTGGTAAAGCGCGTCAGCAATGGCGCTCCTAGTGTTTCGGCCGGCTGGACATTGCTAGGTCATGTTGCCGGGGCAGGGGCAACACATACTTTGTGGTATAGGATTGCAACCGGGGACTCTGGCGACGATATAACAACGACATGGGGAGATACTGGAGAGCCACAGTTGACTGTGTGGGAGTACACAGGCAATACAACTATTGACGTACTAGATAGTGTTGTTGCCACAAGATACGCCTTCGGCACAGTAAATACGCTAGGGAGTTTGACCCCGGATTCATCCGCAGGGGCTATGATTAGTGTTTTGGGGAATCCAAATTCATTGGAGTGGAGATCTAACGGTCCATTCATTGATGTGGGCACACGTAATGATAAAGTTGGGGGTACATCTTGGGATCCCTTACAATCGATAGCCTTAATCCCTTATACCTCTACAGCGGCTATTGATCCAACTTGGTCAACAACAGATACCGGTGGCGCAGCACTAGGGATACAAGTGTGTTTCAAAGAGCCTGGTGGCGGTTCTAGCCCCGTTTCAAACACTATCACCTCGTCATTCACGGCCTTGGCAGTTGCCAGCCAAGCCATCACCCTGCCACACGAGTCAAACCAAAATCTTGAGGCATTATTGGCCCCCGCCTTTGAGTCAGTTGTTTATTTCGATGATGCCAAAGCGGCCAACTTAGAATCACTCATCGCATTAACTGCTGAGCAGGCGCCGCTGTTCAATGCCTTGGCCACTATCAATACCAGTCAGGGCGGTGCCTTGGAATCTCTATTGCAGACTGCAGCGCAAGCACAGCCGGCACTTGAGTTGTTGGCTGAACGTGTTGGCACTGTTGGCGTCAATTTTGAAAGCGGCGCCTCTGCCCTGGCTGTCTCTAATCCAATAAGCTCATCATTCACGGCCTTAGCGGTTGCTAGCCATGCCATCACCCTGCCGCATGAATCAACGCAAAACCTTGAGGCATTATTGGCGCCAGCCTTTGAGTCTGTCGTTTTTGTCTCTGGCGTTAAAGCAGCTAGCATAGAATCGCTCCACGCATTAACAGCCGAGCAGGCGACGCCTATCAATTCACTAGCAACGATTAACGCCAGCCAGGGCGGTGCGCTTGAGTCGCTGTTAAAAACTGGCACGGCGGCATCGCCGGCGACTGAATCACTGGTTAAGGCGGTTAGTAGTATTGGCGTCAATTATGAAAGCGATTCAGCATCACTCGCTGTTTCAAATTCGATTGATGTGGCACTGACATCGCTAGCTCAAAGCACCAATAGCCTCAGCGTTAATTTTGAAACCAATATCACGGCGATAGCTGTTTCAAACTCGGCCAGCATCGCGCTCGAATCGCTACAGGGATTAGAGCATTTTTCAGAGGCGCCATACGCTGTATTACGTGGTTTTGCCCGTGGCATTGATGGCAACCTGGAGGCGGTGGCGACGTTGGTGGTGGCGGGTGATGCCGCGGCCGAGGCCTTGATTTCAACTGGCAATGGTTTTCAGGTAAACGTAGAAATTCTACAGCTATTGCAACAGGCCTCAGCGGTGCCGATTGAAGCGGCGGGAATCGACTTTATTCCTAGCTATCTCGATCTGGTAATGTTGTTGTCTGATGAAGTAAATATCAACGCGCCGATAATCGATGAGATCAATTTATTCTAGCAAAAAAGGACATAACGAACCGTTGTTATGTCTTGATTTAATTGTAAATATGTAACCTGATCAAAGGCAAAACGCGCTGGGTTTCCCTACAAGTTATCCCGGCCGAAGCGATAAGCCAGGCACTGTGAAAACGGTGTCGGGCTTTATTTGTTTATAGGGATTAAAAAATGTCGATTATTGCCGCGGAACTTAAAAAATTTGCAGCGCTGAACCGTCCTGAAGACGATGCCACATTGACCGGTGGCGGTGTTGATATTGGTTGCATACTTGAAGTAACTCAGCTGGCTGCGAATGACACCCTTGAGGCGGTCTCTGATAATGTCGCCGACATTATGAACCTGACGATTGACGGCCGCCTTGCTGCCGGCGATCCAAACTCTGAGGTTAATGCAATGAACGGCACTACAGTGGTGTCATTCACAAGCACCTTAGAGCGTGTTTTAAAAATGACTCTGGCTAGTGCGCCAGCCGGCAACGTTACCATTCGCCGTTCTGCCAGCGGCCCGACGGTTGCGGTGATTCCTGCAGGCAAAACCAGCGCCTCAATTTTATTTATCGGCTCGGCGTCAGAGGCTGGTGCAGTTACCCGTTGTGAAAAAGAATTTTGGAAAAACGAAAACGCCACGCTCACCCTGACCGCGGCAAAAGTCTCGCTGACAGCAGACCCCAGCGCTGTGGTGCGCATTGCTGTAGAGACCGCCAAAAACGACAGCACCACTATAGCCAATCGCAAGGCTACTCCAGCCGGCGTTAGCTTTGTTGATGATGGCGTCGAGGTCAATGTGCCGGGTAATCAGCTAGAGGCCGGATCAGTGATTGGTGCATGGATAGAGCAGGCGCTTAACGCTGGTCATGCGGCGCTTAAATCTACTTTCACAACACAAATCGCCGGGACTACAACCTGATGAATAAATTTATTTGTAAAGGCCCAGTAATCGGCACCATCAGCCAGGCGGACATCGATAAATCGGTGGCCGATGTTGATGCTGGCGAGCTCGACAAAGCCATTCCTCAGGATGCGCTTGGGCATAAAAAGCGCGGCGTGATCAAAAAAATAACATCGTCTAAAGGTGGTGTAAGCCTGAACGAAAACGGTGATCCCGAGATAGTCAGCCCAGAAGCACAAAAGACCATTGTTCCATGTGGTCATGATCTCACGCCACTGATCGAGGCAGTGCCTTTTGATGGTCTGGAGTATGAGGTGGTCTGCCCAAGTTGCGGCAACGTGGTGGCGGTGAAGCGGGTGGCGGATCAATAAGTGAAGGCCGGCGAGCACGGTGTTATCACCAGGATCAACACCAAGTTTGATCTTGGTGGCGCAACTAAATTTAGCCTGCATGTCGAGCGCCCAAGTGGTAGCAGCTTTGATGTGCCACACGAGCGCTTTACTGTCGGCGCTATTGATATCGATACGGACGAGGGCTCTTTTTTGGCTAATAAATACGTGCTGTTTACCACTGCCGAAGGTGAGTTTACCGAAGCTAATGATAACGACCTAAAGCTGACCGTGGATTTTGGTGTGGGCAAGAGGTTGAAAACAATCAACAAGATTTTAACGGTTGATGAGTAGGAGTTTTTACAGTGCCAAACAACGTCATTCATCCAAATAAAAATCAGTCAATGCGATTCTTGACTGGTCTCAGTGTGCGCCTGAGTGAAGGGTCAACGACAACGGTTGAGACTGTAACAAGGGCGGGGCGTTTTTACGATCCGAGATATGGATGGTTTGATATCACTAAAGCGATGTTGCTGCAGATGGTAGATAACTTCAGCAAGCGGACTTATGGGCAGGATATCTATTTCGATGTTGCACATAAACCAGACGATGGAGGCGCTGCCAAGGTTCTGGCGTTGTCTGTCGAGGGAAACCGGTTACGGGCAAAACTTGAATGGACCGAGTTCGGGATTGATGCAGTTAGAAAACGTGGGTTCCGTTATTTATCAGCTGATTTTGTTGAAAACTACATGAACAACGAGACAGGCGAGGAGAAGGGCGCCCTTTTACGTGGTGCTGGTTTAACACTTAGACCTGTGATTAAGAACAACGAAGCTATTCAGTTATCTGAAGGCGACGAAGAAATACCAACCTTTATACATCCTGAATTATTGAAAGAACTCACTGAGGAGATTAATCAAATGAAAGATAAGTTTTTAAAACTGCTGTCTGAGGCCCTGGCCAAAATTGACGGCTTGACCGATGCCGTCATTAAGCAGCTAAGTGAAAATTTTGACGCTGCACTTGATGGCGTAGCCGATGATGCAAAAGCTCAGGTCTTGCTCGCTTCGTGGACAAGCACAGGAAAAACACTGGCCGAGGCCATGAAAACCAACCCTAACGCCACCATCCAACTGGCAGCCCCTCAAGTTGGCGGCCCGACCTTGGCCGAGGTTGAGGCAATGATAGCCAAGCGTGAATCTGATAGCGCCGCGGCGGCTAAGCAGTTGACTGAACAGTTAGAGACTAACGTTAACCTTTATAAAAAGCTGTTGAATGAAGCGGAAGGTCTTAAAGAGCTGCCCGATGATCAGTTGGGTATTTTGTTATCTGTTGCTGATTCTTTTACTGCCGACATGCCAGAGATAACTGTTCGCAAACTGGCCGAACAACAGATTGAGCTAGGTAACAAAATGACTGTTTCCTTACAGTTGGCACAGCTTGGTTACCAAGGCCCTGAGGGTAGCCCTCGCATTACGGTCGACGATTCCAACAGCATCAAAGAGTTGCAGGAAAACATTGATAAGAAACTGGGTATCACCGACACATCAGATTCTCGTCGTTTTGCCAATACCGGCGGCCAACTGCCAGAGGAAAACAAAAAACTGGCTGAGAAGTTTCTCGCTGTCTATGACCAGGATAATGCTCACCAGTTGCGCACAGAAGCTAAACTTTTGGCGGCTGGAGACGGGGTCGTCTCCGATGTAGCTGTACCGGCAACTTTCGAGCGTACTGTTATTCGTGAGGCTCTTTATCGCTTAGTTGGCCTGCAGTTTGTTAACTCAGATACGCTACCTTTTGCCAGCTCTCACTTACTGCCATACAGCTACCGCGATTTAACCGCTGCTGGCCGTAGTAACACTCGTGTCTATGAGGGTGGTTCGATCCCGCGCGCTGGTGTAATCCAGACATCAGAAACGGCTTACGCGATCCCGCAAAAGATTTCCTTTGAGGTATCTGATGAGTTGCGTTATCTGACATCGGCTCGTCATATCAATTGGGATTCAGTGATTGAGAATCAGCAGAACGCGGTGCGTATTATTCATGAAGACACTGAACAGCTTATCTTTAATGAAGTTCTGCACTCGGCTGACGAATATCAAGCGGTCCCTGTTGTGGCTGAGGATCTGGGTGCTGCTACAGATGCGTCAAATACTATATTTGTTACCACTCAGTTCCCTGTGGTGCATCCGCGTAAGGTGTTTGATTTGCAAGGCAGCCAGGTAGGCAACACCAGCAACACAATCACCATTACGTTGGCGGGTACTGAGATTGAGGAGTACACCGGCCAGACAGCCGCTGCCACTTACTACGTGATGGACTACAACCTGGGCGAGTTTTATTTCATCGATGAAAGCCAGGCAGTGCAAACACCAGGTAGTGCTGACGCGCTGACGATCTCTTATAGCTACGCAACCAACGTCTACAAGTTCGACACTGATCTGGGGGGGGACGCGACGGATGTTCACTGGGATAAATTCTTGTATCGCTATGGTCTGCGCAAGAACGTGATTGAGGACGAGCGTTATCACCAGGCTAACTTTGGTTTGATGAGTGGCACAGCCATGACTCAGATCGAACAGGCCAAGCAGTTCGGCGCCAACTCTAAACGCAACGGCACAGACCTGGCCGTGGATGGCAACCTGGGCCGTGTTAAAGACGTTGGAAATTATAAGGCGTCTGCACCGGGTCTGTGGATGGGTGACCAACGCATTATCGTCGGTGAGCGCGGCCAGACACGTCTGCGCATGATGAAACCTTGGTCAATGGGTGAGCTTGAAAACCAGAAGGATGCCAACGGCCGGTTTACCGGCAAGAAAGAGGCTTATGGTGATCAGTACATTTTGCTCCATACACCTACTCAGCTGAAACGTGCTTACACCTCGATCGTGAATTACAGCGCGACTGGACGTGTAGCTCGCTAAGTAATGGCTTCCCTCCCTTAACTGGGAGGGGAACCCCTTAGGTGTTAAGGAGAAAATAGTTATGAAACAGATCCCATTTCACAATGATAGCGACAAAGATCGCTATTTTGGTGGCCGGTGTGTGCCTGCAGGTGAGACGCGCGTACTCGACGAGAATTTAATTCCCTCCAATCAACACCACACGGCCAAACAAAAAGAAAAACCAGCCAATGAAGCCCCTCAGCTTTCTGAAATTGAAAAGTTAGCGCAGGCGATTGTTGGCAAAAAAGTACCTGAGGTTGTAGCCGAAATTCCAAGTTTATCTGATGAGATGCTAGCCCTGGTTGAGCAAGCCGAAAACAAGTCACCACGTAAAGGGATCATTAATGTTTTGGCTGAGGAGAAACTGATCCGCGCACAGCGTTTGGATGCAGTGAAAGAAATTCTGGTTCAGGACAGTGTAGCCATTATCGAAACCCTTGAAGCATTAGATCTTAATGAGATGAATTCACTTGAAGCGGTCGAGAAGGTGCAAGCAACACCACGTACTGATTTACTGACTGCAATCGAGGCGGATCGTCTGCGTCGTGCTGATGTAGGTGGTGGTGAATAACTTAGAGCCACAAGAAGAGATCGCCGAAGCCTTCGATGATCTCAGCGATGACGAGCTCCGCCATAAAAAGGCGGCGCTCGAAGTTGGCTCAGATAAGTGGTCAGCAATCAGTGCCGAGCTTGATGCCAGGATTTTACCTGGCGCCGGTGCAGGTGGGGATTATTAAATGGCAAGTCGTGAGTTAAACGATCTACACCCAGAAATGCGCGATCGCACCGAGGAGTTTTTGGCGCATTGCGATTTTTGTGGCTTGAATGTTCTGATTTATTGCACCAAACGCGACATGCAAGAACAGGCAAGGCTGTTTCGTCAGGGTCGGTCATTGTCTGAAATTATGGCCAAGGCCGACGAATTGAGCGACAAGTGGGGCCGTCCTGATCTGGCTAAAATTTTAATTGATGTCGGGCCTCAGATGGGACTATTGATTGTTACCAATGCAGCGCCTGGTCAGTCATTGCATAACTATGCCTTGGCGTCCGATGGTGTGCCATTGCGTGATGGTAAGCCCGTATGGGGCAATACTGAGCAAGATGATAAAGACGCTTGGCACAACTATGGTTTGAATGCGGTTGCCGCCGGTTTGGAATGGGCTGGACATTGGCGCCGATTTAAAGAATACCCCCACACTCAACTGCCAGGTTATGACTGGCGTGAATTGATTCGGGAGGCAGATTGATGGATCCGGGTACCCTGTTGACAATAGGCAAGACCCTGCTTGATGCCGGCCCGGCGATGATTCGCGGCATCGGTAATCTGTTCGGTGGCAAGACTGCCGAGGTGGTCAATACTGCTGCAAACATTGTCGAGTCTGTGCGTGGTGCCAAAGATCCCGAGACAGTTCTGGCTGATCGTCTAAAAGGTTTGCCGGCCGAGGATCTGGTGGAGCTGGAAAAGGTCACCGGTGAGATCAAGGTCGAGCTGGCCAAGGTTGAGGAGCGACGAGAAGAGAATCGGTTGAACGCAGAAACTCAGCGCCACAATCAAAGTCAGGAGACGATTCGTACTGAGGCTGTGCATGGCACTGACTATGTAAAAGAGACACGGCCAAAGATGGCGCGCATGTCTGGTTGGGCCATGGTGATTTATGTCTTGGTGGCTGAGGTGGCCAACATGATATCAACTGCCTGGGGTGGTGCGGATCTCGGTGGTGCCAATGTTGCTCTGGCTGGGATGTTGTTCACGCCATGCGGTACATACATGACTATGCGGACGTTTGATGGCTTTACAAAGAAAGGGCGTAGTTGATGGGCACCGACGTGGAAGCTATCAAGGGAGAGCTAAAGGATTTTAAAAACGACGTTGGTAAACGGTTCGATAATTTGCATGGTGATTTATCAGACTTAACCGCGGCGATGCGCGACCTGATCAAGCTTGATGGTTATATCCAGCGCGTTGCTGACATGACCAATCGGATAGGCAAGCAGGCGGATGATCTCGAAATTCGTATTCGTAGACTTGAGGTGTCAGATGCGGGCAATAGCAAAACCGTTGGGCGGTTTGATCGTTTGATTGATCGCATATTACAAGGTTTCATTTTGATTTTTTTAGCCTATATCGGCTTTGGGGGTCAGTAATGCCCGGCACTATGTCAAAAGCCGATCTGGTTTTCGATCTAAAACAGATCCTCATGGATGCCAAAAATGATTTTATTTCTGATGGTAATCGTGAATTTGAGTTATTTCTGGACCAGGCGGCGCTGGCTTTAGGTCGTTACCGCAAACGCACCCTATTGGGTGAGCTGACGCTGGTGGCCGATCAGTTTAATTACGCTGCACCTGCCGATATTGTCAAACCCAAGTTTGGTTTATGGGGCCGCAATGAACAACGCGGCCGTGACCCCTGGGCCACAAATCACCCGGGCCGCTTGCCGAGCCTGCACCTGGTCGATAATGAGTTGCACCTGGTCCCAGCGCCAACGACTGAACAGATCACCGACCTGGGTACTGCTTATAAGTTTTATTATTTTGCTGGCCATCACATCGATAAGGTCGCGACTAGCACGACGATTAAAGCGGCCGATAGGGATCTGCTGCTGTTGCGCGCCACCGTTTTCGCTTTGCAGTCGCTGGCAAATAAAAACATCAACAAGCCGGTAAGACTCGGCGCTGGTGGCGTCGGCAGCATGCCCAAGAACGGCACCCCGCAAGGCCTGGCCAAAGAGTTGTTGGAACAGTTTGAGAGGATGGCAGCATGAGCCAGGCCGGACTCTCTATTGAATTTGGTGGTGCTAAATTTAACGCCGCTTTATTGCAGGCACCAAATAAACTGACCCAGGAACTGGATAAGGCGATCGGCCGCGTAGTGCTGACCATGGCGCGCACAGCCAGGATTGAAGCGCCTAAGGCTCATTCTGATCTGGCCAATTCGATTAAATCGATACAGCCCTCACCACTCGAGGGGCATGTGGTCTCTGGTATGGCCCATGCCAGCCTGGTGGCTGAAGAGACCGGCGCCCAGGGTGTGCCGCCCGAGCAGAGTGTGCTCGATTGGATCCAGGTTAAGCATATCCAACCAAACGACCCAGAGATGGATCAGGAAGACCTGGCTTATGTGATTGCCCGCTCAATCTCTGCCAAAGGAACACCGGCGGATGATTATCCAGCCCGTACCCTTGCGGCGCATAAAGATGAAGCTAACAAGCGTTTTGATCAGGCCATCGATCGCGCCCTGGAGGCGATTTAATCATGATGGGCACCAAGGCAATCGAGAACATCAAAGAGCGCAAACAGGCCTTTTATGAGGCCTTAGTTGCAGCGCTGCCAAACCGCACGATTAAGCGCACCCTGACAGATTATCGCCAGCACTCAGCCACAGAAATGAAAACCGGCGTGGTGATGATGGTCGGTGATGGCGAGAGTAATTACAGCCAGGCCAAGGGCATGGTAGCCAAAGAGGGCTCAACACATTTTTTATTGATTGCCCACCTCGAGGTTATCGACAACAACCCGGACACCATGGGGCGCAGTGTTGAGGATGCCGAGGACAATCTGATCGAAGAGTTTAAAACCTTTGTCAAGGCTGGAATTCCTGGCATGGATTTGTATTTGGAAAACTGTAAACAGTCTCGCCAATTGGAAGCACCAATGGGCTGGGTGGTGGCAAAAATAAGCGCTGGCGCGCCTAGATCAACCCTTAATTAAGGAGCAAGGTAATGGAGCAATTTAAGAGTAAGTATTTTCGAGGTCAGGGCGCCATGTTTCTGGCTGATCGTGACGCCAGCGGCAACGCTATCAACGCGCTGTTTATTGGTAACTGTTCATCGGCAACACTTAACGCCAATGTTGCCCGTGGTGAGAAGATCGAGAGCACGACAGGCAAGGGCGCCAAAGGTGTTAGTTTTATAAAAAATGTCAGTTATGACTTGTCGCTGGAGCTGGATTCGATTCGCAAGGATCATTTAAAAATGCAGCTACAGGGCGCACTGACTGACAAGGTTGGCGCCGCTGTTACTGATGAGCCTCATGTCGGTTATCACGGTGGTTTTGTGCTGTTAGATCACACCAAGGTTAGCAGTGTAGTGGTGACCGATAGCACCGGCGTGACAACCTATGTAGTTGATACCGATTACGTGCTCAAGGCTGACCAGGGCATGATTGAGATTCTGGCGGGTGGTTCGATTACCGATGCTCAGGCGCTGCTGATTGATTACGCCTATGCCGCTCAAGCCCATGTGGCAGCATCGGCCAGTAACCTGGAGAAGTATTTGATCTTTGCCGGCATGAACTCGGCCGACAATGACAAACAGACCCGTGTTGAGGTTTACAAGGTCAAACTGGATCCGGGTGTTATGGACCTGATCACCGATGAGACCACCGCGGCGACTATTAGCGGTGCGGTTGAGCTTGACGCTCTGCGTGCTGAAGGCGATCAGCTTTTTAGTTGGAAAGTAGAGGAGTAATTTATGCAAGATAAAAACACACAGACACCTGAAAAGGTGGAAATGAAAAAGGTCAAACTGGCCGGGCCTCATACTCACCAGCGTAAGGATTATAAACGCGGTGATGAGTTGGGGCTGCGCAAGGACCAGGCCGACCGGTTGATTAAAGCTCAGCGAGCTGTTGCGGTATAAACAGCTTTATTATAGTTTTTTAATATTTAGGTCAAAAGGCATAACGCGCCCCTAAGAGGCAAAGCGAAAAGCCAGGCCCTTGATTAAGGTTCTGGCTTTTTTATGGCTGAAAAACAGCTGTTAATCAACATTAAAGCGAACATCAAACAGGCCCAAGCCCAGTTTGCAAAGTTCGCAAAATTCACTAATGAAAAATTCAGCTTTATCAAAAATGCTGTGTTTTCGTTGCAAGGTGCTATTGCTGGTCTTAGTTTTGGTCTGCTGGCAAAACAAGTAAAAGATACCTCCATTGAGTTTGAAAAGGTCGAGACTGCTATGCAGTCGGCGACGGGTAGTGCCGGGCGTGCAAAAGACGAGCTTGAGTTTGTGCGTGAGGAGGCCGAACGGCTGGGATTTGAATATCTGGATCTCGCTGATAGCTATACCAAGATAACGGCGGCATCTCGTGGTACTAACCTTGAAGGGCAGGCCACTCGTGACATTTTCAGCGCGATAGCTGAAACCGCCCGTACCATGAATCTTGAAGGTCAGGATCTTGAGGGCATGCTGCGGGCTGTTGAGCAGATGATGTCTAAAGGTAACGTACAGGCCGAGGAACTTCGAGGCCAGCTGGGTGAGCGCTTACCAGGGGCTTTTCAAATAGCAGCCCGAGCTATGGGAGTGACTACTGACGAGTTGAACAAGCTGCTCGACCGTGGTGAGGTGACGGCCGATGAGTTGTTGCCACGCATGGCGGCAGAGATGCACAAAGTAGCCGATACTAACCTTGACGCCTCAATTAACAGCACTACCGCCGAAGTAGAGCGTTTTAATACCTCACTCAAAGATACGCTGAAATGGCTGGATGACAAAACTGGCATTAGCTTTTATTTCAAGTCGGCAGCCAAAGCTGCGCGAGAGTTTATGGACAACTTTCGCAATGATCCATCAGCTAAAGCGATGGAATCATTCAACCAATTAATAAAACCAAATATCAAATTGCTGCGAGAGTTCGGGGTTGCGGTTGAGGGCATCGACCCAACAAATATAAAGGAAGTTAATCGAATATTAAAAGCGGCTGAGCTGAATAATATTGATCTTAAGCTTGAGGTGCAGTTGTCTGGATTAGCTAGCCAAATTGAGGCAACAGCTGGCCGTTATCGCGGTTTGTTGATTGCACAGAAAGCCATTACACAACACGGTACAGCTGAAGAGATAGCAAAAAACAAAGAGCAGTTGAAAGAAACCGAAAAGGCACTCGGGAATTTATCCGGCGCCTATATCGATGCCGCCAATGCCAAGGAAAAACTAGCTGATGTCAATGATTCTGGGCCGGATATAAAGGCACTGGATGCTGAGGAAAAGGCTCATATGGCCCGGCTAGCGCTGTTGTCTGAGGCGGAGAAGGTTGTTCGTGATGTAAGCACTCCGATTGAGCAGCTGTCTGATGAAATAACCTTTTTAAACATCTTGTTTAACGAGGGGGTGATTGGTGTAGAAACATACACCCGAGCCATCAAGGCGGCGCAAGATTCAATTATTGGTTCACAGGAACCTATCAAAGAACTTGGCGATACAGGCAAACAGACCTTCAATGACTTGATAGCAGCCACCCGCGGCTGGGGTAACCAGTTCACCGATACTTTGGCGGATGCAGTGATTGACGGCAAGGCTAGTTTTGCCGATTTGCGCGATTCGATTATTCGTGACCTATTGAGGATACAGATTCAGAAAAACATCACCGATCCATTTCTTTCTGCGGGCACTGATTTTTTGTCACAAATTTTTAGTGGCGGGGCTGCTGTACCTGCAGTAAAAACAGGCACCAATCACACCGGCGGCATTGTCGGTGCGGGTGAAGGTGGCAATAAATCGGTTTCACCGTTTGTATTTGCTGGCGCTCAGCGTTATCACACCGGTGGCATTGTTGGTGATGAGGTGCCAATTATTGCCAAGCGTAAGGAGGGTGTTTTTACCGAGGGCCAGATGAAGGCGCTCGGTAGTGCTGGCGCCTCAAGTGTTCGTATTGAAATGAAAAATGAAAGCAATCAAAACCTGCGCGCAGAGGATGCTCAAGTAAGCATGGATGCCGAGGGCATGGTGGTTAAGTTCTTTCTGCGTAGTTTTAACCGCGGTGGCCCTATTCGCACCAGACTAGACCAGGAGTATAAGCGCTAATGGAAACCTGGCCAGCTTATGGGGTGTTGCTGTCTGACCAATTCGGTGAGCAGGTGGCGCCGAATGTCGATCGCACCCAGATGGAAAACAGTTCGGTTAAGCAGACCCGGCGCGGTTCGTTGGAGATGTTTTCAAAACCGGCTAGCTATCTTTATTCCGAGACTGAATACGGTACCTGGAAGACCTGGCGCCGCGACAATATCAACCGCGGTGTTGATTGGTTTAATCGTCTTGATCCGCTTGATGGCGTCATTAAACAGACCCGTATTGTTGGTGGTGATTTTAAGGCGGGTCAACATCCCCCCGAGTCACCTGGTGGTGAGTTGCGTTATGTGGTGAGTCTTACGTTTGAGGTGTTGGAGTAATGGCCAGAACTTACTCAGCACACCACAATAAAAAGGTTAACGCCACCAGCGGCGAGGCACCGTTAACGCTGCTTGAAATCATCCATGCTGACTTACTGCAACCGATCCGGGTCGTGAATGACAACCAGGATTTTGTTCATCTAGGCGATACCTTTGTCGCTATGGCCTTTAATGTGCGCATGCCTGACGACCCGGAACAAGGCACGCCCAGGGCGGAGCTAAGCGTCGACAATATCGGCCGGGAAATCACCCAATGGTTGGATGTTAGCGGGGGAGGCAAAGGGGCATTAGTGCGGTTTATTCAGGTGATGCGCGATGTGCCTGATCTGGTTGAGTGGGAGACCACATTACAGCTTTCCAACGTCGGGCAATCACCTGTGCTGGTGACCGGTGAACTTGGTTATCAGGATATTTTAAATCAACCAGCCGTGGCTTGGGTTTATAACAAAGACCTGGCCCAGGGGTTGTTTTAATGGTGGGCCGGGTGATGTGGAGCAACTGCCTGTTTTATGCCATGTGGATGTGGATTAAACACGGCGGTTATTTGATGGCGCGTTGGTCGATGTGGGGTTGTTTTCCGCACTTTTTGCACATGTCCAGATCGGGTGTGATTACACATTTAAAACCATTAAGGCCACGCCGGCGAATTTTTCCACCACTTATTTTCAAAGGCAAAGTGATGGAGGGCGATTATGGTTACTTGCTGGCCTGAAAACTATGTCGGCATGGCATACGATAAAAAAACCAACAACTGCGCCTTGTTTGCTGAGCGGGTGCAGCGCGAGGTGTTTGGTCGTGAGATTCATTTACCGATAGATTCAAGTTTCAACTATCGCACCCAGGCGCGACTGATTCAGTCGCATAAGCATATTTATGCCGAACCGACCGACAGCCCGTTTGAAGGTGACGCGGTGCTAATGAACGGCCGAGGCAACACCAGCCATATCGGCGTCTATTGTGTTGTCGGTGGTGTTGCTCACGTGGTGCATGCCATGGAGAAAGTGGGGCAAGTGTGTTTGCATCGGCTGCGCGATTTGGAAAAGTACGGTTTGGCGGTCGAGGGGTTTTATCAATGGAAGTAATACCCCGCAATAAATCTTTATTACCGATCAATAACAGCCCGGCCCTGGTGTGGTGTCCTCATCCGTTGGCTGCCGCCGGTCGGCAGGTTTTCAGGGCTGCATTTTTGCCAGGTGAATCGATTAGCGCCTATCTGGATCGGGTAGGTCTGGACCTGGCCAGGCGGCCGGTGGCCTTGTATTTGAATGATGACGCTGTGCAGTGTGATGCCTGGTCGCTGACGTTTCCAAAGCTTGACGACATCATCACCGTGCGGGCGGTGGTGCATGGCGGTGGTGGCGATGGCAACAAGGTGTTGCGGACCATGCTGACTATTGCTGTGATGGTGGCGGCCCCTGCATACGGGGCGACACTAGGCGCATCGCTCGGCGCTAGCGCCGCGGTTGGCACGGCCATGATATCGATTGGCGGCATGATGGTAGTTAATGCCATTTTGCCGCCGCCTTCACCTGATTTAGGTAATGCCCAAGGTGGCAATGAAAGCCCTACCTATTCGCTGAACGGTGGTGCTAATCGTGCTCGGTTAATGCAGCCGATGCCGTTGGTGATTGGGTCTCATAGAATTGTGCCTGACTTAGGGGCGCGTGAGTACACCGAGTTTGAAGGTAAGGACCAGTATCTATATGCCGTTTATAATTATGGCCTGAGTGACATGGTACTGAGCGATCATCGTATTGGTGACACGCCTCTGGCTAATTTTGCTGACATTGAAACCGAGCAGGTTGTTGGCGGAAACATTGATTTATTCCCGGCCAATGTGGATACGTTGAACGTTGGTGTGTCGCTGGACAGTACCCCTGAGTTGATGACGAACAGTGATTTTAATAATGAAAATAACCTCGTTTTTGGCGCTGGCTGGACATATGGCTCATTTACCAGAGATGTAGTTCACGAAGGATCTGATGGTGTTTTATCTATTTCAAATGTGTCAGTTATTACTAACAATGAATACTATGCCGAGTATTTAATTAAGACCTATGGGCAGGGCTCTGTAACAGCAAGCCTCGAATCTCAATCAGCAGATCCTCAAAGCGGACAGGGCATTAAACGCCAGGTCATTTTTATACCGGCTGGAGGCGGCGCTTAATGGCCTTCGAATTTACAACCTCCAATAACTTTTCCGGCTCTATCGATAATGTCAGTGTGGTTCAATGCCCGCCCTGGGTTACACGCACATCTAGCTTGGATACTGTGGCATTGGCTATCGATATTACCGGCTATCTTTTTTATGCCGGTGTTAAAGGGCTGGCACAGCACTCGGTGACCTTGCAGATTCAATATCGGCCTGTCGGCGGTAGCTGGGTGTCGTTTGATGATGTGGGTGATTTTGTGGTTATCAGCAATAGCGACAGAACGCCGGTTCGGGTAACGTATCGGCGCACAGTGCCAAAGGGCCAATATGAGGTGCGCTTGCGTCGTGTCTCGGCTGCCGATGCTGATGTCAACAAGTACACCTCAAATTTAACCTGGTCTGTTTTGCGTTCTTATCAGCGCGACGAGAGCGACTATAGTGGTCAGCATCGCATGGCCTTGCAGATACGCGCCACGGGACAGCTGCAGGGGCGCATTGATTCATTTAATAGTCTGGCAACAGGGCGCTGCGAAAGCTGGTCAGACATAGGGTGTTCTATCCACGTGGAGTCAGGCGATACTGGTTCTCTACCGGGAACAGCAGTGGATGTTGGGGCTGGCGTTGCCAGTATCAGAGGCTCAACCTCTGTGGGTGACTATGAAGATCTCTGGCGTTTTACTTGGGGAGGGGGCACGTTTGAAGCTGCTACCAATGGCTTGTTCGGTTCATCTGCTGATTTCGATACCATGCTGTATCTGTTTGAGAGCGACGGTACATTTATCACCTCTAATGATGACACTGACGGACCAGGTAACCCATCTACAAGTTACGTCTCGGCAGACCTGGTCGCCGGAGACTACCTGTTAGGCATCACAGGCTATGGACAAGCAACAAACGACGCTGGCTCCTTGCTACTTTATGACGCTCGAGATGCAAGTGGCAGGGGATTTCAATACGGCAATGGCAGCGGCATATTAACTAGTTGGGGTTGGGGCGGGACGCCGTCACCAGCAGCGGCCCCAGCCTTTGGCAACTACACAATCGGCATAAACTGCTCAGGTGCAGTTGGATGGTCTACAACGGTCAACAGCAACCCAGCGTGGTGGTTTCGTTGGTTTGCCAAAGGCAAGGTGGCAACCGATGGAAGGCGTATGTATGGCGCAGGCATGAGTGATGCCAATCTGGATATAGAAGCGCTGAAAGAATGGGGCGTATGGTGCACCGCTAAAGGCCTGCAGGTGAATGCGGTGATCGATAGCAAAATGTCGGTGTTTGACGTGTTGAATGTGATTGCCCGTTGTGGTCGCGCCTCGGTGACCTGGGCCAGCGGTAAGCTGGGAGTGATTTGGGATGCAGACAACCAAGGCGTAGTGCAACGCTTTGGCATGGGTAACATTATTCGCGATTCATTCGAGATCAGTTATGTGACTGGCTCGCTTGCCGACGCGATCGAGATTGAATTTATTAATCCTGATTTAAATTGGCAGCCTGACACAGTGCGGGCTAATGTGCCGGGAGTGGTTAGTCCGGTAAATATTGCCACCATCAAACTGTTTGGTTGCACCAGTAAAATCCAGGCCGAGAAAGAGGCTTTGCTGCAGGCGGCGCAACAATATTACCGCCGTCGTCGTGTTAGTTGGGATAGTGACTTTGAAGGCATGGCAGTGCAGCGTGGTGATGTGGTGACTGTGTCGCACGACCTGACCAGCTGGGGCTATAGTGGCCGTCTGGTGGCGGGCACCACGATTGCGCTAACACTAGATAAATCCGTACCGTTTACGCCGGCAGAATCACATTTTGTTGGTGTGAGGTTTCCCGATGGCAGTTATGAAATATGTCCGGTGGTGTATCAAGCCGGTGAGAGTGACAGCATAACGTTGTCGACGCCATTATCGGCCGCACCAGATAGTGACCCAGACGGTTTACCAGCGGGTGATTATTTATGGTTTTTTGAGCCTGAGGCAACACCAGGCAAGAAGCTAAAAGTTATCGATGTGCAACCGGTGAGTGATAGTCGGGTGAACATTACTGCCACTGATGAAGATCCGGCTTATTATGCGGCCGAGAATGGTTCGGGTGTGTATGTGAATCCGTCCTTGTATAGCAGCTTTTATCCTACCCTTAGCAATCTTGAGGTGAACGACACATTAGTGTTGGTGGGTAACACCTTTGCGGTAACCATAGGGATGGCCTGGGATGTTGTTGGCGATTATGCCGGCGCATGGGTGCGTTGGCGTGTGCAGGATGAGGCCTGGAACCCGATGGTTGGCACTGTGGGCGCGTTGCGTTCGTTTGAATTTCAGGGTCCACCTGGTGGCGTGATTGAGATTGAGGTGACCGGCTTTAATCATCGTGGTCAAAGTGGCGAAAATAGCACGATCAACCTGACCTATGTGATTGTTGGTGATGATGATCCGATTGAAGATGTGCCTTGGTTGGTGGCGGCGCAGAATGACAATGTGGCCGCGTTTCGCTGGGGTGAAGTGCCTAATATTGATACGGCCTATTATCGCTTTGTGATTCGTCCTGCCGGTGATACCGACTACGAAAAAGGCGCCGAGGTGGCTGTGGTGGCGCGAGGCAGCGTTTTTACATCTGCTGATTTACCACCTGGCACGTGGAATGTGGGTGTTAAGGCCTATGATCACAACAATCCGCCAATTGAGTCTGTTAACGCCACCTGGGATGAAATCGATTTTCAAAGTAGCTATGACGTGATCGACACCCAGAACTGGGGGGTATTGGGCTGGCCTGGCACGTTAACCGGTTTTGTGAAGCATTGGACCGGCGTATTGGTGCCTAGTTCGCAAACTACCCCGATTGATGCCGGCTGGGACCTGTTTGAAAATTCGACTGTGATTAATCCGGTGGATATTTGTATTTACCAGCCACCAGAGCAGGATGTTAATAAGGATAATTCACCGCGTTGCTGGGGTGTTATTCAAGCGGTTAAGGCGGCCGGTGAAACAGAGCTAAACGAAGCAATAGTGATGTTGGATTATCACGTTGATGGTGGTAGCTATGACGGTTTTGAAGACTGGCCGACACCCAAAACGGCTACCGGTCGTAATTTTCAATTCAAACTTGAACTTAATACCCAGCAGGGCGTGGCCTTTGTTTCTGGCTTTGAAACCACGCTGGACATCGCTGAGCGGGTGGAAAAATTCTACAACGTCGCCATTGATGCCGCTGGCACGGTGGTGCCGTTTAACCAACCTTTCCATTCTCTGCCTTACTGTGTTGGCGAGGTCTATGGCTCAAATCTCACTGTCGATATCGATGACGTAAACCAGGATCCGAGCGGCGTTTATGACCAGATGACAGTGCGTATTTATGACAAATCCACCAGCACATACGTGAGCGGAATAGCCAGCATTTTAACGGTAACAGGAGCATAAGATGGGAACTGCAACCTTTGAACAACCGGATCGAACCCAGGCGCCACAATCGAATGATGCCGAGGCTTATAAAAACGCCATAGAGGCCTCAGTGAAAGTGGTTAGCGAGTTGGCCGCGGCCTTTGCTGTGCATGAAAACACCACGCCTGATTTGAATGTGATTGTAGATGGCGGCGTGCAATTTGATGGCACCACCATCATTGAGCAGGCGGCGCAAATCATTGGGCCAGTTGTTGCGCCGCTGGTTAATCCGAGAATTGATATTGTCGAGCTGGATCCGGCCACTGGTACGGCGTACATCGTCACTGGTGTAGAGGCCGCATCACCGGTTAAACCCGCAGTAACCGCGGGGCGTGTGCCATTGGCTTATTTTCAGCTGATAGCCAGCACGACAGTCATTACCAATAGCATGATTGTGCCGCTAAGATTTACACCTTGGGGTGAGTCTAGCCCCCCAGTAGCAGGGTATGAGAAAACGGCGTTTTATGTCGATGACAATCTTTCGGCGATGCCAGCGTTCAATATTTCCAGCCTTTTGCCTACTACCTGGTCATCTGTTGGGCCAACGGGGTCAGGAGCTGATTTGGAATGGATCGCTTTGACGGATTTGACAGCTGGTTATAAGTGGGTGGAACTTCGGATTGTGACGTTACAGGAAACCCATGCAACGCTGCTTAGTAGCTGCTCTCTGCATGGTAGAAGGAGTGGTTCAAGCTTAACTGGTGATGAAGTGAAGCTGGTTGATCATGTAAATGCACCCAGTAGCGCACAAACGAATGATGTCAGCATGGTAAAAATCCCGGTTGACAGTGACGGTCGGTTTGAACTTTACCGTAACTCTAGTGGCGGTTCAGTTTTGATTTTTGCGGCTTATCTTGTTGGATTTGGTATGTAATTCACACTGTGAGGATGGCTCTATTATTCACGTTTTCATGCAGGTGTTTCAGCATTAATCTATTGTCATGATTCTGGCAAACCACTCGAGATTCGCTATTGCCCTGATGCTGATCGCATGGGATAGCGTGTCGGCGACTGATTCATTGCGATGGTTTCCTGAGGCGCCTTATGCTTTTGTGGGGGTGGATTATCAACTGCAGAGCACCAATAAAAATGTGAGCGTGTTTTGTAATGACGGTAAAAGTGACACTTCAAATATGGGGCTGGGGCATGTGCTGCTGAAAAATAAACAGGTTGAGATTGTTGCTCAGTGGACACACCACAGCTGTGTGACTCAGGCCAATGACTGGAATGTTTATGACGGTGTGGGAGTGCAGGCAAGGGCCTATTTTTGGTAAGTATATTACCTTATGTTAATTTAGAGTAGTTCTATGTTAACATTAACCCTATCTTATATGTAGGTTTTAAGAGGGGCTTTTGGATGTCTGAGGCTGTAAATATACTGGTTGTTGATGATGACCAAGGTGTGACTGACTATATTGTTAGGGGGTTAAAACCAAAGGGCTACAATGTTTTTCCATTCACTGATGGGCGTGAGGCATTGTCCGCCAGTCATGATATTCACTTCGATCTGGCATTACTTGATATTGATATGCCGGAGTTTTCTGGCTTTGACCTGGGCATCGAGCTGCGTGGTGGTGGTGTGCCGATCATGTTTATCAGTGGCTTTAATGACGATAAATATTTCGCTGAGGCAAGGGCAATCGGCACGATTGAATGTCTAAAAAAACCTGTTCGACTAGATCAACTACGCCTTAGTGTTGATAATTCACTGGATCAGCAGCGCCGGCGACTACAGGAACGGAAAAGAGACGGTGATATCCGCGAGGCCTGTGGAATGTGGAGTGTTCGTAATGATATCACTACAGATGAGGCCTATGCGTTAATGCATAAGAAAGCGCGTAATTCAAATAAGAAATTTGAAGAGATTGCCCGTAATATCATCGATGGCCATAATCATGTTGTCCAACTTTATCGGGGTGATTCGCCGCTTTTGATTGGTGAAAACAAACAAAGAAAAAGAATAGATCGCAGGAAGAAAAAAGGCCCTTACTAGGGCCTTTTGTTTAACGCTTAAGTTGTTTTAGATTTTGTTCCTGCTTTATTTTTTGCGCCAGCTGAATAACTCTGGTGCTTTTAATGCCTCGCTTTTTCGCGGCTGAAACTAAATCACGATTTAACTCGTTACGTTGTTTTAAGTACACAACACTTCCCATGATAACCCTTATTGCTTATTAGCTTTTTTTAAGTTATTGGACTGCGTTTTGGCAGTGTTGTTTGCAGAGCATCATGACCCTACTCATCAGTTTCCTGAGGTCACCAGCATCATGGCTGATGAGGTGTTATATATATAATATTTTTAATGTTTTGTTAAGTTTTTCTGGCTTTTTTCCCCTGTTCTATGCCTCTCATAACGTCGTTGTTTAGGGCTTTAGCGGCGATCAATTCGATTGAATCGATTACCTCGTCGCGCTCGGTATCAGTTAAGGCCCGGTATAGATCCAGCATGTGCCAGAGTCGAGGGTCGTCTAAAGGAGCTGTAGGCGCGGGGTTGGCGTTTATTAGCAAGGTAAGATCAGCATTGTTAATTTGTTGCGCGGTCTTCAGTAAACCTAACAGCTCCTGAAGCCCCATCCAGCCAGTGCAAAGACGGTTGAACTGGTCATGATTCATACTTAAGCTTTGGCTGTTAAGGTTTGCCTGCTTTAGGCGGTTGAAGGTGCTGGGGCCGGGGCTGGTGATGATTTCGACCACGGTATAATCGATGATCTCCTCTTTTTTAGTTTTAAACGATGCCGGCATCGTTAACACCAGGGCGGTGCGGCCTGACGTTTCGCATATATAGGCTGTCCAGCCTTGTTCCTCTAACAAGCCATTTAAATAGTTGCTTGCTTCGTTGTCGTTAATGCACCTGGCAACCAGGTACGGGCTGCCTTTGCCTTCTAGCATCCAGGTGATGGATGCGTTTTCAGCGCGACTGATATGGGCCAGGGTTTCGCCTTTGGCTTCTTGGCCATTGAATAGCCTTTCAATAATGCCGCGGTCTAGTCCTATATGAGAGCCCCATGGGTACTTTTTTCGATCACCTAATAGAAAAAGCAATCTTGATAAGAAATTCTTATACATAAATATGTGTATTCCATCTTGACTATTCACGAAAACGCGTATAAATTATTATTAACAATTAGTTAAAGCAAATAATAACCAACAAGGTGAGACATGACCAATAAAGCTAAAACTGGAACTACCGTTTTGCAGTCCGTTGTTTCCCAGCTATTGCGTAACCAGGTCGAGAGCATGGCTAAGCGTGAGGAGCGCTCTATCTCAAAGATGGCGGGAAAGTTGATTAAAAAAGGGCTTGAGGCCGTCGAAGCCGAACAGCAGGGTGCTGCGTAATAGCTGAAAAGGTGACCGCCGGGGGCTGCAACCCCCATGCGGTCGGTTGAGGTATCGACTTTGTGCATCGTCTTTTTGCCTCGCTCGCAATGATAAACATCATTACGGTCGAAGTGTAGTCGGTATCTCTGTTCATAAAAACGTGAACGGGGGAATTGTATTCACATGAATACGCTAAATACTAATGCCAGCAACTGGCTGGGACTTGTCCAGGGTGTTGATCAAGCCATTCATGACGTGGTGCTTGATTACCAGCCGTCTAATGATTCGATTTATGAAACTGGGGTCGATGAATTTGCAGACCTGCTTAGCGTTACGTCCGGCACTGTTTACAACAAAGCCAACTATAAGAGCTGCCCTAATCATCACCTGACCGTTAAAGAGGCGGTGTTGGTTCAGCGCCGGGCCAAGGATTATCGAATCATCGAGGCCGAGGCGCTTTGCCTGGGTGGGGTGTTTGTGCGACTGGGTGATTTTTCCGGCATTTCAGATATGGAGTTGCTGGAGGCATATGCCGCCTGGCATAAGGATATCGGTGAGACGATGGCGGCTATCCACGAAGGTCTGCAACACCGAGAAATTCCTCTAGACATTTATAACACCATCAAGCGAGAGATATACGAAGACCACCAGCGTGGGCTGGAGTTTTTGCATCGTGTCGAGCCGTTTGTCGAACAGCCAAAACTGGGAGTGGTGCAATGAGTCACCGCCGCCGGTTAGATCAACCCCCCACTGAACCGTTGGACGATGGTGCCATATGGCTGTTGTTGATTGTTGCTGTGCTGCTGATTGTAAGCCCGCTTGTATTGGTCGCTTTGGAATTCATGGCAACGCTGTAATGGAAATACCAGCGGCATTAAAAAAGCGCGGCATTAAAGGCATTAAAAGCAACTTGAAAAAAGGTGAACAGCTCGATGTAGGTGGTGCCTTGTGGTTGTTTTTTGGTGATGAAATGAAAGCACGTTGTTTCAATAAGGAGGCGGATGATGCAACAGCCCGAGCTACCACTGGAACTAAATGAGGACGAACTGTTTAAGACGTATAAGGCACTGCCTGCGCTTGTTAAATCAATGTCATACAGCAGTGCTTTGGCTGGGAGTGCAACACGTCGTTGCCTTGAAATTGTGACGCGCTTACGCCTGGAGAGTCAGGGGGAAAATAACAATAGGAGGCAATGCCATGGGTAGTTATGTTAAGTCGTTTGGTCGTAGAGACAGAGGCACCAGTGTGCGGATGAGGCTTGAACCTGGGCTTCCTTACCGGTTTTGTGATGGTTATTTTTTGCTGATGTTTCATCGTCTTGAGCGCGATGGAGCGAGTGAAATTGTATATGAGCCAAAGCTTGAATATTACGACACCCAAAAGCATGCCGTTGGCGGGATTAATGAGGCGGGGCATGTTTTTTTTCGATCTCATTCGTCTCTTACAGCAATGACCAGAGAGCTGGATTTTCATGTGCATGTTAGGGCAATTGAATTTTCTGAGCAGTGTCAGCCAGTGCAGGCCTGGGTTGATGTGATACCCGTTGTGGGGATTAAAAAAGCGGGCTAAAAAGTTTTGCTCTGCCGGTCTATATCTCCTGGCTTCCCCCAGCCAACCCCCACCCGGACCGGTGGAGCACTTTTATTTAACTTGGAGCGGTTTAAATGATCCTGGTGTTTAACAAGTATTTCACGGCCAAGGAAGAGGCGCAGTTGTTGCGCTATATCGCTAAGCATGGCGATGTGTTGGCCAAGCGAGATCATGCCTGGATTCGTTTCGGTCTGCGCACTGGCGCCAGGGTTGAGACGATGGCGCTGTTTACTGTTGGTGATGCACTGCATGCACTGCAGCATGATCGAATCAGTTTCCGCGGTGAAACATTGAAGGGGCGCAAGACCAGTAAAAAAGCACATTCCATTTCACTGACCAAAGAGCGCAAGAAGGCGATTAAGGATCTGCTGAATATTCGTAAGGCAATGAAGTCTGATGAAGATCAAAGCCAGCCATTAATCATGGGCCAGAAGGGCCAGGGGATGAGTATTCGCTCTATGCAAGTCAGGATTAAGGCGTGGGCCATCGGGGCCGGCATTCGCAATGCTGAGAAGGTGTCGCCGCATTGGTTACGCCACACCTGTGCCAAGCGAATTATGGCCGTGAGTGAGGCTCAGGATCCGCGTGTCAGCGTGATGATTGAACTGGGCCATAGCAGTTATGAAAGCACGGTGATTTATACCCGGCCGGATAAAGAAAACCATGAAGCCGCAATCAGGGAGGTTTGTTAAATGAATATTCCATTTTGGATTGGTGTGTTGGTGGGCATTATTTTGGTTTGTGCAATTGAGTTTGTTGCTGAGGTTGTGCGATGCCTTCGAGGTAAAGAGCAATCGCCTGATGAATATCAGACGATCAACCTGCCTTTAAAGTCTTTATAGGCGCCGTCTGGTTAAGTTGATTTTGGAATAACTGCGTCTTTATGTTTAAGAAAAACACAAAACTTGTTGCGGTGGCCTGGTATGACGATTGGTTTGATATTTCAGGCGTTGGGGTAAAGAAAGACGGCGGCCGGCGGCGCAATTTGTCGCGGCTGTCACGTGAAAACCCGGAGGCCTGGAATGGTGAGTGGCAGCGGATAAAAAAATATTATCCACAACTGGCCGAGCTGCTGACCAAGGATGTCTTTTTTAATGAGCTGCGCACTTTCTTTAATGCGGATGTGTTGGTTGAGCTGACGCCAGACCGAAATTATGACTGTGAGGTTTTGAATGTTGAGTGAGCGACCAGTGATCGGTGAGTGTTATGGCGCTGGATCTACCCGAGTAGAGGTAAGGGCTACTTGCCAGTTCTATGTGATTTGTGACAGAGAGCGAATTTTTCCGATGCAGGATTTTAACCAGAAGTTTCATCGTATAAAAAAATACAAAACGAGGGCTAGATGATCATGAGAGTTTTATTTTTTGAAGTGGGACCACATAAGGTGCATTGGGAATCTGAAAGTGATCAGGAGGTGATAGAGGAAAAATTCATTATCGACCAGGTGCAAAAAATGGCCTTGATCAGTGGTCGCCTTGTTGTCGTGATCAATGACGATAAAGAGACTGGCACGGTGGTGGCTGCTAATGGTCATGTGATTGGCGGGTTTTGTGTGGAGGGGTAAGCGATGACCATAGGCCCTTCTAAGCAATTGTTAGGTGTTGATTGGCTTAATCACCAACTTATAAAGCCTAGCAAATACCCGCCTAATTTTGTCCCGCGAGGAGCCACACCAGTCATTGGCGTTGACCGAGGGGTGCCAGATGGTGATTACACGTGCAGAGGTTTTTATAAGGATGGTGTTTTTAATATTCAGGAGATCATTCATGAAAGTTAGCATCGACGGCATGCGACGCAGTGCAACCGGCAGCATGAATGCTTTGGCCGACACAATCAGCGGACTTTTGGAATCACTTCCAGACTGGCAAGCCGAAGATCTGAAAGAATCGTTTGATGAGGCTGCTATAAATGTTGATGTTTTCAACTGTGTTTATCGTGACGATGACAGTTTATTTAATGATCTTTCTGAAGAGATCGAAGTAAAACGGTTAAACACCTAACGTTGGCAATGAGGAGCGCACGATGAGCAAACAAAGAGATTTCAACAGCGAAGAAGCAGAGGGTTATAAAAAGTTTATTAACAGCCACTTCGATAGTGCGTCTGACTCAATTGCCGTTGTTAGGCGTGCGGACTGCCGACCAACGTGCCCGCGCTGCAATCACACTATGACCGATGATGAAATGCTTGATAGCAACAATGATCTTTTCGGGATTGCACTACAAGAAGAAATGGAAGAAGTCGTTTGTCCTGCTTGTGATAGAAACTTTTTCTGTCGCGGAACATACACCCCGCAATATTCGAGCGCGACTAGTGAAGAACTTTTGGATTGAGGATTAGAAATGATTATTTGGAATAGCACAAAGATGACGCAACGCACTTTAAATTATACGAACGGGAGGAGCTGTGCAGCTCGGGTTTTAGTAACCACATGGTGGGTTCTGTTTATTCCCGTATTCAAGAAAGAGAAGTTAATGACAACTAACGCCTAACGTTCGCAATTACGCGCCGACTATCGCAGAGCGAAGCGCCGCGTTAGTTGGTCGCTGTAGATTGCGCTTGTTGTACCGCGCCGCACCAGCCCAGACGCTAAGAGGTTTTTTAATAATGAAAGATAAAACAGTACACATTGTTGGATTCTCAGGCGGGATTGACTCCCAAGCCTGTGCGCTCTGGGTGCGAAAACACTTTCCAGACGATGAGATAATACTTCTGAACTCTAATGCCGGTCGTAACGAAAGCCCCATAACAGAGCAATTTATAGCCGATTACTCTGAAAACGTTTTCCCTGTGACGTGTGTTACAGCCATCTACGCCGATCTTTGGAAGACAGAAGGGTTTGCAGAAACAAAAGGATTTAATAGCAATGACGAATTAACTTTTCTTGAGATGTCGAAAATCAAAGGAAGGTGGCCTTCAAGACGCGCTCAATTCTGCACTGAAATTTTAAAGCTACGACCACAAAAACGTTGGGTAGAGGAAAACATCGATAGCGACTATGAACGCTATACCGGCGTAAGGCGCGATGAATCAGACAAGCGAAAGAACACCCCGTTTCGCGATTGGTGCGACTACTTTGATTGCTACGTTAATAATCCTCTTGCTGATTGGACCAAGAAAATGTGCTTTGACTATGTTGAAGCTCACGGAGAAGAGTTTAACCCGCTCTATAAGCTAGGCTTCGGGCGCGTTGGTTGCGCCCCATGCATCAACTCAGGAAAAGACGACATTCGATTATGGGCTGATCGCTTTCCTGAAATGATAGAGAAAATCAGAGAATACGAAACTCTCAGCAAAAGAACATTTTTTGCACCAATGGTGCCCGGCATGGCAATAAATAAAATTGACGATGTTCTTGAATGGAGTACAACCAGCCGAGGCGGACGACAGCAGGACATAATCCATATTATGGAAGAGCGCCCATCATGCGAATCGAAATTTGGGCTATGCGAGTAACTGGAGAACACGGGCGCAGCCGGTGTTCGGGGATGTGAGCACGATTTTAATAACTATGGGCCGCACTGAACTAGAGCGCGGTACAACGTTCGCAATAACAGGCTTGCGGACAACGAAGTGAACTGTTGCAAATACTGCAACAGTTGAACGAATAGAAGAAGCTGAATTTAGCAACGCGGTAGCAAGTCCTTTTGTTAATTGCGCTTGTTATGTAGCAACCCTACTACGGAGATGAGCAGATGAGCGGAAACGTAGCAATAGAGCATTTATCATTTACTGAACTTGAAACAGAAATGAAAAAACTAAAACAAAGAGCAATTAAAAAGGTTGCTGAAGCTTACCCGCTTGGAGTGAAAATTATTTTCTCTCACGGGTTAGAAAAGCGTGAAGCACAAGTATGGGGCCACTCTCCGTATGAAATGAAAATAAGGGTTCTGGGAAAATCCGGTAAATATTGGATTGATACCCATAGAATTATTAAAGCGGTGTGCCCAAAATGTAAAAGTGGTGACTGGGAAACTGGTGCTGCTGGCGGCCATAACATGATACCGGAACAGGAATTTGAGATATGCCATGCGTGCGGATATCAATGGAACCACCGTTGATACATAACAGTGTGTAGACCTCACAATGACGTAAAACATTGCGTCATATTGAAACATAAGTACCCGAGTACATAGCTCTTGATTTACGTGATAAGCATTTAATAAAAACGATTTTAATAATTAACCTGGGGAGTTTTAGGGTGTCCGAAAATAAACAACTGTTTGCTGAGGTGAAGGGTCGGGTTGATCTGGTCGATTTTATTGAGCGTTATTCGGGCACTACGCCGCAAAAGCGTGGTAAGTCTTATTTTGTTAATCCGGCGCCGTGCTGCAGCCATAACGATTGTTTTTCGATTACTGGCCCGGACTTCGTGAGTTTCAATTGTTATTCATGTGGTGCTAAGGGTGATGTGTTTAATTTTGTGCATACTGTGCAGGGTTTAGAGCCTGGGCCGGCGTTAAAGTATGTGGCTGATCAGATTGGTTTTCAGTTTCCGGGTCGTGATAAGGATCAGCCGCAAAAGAAAAAGACCACGGCCGAGTGGGTGGCGGCTAAGTGTTTGGATAATACCGACCTGGCTATTAAGTATCTGGTGGATGAGCGTGGTATCACAAAGGAGGTGGCCGAGGCTGCGGTGAAAGCCAAGTCAGTCGGGTTTAACACCTGGACCAGCCCTAAGGTGCCACCTAATAAGCCGTTGCATGGTGGGCCGGCGGTGGCGTTTATCTGTAAGAATCCGACCACTAAGCAGGTTATGGCGGTGGATATGCGTTATCTGGATGTGGAGTTGAATGGTGGGGTTAAGACGCAGTGCCAGGGTGAAAAGGATAAGACTTTTTGGACGCCTGACATCAATAAGCTGAGGCGGGCTCATACGATTTATTTGGTTGAGTCGTCGATTAATGCGCTGTCGATTGAGTGTTGCAATATGCCGGGTGTTGCGGCTGTTTCGATTCTTGGTACCGGTAATGCTGAGAACATCGATCTGCATCCGTTTATAGGTAAACAGGTGATTTTGTGCATGGATAACGATGAGCCGAATGAGAAGGGCGATCGGCCTGGGGCCAAGGCGTCTTGGGTGTTACATGAGCGTTGCACGGCTTTGAATATTTCGGCGTTGATGGTGGATTGGGATCACTGGGGTTTGTTGGATGTGCCCTATAACGATGTGAACGATATTCTCAAGGATGTTGGCGCCAAGGACTTAAAACATAAACTCAAGTATCTGGAGCAGTGGGTTATCCCTGGTCTGCCCGGGGGGAGTAAGGATATGCAGGATCGGCCTAGGTTGGGTAAGAGCCGCATGTTTTTGCCGGCGCATGATTTTGGTAAGTATTGGCTGTATCGGGCTAAGCCGGACTTTACCACTTATATTTCAAAGATTAATAAAGATGATGATGGCGGCGCTGATACATATGATTTTTCTGATCTGTGTGGCTTTCGTGTTGCCGGCATTTCACGGGTAACGATTGCCGGCGCGACCAGCACCATGACGGGGGAAAAGGATTCACAGCCTAAGCGTTTATTTTCTGCCTCGGTGCAGACGCCACGGCATAAGGCCGAGCTGGTGCGTAAGGTGTTTGATGATGAGTCGCTGCATAATGTTGATCAGTGGAAAAAGTTCGGCCCGGTGTTTGCGCCGAGCCAGTTTAGCCGGATGCTGTCGATTCTGGAGCGCTCGTCTGATCTTGGGGCGCGTGAGGCGGTGAACTTTGTTGGTTTGTGTTGGAGTGGTGGCAAGTTGATTATGAACGAGGGGCCTGATTGTTATTTTCAGAACCCTGATCAGCAATGTCCGTACCATAATCTGACCTTCCCCTCGGGCTCCCCTGAGAGTGCGCGCCGCGTGGTTGATGCCTATCAGGCGACCTTTAGGGGTAATGCTGCCATGTTGCTGCTGTTATGGAGTGTGGGGGCTCATATGAAGGTGTTGCTTGGCAAGTGGCCTCATTTTCAACTGCAGGCGGAAAAGGGCACGGGTAAGTCGACGGTGATTAAGCGACTCGAGCGGTCGATTGCAATGACGATGTTTTCGGGCCAGTCGCTGCAGACTGAGTTCAGGCTGTTAACGTCGATCAGTGCTACTAGCCATCCGGTGGGGTGGGAAGAGATCTCAGCCAGGCGCCAGGATGTGATCGATAAGGCGGTGGCGATGCTGCAGGAGTCGTACCAGTACACGGTGACCAAGCGTGGCTCGGACATGACCGAGTATGTGTTGGCGGCGCCGGTGTTGTTGGCGGGTGAGGATGTGCCGGTGGCGGGTATTACCGGCAAGCTGGTGCGGGCTAGTTTGAAGTTGGATAACCAGGGCGAGCTGATCCCCGAGGATCTGCCGCGGTTTCCTCTGCGAGAGTGGCTGCAGTTTTTGGCCAAGCATAGCCGTGCGGAAGTTAAGCAGATGAATACTAGCAACTTGGAATATTGCCAGGGCAAGTGCCGGGCCACCGGTAAGGATGCCGGCGCTAAGCGTATGGTTGAGAATTATGCGGCGATGCTGACGGCCTGGCAGCTGCTATGTGAGTTTGCCGGTCTGCCTAGCAATTACGGTGGCCTGGTGCATGATTTGATTATGGAGATGAATGATCATATCTCTGAGACCAGTGGCGACCGTGAACCGTGGGTGCATATTATCGAGGTCATTCTGAGCGAGATATCGCGGGGTAAGTTTCACTCGCCCTATGAGATCACCAGGGACGAGGAGGGGACGTTGTATCTTGGCATTATGCCGCGGGATATCATGCATCATATCCGCACTGAGTCGGGCTTGCGGCCGGTGTGGGATGCGCTGAGTGTGAAGACGCCGAGGATTTTAAAACAGCAGCTGAAACAGGCTGGCGTTATCTTGAAAGACGATATTAGTTTTACCGCGGGGCAACGTCGGCAGACGCATGCGACGGCGTTGAGTGCTGAGCGCCTGGCTGAGTTTGGCTTGCATGTGTTGGAGCCGGACTCGGCGCCGCCGTTGGCTGAGTCGGCCTAGATGTTGAAGTGTGAGGATGTTAAACGCCTGGCGTATGCCGGTGTGATCGGGATTGATGAGGATCTGGCTGTGTTTGGTGGTTATGATAATCGGCTTGATGGTGTCGGGGTTGATTACAAGGGGGCTGACCAGCCGATGAGTGATGAGGAAAAGCGTCGGCTGGCTGATTATATGATTGGGTTGTGGGTGAGGTATCGGGATGAGGTGGGTGGGTGATGAGATTGATAGTTATTTGGCTGTTGTTTGTTTCTGCTAGTGCTGTTTATGCCGATAGTGTGAAAGTTAATGAGGTGACTAGCATTTATGATGCTGACACTTTCAGGGTGAATATTGATGCTTGGCCGCCGATTGTTGGTGAGCGTGTGCCGGTGAGGGTTTTAGGCGTGGACACTCCTGAAATTAGGGGTAAGTGTGATGCAGAGAAGGTGATGGCAAAAAAGGCAAAGCAGTTCACTGTTGAGGCTTTGCGTGGGGCTAAAAGGATTGAACTTAGACATATTAAGCGGGGTAAGTATTTCCGTTTGTTGGCTGAGGTGTATGTGGATGGTGTTAGTTTGGCTCAGTCTTTGATTAAGTTTGGTTTTGGGCGGCCTTATAGTGGGGGACATAGAGCGGGATGGTGTTAGTCAATTATCCGTTTGTAGGTGGTCCTTATAACGGCCGTGAGTTTGAGACTGACGGCCAGGTGGATTATCTGTTGCCTGTTATTGAGGTGGAGGGGCAGTTGTTTGCGATTGATGATCCGGCGATTGAGGATCACCTTTCGCTGGGGCCTGATCTGCAGGTGAGCTATCGGTTGGTTGAGGGGGAGTATGTGTATCAGGACAAAAAAGGAAGTGAATTTATTTACGCTACTTGAACCGAGATTTTGCGTAAGCGTTTCTAGTGCTTGCTTTGTTTTTGTTGCTTAGCAATATTTCGCGAGACAGTCTCAACAGAGCATCGGGAATATTTTTATGACCATCAGTTATCAATGCAGCGAGATGGGATTGCGTGTACTTGGTCTCATCAGGCGTTTTAATGCCTTCTGTGGTGAGAAAAATGAGCGTGTCTTCCATGCGCTCTGTCTCGATATATTTCCGAATAACCATGTCTTGGTGGGCGGTGGCAGGAACGGCCAAAAGTGTGATGCATTTACGGTAATGATCCGACTGTTCATCGTTGTTTATTATAAGTTCATTTAATACTTCAATATTCATATTTTCCCTAACAAATGGCCAGCTCATCCTTTGGGCTATTGCAGGATGATCTTACTTTTTACTCGAAACAGCCAAATAAATGAGATGGGCAGGGACTGTAATGAATAGAAAAACAAACCCGAATATTACTGCCATGATGTGCAAAAAAATAAAAACGAGATTTCCCATATTCTTCTTCCCCCAAAAATTAGATATTAGCTATCTCTGTCGTTTTCTTCATGGAAGCGTACCTCAGAATGTCGTGTTTGACAAAACAAAAGCGCAGTTCTATAGTCGCGTTACGACTGCAAAATCAGTCGTCTGGATTGACCTCCTGAAATACCCAGAGCGCCAGCGCGCTCGAATCGCGCTTTTTTTGTGCCCGCAGTTTATGGCGGCATGCATGGGGCCGGTTCGTCCGGGCCGCTTCTCTGGGGCGGTAAGGTCAACCCTGTGCGTGTCGCCACCCTTTTCCGGTTGACCTCGGTGGGTGGTGGTAATAACAGCCAACCAGAGGAATCCACCATGGGATCAGTATACGAAAACTACGCTTCATTTCGCACTTATGGACACTCAAGCCGCCATGTGTCGGCGTGTCTATGTTCCATAAAGAATGAAATTACCTATCTACTCAAACAGGAAGAATCATTAAGCGACGAAGGAAGGGCAATATTGTTGTCGATTAATGAGCTGGCCAAAGAAGCGGATGCGATTCGTAAAGAGATGACATCTCAAGTCCTTTTCTTTTCATATGATGTTAATAATAGAACTGTAGCTAAAGACAAAGATTTTGGTGATGGCCATGAATAGGCCAGCGCCCATATCAATAGAAAACCCACTTCAGCGCCAGGCTGGACGTGTTCAGCAAGACTTTTACCCCTTGTTTCAACTCTGCATTGACAACGGCATTGGCCTCGACGAGAGCCAGGCGTTGCTGCGTTCTATCGATCGGATGGAGCGGTTGGCGGGGGATTCTGTTTATTGCCCGAGAGGGCGATAAGGTGCCCCGGTGTTCGCGCACCGGGGCTTTTGTCACTTCAACTAAAGGATTAAATCCATGACAGCACAGATAATAGCAAAACACCCTCACTTGTCCATTATTGAGGGAAAGGTTAAAACCACGTCCAGAGATGTGGCTGAGTTTTTTGATAAGCGCCACGACACGGTTCTAAGGGGTATTAAACAACTTGATTGCCCGCCAGAGTTTCGACTCCGCAATTTTGCGGAGTCCTCTTATTCCAATGAGCAGAGCAAGAATCAGCCTATGGTCGAGATGACACGGGATGGTTTTGTGTTTCTGGCCATGGGCTTCACTGGCAAGAATGCGGCCCAGTTTAAGGTGGCTTACATCGAGGCGTTTAACCAGATGGAGGCTAAGCTGCTGACGGAACAGCGCATGCCTAGCAACCTGGTGAAGATGGCCGACTATATCTCCAGGACGGTGAAGGAGATCCACTCTGGGGATGTTTATCCTATCGATGTCAGTGAGTTAGATAGCTATATCAACAGTATAGAGGAAAGCTCACAGGCTATTCATGAGGCGGTAAACAACATGGATATGATGACATCGATGCTTAGGCAGAGCCTACAGCGGTTTAAGCCTGGGCCTGATTTAGTCCTTGATTGAGGTTTGTTGTTGTCTTATTCATAAAACCTTACTTTTTACGCTGTATGGGCCGCTATTGCGGCCCATTTTTGTTGGGTTAATGGTTAGCGGGTGCCTACTTCTATATGCACATCCCCCCGACCCCCAACAAGTAGGCCCGGCCTTGAGATCGCCAGAAATCACAAAAAGCGTGATTCCCGGCTAAACCTTGCTGAAAAGGTAGGGGGTGGCAACTCGGCTAACTTGCGCAGTAGTGTCTTTTTTTTGCTAAGTCGTTGAGGTTTGAGCAGTTTTTTTGACGGTTTTGCTTCTTGTTTGCGCTGTTTTGGTATTTTTTTGCGCGGTTTGCCTGTTTTGCTGCGCATGTTAGATATTTGACGTTTTTCGCGCTCTTTCTCTCTCTCTCTCTTAATTAATTAAAAAGAAAGAAGAATATAGGGCTTTAAAAAAAGAAATGCGGCTGTGTGGGGTGAGCGGGTTTAGTGTTTTCTTATTTACTGTGGTGCGCGGTTTGAGATTGGGTGCGCGGGTTTTCGGCGCAATCTTGCTAATACATGAAAACATGAATAATCAATGATTTACGGCTATAATTCATGAGGTGCGCGGGTGCGCGGTTTGTTTTGCCCGGCCTTGCTTTGGAGGAGCTGGTTTTTTGTCTGATATTGAGCTGATAGAGGCCTGGTTGGAGTGGAAGTTGTACAACCAGGGGCGAGCAGAAGGGACCGCAAATAAGTATAGGCTTTACTTGTTGCGCCTGATGACTTTTCTTTCTGGTCGAGGCTGTTCGTTGCTGTCGGCTTCATATGATGATCTGCGGCATTTCACTGGTGAGTTTGCTCATAAAGATCTGAAACTGACACCTCGAGCGCGCCGGCCGTTGGTGGCTTGTGTGCGTGGTTTTTATGGTTGGGCTAGGGATAACGGCTTGAGCTCTGATTCTCCAGCTGAGCGGTTGGAGTATCCACGTTCTGGTCGAGCGTTGCCGTCGGTGATGATGATCAGCGATGCCGAAAAAATATTAATGCAGCCTGATCTCGATACATTTACTGGGGTGCGTGATGCGGCGTTACTGGCGACGTTGTTCGGTACCGGGCTGAGGATGGCGGGCCTGGTGGGGCTGAATGAGTCGAACTTGTGCTTTTATCAGGATGATTTTTGTCGTGATCGGCTGGCCATTAAGGTGAAAGAGAAGGGGGATCATGAGCGTTTGGTGCCTGCCCCTGATGATGTGATGTTTTTGATCCGGGCTTATCTTGGCCATAAGGAGCTGAAAGGCATCGATCGCGCCTTAGTTAATGGCGATCGGGTGCTGTTTGTGTCGGTTCGGAATAGGTCGATCCCTGAGCACGAGTATTATGGTGAGGCTCGGCGGATATCTTCTCGGTCTGTTGATGACATGATCAAGAAGTATGGCCGGGCTGTTGGGGTGTCTGAGGAGCGATTGCACGCCCATGCCGCCCGTCATATGTATGGCACTGAGATGGCTGAGGACGACGTGGACATCATCACTCGCCAAAAGCTGATGGGGCATGCCGATGCTAATACCCTGGCGATATACACCCAGCTTGCCTTACGCCGGCTTTCAAGAGTAGTTGATAAGTCTAACCCTCTAGCTAAGATCCGCACGCCGGTGACTGGCATTCGTGAAATATTAGAAAAAAGATCATGACGCCCTTTCTCGGATCAGGCAGGCGCTTAGAACTTACATTGTCTGGGGTTACGGTTTACCCCCAACCCTTGTTGTGTCTACGTTCTGAGAGGTGCCCGGTGCCCCCTAGAACTCCCTTTAGAAACGGCCTAACTCAAAACAAACCATTACTGCGCTTTATATACAAAGGCGCAGTTGTCACACCTTGCCCACCATATCAATCAGGAGGTTACGTTGATCATGTCCGAAGATATGCGCAGTGATACAGCAGGAATGAGCACCACAGGTCCTAGATTCAGCCCTGTCATCGATTCAGAAGGGACCAGGGAACAGGGGGTGGGGGGTCGGCATAGAGAAACGGCCCTCCCTGCAGGGGGGGGTGGGTACCTAGATAATTGCACTACTTTAGACCCCCTATTAAAGGGGGGTGAAAAAATCGACCCGCGAATTGATGAATTACACCGAATAGGCTTACACGCCAGATGGTTGGCAGTGGCCAAGCTGATCGGCTATGAAAAATTCGTGGAGGTATGGAGCGTTTTAGATGAAAGCCTCGATGAAGAATCTCGCCGAGGTTTTACCATACATAACTTCAGGGAATTAAAGCGATATCAACGAAATAGATACATTGAAGACCTTTCCTTATCGCACAAAGCGGCAGAAATACAGCGCCGAGTGAAAAAAGATCTAGGAGAAGACCTATCTAAACGGCAGGTTGCGCGCCTAATGAAGGCCCAGGGCGTGAGCGTTTAAAAGGAAGAACCGCCAATAGTCTTTTTGTTAGGGGTGGGTGAGAATGGCGCCCCGGGCAGGATTCTAACCTGCGACCTATCCCTTAGGAGGGGATTGCTCTATACAGCTGAGCTACCGGGGCATATATGTTGGGACGGAAGTATATAACTGCTGCGCTGATGATGGAACTAAATTACGTCAGCTAAATGATGTCTTTTTGTCGTGAGGCGCGTTGCAGGCTCATGATTGAACGTTGTAGCTGCCTTTCTAGTGGTTTGGGCATATTGATGAATTCACCACCCAAAAAGCTGGCACCAAACTGATCTTTGTCATGTTTAATGACGCGAACGATAAGATCGCAATTAAGTGTTTGTTTATTTTCTGGCGGGAGGAGAAAAGAACAGTTTATATGTTGGCCATTTTCAAGAGATTTTGACAGGCTTTTTTTGAATCTTGATCTTATTCCCCCTGTTGAAATATCATCTATTACACCGTCAAATATTTCTCCATTTGAGGCCTTGAATGTGACGGGTAGGGGGTGGGCTGCACTTAGTCTGACTCTGACCGCCTGACGACGTTGGTGGTAATCAATTTCATCAGGTACGGCGAGCTGATAGAAGGCTATGTTGTTGTCTTGGCCAAACTTATCAATTTTGGCATGGCATTTAATGCTTATTCCGTCCAGCTGGGCTTTGAGTTCAATGGCAGGGTTGTCTTTGAGAAGCTTGTTTCCTGTTTCAGGTTTTAGTTCATCAATGATGAAACGGCTATCTTCGATTGCAATGATGGCAGAAGAGTAAGGTTCTTCGTGGTCGTTGATGAAAACGGTTAAAAGGGCGCGTTTATCCAGCATGCGCTGAAAGAAAGCGCGTATACGAATTTTGTCTGACAGTTTTTCCATCTACTTCAATATGAGCAAGTCTGAGTGATTTGTCGAGCTAAGCTTGTTGCCAGAAGAAAGGTAATTGCATGGAATCATCAAGCCTTGGTGATGGGGCTAGCAGATTGGTCTTTTATAGGCTGGCCGCCAGCACCATAGGTTAGCTCATTAGTTGAAAATTGTCCGCGTAAAATTGCTAAGGCTGTTTCAGCCGATTGTTTGTTTACCGCGATTATTTGGCCATTAATGGTGTTTTGGTCCTGGCAGGCTAGAGTAATTTCCTCTAGCTTTGCACGCATTTGTTTAAGGCTATTGCCAAGCTGGGCTGGAAATTCTTTTATAAACTTATCAAGCGTATCTTGATTGAGGGAGGAGGATTCAGCTGAAAATAGTTTGCTGAGCTGGTTGCTTAAGGCATCAATTTCAGTGCTTTTGCTCTGTTTTAACTGGGTGAGTTGTGTGGTGCGCTCGTAATTACGTTGAATCAGCGCCTCATTTTCATCTTTTAGCAGTTGATATAATGCTTCCGCAGCCTTGATTTGCTGTTGGAATAACTGTCCTAGTTGCTTGCCTAGCGATACGCTGCTCATAAGTGTTTCCCCGCCTCTGGGCTATGCGCGAATGCTATTCAAAGCCGATTCAAAGTTGAGTATTTTACCTGCCACGTGAGCTGGGTCAGGTGCATAACTGCCATTTTTGATAGCTGCCTGTACTTGCTCAATCCTTTGAGTATCAGTAACCGACGCCGACTTTATGTGTTGCTCAACTTCAGCTAGTTGAGCTGCTGCTTGAGAAAAAGTCACGGTATCTGTTTGCCTTGTTTGTTGTGGTTGCTGTTGAGGCTGAGCAGCTTGTTGCTCAACTGAGGAGGTGTTCTGGGCTGCTTGCCCTTCTTTCGTACTTTGTAAAAGACTTGAAATTGATCCAGAGGTGTCAATTTGCATGATTAGATGCTCCTAAGCATAAATGCTTAATATTTTTATCGGATGAAACGGTCAAAACTTGAGCAGTTGAGACTGTAATAATAGTGTTTTTATGATGCATTACATCGTGACCTTTACGATCCCTGGCGCCATTACGGTGGCCAGAATTTTGCGTTTTGATGATAGGTTTTGCACTTGTATTTGCTCACCCTTTCCGGCATCGGCAAGGGCCAGGCCAGGCATGCGAACACTGATGCCATTAGTTTCGGCAAGAATGCTGATACGACTGCCTTTGCTGATGACTTTCTTAATGTCAAGATCACGCGGCGATATTACACTTCCTTTAGTCAGTGAGCGCTTTGGTGATCTGCCAATCAGGTTGTCTGGGCTTTCAAAATAGCTCCTGCTCAGGCGACTAATTTCACGTTGCTCAAAACTGATATCTGCTTTGCTGATGGGCATGTGACGTGACAGTGGCCGGTTGGCAACAGCAATGGTGATATATGTCTTTACCTTGATGGGGATATAGACCGTCCAAGGTTTGTCTGTTTCACATTTCACGATAACCGTCATATTGGCGCTATTGTTGCGCTGACTTAGGGGGGTGACGGTTAGTGGTTGCTCACATTTATTTAGCCGTAATCTTGGGTCAAGACGGCCAGTCTCTATGGTGCTGTTTTGTCTGTTGGTGACTATTTTTTGGGCAGCGAAATCGGTGGCCGCCTTGCGAATATCGTCTAACGCTTGGAATTCAGATGCCTGAGACTGCCCCGCCAGCAGCGCCACGCTGCTGGTGAGTATCAGGTATCTGAACTGTTTAAAAATATTCCGCATGTCAAATTTTCGTTGTTTGTCTCTGTGTAGTTGAATAAAAGCAAAAACCATGCCGCCTGAAAAGTTCTCAAGATAATCAGTTATCGTCCCGATATATGGTCAACGAAGAATTTTTACTTAATAGCAAGGGGCAATTTCGATGGCGAGTGTGATGGACTCAGTTGACAAGAGGACGCAGTTAGCTGGCCATAACCGCTTGGAATTATTGTTATTTCGTCTTTCTGGCAAGCAGCGCTTTGGAATCAATGTGTTTAAGGTTCAGGAGGTACTGCAATGTCCGTCGTTAACGCAAATTCCTCATTCTCACTCTGTGGTGCGTGGTGTTGCCACCATGCGCGGCAAAACCATTCCGGTGATGGATATGGGGTTGGCGATTGGCGGTCGTCAGGTAGAGGATCTGTCTAAGAGCTTCATGATCGTTACCGAATATAATCGTGCCACGCAGGCATTTCTGGTTGGCGGTGTTGAGCGCATCGTCAATTTAAACTGGTCAAATGTGATGCCACCACCTAAAGGTTCAGGTAAAGGCAGCTATTTAACAGCCGTGACCAAGCTGGATGAAGAGCTAGTTGAAATCATTGATGTCGAAAAGATAATGGCTGAGGTGACCAATTCTTCGACAGAGGTCTCAGCAGAGTTGATTCAAAATGTTGGTGATAATGTTAAGGATCAGCATGTATTGGTTGTTGATGATTCCAGTGTGGCTCGTAACCAGGTCAAACGTACGTTAGAGCAGTTAGGGATAGGTTGCACCCTGGCAAACAATGGTCATGAAGGCCTCAAGGTACTGCAGCAGTGGGCTGAAAATAATGACCCCAAGTTAGAGCATCTTGCCATCGTATTGTCGGATATTGAGATGCCGGAAATGGATGGCTACACTTTGACAACTGAGATTCGTAAAGACCCAAGGTTGTCCGGGCTATTTATTATGCTGCATACCTCCTTAAGTGGTACGTTCAACAATGCAATGGTTGAAAAGGTGGGGGCAAATAAATTTGTGCCAAAATTTAAGCCGGATGAGTTAGCAACAACGATCATGAGTCGGGTCAAGGAATTTGTTGAAGAAAGAGGTTATTAACTTTTCTTGGTTTTAAGGTAATGGTTATGACAATTCATCAGCACAATGTAGCAATAAAAATTAAATTTCAGGGATAGAAGTTTTGAGCCAATCAATTTCAGCACGTGATTATGATTCCTTTCGTCAGTTTCTAGAAGAAGCTTGCGGAATTGTCTTGGGTGATAACAAGCAATATCTGGTTGCTAGCCGCTTGAATCGACTGCTCAAAGAGCTTGATGTGAGTGCTGTCGGTGAATTGATAGAAAAGCTTAAGAAGCAGCCGCGTTCCGGCTTGCGAGAGCGCGTTATTGATGCGATGACCACAAATGAGACCTTCTGGTTTCGAGACAATCATCCCTATGAATTATTAAAAGATCTGATTTTGCCAGAGCTGGCCAAGAAGAGCCCAAATCAATTAAAAATATGGTCTGCAGCCAGTTCTTCGGGTCAGGAACCATATTCAATCAGCATGATCTTGCAGGAATATCTGAAAAGCCGCCCCGGTAGTTTGACAAATAATTTTCAAGTCGTAGGAACGGATATTTCTCCGACTATGTTGGAAATGTGTCGCTCTGGTGTTTACGATGCCTTAGCTCTGTCACGCGGCTTGTCGCCAGAACGTAAACAACGCTTTTTCCAGCAGGATGGTGATTTGTGGCGAGTGAAAGATGAGATTCGCAATAGAGTTCGATTTGCAGAACTTAATCTCATGAATAGTTATGTCTCACTAGGTAAGTTCGATATTGTATTTTGTCGCAATGTCTTGATCTATTTTTCTTCTGAACTTAAACGCGACATCTTGCGTCGAATTGCCCAGACGTTAGCGCCAGGGGGATACCTGTTTCTAGGGTCAACTGAAACCATTGCCAGTTATTCTGATGACTTTGATACAGTTCGTCATAAGGGTGGCATCGTCTATCAGCTAAAATCAGGTGGTTCAAGCCCAGCGGCACCCCGTTTTCCTCATGCAACAATGAATCGTAGTTAGTCCCTCCTTTAATTAATCCCTACTAACGCATCTGCTAGATGAACCTTGCCGCTTAGCGGCAGGGGCTTGCCGTTTATTGTAACTCCCAGCTTTATACTTCTTGTAACCTAATGAAAATATAAGTGTTTTCATGTTGGCATTGTGCTTGCAATATGTTTTGCAAACAGGAGTCATATGATGGCAATGAGTTTAGACAAGGTTTTTGGAGTACATGAGGCAGCGTTAAGGATCAGGGCGCAGCGTACTGAGGTGCTTGCTTCTAACCTGGCCAATGCTGACACGCCTAATTACAAAGCTAAAGATATCGACTTCCAGGCGGCAATGAAGCAAGCCACTGGCTCATCGGCTGGTGGCACGTTAAAGACCACCCATAAAGGTCATATCGGTGTTGCTGGGCTTGGTGGTCTGGACGCTCATGTCAAATTTCGGATGCCTACTCAACCAGCTTTGGACGGTAACACCGTCGAGACACATGTCGAGCAAGCTGCCTTTGCCAAGAGTGCCATGGAGTATCAGGCAACGCTACGTTTTTTTGAAGGTAAAGGCAAAGGCATCTTGAATGCAATAAAGGGAGGTAGCAACTAATGGGAATGTTTAATGTATTCGATGTGGCTGGCTCAGCAATGAACGCGCAGACTGTGCGTCTGAATACCATCTCTAGCAACCTGGCAAATGCAGACAGTATTAGCGGTAATCCTGAGCAGGTTTATAAAGCCAAGAATCCAGTTTTTGAAACTTTGATGAAACAAGAGTTGGGCAAAAATTCGGTTGCTGTCCAGGTGAAGGAAATTATTGAAAGCAATGCCCCTGCATTGGTTCGTTACGAGCCAAATCATCCTCTCGCTGATGCTCAAGGAAATATCTATTCACCGAATATCAATACCGTTGAAGAGATGGCCAATATGATGTCTGCCTCACGTAGTTATCAGAACAATGTCGAAGTTTTTAATACGTCTAAACAGCTATTAATGCAAACCATCAATATGGGTCGTTAACAGGGGAATTAAATAATGGCCAATGCAATTGATACAAATGTTCTCGGTAACCTTGGCTTGATAAAGCAGCCAGGTGTTAGGGAAGCTAATACTGAGCTGAATGAAGATGCTTTTCTTAAATTGATGATTGCCCAGTTAGAAAACCAGGATCCTATGAAGCCAATGGAGAATGGAGAGTTTCTTAGTCAGCTGGCACAAATGGAATCAGTATCTGGGCTTAGCGATCTGAATAAATCAGTTGAAAAAATGGCAACGGCATTGCAATCCAATCAGGCCTTGCAGGCATCTTCGTTGGTGGGACGATGGATTGTTGCGCCAAGTAATAGTGCAGAACTTTGGGATGAAATTGGCATGGCGGGTTCTGTTGATGTGCCCAGCAATGCCGGTCAGGTTATGGTTTCGATCAAGAGCAAGGCCGGTGAGTTGATCAAGCAAATTGATCTTGGTGAGCAGCAAGCCGGTACGGTTAATTTTAATTGGGATGGTGTCGGTAGTAATGGTGAGCAATATTCGCCAGGGCAGTACAAGGTTGAAGCAACTGCCAGAATTGGTAATGAATTTGAGGCAATTGAAACAAATGCAATTGTGCCTGTTGATAGCGTTTTGATGGGTAAAGTGGGTGAACCCATGACGGTATCTACATCGCTACTGGGCAATGTAAAACTGTCAGAAGTTAAGCAGATAATGTAAATAAAGGAGAGAAGTTATGCCGTTTCAAATAGCGTTGAGTGGCCTAAATGCTGCATCCGCGGACCTGAAAACAACTGGCAACAACGTTGCCAATGCAGGAACAACGGGATTTAAATCCTCACGGGCCGAATTTGTCGATGTATTCTCGGTCGGATATGGCGGTAATTCTTCAACTGCGATTGGTGGTGGTACTCGTTTGGCGAAGGTGTCGCAGCAGTTTTCACAAGGTAATCTTGATTACACCAATAACAATCTTGATCTGGCGGTGAATGGTCAGGGCTTTTTTGTCTTGGAAGACAATGGTGCTCCACTATACTCTCGTGCCGGCGCCTTTTCACTGGATAGAGAGGGGAATGTTGTCAATAGCAGTGGCCATCGCTTGCAGGCATTTTCAGCGCGTGCAGATGGCACATTTGATACGGGTACCTATGATGATTTGAAACTGTCTGCATCTGAGGGTGTACCACTGGCTACTGACGCGGCTGGGACAGTTGATTTTAACCTGAATCTTGATGCCAGTGCGGACGTGCCGGTACTGCCATGGGTTGCAGGTGCGTTTCCTCCTGACCCAGACACTTACACTAGCTCAACATCACTGACCACCTATGATTCTCTAGGTAGGGCAAATACATTGACGACCTACTATGCGAAGACAGCAAACCCAAATGAATGGGCGGTTTATGCCTCAGTGACAGATCATCTGGGGGCAATTAGTGAGGTAAGGACTACTGCTGGCGTTCAACCGGATGGTGGTTTTCTATTGCAATTCGGTGCTGATGGTACGCTGACCGCTCCAGCTGCACCGCCAGAAGTGACAATGGATGGGGTCGTATTTTCCCCGACAGGCGCTAATCCAGTGACGTTTGTCCTGGATTACGGTAGTGCTACTCAATACGGCAGTCCTTTTGCAATTAACTCCTTGACTCAGTTTGGTTATTCAACCGGTGAGCTAAGTGGCGTAGACATTGATGCCGAGGGCATAGTTTCAGCTCGTTATACCAATGGCCAGGCATCAGTCTTAGGTAAGGTAGCCTTGGCAAATGCGACCAACCCACAAGGGCTGCAAAGTCAGGGCGACAGTGTATGGGGTGAAAGTTTTGCTGCAGGCATGCAGCCTGCCGGTGAGGCGGGCACATCTAATTTTGGATTGATTCAGTCGGGTGCCTTGGAGGCATCGAACGTGGATGTGGGAGAGCAGCTGGTTAATCTGATCACAGCTCAGCGTAACTTCCAGGCCAATGCGCAGGTCATTAGTACGGCGGATACGGTGACGCAGACTATTATCAATATCCGTTAATAGCGTTATTGAAAAAAGACAGGTGACTCATGGATAAGGCGTTATATATAGCAACCAGTGGTGCCAAAGAGCTGATGCAGGCTCAGACTATTAATGCCAATAATCTGGCTAATGCTAATACCGTTGGTTTCCGTGGTGATCAGTCTTTTTACAAGGCGCTGCAACTTTCAGGGGAAGGCCATGCCAGTAGGGCCTATGTCGGAACGCAAGGAGAAGCGGCCGATTTTTCCCCGGGAACCTTGATGTCTACAGGACGAGATCTGGATGTTGCAATCCAGGGCAATGGATGGTTTGCCGTTCAAGGAGTGGATGGATCCGAGGCCTATACGCGTGCGGGTGACCTTCATGTCACCCCCGCGGGCCTATTAGTTAATGCCGCTGGGCACCCACTGATTGGAAACAGTGGGGGTCCAATTACTGTGCCGCCTTTTGAAAAAATAGAGATAGGTGGTGATGGCACAATCTCAGTAATTCCGAGTGGCCAGGCGGCGACAACATTGGCTGTTGTTGATCGCATAAAAATGGTTAAGCCAGAAAATAATTCGATTTCAAAAAGTACAGATGGTCTGTTCCGAACTAAAGATGGTACGGAGGTTGCAAGTGATGCAGGTACGCGACTGGTTTCTGGCGCACTGGAAACGAGCAACGTCAACGTGGTTGAAACGATGGTCAAAACAATGGAATTGGCGCGTAGATTTGAGCTGCAAATAAAGGTGATGGAAGAGACCAAGAAACTGGACGAATCTTCGGCATCCATCATGAAGATGGGTTAGTCAAAGAGCTAAGTTAGGAGTACAGCGATGAGTAGTGCACTCTGGGTAGCAAAAACAGGATTGGATGCGCAGCAGACGCGTATGTCGGTTATTTCGAATAACCTTGCCAATGTAAATACCACAGGTTTTAAACAAAGCCGTGCGGCATTTGAAGATCTGCTTTATCAAAATGTCCGTCAGGCGGGTGGTCAGTCGTCACAGGATACGATTCTGCCATCAGGTTTGATGTTGGGCACCGGGGTGCGTACTGTTGCCACGGAGAAGATTTTTTCTCAGGGCAATCTGGTGCAAACAGAAAATGCTTTGGATGTAGCAATACAGGGTCAAGGCTTTTTTCAGGTTCTGCGTCCTGATGGTGGGCTGGGTTATAGCCGTGCCGGTAACTTTCAGACCGATGCCCAAGGTCAGCTGGTCACATCTAACGGTTATCAAATTCAACCAGCAATCACCATTCCTGAAGATGCGCAGTCGATTACGATTGGTACAGATGGAGTTGTGTCAGTGGTGCAACCAGGCCAGGCAGCACCAACACAAGTGGGTGCGATTCAGTTGGCTGATTTTACTAATCCAGCTGGTCTACAGCCGGCTGGTGAGAACATGTATATGGAGACCGCAGCAAGTGGCGCACCACAAGTTGGTACTCCTGGTTTGAATGGTCTGGGCTCTGTGCAGCAGGGTTCACTTGAAACATCAAACGTCAATGTAGTTGAAGAGATGGTTAACATGATTGAAGCTCAACGTGCCTATGAGATGAATTCAAAAGTGATCTCTTCAGTGGATCAAATGCTGCAGTATGCGACTAATAACCTATAGGTTTGGGAGGTCGTGATGAATAGCCATTTTCAAAGCCGTCTTTTTGCAGTGATGAGTATCCTGCTGCTGTCCGTATTGTCTGTCGGTTGTTCGACATCGCCGGCAAAGATGGCTGAAGAAGATTTTGAAACAATTCGTCCGCCTTATATTAGTCCACCGCCACCGCAGCAGGGGGCAATTTTTCAGGCTGGTTATGGTCTGGCTTTGTATGAAGATATTCGTGCCCATCAGGTCGGTGATATTTTGACTGTTATTCTCTCGGAGAATACCAATGCCTCTAAACAGGCCTCTACCAGCACTGCTAAAGATTCAAATGTGGATGTTGCCAACCCTGTTTTATTTGGTAGACAGCTAGGTTTTGATTTGCCCCGTCCCTTCAGCAGTAATTTGAAAGGCTCTTCGCTTGCAACAACAGTTGATAGCTCGACATCATTTGATGGTGAAGGTGATTCGGCACAAAGCAATAGCCTGACAGGTAGTGTCACCGTGACCGTTGCAGAAGTCTTGCCCAATGGCAATTTGATCGTGCAGGGACAAAAGCATATGACCATTAATCAGGGCGACGAATTCGTCCGTTTTTCCGGCATCGTCCGGCCTTCTGACATCAACCCTGACAATACGGTGTTGTCTACCAAGGTTGCTAATGCCCGCATCGCCTATGTTGGTGAAGGTATGGTGGCAGATGCCAATTCACAAGGCTGGCTGGGGCGGTTTTTTAATAGTAAGTGGTGGCCATTTTAGTGGTTAAGGAGTCGATGATGGCACTTAAAAAGACATTAAAACTAATTCTTGTGATGTTACTGGTTTCATCTAACGCCGCATACGCAGAGCGAATTAAAGATCTGGCCTCGATTGCCGGGGTTCGTTCAAATCAGCTGGTTGGTTATGGTCTGGTAGTTGGTCTTGATGGTACAGGTGATCAGACCACACAGACACCATTCACAATTCAAAGTATCAAGAGCATGCTGGTGCAGTTTGGTGTCACTATTCCACCGAATGTGAATCCACAGTTGAAAAATGTCGCGGCTGTTTCATTGCATGCGGACCTGCCAGCTTTCGCTAAGCCAGGGCAAAAGATCGATGTCACCGTTGCCTCACTGGGTAATGCCAAGAGTCTACGTGGCGGAAGTTTACTGATGTCACCATTGAAAGGGGCAGACAATAAAATTTATGCCGTGGCTCAAGGTAATTTGGTTGTTGGTGGTTTTGGTGTCGCAGGTTCTGATGGTTCCAAGGTCTCTCTGAATATCCCCAGTGCCGGACGTATACCTGGTGGCGCGATGGTCGAACGTGCAGCGCCGACTCAGTTCGGTGATGAAGACAGCTTGGTGTTGAATCTGTTTGGCCCTGACTTTACCACTGCACACCGCCTTGCTGATGCCATTAATGAAAAGATAGGTATGGGAACAGCCAAACCGATTGATGGTTCATCGATTAGGATTCATGCTCCACGCGATAGTGGGCAGCGAGTTTCTTATGTTTCCCTAATTGAAAACCTGACCCTTGAGCCGGGTGAACAATCAGCACGCATTGTGGTGAACTCACGTACGGGTACCGTGGTGATTGGCCGGCATGTGCGTGTGACTTCAGCTGCAGTAACGCATGGTAGCCTGACGGTAACGATTACTGAAAAGCCAACCGTTAGTCAGCCCTCACCGTTGTCAGCGGGCGGTAGCACGGTTGTGGTACCCACCACTGAAATTGAGGTGGTTGAGGAGGACAGCAAGATGTTTTTGTTTGATCCCGGTATCTCTTTAGGCGAGATTGTACGTGCGGTGAATACCGTGGGTGCAGCGCCGGGTGATTTGATAGCCATTCTTGAAGCGCTTAAAGAAGCTGGTGCGCTGCGAGCCGAGCTGGTGGTGATCTAGCCATGACCTCGGTTGTCAATCCCAATGGTATCTATACTGATAACAGCTCCCTGATGGCGCTGAAGCGTACAGCATCCAAAGATGCTTCTGCGGCGCTGGAGAAAACGGCTGAGCAATTCGAATCTATGTTTATTCATATGATGATGAAGTCGATGCGCTCTACCACCAGTGGTGAAGGTATTTTTGACAGTGAACAAAGTCAGTTTTATCAGGAGATGTTCGACCAACAGATATCTGTGGATATGGCTAAGAAACGCCAGGTAGGGATTGCGGATATGTTGGTTAGCCAGTTGGGTAGTCCGCAGGCGAAAGATCCGCAGGTAGCCGTATACGATGATGTTGAAAGCAAACTTGAATTTGATCGTTTACGTTTGCATCGGCCAATTTCTCCTGTTGCCGTTGAGGCCTTTGCGCCGTTAGAGGTTGCTAGCCAAGAGCCTATTAAGCGTTTTGAGTCGTCAAAAGATTTTGTCGAAAAGCTCATGCCTATGGCCGAAAAATATGCAGCTGAACTTGGGGTTGATCCCAAGGTGTTATTAGCGCAATCAGCGCTTGAGACAGGCTGGGGCAAGCATATGATTCGATATACAAATGATGTGCCGAGCCACAATCTGTTTAATATCAAGGCGGATAGTCGCTGGGATGGGCCTAAGGCGGTTGTGCCCACGTTGGAGTACGAAAAGGGTAAGCCTGTACGCCAGTATGCCGCTTTTCGTTCATATCCAACATTTGAGGCTAGTTTTAAGGATTACGTTAATTTTATTAAATCTGGGCAACGTTATCAGGCGGCACTGGAAAATGCAGCTGACAGTCAGGCCTATGTCAATGCACTGCATCAGGCAGGTTATGCGACTGATCCTCTGTACGCTAAAAAAATTAACAAAATAATGTCTGGCGAGATATTCGCCCAGGCAGCACAGGAATTTAAGGCATCGACCAAAAGGCCGATAATTTAAGTTAAGGGGAGCTGTCTTTGCACAGTTTCGTGAGTTTTTGCATCGAGTGGAGCATTTGAAATGCCTAGCATGTTAGGAATCGGTGTAAGTGGTTTGCTGGCGTATCAGCGCTCCTTGCAAACGGTTAGTCATAACGTAGCTAATGCCAATACTGAGGGCTATAGTCGCCAGCGTGTTGAGTTAGGAACACAAGCGCCCAGCTTTCAGGGTGTTGGTTTTGTCGGTACCGGTGTACGAATGCAAAGTGTTGAGCGAGTCTATGATGGCTTTCTCGCTACCCAGGTTAGAACCTACACTTCAAGTGCAAGTCATGCTGATATTTTTGAAACGCACACTAGGTTTGTCGATGAAATGCTGGCAGACCCTGAAGTGGGTATGTCACCAGCCATTAATGGATTTTTCTCAGAGCTACAGGCAGTGGCCAATGATCCTTCATCGATTCCTGCGCGTCAATCCATGTTTACCAATGCTGAAACCATGATTGACCGTTTTTCATATCTCAATCAACGTATGGAGGATATTCGCGGTCAGGTAAATCAGCAAATGGATAATGTGGTTGCGGAAGTTAATGGCCTGGCGGCAGATATTGCTGAATTCAACAAAAATATCTCTCTTGCGCCTGGAAATAACCCAGCGAATGACTTGCTTGATCAACGTGATGTTTTGTTGAATAAGCTTGCTGAAAAGGTTTCAATTACAACCGTTGAGCAGGACAATGGCGCTGTAAACGTCTTTTTTGGTAAGGGGCAATTACTGGTTGTGAATTTCGACTCAAATCAGTTGAAAGCTGAGCGTAATGAGTTTGATGTGCGTGAGCTTCAGGTCAGCCTTGAAAGAGGTGCTGGAAATTGGGACGATGTTTCGAATCAGATATCTGGGGGACATTTGGGTTCCTTATTTGATTTTCGCGAGCAGGTATTAAATAACACTCAAAATTCACTTGGCGTTTTAAGTATCGGGCTGGCTGATAGCTTTAATGCGCAACATAAGCTGGGCCAGGATTTGAACGGTGAGCTTGGCAAGGATTTTTTTAATGTGCCAGGCCTAGAGGTGTTGTCGAGCTCGGGGAATGATGTCAGTGCTCCATTCAATGCCCAGGTTGCGTCATCAATGACAGATCCCGGCAAGCTGACCGGCGATGAGTATGTGTTGAGCTATTCATCTGCAACGGGTTATTCGATTAAACGTCAGTCTGATGGCCTGATTGAAAATATCGGTGCGGCATTGAATTATGATCCTTCTTCTGGATTGCCGGCTGCAGGGTTTCAAGACTATGGTTTTTCTCTTTCGTTAGCAGGTGGTGCGCCTCAGGATGGTGATAGATTTTTGATACGACCAGGTCGTCGTGGTTCACAAGATCTGAGCTTAAATATTACAACGCCTAGTGAAATCGCAGCAGCAACCCCGGTTAGAACATCAGCAAATATTATAAGTAATACGGGCAACGGTATTATTTCTCCGGGAGTCGTAACAGATACAGGAAATTTTCAGGCTACACCTTTGCCGCCTCTATCTGCTGATATTGTGATGCAATATGATGGTGCCAATATTAATGTAACAGGGCCGGCACCATGGAATGGTCTGTCATTTGCCTATAATGACAGTGCTGAGGTAACCGCGTTGCCTGGGCTCAAGTTTACCATTAGCGGTACATTGGCTGTAGGGGATGAATTCACAATCGAGAGCAATACCAATGGTGTTGGTGATAATAGAAATGCTCTATTGTTGTCAGGGCTTCAAAATCAAACCTTGATGACTGATGGGACAGCGAACTATATAGATTATTACGGTGGTGTGGTTGCTGACGTGGGAATTATAACCAATCAGGCGGGGCTGACTAAGGGGGCTCAATCAAATTTGCTTTTACAGGCTGTGGATGCGAGAGACTCTCTGTCAGGAGTTAATCTTGATGAAGAAGCTGCAAATCTGGTCAAATTTCAGCAGGCTTACCAAGCGGCTTCACAGGTGATTGTGGCCTCAAATGAGATGTTTCAATCGTTGTTGGCTGCATTGAGGAGGTAATCAGATATGCGTGTTTCAACTCAAATGATGCAGCGTATAGCTGTTGATGGAATGCTGGATCGACAAAGCACCCTTAGCAGAACGCAACAGCAACTGGCGACAGGCAAGCGTATTCTGTCGCCATCTGAAGACCCCTCTGGAACTACCCAAGCGTTGGCCTTGAAGCAGCAGCTTGTCCAAAATGAGCAGTACGGCAGTAACATTGATCGTCTTAAATCCAGGCTTGAAGCTGAAGAGAGTGTGCTTGAGGGTGTGGGAAATGCATTGATGCGTGTGCGTGAGCTGGCTGTGCAAGGTGCTAACAGCACTTATGATTTGCAAGGCAGAACGAGTATTGCGGCGGAGGTGAAATTGCTTTTGGACGAAGTGTTGAGCATGGCCAACTCAAAGGATGGTAACGGCGAATATCTATTTTCTGGTTATCAATCTCAGACACAACCTTTTGTTGACGCTGGTTTAGGAAACTATTCCTATCAGGGTGATCAGGCTCAGCGTCGTATGCAGATCAGTCCTACTCGTGAGGTTCAATCGTCGGATTCTGGTAGTGAGATATTTGAGAATCTGGATATTGTCGCAGGCGGTAAACAAAACATATTCAAAACCATTTATGATTTTGTGGCGGATTTAGAGGCGAATAACCCCGGTGGCAATATTCAGGCGGACCTTGATACGGCATTGGACAGTGTGTTCACGACGCGGGCCAAAGTTGGCGCTCGTATCAATGCTGTGGATGCGCAGGATCAGATTAATCTACAGTATGAAACGCAGACCAAGGCGGTGTTATCTGATATTGAGGATCTTGATTACGCAGAGGCAGTTGGTCGTTTGAATTTGGAGTTGGCGGGTTTAGAGGCTGCGCAGCAATCCTTTCAGCGTATACAGAACTTATCTCTGTTCAGTGCGCTTTAGCTGAAGATGAGGCAGTAGGTTAATTTTTCTGATAGGGATGACAGGCTTGTCTGGCGACATTTACTCAAATTGTTTTGAATAATCCACATGCGCCTGCTCAAAGTCCTCGATCCGGCCTACATCCATCCAATATTCACGTAAAGGGAAGCTGCCGACGGGCAGGTCTTGATCCAAAAGCTTGTTAACCAAATCCGGCATGTCGAAAAATTGCCTGGCTGGTATCTGTTTTATAGCCTCTGGTTGGAGCACGTAGATGCCGGCATTGACGAAACTGTACTGAATCGGCTTTTCTTTCAATTCCACAATACGGTGTTCATCGAGTTTTACCACGCCATAGGGTACCTGCTGACGATGTTCCCTGACACACATGGTGACGGAATTCTTTTGCTGTTGATGGAAGGCTAGTAGGCGCACAAAATCAACCTTGGTCAGCAAGTCACCGTTCATGATAAAAAATGGCGCATTAGGTATTTCTGGTAGCAGGCTTAAGGCCCCGGCAGTGCCCATGCGCTGTTCTTCCTCGATATAGCCGATTTCAACATTCCAGCGTTCGCCATTGCCAAAATGCTCGCGGATCATGTCGCCTTTATAGTTGATGCAGAGCTGAAAGCGATGAAAACCCTGGGCAATGAAACTTTCAAGGATAGTCTCGAGGATGGGCTTACTGCCAATCTCCAATAATGGTTTCGGGGTGTCATCAGTGAGTGGCCTGAGACGTGAACCCAGTCCACCTGCCATGAGCACAACAAGGTTGTCGCGTTGTGGTTCTTCAGGAGGTATAAGAATCGTCAGGCGTTTTACACAGCCTTGTGCGTCAAGCAAGGGTAGGTGACGTAATTCATGACGTTTCATCGTACGCTGCCAGGCACTAGCCTCTTCATCCATAAGCCCGGTGACAGGGTTGGCGTTCATAAATTCGGCAATTTCAGTTTCAAGGCCGTTGCCGTGCAATATGGCGCGGCGGATATCACCATCAGTCACGGTGCCGAGTAGGTGGTCATTTTCATCGACCACCAGGGCGATTTGCATTGTTCCCTGGTCAATAGTTTGCATGACCTCATGAATAGTGGCTGTTGGAGCCACGGCAATTTTTTTCCAATCACGCATTTTGGTTTCTTCTTGTCTTATCGGAATGATTGGCGCTAGGCGCATTTTTCCTGTTTCAAACGAGAGGGCATTGTGTTTTACTTTTAATCTCAACGTAACAACCTGATTTTAGTGATAATGTTAAGCATATGTCCAATCAACTTTTATCATTTGCAAAACATGGATAAATCAATATGAAAATATGCAATAAAAAGGCCATTCTGATGTGCTTAAAGATGTGTCTGGCATAAAAAATGAATATTGATTTTGCAATGATAGTCTCTGCCATTAAAAGTGTTTTAAACGGTGTTGAATCGCCTGTGCCGCTACACGAACCAAGTTTTGTTGGCCGAGAGTGGCAGTTACTCCAAGATTGCCTCGATTCCGGATACGTCTCTTCTGTAGGTGAGTATGTAGACCGGTTTGAGCAGCAGCTAGCAGAGTATTTAGGTGCGGAGCACGTGGTGGCGGTGGTAAATGGCACGGCGGCCCTGCATACCTGCCTGTTATTGGCCGGGGTTAAACCGGGTGATGAAGTTATCGTGCCAAGCTTGACCTTTGTCGCCACGGCTAATGCAGTGAGTTATTGTGGCGCTATTCCCCATTTTGTCGATTCTCAACAGTCTACCCTTGGTCTGGCCCCGGCAAAACTGGGGCAACATCTTGCCGATATTTTGCGGCAGGAAAATGGAAATTGGCTGAACCGTAATACAGGGCGACGAGTTGCTGCCATTGTGCCGATGCATACCTTCGGTCATCCGGTAGATATGGATGCGCTTAATGAGGTTGCCGAGCAATACGGATTACCAGTGATTGAGGATGCGGCTGAATCGTTGGGAAGTCGTTATAAAGACCGTATGGCAGGAACCTTATCCAACCTGGCGGCAATAAGTTTTAACGGCAATAAAATCATCACGACTGGCGGTGGTGGTGCAATCGTAACCAATGACAAGGTACTGGCTCAGCGAGCCAAGCACTTAACCACAACAGCGAAACTGCCGCATCGTTGGCAAATCAGTCATGATGAGATTGGTTTTAATTATCGAATGCCCAATATCAATGCTGCCTTGGGTTGTGCCCAACTTGAGCAAATGGCTGGTTTTGTCGAGCAGAAAAGAAGCCTGGCTGAAATGTACAGGAAGGCATTTTTGGGTGTGGATGGAGTCAAATTCTTTCAAGAGCAAGAATTTTCACAGAGCAATTATTGGCTAAATGCTGTTTTGCTTGATGAAGCGAGTTTGGACAAGCGCGACGAGGTGCTTGAGGCATTGAATAACGAATCAATCATGGCCCGCCCTGCCTGGACATTAATGCATCGCTTGCCTATGTATCAGGCCTGCCCGCGTATGGATTTATCTGTGGCCGAAAATCTGGAACAACGTTTGATATGTATTCCCAGCAGTCCGTTATTAAGTCAGGCAGGTGGTCATGCGTAAAGTCTGCGTAGTCTCTAGCAATCGGGCTGATTATGGGCTGTTGTATTGGCCTATGCGTATGTTGCAACAAGAGGCAGATTTCCAACTGCAAGTGGTGGTAACTGGAAGTCACCTCTCTCCTGAGCATGGTTTAACCGTTGATCGTTTTGAACGTGATGGTTTTGATGTTGATGGTCGAGTTGATTTGGCTTTGAGTGATGATTCTTCTGTGGCTGTAACAAAGTCTATTGGTGTTGGTTTGATGGGTTTTGCCGATGTTTTTTCTGCCCTAAAACCAGACCTGTTGTTGGTGTTAGGTGATCGTTATGAAATTCTTGCTGCTGTTGAAGCGGCGCTTATAGCTAGGGTTCCAGTCGCTCATTTGTTTGGTGGTGATACCACTGAAGGCGCGTTTGATGAGTCCATCCGCCACGCCATTACCAAAATGTCTCATTTGCATTTTGTCAGTAATGAGATTTCGGCCCAGCGGGTACGACAGATGGGGGAGAACCCAGCGCATATTTATAATGTTGGCGCTACAAGCATTGATAATATTTGTCGGGCATCTTACAAGAGTCGGGATGAGTTTTTTGCGCTGATTGAGTTTAAACCGCGGCTCTATAATTTGTTAATTACCTTTCATCCTGTCACGCTTGATTCTGTCTCCTCTGTTGAGTTGCTTCAACAATTATTAACAGCTTTAGACGCTTTGGGCGACGATTATGGTTTGATTTTCACCGAGGCAAATGCAGACACTGATGGGAAGAGATTAAACGAGATAATAAAGCAATTTGTCGCAAGCCGAAGTAATGCCCAATTTTATAATTCGCTTGGCGAACTTTATGTCAGTGCGCTAAAACATATTGATGTGGTGGTAGGAAATTCTTCCAGCGGCCTATACGAGGCCCCTGTTTTTGGTGTTCCAACAGTGAATGTTGGTGATCGGCAAAAGGGGCGGCTTCAGGCTGTATCTATTACAAACTGTGATGTCACTCACGATGCTATCTTGACGGCCATTCAATCGGTGGTTGGGAAGCGATATGAAAATATTGAACACCCCTATGGTGACGGCCATAGTTCTGAAAAGATTGTTGCAGCGTTAAAGACGATTCCCGACTTTAATTTGTTGTTGCAAAAACACTTCTTTATGGTGTCAGAATGATGAAAGATAACAGTGTCTATGTGATCGCTGAGGCGGGCGTTAATCATAATGGTTCATTAGAACTGGCGCTGAAGTTGGTGGAAGCGGCTAAAAATTCTGGCGCTGATGCGGTTAAATTTCAGAGTTTCAATGCGGAGCTGTTGGTTAGTCGGTCCGCAAAAAAGGCGGAATATCAGCAGGCGCGAACTGATTCTGTTGAGAGTCAGTTAGAAATGTTGCGACGGCTTGAACTTTCAGAAGATGATCACGAACAGATTATTTCTTATTGCAACAAACTCGGTATTGCGTTTCTTTCATCGCCCTTTGACCTACCAAGTTTGGAACTGCTGGTTAAACGCTTTCAACTGACAAAACTTAAACTCGGTTCAGGTGAAATAACCAATGCGCCGTTGCTGCTTGAGATTGGTCGCAGCGGGTGTGCATTGATTCTTTCAACCGGTATGTCGACACTTGATGAGGTTAGAGAAGCGTTGGGTGTGTTGGCGTTTGGTTATTTAGCCTCTTCAGAGACTCCGGCTATTGAAAGGTTTAAAGAGGCATTTTCTGCTTCTGCCGGACAAGCACTGTTGCGTGAAAAGCTAACATTGTTGCACTGCACAACCGAATATCCCGCACCATATGCAGATATCAATCTAAAGGCCATGGATAGCCTGAAAAATGAGTTTGCTTTGCCGGTAGGTTATAGCGACCACTCAGAAGGTTTGGCAATCACCTTAGCGGCGGTTGCCAGGGGCGCTAGCGTGATTGAAAAACACTTTACCCTGGATCGTAACTTGCCAGGGCCGGACCATAAGGCCTCGCTTGAACCCGATGGTTTGAAGTTGATGGTGGAGGGGATTCGTCAGATCGAAGCCGGTTTAGGCGATGGCGTGAAACGACTCATGCCGTCGGAGCTTAAGAATAGAGAGGTGGCAAGAAAGAGTCTTGTTACCCAAAAGCCGGTTAAAAAGGGTGAGGTTTTTAATGAAGCGAATCTGGTAGTTAAAAGACCGGGAGGGGGTGTTGCGCCGATCCATTACTGGCAATGGCTGGGGCGAGTGGCTGAGCGCGACTATGAGGCCGATGAGGTGATTGTCGAATGAGTCGCCCGGTCATTTTGTTAGGTTCGGGGGGGCATGCCAGAGTGTTGCTTGAGAGTTTACGTAGTAACGGCATAGAGGTGTTGGGATATGTCGGGCCGGATGTTGCATTTGAGGCTCTTGATGCTGATTATCTGGGGGGGGATGACTGCATTCAAGCATACTCGGTTAATGAGGTCAGCCTTGTCAATGGTGTAGGCAATATTGACGGGCGGCAACGATTATTTGACGCTTTTAAGGGGCAGGGCTACCGCTTTGCCCAGGTCATTCACTCCTCGGCAATTGTTTCCACATCAGCCTTATTAGGTGAAGGTGTGCAGATAATGGCTGGAACCGTTATTCAGGCAGGGGTTAGCGTTAGCGAAAACGTAATTATTAATACCCGAGCCAGTATTGATCACGATTGTCGCATTGGCTCACACTCCCATGTTGCGGTTGGCGCAATACTTGCTGGAGATATAAAGACAGGCAAAAGGGTATTGGTCGGCGCCGGAAGTACCATTATCCAAGGGCTTGAGATTGGTGATGGCTGTGTGATCGGTGCAGGTGCTGTGGTGATTGCTGATGTCGCAGCCGGAAAAACGGTGGTTGGTGTGCCCGCCAGATAAGTTTAAAGGAGTTTTTTATGAGTGATTTTTTAAAAGGCAACTACGATCTGGATGAAAAGATCATTGATGAAGCTGATGAATCCAATAACGCCGAAGATGAGTTTAAGAAGAAGGCCTTGAATTCCATTGGTGGCAGCATGGTGTTTGTTGAGCGGGAAAAATATGTCTGGAACGGCGACGACGAGGAAGACTAATCATTCGCTCTGAATCATAGGTAAGGAGACCTATCACCAATGAATTTTGATGGTTTAGTAAAGGGAATTACCGATATCGGTTACGACTGGCACAAACAGCGAATTGTGCAAAACTCTTCGGATAATGTTCCCCATATCAATAAAACGGTAAAGGCATTGGCTGCCCCGCAGGCAGATAAAGCCAAAAGCGCCATTGTCATCAGCGCCGGCCCAAGCCTGCATTACAATGACACCTTGAGCGTTCTGGCATCCTCTGATTACAAAGGAACCATTATCGCCATTGATGGCTCCTATGTGAAATGTCTCAAAGCAGGTGTCATTCCCGATTATGTCATTACCCTCGATCCGCACCCAACCCGAATTGTCAGATGGTTTGGCGACCCTGATTTTGAAAAAAATATGGCAGGGGATGATTATTTTTCTCGCCAGGATCTGGATATCGATTTCAGGGAAAACAGCCTGCGCCAGAACCGGGAAAACATTGCATTGGTAGATGAGCATGCTAGTCGTACCAAGTTGATCATTGCTTCGACCGCGCCTGCCAATCTGGTCCAACGGGCTAAAGATGCCGATTTTGATATGTATTGGTGGATGCCTCTGGTTGATGACCCCAATAGTGAGGGCAGTTTAACGCGCAAGATGCACAAGCTCACCAAACTGCCCGCTATTAATACCGGTGGCAATGTTGGCACTGCCGCATGGGTATTCGCCCAGTTCTGGTTAAAGATAAAAAATATTGCCGTGGTGGGGATGGATCTTGGTTACAGGCAAGACCTGCCCTATCACATGACGCAGGGTTACCCCGAGTTGGTTCAAATGCTGGGTGAAGAGAATGTCACCAGTGATCTTTTTCCCGTAATTGAAAACCCTGATTCAGGCGAAGTCTATTACACCGACCCTACCTATTTTTGGTATCGAAAAAACACCCTGGACCTGATCGAAAACTCAGGTGCAACACTTTTCAATTGCACTGGCGGAGGCATCCTGTTTGGTGACGGTGTGAGACAAATGGGGCTACAGGAGTTCTTATCAGACTATGGCTAAGATCTTATTCATCAACCCGGTCGTGCGTGAGGAGGATGTGCCTCGTCACATCCCCTATGGAATCGCCTTGCTGGCGGCGATTGCCAGGGATGAAGGCCATCAGGTTCAGGTATACGACGCCAATGCCTGGCGCAAGGGTTTTGATGTGGTGCAGCAAGTCCTTGCTGCGGATAATTGGGATGTGGTGGCCGTTGGTGGTCTGACGACGACATACAATTTCATTAAAGAAGTGTGCCGGCTGGCTGGCATTCACGCAAAAGATAGTTTTTTGATGGCCGGTGGTGGCTTTCTCACCAGTATGCCGCGCGAGATTATGACCTGGCTGCCAGAGATTGATCTGGGTGTTATTGGTGAGGCCTTTGTCACCTTTCCCGAAATCTTAAAAAAGATCGATCAAGGGGATCTGGACTGGAGTGAAACCTTAGGGGTTGTTCACCGCAATGCTGGTGGAAAGGTTATCGTCAATCAGGAACGCCCTAATATAAACGATCTGGACACCATACCCTGGCCTGCGTGGGAATTTTTTCCGCTAGAAGATGTTTATTTTAAAAACTCATCATCACTGTTTAGTGAAGAGGCCTATTACGCCAAAAGGCGCATCGATATAAACGGTAGTTTTGGCTGCAATCTGATTTGTCGTTACTGTTGGCATCTGGGTACAACCGGTGACATGGTGGTTAGGCAAGACTCAGAAGGTGATAACGACGTCGCCTTTACCTATGGTCGTAACATCCGCTATCACTCACCGGACTATATTGTTGAAATGGTCAAACACCTCAAAGCAGAGTATCAGATCGATTACGTCAATTTCCTCGATGAAAACCTGATGACCATGGACGTTTACAGCAAGCGTACATGGTTAAAAGAATTGTGTGAAAAATGGATAGAGGCTGGATTGCAGCCAGATTGTCGACGCCTGGGTGTGCCATTCGATGAGGTTGAAAATACGGGTGTGTTTTGGAGTGGCACCAGTCATGCATCATTGCATACACCTGAAATCTTAAAACTGATGTACGAGGCAGGATGTACTCACTTGGTGTATGGCCTGGAATCGTTTGATAAAAAAGTATTGAAGAACCTGGGTAAAGGTTCGACCCCAACAAGAAATGAGGAGAGTGTTGGGATGTGCATGGCGTCGGGCATAAAACCGATTCCGAATATCATTATTGGCTTTCCGGAAGAGAGTTTTGACAGCGTCCGGGCGACGATTACCTCGTTACTCAAACTGGGCATCCATGCCAAACCACACTTCGCCACCGCCTATCCCGGCTCCGAGTGGTATTACCTCTACAAAGATTCGATTGCTGAGCAATACGGCGGTGACCTGGAAAAGTATGTGATGGATTTAGGCGATGCCACCAAAATCACGGCCACTATTTCGCACAAGTTTTCCGGCATGGATTTGCTTGGACTACAAGAGATCGTGGCGCAAAGAGATCTACGTCAGCTAGATTTGGCTGAAAGGCATTGGGGCCGGTCAGACGAGACGATTAGTCCTATTGCCAAACCACAGGTTAGTCATAACATTATTCAGAACAAGACCAAAACCCCACTTCAGCAGTGATGTTTAAATATTTAGAGAGTTAAGTTAATGGGTAAATATCAAGCAAGAAACACACAGAGCAACCAGCAAGAACTTCTGACTACTTATAGCCCTGATTCTAATAATCTAGAAAGAAAATATGGCTTACCAAGTGAGGTTAAGTTTTGTGAGAGGTGTGTTATCTCGAATCAACGCCCGAACTCTGCCGTTGAATTTAAGCATACCAGCAATACTAAAAAGGCCACCATTGGTTTTGATGATGACGGAATTTGTGATGCTTGTCGTCAGGCTGAAAGGAAAAAGCTGGAGATTAATTGGCAGGAAAGAGAACAAGAATTGCGAGAGTTGTGTGACCGCTATCGCAAAGATGATGGTTCTTATGATTGTCTAGTGCCTGGCTCAGGTGGAAAAGACAGCTTTTACGCTGCCCATATGTTGAAATACAAATTTGGTATGAATCCACTTACGGTTACCTGGGCACCCCATATCTATACTGATTGGGGTTGGAAAAATATGCAGGCCTGGATTCACGCTGGTTTTGATAATTATCTGCTAACCCCTAATGGACGTATGCATAGACTGTTGACTAGATTGGCTGTCGAGAACCTGTTTCATCCGTTTCAACCGTTTATTTTTGGTCAAAAATCCTATGCGCCTAAAATGGCCGCTCTGTTCAATATACCACTAGTGTTTTATGGAGAGAATGAAGCGGAATATGGGAACCCAGTAAATGATAATAATGATGCCAAGCGTAGTTGGGACTATTTTACTGGCGCAGACCCATCAGAGATCTATCTCGGTGGTACCTCTATTCGAGATCTAAAAGAAAATTTTGGTGTTAAGAGCGTTGATATTGATCCCTATTTGCCTGCTAATCCAGAAGAGATTAGCAAGAAGAATATAGATGTACGTTATCTAGGTTACTATCTGCAATGGCATCCACAAGGCGCATATTACTACGCAGTAGAGAATGGCGATTTCCAACCATCACCTGAACGGACGCCAGGTACTTATAGTAAATATAACGGTATCGATGACAAGGTGGATGATTTTCATTACTACACAACATACATAAAGTTCGGTATTGGTCGTGCTACTTATGATGCCGCCCAAGAAACTCGTAACGAAGAGATTACCCGAGGGGAAGGTGTGGCTTTGGTACGAAAGTATGATGGTGAATTTCCAGAGCGTTTTGCGGATGAAGTCTTTCGTTACTTGAGTATCCCAGAAAAAGAATTTCCTATTGCTAGCCAGATGTTTGAACAGCCAAATGTGGACCGTGACTATTTCGATGCGCTCGCCAATAGTTTTCGCTCACCCCACCTATGGTTGTATGAAAATGGCCAGTGGCGATTACGACATACGGTGTTTGATTGTTAGAGGACTCTAGGGCCTGTTAACACTAATCCAATAGGTTCTGTTGCACTTGAAAAAGCGCCAATCAAGGCGCGAGGAGAGAAATTTGGTTATTCCAAATGAATGACGAGCAACGCGGAGTGGCGCTTTTTCAGGCGCAACCCGAAGGGCTGGGGCTCTGTTTCCGCCCAGCGGTGTTATCACTCGCTCATGTAGAACGACTACACGTCGCTCATTCTGCCTTGCTGGACGAAAACAGAGCCCCAGCAGAGCCTATTGGATTAGTGTTAACAGGCCCTAATGCGGAATATTAGACTCATCGCCCGTCTGGACGTTAAGGCGCCTAATCTGGTCAAAGGTATTCAGATGGAGGGGCTGCGCAAGTTTGGTGATCCATACAAATTTGCCAAGCGTTATTACGAAGAAGGCATTGATGAAATTCTTTATGTTGATATTGTCGCCAGCCTCTATGAACGTAATAGTCTGCTTGATCTGATTGAAAAGACCACTGAGGATATATTTGTGCCCATTACCGTTGGTGGTGGCTTACGCAGTATTGATGATGTTGCAGCAGCTCTGAGGGCCGGTGCTGACAAGGTGGCAATCAACACTGCGGCGATCAAAAATCCGGTGCTAATTGGCGAAGTCTCGCAGCGTTTTGGTTCTCAGTGCATGGTGCTCTCTATTCAGGCGAAACGAAAAGACAATGGCTGGGAGGCCTATTACGATTGTGGTCGTGAGCATAGCGGTCTGGATGTGGTTGAATGGGCTGTTCGTGGTGAAGAGCTGGGTGCGGGGGAAATTCTTTTAACCTCGGTTGATCGTGAGGGAACTGCTAAGGGCATGGACCTGGAGCTTATTAAGACGGTTAGCGGCTCGGTTTCAATACCGGTCATTGCCTGTGGTGGTATGGGCCAACTCGAACACTTTTCTGAGGCAGTGAAAGAGGGCGGAGTAGATGCCATTGCCATGGCGCACGTGCTTCATTATGGCCATTTGTCAGTCGATGAGATTCGTGACTACGCTGCCCAGGAACAGATCCCTGTGCGTCGTCATGGAGATAAGCCATGAGTTCGCGAGTAGTTGTCATTAACTATGGCATGGGTAATTTGCTGAGTGTGCAGCGTGGCCTGGAAGCGAATGGTGCTGATGTTGAAATTAGTGCTGATCCTAAAACAATAGCTCAGGCGGAACGCCTGGTGCTGCCAGGTGTTGGTGCCTTTGAATCGGGAATGAATGAATTGAAGTCCCGTGGTTTAGTTGATGCCATCAATGCGTTTGTTACAACCGATCGACCTTTGTTGGGCATTTGCCTGGGGATGCAGATGTTACTAACTGAAAGTGAGGAATTTGGTTTGCATCATGGCTTGAATCTGATTCCCGGTAGGGTGGTGAAAATTCCGGATAGTGATGGCAGTGGTGAAAAGCTGCGTAAGATCCCTCACATTGGCTGGAGTGCGCTTGAATATCCGCAGGGTAGGATAGACTGGTCTGGCAGCTTGCTGAAGAACACCAACGAAGGTGAATACTTCTACTTCGTTCATTCTTTTATGGCAGTGCCTGATAATCCTGAAGATGTATTGGCAGAATGTGATTACAGTGGTGTTCGAATCTCGGCTGCTATATGTAAGCAGAATGTGATGGGAACCCAGTTTCACCCAGAGAAGAGTGCAACAGGCGGACTTAGGGTTCTGGATACATTTCTGGCGCTATAAAAGATTATTGTTAGGAAAGTTGGTGATGGAAAAGCATGGCAGAATTTTGGCAATCATTGCTGCACGTAGTGGCTCTAAAGGTTTGCCGCAAAAAAACATTCTCGATTGTGCTGGTAAACCGCTGATTGCCTGGACCATTGAAGCAGCGCTCAAATCGTCCCATATTGATAATGTTCTGGTGAATACTGATTGTCAGGAAATCGCAGATGTTGCTGTGCAATATGGCGCCTGGGTGCCTTTCTTAAGACCACCAGCGTTGGCGGAGGATGAATCGAGCATTATTGATGTGATTAAAGATGTGCTTATTCGTTTGCATGGACAGTCTTTCCAATTTGATTATGTTTTGTTGTTACAACCCACTTCCCCTCTGCGTACAGCCAGACATATTGATGAGGCCGTTGAAAAATATTTTTCAACCAAGAACTCAGATGAAGATACGCTGATTTCGGTCACGCAGGTAGACAGTAAGGCGCTTTGGGTGTTGGGTGAAGATAGTGATAGTGGTTATATATTTAATCACTTTGATGTCAATCTGTCAGACAATTCGAGGCGACAGGCACTGCCTGACTGTTATGTACCCAATGGCGCTATTTATCTGGCCAAGGTTGATGGGTTTCATGGATTTTATGGCAAGCAAACACGCTCATATCTTATGGATGAAATTTCTTCGTTGGATATTGACTACCAGGAGGATCTTGACCGGGCGGATGACTATCTTTGTAATGGGCCAAGAGCAAAAAAGAGCTAAGGACAAACCACCTGGCTGTTAAGTGTTGTAGATATTGGCTTTGTAACTGCGTAGATTATCAGGGTTGCTGAACCACTCAATCGTTTTAATCAGTCCGTGTCTTAAGCCATCTAAACCCGCGTATTCAGGGCTCCAATCAAGCACTGCTTTTGCCTTGCTGTTATCTGCGTATAGGCGTTCAACTTCGCTGTTTTTGGGGCGAGTTCTTTGTTCTTCAGTTTCGATAGTGATTTCCTGCTTCATCAGTTCAGCAATCAATGCAACAGTATCACCAATCGATATTTCAAAATGACTGCCAAGGTTGATTACTTCGCCGAGAGATTTTTTAGATTCAGCCGCTGCGATGAAACCGCTAACCGTATCTGCCACATAATTGAAATCGCGGGTAGGGCTTAGCGAGCCAAGTTTGATGGTTTTGTTGCCATTGGCTATTTGGGTGATGACAGTTGGGATGACCGCCCGTGCCGATTGACGTGGACCATAGGTATTAAACGGTCTGACGATAGCAACAGGTGTCTCAAACGAGTTGTAAAAAGAAAAGGCAATCTGGTCGGCCCCAATCTTTGTGGCTGAGTAGGGTGATTGTCCCTGTAGAGGGTGTTCTTCAGTAATGGGAACAAACTGCGCTGTGCCATAGACTTCGCTAGTTGATGTATGGACAAACTTTTCTACCTCTAGGTCTCTAGCTGCCTGTAACAGGTTTAATGTGCCGCGGATATTGGTGTCGACGTAGCTATCGGGGGAGTGGTAGGAGTAGGGAATGCCGATCAAGGCAGCCAGGTGTAATACCACATCACAATCTTTCATGGCTGTCCGCACACCGTGTGGGTCACGGATATCACCAGCGAAGACATCTAGCTCAAGTTTGATATGGTCAGGTAATTGATCCAGCCAACCCCAGTGTCCAAAAGAGTTGTAGTAGACAAAGGCGCGTACGTCATGACCACGACGGATTAATTCCTCGGTGAGGTGTGAGCCTATAAAGCCATCGGCACCGGTGATAAGGATTTTTTTGTTCTGAAGATTCATTAGTTGATTGTAGGTGATTGCGCAATAGACTCTAACATAGTCTTGGCGGTTTGATTATTGGGGTCTTTGCTGAGAATGTAGTTCATGGCCCATTCGACACCGTCTGTTGCTCCGTGTTGACAATATATATTTCCCAGTTTCATTACGCTGTTCAGGTCGTTGGGATTCTCTAGTAAATAGTCGGTGTAGATCTCGACAGCCTTGTTGACATCACCAGTTACGTTAAGCATCTCAGCATACATTGGTGTGTAGGTTGGACTAATGTCGGAAAGAGCTTTTAGTACTTCTAACACAGAGTCATAGTCTTGCTTGTCCGTATGAAGCTTGAATAAACGCTGCAGAGCATCGATCTGCGCAGGCCCTGTAGCCTCTTTATAGCTTTTAATGGCTAATGGAATATCATTATGTAGCTCTGCAAGATAACCTCGTACCAAGTGGATAAGTTGCATCGCTAGTTCCGCATTATTATGTTCTTCTAAACTCGCTTCAAGGCCGACTAACCCCTCTTCATCCCTGTGCTGAAAATACTCTCTGGCCCTGGCGTTAAATCCCTCTAGCCTTGTTTCTCTCTCGATGGTTTTTAGATAGTCTTTGCCATGTTGCTCTAATGAGTCATCAAAGCTGTCAACAAAAGAATCTAGCGCCTGTTTCTGATCTTCTGGTAACTGGCTGATATAGTTTTCATGTTGCTTTGCCCATTGTATGGCTCGCCCTGGTTGGTCGTCATGGCGCCACTGCTTAATTAGAGTTTCTATATTTGGTTGCGGTTTTTCTTCTTCCAGGCGACACAATGTACGGCTACGGGCCTGTTGTAAATGATCTATGAGTTCTTTGGCTGTATCTAATATTGAAAGAAAATAATATTTGGTATTGTCTTTGAGTTTCTTTTCGTCTTGTTTTTCTTTGCTTTGCTCGTGTTGATTAAGGGTAAAAACCAGGCGTTGTAAACCGAAAAGTTTGATGAGCTTTACTGTGTCAGCATACTTTTCTTCTAATTTTTTTTCAATGCTGTCTATTTTTGCATTGCTGGCGAAGCTCGCACCTTTTTTATCTTTGTTAAAAAGCTTGCGATTGTGCATCAAGGCCTCAACGCACAGTTCTTTTATAGTTCTTAACTCATCTAATATACGATCTACCTCGCTCAGTACTTCATTATAATGAAAAGTTCGGCTTTTATTGTCGTCAGCAGGTAAGCAGTCAGCGATGATTTCAGCTGCGGGTTTCTCCAGAGGCTCTATCTTAATTGCATCCAAGGATATGTGTTCTACATTGGCAAGGCGTATGGAGTCGGGTGAAGGGTTGATGATTCTGCAGCTTCTAGCAATCGCGTCTTCAGCCTGTAACTCAATGCTTTGCGCTGATTTTAGAAGATCATTACGCGTATGAGCCATTCTGCCACTGTTGGTTATTACCTGAGTGTCTCCAGACATTGGGCAAGACCCCTGAGCATGTTCTGCTGAGCCTTTGGTATGTGTATGGCCGGTCTGGCTGAAGCAAAAGTCGACCCCCCCTAGAATAAGTTGTGATGCGCCAGCCTCAACTGCAATAGCGAAGGCCGAGTTAGTAACGGTTCCGCCTGCGGCCGCTGGTATGTTTTCTGGGTTTAGGGATGTGGTCCAGGGATAGCGTGGTCCTGAAAAAACTTTTTTTCCTCCCCAGCTAGCTAACAAAATTGAATTTACATGGTATTCATTTGCCAGCAGCGTGCCATCCTGAAATTCATACATTTCTATATTGAGATGGACGGTCATGTTGTACGGATCGACGGCTACGATGATGTCGGGCTGAATATCTGCCTGGAGTAGGGTTTTACTGATGCGTGCGACGGCAATTACCAGTAGATTGCTACGATTTTGCTGTACCCAAGGTAAAAGTTCGTTTAGCGATGGTCCACCTGCCAGTACGACGGCGGTTTTGCCCTGAAAGGTATCTTTTAGGCAGATTTGTGGAACCTGGTTTTCCGTTAAGTTTCGTAGTTGCTGAATTGTAAAAGGAAGATTGTTAAGGCCAATAATGTAGCTTTCTTTGATAAGTGCGAACTGCTCGTTCAGTTTTCGCCAGAAAGGCGGGTATTCGTTGTAGTGGCTGTGAACGACACCTAAAGAGCGGAAAAGAACCAGGCGATCATGGAGAGCATAGTTTTGCATATCCATGTTGTTTGTGCCCTGTTCCTGCCAATCCTCCAGGGTAGAGGTGGCAATGTTTTCCTCAGGGGCATTCATGTCAACGAGTAGCTCAAGAATCTGCGGTAACTCTACGAATAGATAGCGACTATCTTTAGGTGCGCCATGTGCTTTAATGTACTGGTAGAGTAGACCGCTATCTGTACCGGCAATAACGTAAAAAGTATCTTCCTTGAAGAGATTTTCTCCGAAGTACGTTCGAAACACTGTGCAGGCGTCATTATCTTGAAATGCAGTGCGATTGATGAGAAACAGGCTGTGTTCACCAAATGCATTGCAAATTACGCTGCCCAAGTCGGGTTGTGTAGAAAGGTTTGTGTCGCTCAAGAGTCTGTCTCCAGTGTCAATCCATTGTCAAAATAGTGACTTCTCATTTTATGAATGCATTTTTTATACCATTATTTACTTGTTTGATTAGCTTGATTCTGGATAGGGAGATGCCTATAAAGTTTTAGTACAAAAAATTTTTAAATAGCCCTAAAGTTCTTGATCGAGTAGGTCGTTAGTATCTCTAGAACGACAAATATTTCTAAAAGTGTTAGAAATATTTCCTGTGGGAATGGATTTCCATTGGGCTTGAACTGATAAGGATTAATCAGTTTGAGAATTAACAAAAGGAGTTGTAAAAATGCCTGCCAGTATAATAAATTCTAATGTAACCTCATTGAGAGCTTTGCGTAATTTGACCTGTGGTCAGATTTTGCGCCTGGCGCCTGCGTCGATGGTTGCTCAAACGAATCAGCTGCCAAATAAGGTTTTATCACTGTTGGGATAACAGTAGGGTGATCACAGCCTGGCATTTGAGTCCCTCTATGGCGGGTTGTTAGCAATATCAGGAGCAGTAAATGTCTCTAACTTTTATGAGATATATCTGCTGAAAACGGATTACCACCGGGCTAGCTATGCTTAAATGCGAGTCAGCTTGGTGGGGAAGCAAAAGGAGTTGTAACAATGCCTGCAAGTATTATTAATACCAATGTCATGTCATTGAATGCTCAGCGTAGTCTAAATAGAAATTCGCTGAGTCTGGCGACCTCTGTCGAGCGTCTTTCTTCGGGGCTGCGTGTCAATAGCGCCAAAGATGATGCCGCCGGTCTGGCGGTCGGTATGACGCTGGAAACCAGCGTTCGCTCACTTACCGTGCAGATTCGAAATGCAGCGGATGAAATTTCTACGGCACAAACCTTGGATGCTGCACTCGGTGTGGCGACAGATATGTTGCAACGTATGAGTGAGCTCTCGGTTCAGGCGCAAGGCACTAATGGCGCTGCTGAGTCGGGTAAGATTGATGTGGAATATGATGCCTTGAATACCGCACTTACTGCCACACTTGCAGGCACGGGCATAGCCGTACCTGGTGGCAATGTGAGTGCGGCGGCGGCGGCTGCTCAAACTACAATCTCCACTAAACTGGGTTCTGTTGCGACCGTTCGGGCAAGCTTGGGTGCTGCGATGTCTGTTTCTGAGTTTACCATTCAACGCCTGGAGGCACGCCGCGAGAGTGATTCTGCCGCCCGTAGTCGGATCATGGATGCAGATTTTGCCATGGAAACGGCCAATTTGACCCGGGGGCAGATCCTGCAACAGGCCGGTACGGCAATGGTTGCGCAAGCGAATCAGCTGCCAAATAACGTGTTATCACTGTTGGGATAACAGTAGGGAAACCATAGCCTGGCAGTAGAGTCTTTTTTGGCAGGCAATTAGTAGTATCAGGAGCGGTAAATGTCTCGAACAGATGAGATATATCCGCTGAAAATGGATTGTCACCGGGCTAGGCATGCTTAAGTGCACGTCAGTCATGAGGGCAAACAAAAGGAGTTGTAACAATGCCAGCAAGTATCATTAATACCAATGTAATGTCCCTGAATGCTCAGCGTAGTCTAAATAGAAATTCTCTGAGCCTGGCGACCTCTGTCGAGCGTCTCTCTTCGGGGCTGCGTGTCAATAGCGCCAAAGATGATGCCGCCGGTCTGGCGGTCGGTATGACGCTGGAAACCAGTGTCCGTTCACTGAGCGTACAGATTCGAAATGAGGCTGATAATATTTCTGCGGCGCAAACCAATGATGCGTCCCTGGGTGTAGTGACCGATATGCTGCAACGTATGGGTGAGATAGCGGTACAGGCGCAGGGTGAGAATGGCTCTATAGAGGTGGCAAAACTTAATGTCGAATATGCCGCCTTAAAGAATGCTGTTTCTGCGGCAACGGGAGGGGTTCATAGCCCTACTATTTCAGCACTTACCTCGGCAACTGCGGTTTCTGCTGCTACCACAGTGACTAGCGCATTGGGTTCTGTGGCGACCAGTCGAGCAGCTTTGGGTGCGGCAATGTCTGTTTCTGAGTTCACCATTCAGCGCCTGGAGGCGCGTCGCGAAAGTGATTCCGCCGCTCGTAGCCGGATCATGGATGCGGATTTTGCGATGGAGACAGCGAATTTGACCCGGGGTCAGATTCTGCAGCAGGCGGGTACATCGATGGTTGCGCAAGCGAATCAGTTGCCAAACAACGTCTTGTCGTTATTGGGATAATAGTAGGGTAACAATGGCCTGGCGTTAGAGTTTCTCTCGAGTTTTTCTGGGGCAGGCTGTGAGTAATGTTAGGAGCGGTAAATATCTCTAACTTTATGAGATATATCTGCTAGAAAAGGATTGCTGCCTGGCTTGACCAGCTTAAGTGCGAGTCAGTTGGGTGGGTAAGAAAAGGAGCTTTAACAATGCCTGCAAGTATCATTAATACCAATGTTATGTCATTGAATGCTCAGCGTAGTCTGAATAAAAATTCGCTGAGCCTGGCGACCTCAGTCGAGCGTCTCTCTTCCGGTTTACGAGTCAATAGTGCCAAGGATGATGCCGCCGGTCTGGCGGTCGGTATGACGCTGGAAACCAGTGTGCGTTCGCTGAGCGTGCAGATTCGAAATGCGGCGGATGATATTTCTACGGCACAAACCTTAGATGCGGCCCAAGGGGTGGCGACTGATATGCTGCAACGTATGGGGGAGCTAGCGGCGCAAGCGCAAGGTGCTAACGGCGCAGCTGAGGTGGCAAAGATAGCGGTGGAATATACCGCCTTAAAGGGTGCAGTTTCTGATGCTGGGGGAACCATACCTGTTGGTCCTTCTCTTTCTGCGGGTGCTACGGTTGCACAGACAATCTCAATTGCGGGGTCAGCTGCACAAGCAGTAAGTACTGCGCTGGGTACAACAGCGACCACACGGGCGAGCTTAGGTGCAGCAATGTCGGTGGGTGAGTTTACCATTCAACGTCTTGAGGCTCGTCGCGAAAGTGATTCTGCTGCCCGTAGCCGGATCATGGATGCGGATTTTGCGATGGAGACAGCGAATTTGACCCGGGGTCAGATTCTGCAGCAGGCGGGTACATCGATGGTTGCGCAAGCGAATCAGTTGCCAAATAACGTCTTGTCAC
>Ga0316207_10000372_pt1 | contig 77979 bp, 99 predicted proteins | sample 6weekpyrite_MG_FD_204943 | JGI IMG/M metagenome (GOLD analysis project Ga0316207, IMG submission 204943) | Microbial mat bacterial communities from mineral coupon in-situ incubated in ocean water Damariscotta River, Maine, United States -... | ecosystem: Environmental > Aquatic > Marine >... | reverse complement strand
CGATGTTGGTGGGGATGACTTTTTGGTTAAACCGTATTCCATTGGAATTCTCAATGCAAAAATATTTTCATTACATCGGTTGGCGAGCAAAATTAACATTGCACTAATGTTCCCCAACAATGCTGCTGATAATTAGTGTAGTATAAGGGTAAAGGGAATTTTCCTTACATTAACGTATTGACATTCAGTATGTGTAAGGAAAGTTCAGACTGTTCCTGATTTCATTAGTAGATTTTAATGGATTATATTTCTTGAAATATAATTAAACGTGATACTTGGTAAATTTTTACAAATCTGTTGTTTAAGGACTGATAGTACCTGACTCAAAACACCCTTAAGCGGAAGTTTATCCAATCAAAAAAAATATTGTCATTGCCTGGAAGCAGCCATTTAAAATCATCGATAGAAATTCGATTAACGCGTACTATGCTATCAAAAGCAGCCGTTACCAGTAGGAATGGGATTTATTTCTTGTAACAGGAACATCGTCGACATTACCGTCATTCAATAATTTCAATTCACCAATTTTTTTAATATTCAATCGAATTATTTGATCGATTTCTTAATGCGAAGTTTTAACCAGAAGCAGACTAAAGAGATAAATAATTTTACTGGAAATTAACGGAAGCTTTGTGACATATTGCAGACCTGATATATTTTTCTCAAACAGAACCTTACCTTACGAGTACAATATCGCGTTAGTCGTCATTTAGATTATGAAAAATAATTAACGCTAATGGCGAATTGCTGCCAAACAGTTAGAATCTACAGAAACAAAGGAAATCCAGATCAACGAGTTGCGTAGATTTACCTTAACATAGCAAGACTTTATAAAACACTAATATTTTTCTCTCCCATATCGAATCTGTATTTTTATATACTAGCATTCTTTGAAACTTTAAAAAAAGTTACACTTCAGGATTACTTACCAAATCAGCAACACCTTATTTCACTATCCAAGTTGCATCCAACAATAGTTGATCTTCTGTGTATAATTTTGCATAAAACCTCTCCCCAACTGAAATAGGCCCGACACCTTTAGGTGTTCCAGTCATCAGCAAGTCACCGTCTTCAAGACTCATAAATTTTTTAACTTCAGTCAGAAACTCCAAGGGTTTGCTTATCATTGAGCTACAGCTTCCCTGTTGAACTAGGCGATCATTTATATAAAGCTCCATTTTCAATGAATTCAAGTCTCCTTGGTATGATACAAAATGACTGAATACAGCTGATCCATCAAACGCCTTTGCTCGCTCCCAGGGCAAACCTTGATTTTTCAAATGCGTTTGAATTTTTCTTTTCGTGAGATCTAGACCAAAGCCCACACCGCAAATATTACCAGCAATGACCAAATATACTATTTCCCCTTCATAATCGACATCAGTATTTGGATCAGCATAAATTTCGCTACAAATTGCAGAGTTTGGTTTAATAAAAATGACAGGCTGTTCAGGCGTTTCGTTTTTTAACTCTCTAATATGGTCGTGATAGTTCCGACCAATACATACCACTTTAGAAGGATAGAGAAGCAGATCATCGAAGTAAATACTATTCATTAACTTTTTTCCCTTAATCACTTTTCCATACAAATTATCTTAAGCGCAAAAAACAAACATGGCCGATTCAAATATTATTAACAATTCTACAGCATAGTAGATACTGAGGTTTATACTGGATTGATGTATCATTGAAGATGCCATTTAATATTGAGTGTAAAACTACATAGACAAATACCGTTGTCATAAAAAGTACAAGATTTTCAATGTCAGTTCCATTACTGGTTGAAAATAAAGGAAAAATTCTTTGGTATAGCAATTGCTAAATTACTATTATTCCAAATATTAAGGAGTTTTCCATGCCAGCAAAGTTTGTCATAAAAAAAGAATCCCCAGAGGAATATTTTTTCTATTTTTTAGATCCAAATGATGAAATAGTACTCATAAGCGGCGATTACCCAGATAAAAAATCAGCAGAACTGGCCATAAAAGATGTACAGTTAAACTCCTTAATGTCTCAACAATTAGCCGGTGGTAAAACAAAAGAAGGTGAAATGTTTTTTGTGATTAAAGGGTCTGATGGCCATGTGATTGTAAAAAGTGCGTTGTATACTTCCCAAATGAAGATGGACAATGCGCTTCATTGTGCAAAGGACAATGCCTGTATAGCAGAGATTGAAGACCAGACAACTCTTGCAGTCGCATAAAACCACTATGAGCCAAGTTTTTAACATAAATGAAGAATTAGCTTGTATAGCTGTCACGTCAACTGAGTTGGCTTCTATAACTAATACTATGGTTAAAAACATTAGAAATAAAGATTTTATTTATCTGTTCTCTTCTATAATAAATGAAGTTAATCAATCATATGCTGTACTCAATAATTTATTCTCTCCTTTTTGCAATATTAACAATGAAACACTATTTAAATCGGATTTTGATGAAAAGCACAAGTTTTTTAAAGATAATTATTTAATGGAAATTAGCAAACCCCGTAAGTATTGTGATAATGTTTATGATTCTTATGTCGAAATGCAACAGACAAAAGAATCAAAGACAGGGTTTCCATTAATTAAGAATAATTTTTTACGCTTGAATAAATTATATGACAAATGGATAAGTAATGACTGTTATCTTGGAATGAGTATTGATAGAGCTGCAAAACTAGAAAATAATTTACTGACAGAAATTGCAAATCTCAAAATAAAAGATTCAGAAGATGCATTTATTAATTTGTTGTCTTCGTTTGAAGATTTCAACGATTATCTAGAAATTATTCGAAAAAATCATGACAAAATTACACAAGTACTAGTATATTAAAAATTGATATCAATCTTTATTCAATATCTCCAGCTAAATAGAGATCTAACTCATGCATCATAAAGGCATTTTCCTTTATATTCTGGGCTATTTCAATAAGTTCTTCGTAATTGTAGTTTTGCAAGTCAAAACTCATATTTGTAACTTTTTCTCCATTATAAAATACATTGAGAATTAATATAATTCGAGCAATTACATTGGGTGCTGTAGGTAAGTATTTTATTTCATATTCCGTCAAAACCTTTAAGCGCTTATCTATCACATTAATGTATTTCATGGAACTTAAATGGTTTATCTGTTGGTCGGATAGCATTTAAATACTCTATTTTTATGGTAAACTTAATTGAGGGGGAAATCTCAGAAACGTCCCCTTTATATAATCAAAGCTAACTAATTGGTGTGCCTTGATCGTTATATGCAATTATCCTTATATCGTCTGAATCAAATTCTGCTATTTTGGCCTGTTTTATCGTCCCATCATTATAGTAATCATATTGATGCTCATATTCGACTTCGCCATATACAATTTTCTGAAAAGATAAAAGCACGTCATCTTCAAAAAAAGCCTTGAAATAAGTGTTGCGTAGCCCTAAATCCTGGTCTGATATTTCATTAACGAACTTAAATGGAAGTTTTAAGCCTGTATAGGAAACGAAATATCGACACTGCAAACTCATATTCGAAGTTCAATATCCTGTAATGATTCTGTTAGAAATGTTAAATTTTCTTTCTTAATGGGGTTTTTATCTACGTGAACCTTTTCGAGATTTTTGTGTGCAGACAAGTTAAGTTCTTCAATATCATTTGCACTTACTCGTAAATCACATAATGCGAGGTTACTCGATAAATCTAATTCAACCAATTCATTTTTGTTAGCATATACTTCTTCAAGCTTTTTATTGTGACTTAGATCAAGATCACTGAGCTCATTAATAAAAACTTCCAGATGTATTAGATTTGTATTTTTACTTAAATCTAGTGCTTGTAATGAGTTATTACCTGCAAACAACTCTTCCAAAAGTATATTTTTTGTAACATCTAACTCTTCTAATTCATTACGAGTGACGTCGAGAAATTTCAGTCCCGTAAAATGTTCGAGTCCTCTAGTGCTGCTGATTGACATATTCCTGCAAATAAGTTTCTTTACATCTTCTGCATTTTCGCATTTAGTAGCAAGACAGCATGCTTTAAACGACTCGTCTTCAAAATCAATATCAACGATTTTCATGGAACACCTCTCAATGACTGTAATAGGCCTAACCAACCGCGGCTAAAATATCGGGTTTGATTTGTTCAATCCAATTCTCAACCCTTTCCTTAGTCTGATCAGATTGATTATCTTGATCCAAGACAAGGCCAACGAAATCACCATCATCATTTTCGGCACGTGACACCGTGTATTCATAACCATCTGTAGGCCAAGATCCAATAAAGCTGGCTCCTTGATCTTCGAACTTTTCATACAAAATACCCATAGCATCGACAAACTCATGACCGTATTCTTCCTGATCACCTAATCCGTATAATGCGATCGTTTTTCCACTAAAATCTATGTCATCCAAATTTGGAAAAAATTCATTAAAATTATCGGGTAACTCACCATCGCCGAGTGTTGGTGTACCAATGATATAAGCTGAGTATTTTTCAAAATCTTCAGGTTCTACTTTAATAATATTTTTCAACTCGATTTGCTCATCATCAAATAGCTTCTTGATCATTTTAGCGACTTTACGTGTGTTACCGGTATCGGTATCAAAAAATAGGCCTATGTTTGGCATTTTTACCTCCAAGATATTTTTCACATGAAATAATGAATTATTCTATTAGCTACTCAGCAATCGCTATACCACCCTCTCGCTATTTGTGCAAAATCGTTTCCTATTTTCAATCTGATGTAATTTGTTTATCTAATTTCCTTTAAAATTAAGCTGTTTATAGCAACTACTTTTTAGTGGAATAAAATATGCGTTAATAACGCAAGGGATTGCTATTTGGTTTTAAATGCACTAACCAATTCACTTTTTTGTAGCAAAACCTACATAAAACCAATAACATTGTTGGATTTATTCTAGAATTCTTGGAGGAATTATGTCTCAAAATCTCGATTTTGAATGTGTCGATTCACTAGATATTGATGGTCAATTGTTAAAAATCGCGTTTGCATCTTCTGATGGTGAAACGGTAAATCAACACTTTGGTTCAGCACGTGGTTTTTTTGTATACGGCATTAGTGGTGATAGTAAAGTGTTATTAACTTCCATAGATTTTCCAAAAGAAAAAAAGGATGGAAATGAGGACAAATTAAAACCAAAGCTTAAATGGCTAGTGGGTTGCGATATCGTCTATTGTGGCTCAGTGGGTGGTTCTGCAACGAAGCAATTAATTACTTTAGGTATACATCCAGCAGTCGTTAAAGGCGGCCCTGATATAGACGAAATCATTGATGATCTACAAACAGAATTAAACGGCACATTATCCCCTATGCTTGATCGAATAATTCAACAGAAAAAACCGCGTCAAGAGAACCGATTTGAGACAATGGATGATGAAGGCTGGGAAGAGTAAAAAACTAAAAATATAAAACAAGTATCGAGCGTAATAAACCATTATCAATTAGTGGTAATAAAAATGCGGAAGACAATCCACTCGATGATTCGTCGGTAATTAATCCGTCATCATGCAGATTATTACTCACTTGAGGGCAACCGGATACCCAAACCGCACCAAGAATGCCCTCGCCTTTAATTATGCGCTTTTCTGCGTAGATAGCTGATAAATCTGTTCCCATTTCACACTTACCTTCATGAAAAAATAAATGGGAATGATTTCGTTCTGGAATCCATATTTCTAAACGTTTAGCAATAGGAGTGTCTATGGTAGAAAGAAATGTTAAAACTAGTTCAGTATGTTGATAACGAAATGGAAAGCCAAATGCCATACATATTCCGTCATTTTCAGCCGTACCACGCCTTAAAAATATTGGCGAATTAGCAGGTTCATCAATAATTAGGGGTAAATTATAGTCCCACACCGTGCCAGGTAATCCTTCGTTTTTTCCAAATGACATTCGACGACTAATACGCTCTAGAACATTCAAATTACCAAAGTATCCATCAATTAAATGTAAACGTTCATTTTCTTCTTGATTACCTCCCCATAATTCTATCGCCCCTGCGTCATAGTCAACATCACCGCATAAAAATACAGCGACTGCTAAAAGAAATTCACCTGAAAAAACAGGAATACCAATTCCTGAGGTTAAACTAGCCTCTTTAGCTTCATCTTTTCTTAGAAAATAAGAATTTTCGAGATCTGTAATTATTTGCGGATATGCTCTGGACCACGCTTTACCAGGGAGGCCTTCATCGTATTTTACAAGCCTTTTTCGACTATTTGCTGAAAATCCAGAACTTTCCCCTAACAACCCCGCTGCCAATTGTAAATTACGCCGATCATCTGTAGGCGTCCAAATTTCAATTACTTTTATAAACGTTCGCATACTCTTCTCTGCGCGTTCATATTTTTCTTACTTTAATGTTCAAAACCTGGATACGATAAGCAATTTGTCGAGGTGTCATATTTAGCAAACGAGCGGCTTTTGCTTGAACCCAACCTGCCTGCTCTAGAGCAGCGATAACTTTCTCACGCTCATCCATATCAGGGTCACCAAAATCAATCTCCGCAGCTGGTGCAGTTGATCCTAGTTGCAATTCATCTTCTAATCCTGTTTCTACAACTACATCTCTGTCTATAACCCCTTCAACAGAAAAAATTGCTGCTCGTTCTAAGCGATTTTCTAATTCGCGAACATTGCCTGGCCAATCATGGCGCATTAAGATTCGCAAAGCACTGTCGGTTATTTCTAATGGTCGACCTTGTGAATTGGCAATCTTATTCACTAGGAATTTTGCTAATTCAGGTATATCTTCAGTTCGTTCACGGAGCGGTGGCAGATTAATAGGCATTACATTTAAACGATAATATAAATCTTCTCTAAATTCATTTTTTTCAACTTCAGATTCCAAATCTCTATTTGTAGCAGCTATCACCCTAACATTGACTTTTATTGTTTTATTACCGCCGACTCTCTCAAATTCTCCCTCTTGTAATACTCTTAACAATTTTGCTTGAAAACTCCCCGAGATCTCCCCAATTTCATCGAGAAATATGGTACCTCCATTTGCTTGCTCGAATCGGCCTTTTCGAGTGTTCATTGCCCCGGTAAATGCGCCCTTCTCATGGCCAAATAACTCAGATTCCAACAAATTGTCGGGTAGAGCAGCGCAATTGAGTTTTACAAAAGGTGCGTTTGCTCTTGGAGAATTATAATGAGTGGCATTTGCAATAAGTTCTTTACCCGTACCCGACTCACCGCGTACCAATACAGTTGTGTTCCACTTAGCGACCTGTCGAATCAGATCGAAAATACGTTGCATCGACTTAGTATGACCCACCATATTTGAAAAACTAAAGTCACTTTTAACTTGACGACGCAAATTATCACGTTCTGAAGTCAAATCCTGTTTCTCCTGTTCTACTTTCCAGGATAAACGAACGCTTTGACCAATAAGATTGGCAACCATTTCCATAAAACGTGCACGCTCTTGCAACTCGAAACGTCCACACAACGGCGGCTGTGCTGCCAACACACCGACTTGTTTATATGCTACTAAAATCGGCACCGCAACGAACGGCAATAGTGCATTGTAAATACCAATTCGATCGAGAAATCGAGGCTCATCTGCTATGCGACTAATAATAACAGGTTTTCCATCTTCAATTATCGTCCCCATTAATCCTTCACCTGAACGATAGCGGATTTCTTCATACTCTATTTCGTTTGTATTATCGGTATGAATCGCACTAAGTAATAATTCATCTGAATCAGGTTCGATTAATGTAACCATACCTAATTTCATATCAAAATAATCGTTGAGTGCTTTTAACACGCCTTGTAATGTTTTTCGTAAATCAAGACTTTCACTTAACACATTACTTGCGTGAAAAAGCGATTCAAGCTCTGCTTTATATAGGGTAGTACTTTCACTATCTGAGTTTGATATTAATTTTTCCATTGATATACTTCTAATTACTTAGCCTGAAATTTAGCAATAGGCAAGCGCACGGTGGCGACACATCCACCCGTTGATTTATTATCGAGACTAAAAAATCCATTGTGGTCATTTACAATCGATTGTACGATGCTAAGCCCCATACCAGAACTTTTACTATTAATATTTTTTGTAGTGAAAAATGGCTCAAATACTTTCGTTTTTATTTCTTCGGATATACCGGGACCACTGTCTTCAATGACCAAATTAATAATATCAGGAGATTCTTGATGTGAGTGAATTTTTATTTCACGCTGTCTATTACCTTTTGTAGAAACCGCGTCTATAGCATTATCAATTAATTGTTTTAACATATTTCGCAAACGCGATTCATTGCCAAATACATTAGGTAACACACCTTCTGGATCCCACTGAACTATAATTCCCTTCGCCAACAGAGTATTCGTTAATAGCCCCAAAACGTCTCTTAATAACTGATTGATATTCAGATGAACTTGAATATCACCACTCTCTTGCGGCATCGACTCTTGAAGTGTACTCATAGCAAGATGTCCGGCTTGCAACGCATCTTGTAAACATTTTAACAAATGGTCTTCTCCATTTGTTCTTCGTTTTGCGACTTCTAAAGCTGCTGCAATCATATTTAAAGGCTCTTGAAGTTTGTATACCGCACCTGACAGAGTCTCTCTCGTATTGTGAATAAGGTCTTCTTCTGCAACCATGGCACGCAAAGCATTCATCCGTATTTCTTCTTGTTGTCGCTTTTGAACAGTAATTTCATTGGCGACTAACAATAAATAAGGATCTTTACGTGCTTCAAAAAAATTTGCGGCACTGCTATCTCTGCTCCTGAACCAACTACCCGAACAGGAAAACCAGCGAACGGTTCCTTTAACGCCCGGATCGAAACTCACTTCTACATCTTTAATTGCTCTTTCTTCATCAGCGAACTTTCCAAATAAACTATCAACCGTCTCATTTAAAGCACCCAGAAAAGCGTCTGAAGGTTCTATTCCATCCATATCTGTTCTTAATGATTTATATGCTTGGTTACTAAGTATGATTTTCCCTTGCTTATCCATAACGACGGTAATTACAGGATTTGCATCAACAACCGATTCAATTAATGCTTGTTGATTAACAGTTTCCTGCTGTAGTCGATGAATTTCAGTGACATCTCGATGCATTCCCAAATAATGACTGGTTAAACCATCTTCATCCAAAACTGGAGCTATCGTTAATTCAGCCAGATAGGTTGATTGATCTTTACGCCGATTAACTAAAATTCCAGACCAAGGTTTTTTTTGTGACAACCGACCCCAAAGCGTTTCATAAACAATACGGGGGGTTGTTTTGTCTGACAAGATTGATTCATTCTTACCAATTAATTCAGTGGGTTCGTAACCTGTAATTTGCTTAAATGATTTGTTCGCATACAAAATATTCGCATGATCATCAGTGATTGAAATAGCCACTGAGGACTGCTCTACTGCTTCAAAGAATAAATTGGAACTTAGGCTTATCCCCAAATTCTTAACTTTAATTTTGTCGTTATTGTTCACATAAAACTCCGACCAATTGAATAAATCTTTATTATTGCAGTCAGGAATTACTAAAAATATTCAAGCGATATTTTTTGTTAAATAATTTCCTTATTTTATTTGTGCAAAACTCAGGCCCTATGCAAGACCTTATAAAAATACGATAAATAATCGGTGTAAATCAATATATTGTCGTTTATGCTACAAAAATATTTTTTAAAAAATTTCTTTTGTAGCAAATTATACAAAATTAACCTGCACTCATATTGTGCATTTATGCACTGTGGCGTGGCAAAATACCGCTTCTTTAACTAAAAACAGCGTACTATCTGAATTCATATCTATAAAAAAATTAATGGCATATTAGCTGCAAAAGTTGCTATAGCAAATAACGGTAATGCCATGGTTGAATATCTTTTTATAATTTTAAGTACCGCACTAGTTAATAATGTTGTGCTTGTTAAGTTTCTGGGTTTATGCCCCTTCATGGGCGTGTCTAATAAATTGGATACCGCTTTAGGCATGGGCCTGGCAACTACATTTGTTTTAACTCTCGCAGCCATTGCTAGTTGGATCCTTGAGCACTATGTATTAGCACCATTAGATATCCAGTATATGAGAATTTTGGCTTTTATTTTAGTGATCGCTGCAGTTGTACAGTTTACAGAAATGGTTATACATAAAACCAGTCCGCTACTGTATCAATTACTTGGCATCTTCCTACCGTTAATCACTACAAACTGTGCAGTGCTAGGTGTTGCATTACTCAATTTACAAGAAGAAAACACATTTTTGCAGAGCGTCATTTATGGTGTTGGCTCCGCATTAGGATTTACCTTAGTCATGATTATATTTGCTGGATTACGTGAACGAATGGCGCTGGCGAATGTACCAGAAACATTTGCCGGTGCACCTATAGGATTAATTGTCGCAGGCTTATTATCAATGGCTTTTTTGGGTTTCACCGGATTACCCATTAATTAATCTATTCAATTATGGGAAAAGGAGTGATATAGATGATTGAAGCAGTTGGTTGTTTAACCATTTTGGGTTTAAGCTTAGGTACCATTTTAGGTTATGCCTCTCGAATATTTAAAGTGGAGACAGATCCTATTACTGAACAAATTGAAAGTATGTTACCTGGCTCTAACTGTGGGCAATGTGGATTTCCAGGATGCTCTCCCGCTGCTGAATCTGTTGCTTCTGGCAATGCTTTAGTCACCATGTGCCCTCCTGGAGGTAAATCACTTGCACAAGAACTTGCTAGCTTGCTAAACGTTGATCTAGATTTATCTGCTATAGAAGATGACGTTGCCATGTTAGCCAGTGTTCAGGAAGAAACCTGTATTGGTTGCGCAAAATGTTCCAAAGTATGTCCCACTGACGCCATTATTGGTGCACCCAAACAAATTCATGCGGTGGTTGTAGACGCGTGTACTGGCTGCAAAGCCTGTATAGATGTATGTCCTACTGAATGTCTCGTCATGGCACCAATTGAAGAAACTTTAAAAACCTGGCATTGGCATAAACCCAAGCTAGAGCCCATTGCAGCATAGGATTATGTATGAAATTGTTTCGTTTCCGAGGAGGTGTTCATCCTAATGGTTATAAAGAACTATCATCCAGTTTAGCCATTGAAGATTTACCTATCCCAAACAAACTGTATATTCCGTTGCAACAACACATCGGTGAGCCTGCTGATCCCGTAGTCCAAATTGGTCAAAAAGTATTTAAGGGTGATTTATTGGGACACAGCCATGGCATTATATCTGCCCCGGTTCACGCGTCGAGTTCGGGAACTATCACAGACATTATCGATTTCACAGCACCACACCCTTCGGGTTTACCAGTTCAAACCATTGTATTGAAAACCGACGGACTTGACAAAAGAGCCCAGTCGATTGTGCCACTTGATCCATTTGCCCTAGCACCTGAGGAGATTGCTACACGCGTTGGAGCTGCGGGTATTGTGGGCCTTGGGGGCGCTACGTTTCCTTCTGCTGTGAAACTTCAGGAAGGTGTTAATCGGAAAATGGATATTCTGGTTATCAATGGTGGGGAATGCGAACCATTTCTTACTTGTGATGATCGACTTATGCGTGAAAGAGCTACAAATATCATCGATGGCATACGCATAATGTTGCACGCCTTAAAACTGGATAAAACCTACGTCGCTATCGAATCTAATAAACCTCAAGCATTACAAGCCATGATACAGGCCAGTGAATCCTTTCCTGAAATTAACATCGTTAAAGTACCCACTCGTTATCCCATGGGCTGGGACAAACAGTTAGTAAAAATATTAACTGGACGAGAAGTTCCAGCTGGAAAGCGTAGCGCAGATCTTGGTGTAATTGTACATAATGTAGCTACAGCTTATGCTATTCACGAAGCCATTCGCAATGGCCACCCTTTATTGTCACGAATAGTCACGATTAGCGGAGATGCAATTAAACACCCGAAAAATATTGAAGTGAGAATTGGCACACTCGTCTCTGAATTGCTCGGCCACGCAGGCTTGCATTGCAATGATTATCGACTGGTCATGGGGGGACCTATGATGGGACAAGCGTTACCGCATGCAAATGTTCCAGTGGTTAAAGGTTGCAACGGAATCGTAGCGTTAAGCAGCACGATTGCACCGGTTAAATCCAGTCATCCGTGTATTCGCTGTGGTAATTGTATTACCGCCTGTCCCGTAGGCCTACTACCGTTGGAAATGGTTACCCGTATTAAAAAGGGCGACTATAAGAGTGCGAATGAAATTGGACTTAAGGATTGCATAAGTTGTGCTTCCTGTTCATATGTTTGCCCATCCAATATTCCTTTAGTACATTACTTTAATTTTGCCAAAGGCGAGACACGAGACGAACAACAGGCGCAAATAAAAAATGAAAAAACCAGAAAACTTGCTGAAGCTAAACGTCTACGCTTAGAAGCTATCGCAAAAGAGAAAAAAGAAGCTGCAGAAGCCAGAAAAGCTCAACGCGCAGCAGCAAAAGCTAAAAAAGCTAAAGCTGCAGCCAAAAAGAGTGTAGTATCATGAAACTTGTTACGCATAGTGCTCCCCATACACATAGTGGAAACGCGGTATCCAACGTTATGTTGCACGTTTTGCTTGCATTAATACCTGCAACATTATTTGGAATCTATATCTTTGGTTTACCTGCATTAAATATCCTACTGATAACAATCATTTCATGTTTAATTGCAGAAGCAATTTCTCTACGCATTATGGATAAACCAATTACACCTCATTTGCTTGATGGATCAGCAGTTTTGACTGGATTATTGCTTGCCATGAGTCTACCGCCTTGGGCTCCATGGTGGATAGGTGTATTTGGTGGCTTTTTCGCTATTATTATTGGTAAGCAAATATTTGGCGGTCTAGGACAAAACGTTTTTAATCCTGCCATGTTGGCCAGAGTAGCGTTGCTGATTTCCTTTCCCTTGGAAATGACTACATGGGTAGATATCAAACCTTTATTCACCCCCGAGTCACCCGGATTTTTTGAAAGTCTTGAAATCACTTTTTATGGTATCCCAAATTTTGATGCAGTCAGCAGTGCCTCATTAATGGGATATTTAAAAACAGAATTAATCCTTGAACATAGTATTACTGATTCTCTTTCAGTCGCAAATTATTCTCTAAGTTCAACAGGTATGGGTTTCATTGCGGGTAGCATGGGTGAAACATCTTCAATATTAATCTTATTGGGTGGCCTCTATTTATTATATAAACGCATTATCTCATGGCATATCCCCGTTACGATGTTAGCAACCATCTATGTTCTGGCATTTATTTTTAATCTTATAGATAGCGAAATCTATGTGTCGCCTATGTATCATATTTTAAGTGGTGGTGTAATGCTTGGCGCGTTTTTTATCGCGACTGATCTTGTAACATCTCCTAATACAAAACTTGGGCAAATAATATTCGCAATTGGAATTGGTGTACTAGTTTATGTTATTCGAACCTGGGGTGGATACCCTGAAGGATTAGGATTCGCTGTATTATTAATGAATGCAATGACACCTCTTATTGATCATTATATAAAACCACGGATCTATGGTCGTGATCGCAGTGGGGATCCCATTGAAATTCCAGACAAATATAAATAAGTGGATCACAAATGCCCAAAGGTCAAAAAGAACCCTCATTTAAAAAACGTATCGGCTATCATGCTGGATTGCTTGCTGGTATGGCACTCATCGTTAGTGCATTACTTGCGATCGGAAATAATCAAACAAAAGCTGAAATAGAATTACGACTTGAAGAAGATATGCGCGCTTCTTTAGAAATGGTGATGCCAAACGGCTTATATGATAATGATTTATTAACCGACACTGCTAGCATAATCTCGGAAAATGGTGAAGAAAAACTAATTTATGTGGCTCGAAAAGATAATTATGCTGTAGGTGTCGCCTACAAGATGGTAGAAGCGGGTTATGCAGGACCTATTCAGGTCATGCTTGGTATTAATCAAAATGGAGAAGTTCTGGGGGTTCGCGTTATATCTCACATTGAAACACCCGGGCTTGGCGATAAAATTGAAATTAAAAAAGATGACTGGATCTTAACTTTTAATGGTTTATCTCTAACCAATACAGCATTGAAGAAATGGGCTGTTAAAAAAGATGGCGGTCAATTTGATCAATTTTCCGGGGCGACAATAACTCCCCGTGCTGTTGTAAAAGCTGTTACTAAAGGTCTGCAATTGTTTGAATTAAAAATTAAACCAAAAATAATGATTCAAGATACCCGCGATAAAACCGCAACTGACAAAATCATCAAATAAAGGTGGTGATATGAGCACAGATTATAAAGTAATAATGAAGGATGGAATCTGGAATAACAATGTTGTTCTATCTCAAATGTTAGCACTTTGTCCCTTACTAGCTGTTACAGGGACTGCAACGAATGGGTTAGGGATGGGAATAGCAACCATCGTCGTAATGGTAATTGCCACCTGCATCGTCGCCTCGTCCAGAGAAATTATTACACAAGAGGTGCGCATTCCAGTTTTCGTATTACTTATTGCTGGTGTGGTGACTCTAGTAGACATGTACATCAATGCTTACTTACACGAATTATATAAAGTACTCGGTTTATTTATCCCACTGATTGTGACGAATTGTGCAATTCTGGGTCGTGTAGAGTCATTCTCTTCTCGTAACAGTATAATACCTTCTATGGTTGATGGATTAATGATGGGTATCGGTTTTACGATAGTCTTAGTTGTACTAGGCGCAAGTAGAGAAATCTTAGGTAGTGGTACCTTATTTGCCAATGCATCATTGCTATTGGGCGAAAGCTTTTCATTTCTGGAAGTAGTCTTAATTGAAGATTACAAAGGATTTTTGTTAATGATTTTACCACCAGGTGGTTTTATTGCATTAGGTTTTATACTCGCTGGAAAACGCGTCATAGATCGCAAACGTACCAAAACGGTTTCTGAAGATATCAGTGATGAGACGGTATTGGAGACAGCTGGACACTAAAAGTGGAATAATCAAATGAACATTGGAATTTCTTACGCGCGAAAAGAAAAACAGGTATGGATGGAAATTCAAGTACCTAATGGCAGTACTATAAATGATGCGATACATGCTTCAGGTATTTTGGATATATTTACCGATATTGATTTAGAAAATCAAAAAGTGGGTATATTTGGAAAAATTGCAAAACTCAATGCAACAGTCAAAGAAGGAGACAGAGTCGAAATATACAGACCTATCACCGCAGATCCAAACACTGTTAAACGCCGTGATCGTGATGATGAAGACGACGATGACGATTAATCGCTTTATGTTTTATGCTTCATACATTGAAATGGGCGATATCAGAAATTCTTGATAAACTTTTGGGATCGCATCCCGAACGCCAAGTCGCCCTCCTCTTCCATTTGTATGATCATTACTATTTATTTCAAAGGATCCAAAAATCAAACTGAATAATATCGCGGTAAATATAACTTTCTGCACTTTCAACTCGCCCATATAACATTGTCGACATTGTCAATAATCTTTATTAGATTAGTAACCTAAATGCCTTTCACTATTAAGATCGTACGAATGAAAAAAGGCTTGATAGCAAATTGGTTTTTAATTGAAATTAGTTTTTCTACAATGTCGACAAAGTTTCTAAAATAAATTAATGGAGAAAATAATTGAATTTGAAATTATTGGGACACACTGAAATAGATAAGGTACATACTGAATTTATTGATTTAGTCGAACAGTTATCCGTTTCGCCAAAGGAGAATTTTTCTGTTTTATTTAGTCATTTTCTAAGACATACTGAAGAACATTTCCAAATGGAAGATGAATTAATGCTTCAATATAATGATCCGAATTTATCTGAACATCAGGCGGAACATCGAAGGATTATTAATGAATTAAAGCAATTTGAGCAGCGTGCTAGTGCTGGGCGCATCAGCTTCGCTAAAGCATATATAAAAGATAAGTTACCAGAGTGGTTTAAGCTGCATACAAGCACTATAGATAGTGCATTAATATCACATATTCAAAAACATCACTAGTGGAGATAAGTCACTTCTATAGACAGATAGATTTAAGAATCTAACAGGAGGGTCCATAGAAGCGACAATTCTAAATAAGGTTATACTGCGCCCCAAGCCTGGCGTTTGGCTTCAGTGACACACGTCAAGGCCTCTTCATAACTCACTAAATCTGATTTTGGCTTGTACTCATTCATGGTTTTATAAACCGTGAGTACTTTATCCTGAGGTGATTGTCCTTTAAGATCGGATTTTTCAATATACAGCACTTCCATTATTTCATTCCAAGCCATACCTTCACGTAAGACGATCAATGAAATTTTGAAGCCATTCATTTCAACTTGCATATCTTTACTGGCATTAACAACAAAAAACAATAATTTGCAGTCATCTGAAAAATCAGGGCTGTATTTATTAATCAATAATTCTAGGTCTGCTACTTCATCAAGAGAACCAGACATGAATTTAATTTTATCATTGTCGGCCAAAATAACACACTCGGCCATTACCAATTCTGGGGGCATACGTTTATCAGAATTTTCAGGCATCACACCTTCTTTTAACACCAAGTCGCCACGAAAAGCGTATGAACCTGATTCTGACGTTTCTCCAAACACAGTTTGCAATGTTAGCAAGTCCTGTGATTTGTAATTATCTAACAACATTTCTTTCACCTCGGTAATAAAACCTTATTTATATTGGAATAGTAAATTGATTTAATGCTTCAAAACTTAGTAGTAGCAACAACCGTTCTCAATTCGATTTTTAATGGCAAAATAACTGGGGCAATAGGGAATTAACTGATTTTTTGGTAAAAAAAAACAAAATATGTCGAAATTCCTCTTTAAGATAAATGCATCTTATAGAAATATGGCGATATAAATGCAATATCGAATGAGAAAATGGAAAAATCACTGTATCAAATCAATCCCAATGGCATGTCTTAGTGTGAGATTGTCGTATTTGCTACAAAAAAAGTGTTCTACAATTTTTCAAATATATTAATACTATCAATCGGTGCCTGGCAGCTACCCATATCACAAACATAGGCTAATACACCTTCGTCGGGGCACTGATATGACTCTAAAGCCCCGGGTAACTCTGCATCCATAGGAATAGCATAAACTAAGCGATCTGGTCTGTATTTAAGTGAAACATGACGTAACCATGGCTTAAGTGCCTTATCCCCTCCTCTTATGATGACTACACTGGGAGGATTCAAAAATAATTCTGTTCCTGTAAGCATGGCACAATGGGCATAAGGTATATTCTGAATATCATTCCAAGCGGATTTTATCGTATGTTCTGCAGCGTCAAGATAACGATTATCCTTTAGCAAATGTCCAAGCTTCACAAGAACTTGGACAGCTACACCGTTGCCAGCGGGAATTGCCTCATCTGTTAAGGGTTTAGGGCGAAATAATAGTGATTCATGATCATTAGATGTAAAATAAAAACCTCCGTTCTCCGCTGAGAAATACGTTAAAATCACTTCTACTAGCTCAACAACAAAATGTAAATTACGACTATTCCATCGTGCTTCCAATAAACTCATTATGCCGTCAGCAAGAAAAATATAATCGTCCAAATAGGCATTTAGATGTGATTTGCCATCCTTACTTGTTGCCAATAATCGACCATTCACCCATAAGTTTTTTTGTATAAAAGATAATGCGCGTTCCACCGAATCAATGAAATCATTTCGTTGTAAATGTTTACCGGCAACGGCCATACCCTTGATCATCAAACCGTTCCAACTGGTAATAATTTTTTCATCTCTGTCTGGTCGTATGCGTAATTCACGATGTTTTAATAATTTTACTTTCGCTGAGTTTACAATGGTCTCTGTCATATTAAGAGAAATACCATTTGCATTTGCTACTGCGTCGAGGGAATCAGTCACATAAAAGTGCCAGTTAGCCTCAAAATTTGGCGTACTATTTAATCCGAAAACCTGCGATAAAACTTTGAATTCAACTTCCGTTAATAAGGCTTTTACCTCCTTATTATTCCAATAATAATATTTACCCTCGATGTGTTCACTATCTGCATCTAATGTTGAATAAAAAGCGCCTTCCAGTGATTGCATTTCTTTTATAACCCAATCACCCGTCTCACTCGCATTTGTCTTATAGAGAATATTACCCGTCGCAGCCCAAGCAACCGCATATAAGTTAAGCAATTGTCCATTGTCATAAAGCATTTTTTCAAAATGGGGTATCATCCATTCCGCATCCACCGAATATCGAAAAAACCCACCCCCCAATTGATCACATATGCCCCCTAAAGCCATTGACTTCAATGTACGATTTACAAGACTCAATGTTGTAGATTCTTCACTGGCGATTTTTTTATCGAGACACCATTGATTCAATAGAAATTCGATGCTTGTTGGGTGAGGAAATTTTGGTGCAGATCCAAATCCCCCATTAACGGAGTCGAATTGAGATTCCAGTTGTTCGCAGCATTTTTTAATTGGCGATAAGTCTAAGGCATCTGTATTTTGCTCAATAAAATGATTAGACTCAGAGAAATATTGTTTTAATTCTGAATTTTGTTGCTTTAATTGCTGCTTTTTTTCATGAAAAAAATCATTCACCTTTTTTATGATATTTTTAAATGCAGGCAATCCATGGCGAGATTTATCTGGAAAATAAGTTCCACCAAAAAACGGTGCCTGATCCTCAGGATTAAGAAACATCGTTAATGGCCAACCACCGTTTCTTTGGGTCAGTAATTGATGTGACCGTTGATATATTTTATCTATATCGGGCCGCTCTTCCCTATCTACTTTTATATTAATAAATAGTTCATTCATGACTTTAGCAGTATCAGGATCTTCAAAAGACTCCTTTGCCATCACATGACACCAATGACAAGCAGAATAACCTATAGACAAAAGAATCGGTTTATTTTCTTTTTTTGCTTTTGATAAAGCCTGCTCTCCCCACGGATACCAGTTAACCGGATTATTAGCGTGTTGCAATAAATATGGACTCGTTTCTTCTAACAATTTGTTTTCTGTGGTTAGTTCCATAAATTACTCTGAAATCTCTAATAACCTTATCTTAGCTAAAGTCATACCACATATTTAGATTGGCTTAGGCTTGTGGATTGCATTGGATATACTAAATATTATGGTATCTTGAGGTTTTTATGAAATATGCACCTACTGAAAGTGAATTAAATACATTTAGTACCATGTCGGAGGATGAACGTTTTCTCTATTGCTTGACCAGAATAGTTGAAGCTGAAGAGGTTTGGGGACTCGCTGAAGACCAGGGCTGGATTATGTCAGAAATTAATGACCAGTCAGTATTGCCTATATGGCCATACAAAAGTATTGCTTCTATATCTAAACGAAGTGCATGGGAAACGACAGAACCACAGGCAATCTCGCTTGAGTACTTTGTATACCAAACTAGCCAACTATTGATTGACAATCAAATCGGGGTAGAAGTTGCACCGACTTTAGATCAACCAGGTCGCATTGTTGAACCGAAAGAATTTTTTAACACACTGGAAAATTTAATGGAGTCCGGTGAATATTTTATGGAAGGTTAAATAATTGTTAATGCACCAAAATGAGTCTTTCTCATCAATAAGAATCTAGAAACTCACCAAAATAGAGCATTACAATGGTAATCATGCTAACCAAATACCGCTACTTCTTAATTTAGTAGTTGGCAAGATATATGCTGAGAAAATAATAAATTCATATAATTTTAATTGAGGAGAGAACGAATATGAATACTACTTTTCCCGATGAATACTATAAAAAAGTCATCAATGTATTATTGTCCCAGGCGGATTCTTTAGAAACTAAAAAAGATCCAGAAAAAACAATGACACTAACCCTTGAATTATTATCGCACTTTTTAAATTTAAACAATGGCAGAATTTTTCTTTGGGACACAGAAAGTGAGAACTTAGTCATTCGATATTCCTATGGTCTATCAAAACAGCAAATCAATGTCGGTAAATATCAAATCTCTGAAGGAATCACCGGTGAAGTACTAGAAACAGGTCGACCTGCACTTGTCAATAATATTGGAGATGAACCAATTTACAAAGGAAAAGTCACTTCTGCAGGTCCGTCAACTTACAAACCCTCATCATATATTGCAATCCCAATTTCTGATGATGGCTGTGATTTAGGTGTTTTAGCTGTAGATTGTTACAATACCGCCGATGGTGACATGGAAGCATACGGACTAGTGTTAAAGCTAGTAGCTGAAATGCTAGGAAAAATAATTCACACATATGAATTGAATGAATTTAATTTGTATAACGCAGCATAAAAATAAGAGAATATGGCACTTAAAAAAACCTAAGAATAGAATAAGATGCGTTAAAATATATTTCCATTGATTAAAACCTCACTCAGATTTTTAAGTGAGGGTTTAATCAATATCATATTTGTATAAAAATATAAGATTTAATATTATATTCACGCTATCAGATTATTCCTATTCCAATCAATGATATTTGATACCGAGAATAATTTAAAATACTGGTAATAGCTTCCTATCTATAGACAATTAGTGACTTATCTATTAATACTAAGAAGTTTGTAAGTCCTCATGACACATAACACTAAAACTAATGTTGCATTTCTAACAATTAACAATTAACAATTAATAGCTCCTAATTTTTTATATAAATAACAATAACTTAAGAATTTATTTTCAGTGGCGTATCAATTGCAGATATAAAAAACATATCGTCAATTAAAAAGCGGAGATGAAATATGAATACAGAAAATAAAATCAAACAACAGTTAGAGGAAAATCCTGTAATTCTCTACATGAAAGGGACACCCGAGCTACCACAGTGCGGTTTTTCTTCAAAAGCATCTAGTTTATTAAACTCTACAGGTATTAGTTACACATATGTAAATGTGCTCGCTGCCCCATTTATTATGGAAAAATTACCTGAAGTATCTAACTTTCCGACATTCCCTCAATTATTTATTAAAAGTGAAATAATCGGCGGGAGCGATATCATCGAAGAAATGCTAAACAATGGTGAACTACTGCCAATGCTTGAGCAGGCAAGCGTACAATGAAAGAACAAGAACTGATTACTCGCATTCAACAACGATATCCTGATGCGGTCATAGATATTTCTGGTGAAGATTGCAGTTTTGAACTATTTATCATAAGTGAAGCGTTTACAGGGAAGCGAAGTCTGTTGCGCCAACAATCAATACTGTCACTATTCGCTAATGATCTCTCTAGCGGAAAGCTACATGCGTTAAGTTTAGTGATAAAAACACCAGAAGAACATTCGCAATCTATGGGCGCTGGTCTCGTTCAACTTAAACTATAGCGCCAAATATAGCTGAGATTTAAAAAGGGATAATTTACGATTTATCCCTTTTTAGCATTAACAAATTTACTTAAGCACTAGCCCTATTAATATTCTTGTTATCATCCAAGTTCGAAACATTCTCTATATGAATTTCTTTCTTACCTAAAACTACTGATTCGTCCACAGTGGCAATGATGTTTCCCTGTAAGGAAGGTAATTCAAACATCGGTTTGTGCAATATTCGTTCTAATTCACCTCGCAAACCTCTAGCTCCTGTATTTTTTGCCATGGCATTTTGTGCAATTCGTGCAATGGCATCATCAGTAAATTTCAATTCAATGCCTTCATATGAAAATAGCTTAATGTATTGCTTAATTAGTGCATTTCGTGGTTCCGTTAAAATATTTATCAATGCCTCTTCATCTAATGGATCTAATGCAGCAATAACTGGCAAACGCCCAATAAATTCCGGTATTAATCCAAATCGGCGTAAGTCCTCTATTTGGATTTGCGAAAGATTTTCCGACAGTAATGTATGTAGCTCTTCTTCTTTTTGCATCGTCGCTTGAAATCCAATTGTAGTTTCATCAACTGACATACGTTTACCAATAATTTCTTCAAGACCGGAAAAGGCACCACCAGCAATAAACAAAATATTTTTAGTATCTAACATAACGTCTTCGCCACCTTCACGTCGGCGGCCTTTCATGGGTACTTTTATTTCCGCACCCTCTATTAATTTAAGTAGTGCCTGTTGAACACCTTCACCAGATACATCTCTTACCCCTGTAGATCCTTCACTACTACGGGCTAATTTATCAATTTCATCAATATATACAATACCCCACTCTGCCCTTGCCACATTACCTTCAGCAACATCCATTAAACGTATTAAGATACTTTCAACATCTTCACCAACATAACCAGCCTGAGTTAATGTTGTCGCATCTGCTATTGCAAACGGAACTCCGACAATTTTGGCCAAAGTACTCGCAATCAGTGTCTTGCCTGTTCCTGTCGGTCCAATAAGTAATATATTTGACTTTCCAATTTCAACATCGTCATCTAGATCACAGACAGATTGATCTGGAGGTATATCGTAATGAAATCGCTTGAAATGATTGTATACTGCAACAGAAAGAATCTCTTTCGCAACATCTTGGCCAATAATATAGTCGTCAAGTTTTGCTTTAATATCTTTAGGTTTTGACAAGGCTTTTTGTAGTTCTGGTAGCGAGCGTTTTCTGCCCCAACTGGAAACGACTTGGTTTGCCAATATAACGCATGCCTCACAAATAAAGCCATCAGAACCGGCAATAAGTGGCGCTGTTGGGCTTTGTAGCTCACCACAGAACGAACAATGTTTTTCTGAATCAGACATTTTTTTCACCTGTAATTAATTGGGATAACCAAGTTTTTTGACATATCTTCCGTCGTCTATTTTCGAGCAGTTTTCGTATTGCAGGTTTGGCTTCAGCAATAGATAAAGTCTTTGCATGTTGTATTTCATCACAGAACATTATGTGAAAACCCAAAGGAGACTCTACTATAGAGCTCAATTGTTTTTCACTCAGTTTAAATAATACATCTTCCAATTCTTTATATAAAACACCTTCAGTAACATTGCCTAATTCACCACCCTTTAATGATGTTGGGCATTCAGAATACTTTAATGCAAAATCGGCAAATAATTTTGGTTTTTTTGACAATTTATTATATATTTTTTGGATTTGTTCGAAGGATGCATTCCTGTTATTCTCCGGAATATCTTCATTAATCGTGATTAGAATATGCCGAGCTTTTCTTACTTGGGGTTTTGTCATTTTTTGTTGATGCATATGATAATAAATCATCACATCAATATCTGATACTTCAGCAGATTTAGAAGTAACGCGGTCCAATACAGTTTCTACTTTTAAATCACGCGACAAAGATTCTCTAAATTGGGACTCATTTATATTGTTGTTATTTAGATCAGAATAGAATTCTTCAGTACTTTCATAGCGAGATACTATTTCCTCTAACGCGCGGTCTACCGACTCCTGGGGAAGAATGATATCGACAGCTTCCTTACTCGATAATATTTTCGATTGTATTTCATGTTCTCTTTCAACCTGTTTTATCACATTATTTAGGTTTTCTAAGGATAGCTGACCTGGCGGTTTTTCGTACTTGTTTAATGCTGTACGTAGTACAGAATAACGTAAATCAGGTCTAATTTTATCATTTATACTTGTAGAAGCCATCTCTACACCTCACCATGCAATTCTTCTAATTTTTCACGCAATGTTATACAATTTTCTGGAACTAACAATGTGCGACCTGTAAATCTCACATGGTAATTCGCCATTGCATCACCCTCCTTAAATGCTTTTAAAACTTCGCCTTCGTCGCCCACATCAACCAAAATTTCCCCTTTAATGGCCAATTGTTTAGTAGATGTGACTTTATCTCTAAATTCATATAAAGGCGGATTCCAATAAGCGTCTACAGGAATAAGCTCTTCCCCCCGACAACCCACTTTTACATCGGAGTCAATAAAATGTACCGTATATATCAACTGGTCCTGAAGAAAAGTACCTACACTTAATACGTGACCTGTGCTTCCTCGTTTAACCAGAAAATCACCAATTTCTTTGCCCGGATACGTTCCATCGTTCCTTACATTACGAGTAAGACGAACAACGTCACCAAAATCGTATTCTGGACGAAATTCCATTACTTAAACGCTTCTTCTAAAGATACAAACGTAGATTGTGGCCCTTGCATTTTATATATCTTTAATACTTTCTCTGTTTTAGCGTCAGAATTTACAAAATCGTTGTAAGCATTTTCGAGCAAATTTTTATATACACTCCTACACTTTTCCTCATCTGAAGGTATATGTTCGTTTACATCACTTAAATAATTATGAAAACGCTGAAGGATATGTAAACGATTTACATGCACAACACGTTGTTCGTACTCTACGTCAAAAAAGTCTAAAAAGTCTTCCGCAGAAGATAACTCTTCAAGTGCTTCGTCTAATGTTAATTCTTCCATAATAAACTCCTATTTTTCGATTCAGATAATTGATGATTTAATTGATTTAACTTTTCCGTCCGTCGTTTGTTCTACTGCAAAAGATAAAAGATCGTTCGCCCCCAACCTATTTGATGAATCCAATTCAACAACTTTTGATAGCATTTCCTGTGCGATTATAAAATTATTAAGACGTAAATTTAGATAACCTGCAGCCTTTAGAGAAAGAAGATAAAATCTTACCATTCCCATTGAAATTAGTGCACCCGACCCAATATTTTCTAGCGTTAACATTTCCCATTTTTCAGGAAAGCCAATTCGGTGACCAGAAAATTTTAAAGCATGGGCAGCTACGACTAAGGCTTTTTCATATTTATGCTGATAGTAATAATATCGATAAAGGGCAACGAGGACTGTCAAATTATCTGGTGCTAAAAAAAATGCTTGCATTAGATTATTTTCAGCATCAGGTGTCCCATAATTCTTAGAAGCTAAGTTAATTAGTGTGTCTATTTCATCCGGTAGGTGTTCGTCAAAATATAGATCCTCTCCTTCAAAATCTAGTAAATCCATGATTTAACCTCCTGAGACCTTTTTCATAGAATACATCGAGGATTCAGTCGTATCGGAATCGCATACTTCATTCGCTTCACACTCCTTACAATCCGCTTCATCGCGAGGACTCTGTACGGAGTACGCCATTTCTAATTTTTCTTCCAGAAGTGTTATTCTCTCAACAAGACATGACACTGCACGACCAACAGGATCAGGTATCAGGTGGTGATTTAAATCAATCCCAAATGGATTAAGTTCACCAGCTTCCTTTAACTGAACAATTTTTCCTGGCACACCAACTACCGTTCGATAAGCAGGTATATCCCTCACTACAACCGAATTTGCACCTACGCGAGAATTCTCACTCAGCGTAATAGGGCCTAAAACTTTCGCGCCTGCACCCACCATCACTCCATTTTCTAATGTAGGATGCCGTTTACCTTGATTCCAACTAGTGCCCCCTAAAGTTACTCCGTGATAAAGTGTTACATCGTCACCGATAACAGTAGTTTCTCCTATAACAACACCTGCACCGTGATCAATAAAAAATCGACGCCCTATGGTTGCTCCTGGATGAATATCAATGTTGCTCACCGTTCTTATAAAAAATGAAAGTAATCGGGCCACAGTACGCCATTTTTTGTTCCAGGCTTTGTGTGCTAAACGATGTGTAATAATGGCATGTACACCGGGATATGTTGTTAAAACTTCAAAAGTATTGCGCGCAGCAGGATCACGTTGAAAAACACTTTTAACATCTTCCTTAATTTGCCCATATAAACTTAGTTTAGAATTGTTCATATCAATACCCGTCATTATTGCTGACATTTAAGCCTGGAGTAATGCACTTTCTTTAGCGAAAGCGTGCATTTCATGTTCTTGTTTTAAATCCGTATAGAATTGAACTAATTGCAAGTTCGAAGGTGAAGTTTTATTTTCATTTGAAAATTCTCGAATTTTGATCAATAACTGATTGGCTTCGAATTTATCAAGAATTATATCCAGCCCAGAAAATACCTTTTGTACTGCGTGACTCCCAGAATGCTTACCTAAGATAATCTCATGCTCTCTACCAACTTCTATGGGCTTTACCGCTTCGTAGTTTGCTTCGTCCTTAAGAATACCGTCTACATGTATCCCTGACTCATGGGTAAAAACACCTTTACCGACGATACTTTTTTGCCAGGCCAATACTCGACCCGATGCTTGTTCCACAGTTTGAGACAAAGCTTGAATGTTACTCATATTTATCTGAGTATCCATATCATATAGATGTCGAAGTCCCATAACGATTTCCTCTAAAGGCGCATTACCTGCACGTTCACCAAGGCCATTAACGGTTGTATTTAGATGAGTTGCTCCTGCCTTTGCGGCAGCCAATGTGTTTGCGGTGGCAAGTCCTAAATCATCATGAGCATGCATTTCAATTTCAATATCAAAGCGTTCTACTATTTGAGAGATCTTTTTTAATACCGAAAACGGCTCCATAATACCAACCGTATCTGCAAATCGAAATCGCTTGGCCCCTGCTGATTGCGCTGCATCAATAACTTGAAACAAAAAGTCCATATCGGCTCTTGAAGAATCTTCACCACCTACACAAACTTCAAGATCCATATCCAAGGCTTGTTTTACATAGCGATCAATATTTTTTAAAACCCATGATCTATCACGATTAAATTTATGACTTATGTGTTGATCCGATACAGCAATTGATAAATCAATCATATCAATTGCGAGATCTTTGCTTAATCGAAGGTCTTCATCATGCATACGACTCCAAACCAGCAATCTTGCATTTAGGTTCATGGATGCGATAGCACGAATACTCTCGCGCTCTTCGTTACCCATCGCCGGAATTCCTATCTCTAGCTCTGGTACACCCATTAAATCCAATTGATTAGCGATATCCATTTTTTCATAAAGACTAAATGAAACACCTGCTGACTGTTCACCATCTCTCAATGTTGTGTCATCAATAACGGGAACTTTTTGTTGTGTTGTCTCTATCGTTTGCATCATTACATTCAAACCATATGATTCTTCTATATTTAATAAAGAGCAACCTGCATGCCATTGAATAATATTATATTTATCAATAACTTATATATTTGTCTTTTGTTATAATACTACCGATGAATTTATTGTTGTAAGAAACACTACATCAACATAAATCGCAAAAATATAGCGGGCGAAAAAAAAGGTGTGGATCTAATCCACACCTTCAGAAGGAGCATGTCCAATATTCATGGACTTTTTAGTTATTTTTATATTATCCGTAAGTCGGTTGAAAAGCTTTTTCCGGTTCTTCAACTGGGCCATTGTCGCCCCAATACGGCGATAATTTACGAAGTTTTGCCATAATCTTAGGGACCGCGGCGATCACTTCATCAACTTCCTTTTCGGTATTGTAACGTGAAAACGAAAATCGAATACTTCCATGTGCAGCTGTGTAGGGGATTCCCATAGCTCTCATTACATGTGATGGCTCCAGTGAACCTGATGTACATGCTGAACCACTCGATGCCGCAATTTTGTCTTTATTAAGGAGCATTAAAATTGCTTCACCTTCAATATATTCAAAAGCAATATTGGCCGTATTGGGCAATCGGTTCTCCGGATCACCGGTAACAAAAGAATTCGGAACTGCAGCAAGTAATCCTGCTTCCAATTTATCACGCAGCCCTTTGACATAAGTATTCTCATGTTGCATATATTCCAAAGCCATCTTAGCTGCTTCACCCAGCGCAACAATTGAAGCTGTATTCTCAGTTCCTGCTCTTCGACCACGCTCCTGGTGACCGCCGCGTAACAAAGGACGAAACCGGGTACCTCGACGCAGATATAAAACACCAATACCTTTGGGTGCATGTAGTTTGTGACCTGAAATCGATAACATATCAATTTTAGTCGACATTAAATCCATAGGTATTTTGCCGACCGCCTGAACAGCATCTGTATGAAACACAACACCAGCCTGGTGGGCCATTTCAGCCATTTCTATCACCGGAAATAATGTACCTGTTTCATTATTGGCCCACATAACAGACACTATCGCAACTTGATCAGACAACAATTCACGATATTTTTCCAGATCTAAGCGTCCTTTGTTATCTACCTCCAACTTATGAACTTTGTAGCCATCTTTTTCCAAATGTTCACATAATGTCAATACCGCAGGGTGTTCCACAACTGTTGTTATAATTTCTTTTCTATCTGGCTGAGCTTTGATTGCCGACAAAATTGCTGTTGAATTTGATTCAGTACCACAAGATGTAAATATAATTTCTGAATCATGCTGAGCACCAATCAGTGTTTGGATATTTTTTCTGGCTTGTTTAATCGATCGCCCAACTTTGTTACCAAAATTATGCATGGACGAGGGATTACCAAATTGCTCACTGAAAAACGGCAACATAACTTCAACCACTCTAGGGTCAACCATGGTCGTTGCATTATTATCTAGATAAATACCTTTTGACATAACTTATCCTCCCGCTTTCATGGATTTTGGCATTTGTGTAGCAGGCACTACTTTTATAAACTCGCCGAGCTCTTCCATTAAACGTTGTTGAATACCACCTAAAGTTGCTGACGCTAATTGACAACCGCTACAAGCGCCCATCATGTTGACATAGATTGTATTCCCATCTACTTCAACCAATTCAACATCACCACCATCGGCTTTCAATGTGGGTCGCATCGATTCCAGCACCATTTCAATTCGTCGAATACGTTGCAAATTAGTCATTCCACCTGTTTCTGATGCTATAGCAGGTTGAGGAGCTGGCGCCTTAGCAGAAGCATTAAATGTTTCACCTCGTTCTTGCATGACCATTTCCAATATTTCCTCAATACCTTCATGACATGATGAACATCCTCCACCAGCTTTAGTGTAATTTGTCACTTCTTCAACACTGCTGAGATTATTCGCTCGGATGGTGTCTTCGATCATTACTGCATCTATTGCAAAACACTTACAAATTAGTGCACCTTCTTCATGATCATCTTCCCAAACTTCACCATTATAATTTGCCACTGCCGCTTGAAGCGCTTCTCGCCCCATTACTGAACAATGCATTTTTTCCGGTGGTAAGCCGTCTAAAAAGTCTGCAATATCCTGGTTAGATACCTTTAGCGCTTGATCAGTTGTCATACCCTTAATGATTTCAGTTAAAGCTGATGACGACGCAATCGCCGAACCACAACCAAATGTTTGAAAACCCGCATCTTCAATAACATCTGTATCTATATCAACACGTAATGTTAACCGTAATGCATCACCACAACTAATAGAGCCTACTTCGCCAATAGCATTTGCGTTTTCTACTGCGCCTGCATTTTTTGGATCAAAAAAATGTTCTTTAACTTTTTCTGAATAGTCCCACATGGGCCACCCCCAAATTTAAATAAAATAATTAACAAGAAAATGAATTTCCACAACCACATGACGCCGTTGCATTTGGGTTTTCAAACTTAAACCCAGCACCGTTTATACTATCAACGAAATCTAATGTTATACCTTCTAACAATGGAGCACTTTCAGGATCAATAAGTATTTTTAATCCAACTTTATCAAGAATCACATCATTTTCAGATATACTTTCCTCTAGGGCCAATCCATATTGAAAACCGGAACAGCCACCACCTTGAACAGAAATTCTTAGGCCTTCTACGGGTTTTTCAGATCCCTCTATAAATTTTTTTACTGCGCTAGCCGCGCTATCCGTTAAACTAATCATTGAATTCTCCTTGGCAGACAGTTTGCAATTTTGTTAGTAGGTATTTTGCAACCCATATGCCATTAAATTTGAGAAAGATAAGTCGCTGATTTAACGGGACATTTAGAAATAGCGTTATTTTTTTCTTTGTTACAAACATAACTACCAATTAAGTTTGTAGTCTTTATAACAATCCCTTAAAGGAACAATAAATACATTGTTGTAGGCTATACAAAGATATTAAAAACTAAAAGGAAACATTATGCACATCAGTCAAGCTCAACCCGGAGATATCATTTACGCAAACAAAGATATTGTTAATGATGGCAGTATGCCAGAAGCAAAATCACAGGAAATACTGGCTAAAGAAGGAACCAGAGGTGTATTGGTCAACACTGGTCATTATGAAGAGTTTCCCGAAACGACGCTTTATCTTGTTCGGTTTGAAGATACCTCAAAAGAATTGGGTCTCGCGGTTACCTGCCTGGAAGACGAGTTAGTTATTCATGATGAGAGTTAAAACGGGAACTAAACTAAATACAGGCTCAGCCGTAGAAAACGTCTTTGAATACCATGAACGCACTAAACATACCACTAAAGGATATGCTAAAGGACCTGAATTGCTGGATTGGGATTTACAACCTAATCCTTATCGAATCTTTGAAGATGCTGAGAAAATTCCTTTAACACTGGATTTAAATGAGGTAGATGTTTACTACAGTTCCTTATACAAACACAACGATAAGCCTGATAATCAATTTCCCTTAAACATCGAATCACTGGGTATCATGCTCGGTTTAGCCTTAGGAATTTCAGCTCATAAAGAATATATGGGAGATCGATGGGCTCTACGCTGTAATCCCTCAAGTGGTAATTTACATCCTACAGAAGCTTATATAATCTGCCAGAGAGTCAATGGTCTTTCAGATGGGATATATCATTATCTTAGTCAGGATCACTCACTTCAACAAAGATATAAACCGGATAAACAAAGTGATAATAATACAAATCCGATGTTGGTTATTGGCCTTAGCTCGATTTCATGGCGTGAAGCTTGGAAATACGGCGAACGCGCATTGCGTTATTGCCAATTAGATGTAGGACATGCCATAGCAGCCTTAAATTATGCTGCTGCTTGCTTGGGTTGGAGAATTACACTTCTTTCAGATTGGGGCACTAAAGATATAGCAACACTTTGTGGTTTGGACAGATTACAAGATTTTAATCAGGCTGAATTGGAAAATGCAGATATAATACTTTCAATTGAACACAAGATTAGTTGTGAAAAACAAACCAAGCCAGATAATTTACTTAGTTGGATCACTAAAGGTCAGTGGAATGGAAAAGCCAATATTTTGGATAAGTATCCAATGTATAGCTGGCCCATTATTGAACAAGCTGAACAAGCAACTGAAATTAATCCCATTAACGTGCCGAATGCTAAATCAAATAATTTGCCACCAGTATCACTCAGTGAAATACAAGTTCCAGCGAAACAGATTATCTATCAACGTCGTAGCGCGCAGCAATTTGACAAACAAACGGTTTTAAATCGAGATGATTTTTTTATTCTGTTGGATAAATGCCTTTGTCGGTCCGATACACTTCCCTGGAATGTGAATATAGACGCCGCACCAATGTTGCTTTTACTTTACGTGCATCGTGTGGATAAATTAGCCCCTGGACTTTACATACTTGGTAGTAGTGACAATGAAATAAATAATATAAAGAAAAAAAATCAGAAGGAATTTTTGTGGCAGAAGCCAAATAATACACCAACACACCTCCCTTTTTACTTATTATCAAACACCAATGTTGAAAAATTCAGTAAATCAATTTCCTGCCATCAGGCAATCGCATCTGATGGTGCGTTTTCGCTCTCCATGATCTTAAAATTTGAAAGCCTGGTAACAAAACATAGTATGAATTATCGAAAATTACACTGGCAAGCAGGCATGTTAGGACAATTACTTTATTTGGAAGCTGAAAACCTAGGATTACGCGGTACAGGTATCGGTTGTTTTTTCGATGATGCCATACATTCCAATTTAGGACTAACAACAAACGAATATCAGGTACTTTACAATTTTACGATTGGTGGCGCCCTTAATGACCCTCGAATTTTAACTCTACCCGCATATACACATTTGGAACTTAATCTGTAATTAGTTTATCCGTTGCCTATTAATTGGCATATTTTTTAATTAACTTCGCATCAAAACAATTCGGCACGCGACTATTTTTTCCTAATAAACTTAAATGCTGGGAAGATAAATGTAAATTTACCGTACTATTAATATGTGGCAATGGCTCATTAGCAGGACGATGGACAATAATTGTTAAATTGCAATCTACATAACAATGAAATTCTTTGTATAACCCAAAATCATATACTTCAGTAACTTTTGCACTCAAAGAATTTGGTTTTATTTTTCCAAATCGAATATTCTCAGGTCGAATGGCTATACAATCGGCTCCAGGTATGAACTCTGAATTTAGCTTGAATTTCCCCCAGTTTGTTATCGCGTAGTCATTAATAAAATCAGTAATGGGTATAAAGTTAGACCAGCCCAATATTTTTGCCGCAGTTTTATTGACTGGATGATTTAATACCAAATTCGCTGGTCCTTTACGAATCAAATTACCGTCTGATAAAACAATAATATCATCAGCCATCATTCTTGCTTCGCTTAAATCATGGGTAACAAATAACACAGGACATTCTATTTTTTTAATATAAGCTTTCAGCTCTCGCTGAAGCTCTTTTCGTAACCCATGATCAATAGCTGACAGTGGTTCATCCAAGAGTAATATTTTAGGTCGAATGGCCAAAGCTCGACCAAGTGCTACCCGTTGTTTTTGTCCACCTGATAATTCAGACGGATGTTTATCTTTATGAGAGACTAAGTCCAGTGTCACTAATAAATCTTCAACGATTTTTGTTCGACTGCTTTTTTCAACACCAAATCCGATATTGTCCGCAACAATCATATTTTCAAACAATGCGTAGTCTTGAAAAACAAATCCAACTGAACGCTTTTGAGGCGTATAGTTTATACCTTTACCCGAGTTAAACCAGGTCTCATCATTACAATGAACTAATCCTTCAGTTGGGTTTTCTAGTCCTGCCAAGAGCCTTAACAAGGTACTTTTGCCACAACCGGAAGCACCTAATGCAACGGTAACTCGAGATTTACTCAATTCAAATTTAGCATCTAATTTGAATTGATTTTGAATAAATTTAATATCAACCTCAAAATCAGGCATCAGTTAATACTCCACCTTCGGTTAAGGCTATATACCATAACCAAAACCAACATAGAAAAAATTAATAGACCGAAAGACATTAAATGTGCAGCATTATAATTCAATGTTTCCACAGCTTCATAAATGGCAATTGAGATTACTTGAGTTTCGCCTGGAATATTTCCACCCACCATCAGTACCACACCAAATTCTCCGACGGTATGGGCAAACCCTAAGATGAATGCCGTGATTAGACCTCGTCGAATCATGGGGATTACAACCAATAAAAAGGTTCGAATACGAGATGCACCCAAAGTAAAAGCAGCTTCGATTGCTTTATAATCAAGTTTTTCAAATGCAGTCTGTAGTGGTTGAATAACAAAAGGCATGGAATAAATACAAGAGGCTATAACCAAGCCAGTAAAACTAAACGCTAATGATGATCCTGTCATTGCCATCCATGGTGATCCCAGAGCACCGTCCTGTCCAAACAAAATCAACATGTAAAACCCCAATACAGTGGGAGGTAATACCAATGGCAATGCTGTAATCGATTCTAAAAATGGTTTAAATCGAGACGAGGTTTGTGCCAGCCACCAAGCAAATGGCAAACCGAATATTAGTAAAATGAAAACTGTTACTATTGATAGTTTAAAGGTTAAAATGAGCGGGCTAAAATCTATCACTTAAACAGTTATCCATTATTAACGTAAAGCCACTACATCGGTAGTACCCAACGATCCATATCCAAATTTCTCTATTCGTTGTTTGATATCTGCTCTTCGTATAAAGCTCAAAAAACTTTTTCCTAGCTCCGGGTTTTTACTTGAGGTGAGTAAAACCACTTGTTGTTCTATGGCTTGATAGAGATTCACAGGCACATTCAGGTGATATCCTTGATTTATAATACCTGCGTTTAACTGAGATGCAGCGATAAAACCCACATCGACACTACCACTTTGGGTAAATTGCCAGGTTTGATTAATGTTTTCTCCCTTTACAACGCGTATTCCATGTAAAGATATATCTAATTTATGAATGATTTCCATAGCGGCTGCGCCATAGGGAGCTGTCTTAGGATTGGCAACTGCCAGTGTCTTAATTATTTTGTTATTTAAAAGATCGCTTAATTCCGTCTGATTTGAAATATTATGTTTTTTACTCCAAATAATGATTTTACCGATTGCATAAGTGAGCCGACTATTGCTCAGGGCATGTCCACTTTTTTCCAGGCGTTTTGGCTCTTCGACATTTGCAGCAAAAAACAAATCATAAGGTGCACCATGAATAATTTGTGCATATAGTTTACCTGTAGATCCACTACTGATTAATACTTTATTTCCCGTTTCTTTTTCATATATTGATGCTAGATTTTTAATGGGACTTAAAAAGTTACTGGCTACCGCGAGTTTTAATTCATCAGCATTAGCTGTTTTTACCAATATACAAGCTACAATATAAAAAAATAGAAAAATAACTTGTTTTTGTCGAATAATTGAGCCCACACTGATTCCCTATCTATTTAAGTATTATGTTAATACTTACTGATAGAGCAGGCCTTATGCCATAAACCTACCTTTTTAAGTTACTGATTTTTAACAGCTTAACTGGAGGAGTTTCAATGAGTCATTGATTTTGTAGCAGAACAGACAAATATCTAATATTATCTCTATTAAAAAATGTAAGAAAAATTACAAATATATACCAGGGAACTTCATTTAAACCTAAATTCAATTAGGACTCGATCCGAGATTTCCTAGCCTATTATCAAATGATAAGCTTTTTGCAAAAGTTCCAATTCAACCTGATGAACTTTACGTAAGGATGGTAGTTCGCAGAACTGTGCGTCCAACCCTTCTGACAATTCAAATGGTGGGTCAATACTTTGAAATCGGGCAAGAGCAACCACAACTAATTTATTTGGATTATCTATGCAATAACAAAATTCGTATTTCAGTTCAATCTTAGACAAATCAAACAATAATTTCTGTTCAATATACTGCAGAATTGCATTATTATGAGTTTCCAATTGCAATAGATCTTCAGACTCCTCTGTTTTTTCAATTAGTACAGACAAATTGTCTAAAGATGAAAATCCAAGAACACTATTTCGTTGTTTAAAATAGAGGAAACGCATTCTTGCACTCGCCGATTGGATATGAAAGAAAATAACCCGATATTCTATATTCTCTTTAGCTTGCAAAATTCTGCCTCAAATCCCACATTTTTTTATATTGAGAATCGAGGTCACTCAATTCTTCATCTAGTGCAACCAGCTCGAGCGATTTGGGGTAAGATACATTACCTGCAACCTGATACCAGGCTCCCATTTCATCCTTAAGTACTTCTCTTTGATTAACAATGGTGGAAATTTTGTTTCGGGTATACCTCATTTTCTGTTTACCCAAATCAACAAGGCCGTATTGAACTGAATCGGAAAATATATTTACTCCACCACCTTCAGCAATTGTCTGTTTCAACTGTTGATAATTTTTAACTTCTACCCCGCAAAGAAAATCTACACCAAATTCAGATAATTCGGTAATCCACGGAACTGTAGGTCCCATCAACACCACATTCGCATTTTGAGATAATTCCATGAGGCGTGGGAACGTTTTATTTGCTATTGATGTTCCTGAAAGAAAAACCCACTCAGCTTCAGGCAAAACATATTCACACGCTGTAGCTGGCAAATCACCTAAGCGAGGATTTAGTTCAATAATTTCCATAGTGCAGTGCTGTTGAATAGTCTCTATACCTGGATAATGACCTATAACAACACACCGTTTATTTTTTATTACAGGGAGAAAATATTCAAAGACCGACAAATTTGGCAATAAAACATTAGCGATCGGAATCGGTTTTACTGAGTTTTTCAATGATGGCTGGTTGATCATAGAATTAATTACAGCCATTCCTATGTTAGACTTCATAGGATCCCAGTCTCGAATCCAGTCAGCCAATTTGAGGGCCGATTGCCCTTTGATTTTACCAGGCCATTCAAAAGTGCGGCTACGTGAATCTGCTGTCATACATAAACCAACAGCAGAAGAACGACAATAGGTCCAGGTTAGCCCAACAATTAACTCTTCAATCATTGCATCCTCTGATGCAACGATATCCATCATCAAATCATATATTTCCCAAGGTTTACCCATAGTTACTGAACCGCAGGAAGCAATCTAGGTTCCGATTTTAACTCTTCATTTTTTCCCCAGACAGTGATTGCTTCAACAAACCATTTAGTCTTAGCAGGATGCGGTTTAACTACATCATATTCCGCGAAAAAACTACCGTCAGGATGAAACAATAACATCCCTTTTTTATATCCAGATTCATAATTCCAAACACCTTGCAAGCTATATTTACCGGATAAATCATCTTTCAGCAGACTATAATCAATCGCCTCATGGTTTTCTATCAGTTGACCGGAAAAACCTGTTTTTCGATAGGAAGCTTCAATTTCCAAACAGATTTGTGCTATTTTTACTTGATATTGACTAATATATTTAGTGATTTGATTATTCATTATTTTCACATAATCGTGAATGCATTTGTGCCACCACAGTCCACCCCACCTGGTCCTGAGGGTCTAGAATTTCTAGTTTATTGAGTACTTCAGCTGGAAGTTCAAAATCGCCTTGCTTCATTCGTAAAAATGCAAGCGCTTTTAAACTATATAAATAAATTCGCTCAGGGCCGTCTAACACATCCCAATTAGCACTTGTTGGAATCAAACTATCCCAGTCACTGTCAAATTCACCTTGACTCGAGGCGTTTTCCAGCGCTAAATACACCCACTGTTCGGCTTTCGTTAACAAACTATGATAGAAATAGTATTTGTAATAAACAACATAGGTATCAAGTACGGATGGATCAGTGTCAAATGCTTTCTTTAGTAAAGTTTCTGATATTTCTCTGTTTGCGTAATTTTTCATTGCAGACTCAAGCAATAAACGGATAGACGGTGCTACCTCTCGCTGGAGTAAACCAGGTTCGGCCCCAGTAGAAACAGACATCATAACTAACCCCAAATTTCCTCTGGTACTTTTAAACTTTCTACCGGCTCACCGCCAATGAGATGTTTATCAAATATTTCATCAACAGCGTCAACGGTAACGCCTCCATACATAATTGCATCTGGATAAACCAATACACTGGGGCCATTCAGGCATGGGCCTAAACATCCAGTATTGGTAATAGAAATTTTGTCAAATAACATTCGATTTTGTACTTCTGCAATAAATTTATCCATAATTGCAGCACAATTTTTTTCTCCACATGATCCGCGTGGATGACCTTGGGGTCTTGATTGAACACAAACAAAGACGTGTTTTTCTGGTTTTGGCATAACTAATTCCCGGCTATTAATTTATAATTCTTATGCTGCTAACGGAGCTGACTCATGGCTATGACAATCTTTTGGACAAACTCGCGAGCAGGCTTGGCAACCAATACAATCAGAATTATTAGCGATTGACATAACCATTGATGAATCATCTGAAAAATCATCATCATCGTCATCATCATAATCCTCACTGTCTCCAACTCTCTCAATAAGTTCAAAAACATCTCTGGGACAAACTTTATAGCAACGGCCACAGCCAATGCAATTTTCTTGATTTAGATTTGTAACAAACTTTGGCTCCCATTCCGTCCCACCAAGTGTCAATCCAGTAATATTTTCCATCACACCATCCTCATAAATCGTCTAACTAGTACTTGTTTCTGCTTCAGCAAGTTTTTCAGTTGCATCTTTCCACGCCAAACACGCATCGAAAGTCGATTGTGCAATACCTGGTATTTCCTCATAAGCCGCTGGCAACCTATCTTCTACTAAGTCATGTAGCTGAGAAGCCCATTCACTTGCGATACGTTTTTTCCTTTTTACATCTTTTTGCAGGGCTTTTAACTCTTCTTCAGTCATTGATTTTCTCCTTTTTACAACTTAGCAGCTTCGGGATATTCGCTAATAATATTCATTGCCACTGACAAGACTTTATCTGCCTCATCTTTCATCTTAGATAGACTTTTAAATCCAAAACGATGAACATCTCTTAACACTTTATCGGCAACAATTAATTTTCCAACGGTAATAATTGCTCGTCCAAAGCCTTCATGTGAAAGGTTTACCATAGGTACAGCCATCTGGCCGCATTCTTTTTCAATAAGCGTAGAAAGTGCGTTGTAGTATGCTTTTACCCTAGACATTACAATTTCGTCTGGATCGCCAATAACAGGAATTTCACGTTTCCTTTCTTTCGTCATGACAAATGGATCTAGTACTTTCGCGTTAGACCATCCGTCATAAGTATCATATGAATCGATAGCTCGCATTTGTTTTGCCATCTCTTTCATAAACTCTGTTTCGAAGATTTCATCATCTTCTGCTGTTAAAACTTCTGCTTCTGCAACTTGAGTCATGTGTTTCTCCAATTAATTTTTCGGTTTAAATTGTTTAGTATATTTTTCTAGAAACTATTCATCCCAGACTTCCGTTTCCATATTTTCAAAACGTGTTAAATCCGTATTTTTCTGGCGATTAATGGCTTGAGCTAGCCATGCCGACGGTCCTTGAGATATTTCATTCTGTAAATATGTTATCAATGTCGATATTTGCGCATCATCATGAACTTTCACAGGCTGGATTCCTGCTGCAATAAGTTTTTGTGTAGCAGAAGAACCCACTGCTTGACTATAAACTGCCACACATCCTTCTAATATGGTGATTTTTTCAGCAAGCTTTCCCTCATTCTCATCATGATTGACGTAACCGAATTCAGCTACTTCAACTAAAAATGAATTACTTGGACTTATTTCATAAATAACAAGGCTTTTCGCAGAACCAAAATGCTGATTGGCATGGGTCAAATCATTCGTCGCAAATCCCACGCGTAAACTGGAGCCGCTTTTTGCCTTCTCGCTTTCACTGCCATCTGCAATTCGCATTCGCCGTCGCAAGGCCATAAGTTACTCCGTATTAAGCACAGTCCATTTTTTGTGCATAGACTGAATGGTAGGGTGCTATCTCACCTTTATCTAAAGAAGCCATAATATTTGCCAAATCAAACAAGGTTTGTTTTACCCCTTGATAACCAATCCAGGTTCTTTGATAACCACCAATCAAATCGTATTGAGGAAAACCCATGCGTAATACTGGTACACCCATACGCTCTGCACTGGCAACTGCATGGCTGTTACCTAGCACCATATCAATGTTTTTTCCCTGAGATAGTTTTTCCATATCTTCTAAATCACCAATTTTTACGCTTTCTGTAATAACGTTCTCCAAGATTTCTGCTCTACTGGGAGTAACCGCTACTGCAACACTACCGCCCACAGAATTTACTAGCTCACTAAAGCTATAAAGTAAGTCTGGATCAGCAGCTATGGCAAAGTTTGAAAATCCCAACATAAAATGGCAATCAAGCATGGCATCCTGTAATTGGGATCGTTGTCGACTTAATTTTTGAGGCACAGGTTTATGACTAATGCTTGATAACAAGGCAATAAATGAATCTATTGCATCTTGTTTTACTAAATGATCGAAGTGGTGAGTCGGAACGTTTGTCCGTTCATGTAGTAGGTTAGCGGCTTTCGCAATTGATGATCCGATAGAAATCGTTGCACTAGCATCACCTAAGGTCTCAAATTCTGATACTGACGTTCCACCAATGGTTAACGGGGAAAATGCATCGTCTCCCAAATGGCCATCGAGAGAGTCCCCAGTATCTGGAACAACAACAGGATGTAGTCCAAAGTACTCAATGTACTCTTTTACTACTTCTAGATCTCCCGGCGTTAACATAGAAGATACAAGAACATTGATCTGTTTTTTATGACGACCTGGAAGTGTATTTGCCTGATCACGTGCCGGAACCAATGTATCAATCATAGCATAAACTGCTGCTGCAAAGCCGGATTCCATCGTACCAGTAAAATCTGGCGTATTCACTCCAACAACTCTAACCGACGAATATTCGGGATATTTTTTATAAAAAGTCTTAATCGCTCCGTGGACATCGCAACCCTGAGTTTCTGACAGGCCGGTAGTTGGCACACCAATAAGAGCAGGCTTTGATTTTTCGCTAATTGTTTTCAATCCTTCAATAATACTCTCGTCAGCGCCTAGTACAGTACTTACCTGATCCATCGCAGTAGTTTGTAAAGGTATTGGTTCACGGAAATGTCGTACAAAAAATACTTTACCGAATGCCGTACACCCCTGAGATCCATGCATCATTGGAATTGAGTGCTTTATACCGGAAAAAGCAAGAGACGCTCCTATCGGTTGGCTTGATTTTAATGGACTAACCGACAGTGCCTTTTTGCGCTTTATAATCTCAGTCATTAGGCCACCTCTGAGCTCAATTTCGATTCTTCCAAGTAACCTTGTTTATCCCACGGCGCTGGTTTTCTTACTGATTCCCAGACTGGATTATTCAATGTCAATGCAAGTTGACGAGCGAGTTCCATCATGCCCTCGTAACCTTCGTAACCAAAATCTCTTTCCTGATTGATATCCAGAAAAGGTAATTTAGCTTTTAAGGCAGTATACATATTGCGGCCACCCGCGATTAAAATGTCTGCTTTATATTCTTCAACGATACCGATGAGAGCTTTAGGGCTGCCCTCCTCAATCATTTTTGCATCTTCGCCCATCAGCTCTCTAATGCGAGCTTTATCCTCTTCTGTCGACTTTTTCGTGCCTGTGGCAACCACCACCATTCCCAAATCCTGCAATGCAGAAATAACAGACCAGGATTTTACACCACCGGTATAAAGTAAAACTCGCTTATCTTTTAATTTATCGCGCCAAACATTTAGGGCTACGCTAATGCGTTTTTCTTCACGTTCGATTAATGCTTCAGTTCGCGCTATTAGATCTGAATCATTGATTATGCGCGCAATTTCGCGAAGAGCATGTGAGGTATCGGCAATGCCATAAAAACTGCCTTCAAAAAATGGTGATCCATATCGCTCCTGAAGCTTTCGCCCGACATTAATCATAGCTTTTGAACAGACCATCATATTTACATCAGCCCGATGCATAGTTTGAACTTCCCGGAATCGTGCATCACCAGATAAGGTACATAAAATACGTATGCCTAACTCATCAAATAAGGGCATTACATGCCATAACTCACCAGCGATGTTATATTCGCCAATTAAATTAATATCATATATAGGGATGTCTGAATCTTTTGGTTTTGGGTCAGGCTCACGGGTACCAATCACATATTTCAGCATGGACTCACCAGCAATTCGATTACCCAAATTTTTAGTACCGTAAAAACCTGCTGCATCTACAGGCACGACGGGGACATTCCACTTTTCTTCCGCCGCTCTACAGACGGCATCTACATCATCTCCGATTAATGCAGGAACACACGTGTTATAAATAAAAACCGCTGGTGGGTTATAATCTTCTATCGCTTGTTTAATGGAGTGGAAAAGTCGCTTTTCACTACGACCCATCACGACATCCTGTTCTGTTAAATCAGTCGTCATACCAATTCGATACAACTTTGGGCCGGAAGAACGCGTACCTCGATTATCCCAGGAACTACCCGCACAAGCTATCGGGCCATGGACAATATGAGCAACATCAGCAATTGGAAGCAAAGCAATCTGAGCGCCATCAAATGCACATCCCCCCGCAGTTGAACCAGGCTTTGGTTTTGCACAACCAGACTTCTCTTTTTTATTATGATTACATGCTGGTTCATCCAAAAGTTCTGCAATGTCTTTGGCTTTCATTGTTACTCCTAGTACTATCCTTTAATAATGACAGAGCAACCCATGTGCCATGCAGAGTTTTACTTTTATATCAATAACTTAGGATTAAATTATTTTGTAGCAAATGCGACATAATAAACAAATTACAAGATACATATGTAACAAACTCAATGACACATTCTAGTTGAACAAACAAAACGTTATAAAAAACCACATAAATACAGTGATTTAATATATTTAGCGAAAAGGCACTCAATCTGCATACACCCTATAAACTTTTAATCTGGAGAAACTCAATGGAACCAGCTCAAAATACTGGAGAAAATATTCAACACAGAGGAAAAGTAACATGGGGTGAACTAAAAAATATCGTTGAGCAAAGTGGTGTTTCTGATCATGATGAAATGGATAGAATTGATGTTGCCTGGGGTAACATCAACGAATTAAAAATTTTATTTGATGATGATTTTGGTTGGCAAATTTATTTGTAATGTCAAAGTTTACATAATTATAATTCTGACCTGATGCTGTACATAATCACGCTCCAGTATGGAACATTTATTTTAAACCGACCCAAAATGAAGCTTCTTCAATTTTTTTCTAGTTTAAAATATATTGCTGGAATAAGTAATCAGTATCTATTACACCGATTTAGCAAAAAATATTTATAATTTTTTGCGATTCTACCTTAAAACATTAATGCATATCTATTGGCATATAAATTGGTTATGTAATGTTATCTGCATTATTTACAGGACCAACAATGTCAACCATGAGTTACCTAAATGTTATTGAACGTTATCATGAATATAGAGAAGCATTATATGAATTGTTAGCATCTACATTATCGGGCATTACAGAAAAAACGGTTATTGACAAAAAATCCGTCCAAATTGAAGCAATGCGCTGTCTTGGTAGCATTTATCCTTTTGTGGATCTATTGTATGTTCTGGACAGCAAAGGCATTCAAGTGAGTGACAACATCGCGAAAACCGGTGAGCATGAAGCAGCGTATAAAGGTAAAGGCAGTGATAGGAGCCAGCGTCCATATTATAAACTAGCAAAAAACACGGATGACATCATCGTCACAGAACCCTATCTTTCCAGTGTACATAAAGATCTCTGTGTATCAGCAGCGATCAAAATGAAGGGATCAGTAAATGATGAAGACTATTTTCTTATTCTTGATATTAATTTAAGCGAAACTATCGAGTTTCTTATGGGAGATACCAGTCGACGAAAGCTAATGCCTGTATTTAAAGTTGTCTATAGTGTGATTGTAATCGGATTATTTTTGGTTGTTATCGCTTTACTGGCGTATGCAGGTATGGAATTAATTTCATTATTCTATGAAACTGACCCAAAAGAATTAAAATTAAAGCCATTTGGTATTGTTATTTTTCTCACGCTTGCCTTAGCGATATTTGATTTAGGTAAAACCACACTGGAAGAAGAAGTACTCATGTACAAAGATATATTTCGCCATAGCTCCACCAGAAGAACGATCACACGGTTTATTGCTGCCATACTAATAGCTGTGACCATTGAAGCATTGTTATTGATGTTTAAGTCAGCACTTGGATATGGTAATGATATTACAGAAGCAGTATTGATGATGATAACTGGTGTCGGTTTGTTGATAGGACTTGGACTATACGTTTATTTGGGTGCCAAAGCAGAAAACTTATTATTAAAAAATAGAGCATAAAAACTGGAATCTATATGAAACATGACAATTGTCCACAAAAGATTAAAAAAAAGCTACACATTGATGGTTCGATAAAGAGTACTGCTCAAATTAATTTGAAAATATCGTGACCAGTCGCAACAATCAATTATGGTTACAATCCTGGCGCGACAAACAAACGGATTTTCATCAAAAAGCAGCTAATCAACTACTCGTTAAATTCTGGCCTCGCCTTAATTTACTGCCAGGTAGTCGTATATTTGTACCGCTTTGTGGAAAAAGCCTGGACATGATCTGGCTTGCGAAACAAGGACATGAAGTTGTTGGTATTGAGCTCAGCCCAGTCGCAGTACGTTCTTTTTTTAAAGAAAATCGTCTAAAACCTGTCAAAAGACGAATGGGTAAATTAACACTTTGGCGACATGGAAAAATCAGTATTTTCTGCGGAGATTACTTTTCCTTAAAAAAAGCTGACTTAGGAATTATTGATACAATTTACGATCGCGCAGCGCTCACCGCTCTACCGGAAACTATACGTCAGCTATATGTTGATCATTTAGCTATCATCGTACAGGATGACACAAAAGTTTTTCTATTAACAACGGAGGATGCTGAAGAGGGTGAATCCCTTGATCATGCACTTGGTATCTCTGATGAAATAAAATTACTTTATGCAAAAGTATTTAATATTAATCTGGCTCATGTTGAGAGCGTAGTGGAGATTAATCCTCAATCTTCAGATAATCTCCCTATACGGGTTGAATATAAAGTGTATCAGCTCACCAACAAATTAAATATTAATTGAAGATATAGCGTTTAGCAGCTTTAAATAGCATAAATTAAGAAATGCGTTTTATAAAAATCTTACAAAGGCCGATTATCCTAAACTAGGAATATAAAAGTGGAAGCAGCACATACCCTTCAACCTGTGATTCTATTATTACTGGTCGCTTTAATAGCCATGATTCTGGCAAAACCTGCCAGATTGAGTCCCATTGTTGGCTACCTAATCGCAGGCGTATTAATCGGCCCGCATGGCTTTCAATTTATCCAAGAAAGTGACACGACACATTTAATGGCTGAATTAGGCATAGTGTTTCTATTGTTTGATATCGGTCTACACTTTTCACTGGCTCATATAAAGGATGCGCGTCGAGAAATTTTAGGCTTAGGACCGGTCCAAGTTTTATTGTGTCTGATTGGTCTATCACTATTCGCAATTCTGGCAGGTGTAACAATCGACGTCGCTATTGTAATTGGAGCAGCTCTTGCCTTGTCTTCTACAGCAGCTGCGGTTCAAGCTATTAAGGCTCTGGGAGTACAACGCTGCCCAATTGGTGTATCTGCTACAGCTGTACTTATTTTCCAGGATATATGTGCCATTTTTTTACTTATTCTAGCGACATCGCTAGGCTCTAACCAAGCAGATCTTGGCATTCAACTAGCCACAGCTGGTGTAAAAGCTGTGATTGCATTTGGTGCTGCGCTTTTATTAGGTAGATTTGTCATTGGTCCTATATTTAAACTTGTGGTACAAACGCAGAATGAAGAATCGTTTACCGCACTAGCTTTGCTAGTTGTACTCGCAACTGCAGCCGCTACAGGCGAAATGGAATTATCCCTCACATTGGGGGCATTTCTTGCCGGCATGATTATCTCCGAAACTCCATATAGACATCTTATTCAAACTGAGGTTAAGCCCTTTCGAGGCTTATTATTGAGTTTTTTCTTTATTACTGTAGGAATGGCGCTTAATACTGAAGTCTTGTTGGAACAGTGGCACTGGGTACTAGCAGTGGCCGGGGGAATGATTATATTAAAAATAACACTGATTTTTCTTGCTGCACAAATAGTCAAGTTCCCATTCGACACCTCAATACAGTTGGCTTTTATTCTGGCGCAAGGTAGTGAGTTTGCGTTTATCGTAATTGCAACACCTTCAGTAAATCAAGCCCTAGGAATTGAATACTCTGCTATATTAGTTGCTGCGGTCGCTATTAGTATTGCAGTAACACCGTTTCTTGCAGCGTTTGGGCAAAATTTTGCTCGAAAAAAAGCGGATGTTGCCTGGCAAGATGCGGAAGTACACTCAGAAAAAGTACAACGAAATCCCAGCGAAGGAGATATTATTATTTTTGGTATGGATAAAGTAGGCCGTACCCTAGCAGATAGCTTGGAAGCCCATAATATTACTTACAAAGCGTTCGAATATGATCATGATAGATTTGTTGAAGCAAGAACCAGAGGGTACCCAGTTGCTTTTGGGGACCTTTCTGATTTACGTATGGCTGATACCGTTAATATATCTCATGCAAAAGCAGTCGTCATCACTCAAGGTAGATATCAAATATCACAGGAGATTGCCCCCATTGTGAAACAACGTTACCCTAATCTCAATCGGTATATTTCAGTGAATAACTTAGAAGAATCAGAAAAATATGCTGCATTAGGCATGATAACCGTTCAATCGATTAGCCAACCTGTTGGTATGGACATGGTAATGACTATTTTAAAACAACAAGGAATCAACAGTGAACTAATTTCACAATGGATTACTCGCCAACAATACGAATATTTCCAAAGCACAGAAATGCCCAGGAAGTCACTAATTAAATCTGCTTAAATTGAAGCTGTCAGAAAATCATATAGATTTATCACATAATGATATCAGTCAACTCAAATCATCGAAATCCCCCTGACATAGATATCTCCATACATGATAATTCTTTTGTCGATATGCAAGCAATTAAGCCAAGCTATTTAGATAGAATAGATTCTCAATAACTATAACATCACTGATCTAGTATCAACTTTCAATATGTCCTGCAGCTGTTTGAAGATAATTTTGAAGGCCAACTTTATCAATTAATTCGAGTTGTGTTTCAAGGTAGTCAATATGCTCTTCTGTGTCAGATAGAATGTCTGCCAGGATCTCCCTAGAATTAAAATCTCTTACGGATTCACAATAGGCTATTGATTCAATGTAATGTTCACGTCCCATTGTCTCCAACTTTAAGTCTCCGTTCAAACATTCTGGTACATCCTCACCAATCATTAGATTGTTAAGTTCTTGTAAATTTGGAAGTCCCTCGAGAAATAAAATTCGTCCAATAAGCTTATCAGCGTGTTGCATTTCCTCAATGGACTCTTTGTATTCGTGTTTGCCAAGATCAATTAATCCCCAGTTTTCATAAATTCGAGCATGTAAAAAATATTGATTAATGGCTGTTAATTCAAATGTCAATGCTTTATTTAGCATTTTTAATACCGTTTTGTCGCCTTGCATGATTTTCTCCTGCTATTATTCGTTCGAAATATTTATAGTCATTTAATCGCATGTCACTATTCGATATTTTGCTTTGACTTTTTGGGATTAGTGATTTAATTACATAGATACATCGAAGTGTATTCTATTTTTTATTTTCATTGATTGACTGATATTCACTTACCATTTCCTTTAATACACTCGTACATTTTCCACAGCAAGACTCATATTCTAGGTAACTACGTAATTCGCGAATCGAGCACTTTCCTTGGCCTATTGCTTTTTTTACTTGTTTATCATTTATTGCATTACAGACACAAATATACATTCGTATTGACTTAAACCTCGTCTCCTAACTGTGCATAATAGTGATCATATTTTTAAAAATTTCAATAACTAACTAATCAATCATTTTTTTCTAAAAATGTACTTCATATTTAAGTACTCGGTTTACTTTTATGATTCAATATAATTAGCTGTATTCATAAAATGAGCCAATTTATAACTAATTGATTTAGGTTAATAATTTATTTATTCCCAAGTTGGCTTTGCAACAAAGTGGTACATGCTTGATTGAATATCTGCAATAAAAATCCTCACAATGGTGCGAACAAATCGCTTATTATTTAATAAATCAGTGCTAAGGGCATTAGAAATAAATAGTAGATTGAAAAAATAAAGGATTTAAATTTTATTAAAACAATAAAATAAATAATTGAAAGACATCAGATTAAAAAGTCTCTCACATAACGATCTTTGGATCATATCAATTCCTTTAAGCTAAAAGAAAAATCATAAAAGCTTTGTTTGTATAATAATTAGAATAAATCTTTCAACTAAAGATGAACACATAGATTTCTTATAAACCGACTTTTTGAGCCGGGAATTCCAATCAACTGATGATTATTCAAGTGATTGCTATTTTTTTATTTTAAAGAGTCGGATGAGCAACGCTATTGCCTCATAAGGTTTAGGAATAGATTTTGCCATTATAATTATTGACTACGATGACAATGGAAAAACAAAGCTATTTTGTCGGATATAACACAAATATATCATACAAAAGTCTGTTAACTGACAAAAACCACCGATGTATTACGGTCATTCCTTGACTAGATAAACGAATTTAACCCTAAAAGGAGATATTTATATGTATGAGTTTTACGTAGAAGTAAAAACAGATGAAACTGGTGCACATACTGTTCATAAAGAGTGTTGCCCTTCATTACCAGCAAAAGACGAGCTACGATTACTTGGGGTACGCAGTAATACCAAGGCACCGCTTAAAGAAGCTGCAAATTGGTTTTCAAAATCGACCCCATGTCCAACTTGCATAACGGACTAAATAGAGTATTTGGAGCAAATATGGTTTCCTTAAACCAATAAGAACAAATCATACCACCGCTACTACAAAATATTGTATTATTTAATCATTATTTTGTAGTTAGCGTAAAATTGAAGTACTAACAAAAGTAAACATAAGACAGAGGTTGTTATATTTTTGCCCAAGTATCATATTACAAAATATCTAGCATTAAAAAACATCACCTATATCTGGTTATTCTTCATAAAACAACCTGTTGAACCTTTTAACTAAATACAAGAATTTTGGGCTTACCGGAATATAAATATACTTTTAAGTAACTCCCCAGTCGGTCATTAGGTTCCCCAAATCAAACCAGTCACTCAGGCAGGTAATTCTTTCTTCATTTATTCCTGACCTGATTTATCCCTATCCTGCTGTGATAACAACATCACCTAAGACCTGAGCCTGACAGGCCAAACGTATGTGTTCACCTGCTACTATTTTTTTTAATATTTTGTCTTCAATCGCTGACGGTTTCGACAAATTTTCCCAACCAGCAAGTACCTTCATCTTACACTTTCCACAATCCCCCTGTCGGCAGCCATATATTAAACTAGCCCCAACTTTCTCAGAAATTTCAATTACCCTGGAACCTACAGGCACATTAACGGTTAATTCAATATCATCAAAAATAATTTTAGCTTTGGCCATACAACATACTCCAAATTTTCTCACATTTAACTAAATGGAAACTATTATATGGCATATATCATATAACTAAATAGGCTAAAACACTCCAGAAAATGATTCATTTTTAATAATAAAATGTAAAAAGTGATTAAATAGGCATTAGGCCATTTATTTTTGCTAGAATAAGTAAAAAATGGTTAAAGTAAGGGTATAGTCAATCTCTTGTGAAATTTTCAATCCATTCCAACTGCTACTCCTTCTAAAAAATACATGGACATTACAATTTCAAAAATACACCAACCAGGGCACATTGACATCGTTGTGAAACTTGCGGACGAAATCTGGCGACAGCATTTCATACCAATCATTGGCCCTCAACAAGTAAATTACATGCTGGAAAAATACCAAAGTCACAAAGCAATTACAGAACAGATTGAGGCTGGAGCTGAGTACGCCTTAGCTCTGCATGATGAAGAGGCGGTTGGTTATACCTGCTTAATTCCCGAAAAAGCAGAAAATAAAATAATAATCAGCAAACTCTATGTAAAACGAGAATACAGAGGCTGTGGTATCGGTACAAAATTACTAGCCTATATTAGAAAGGAATGTCAGCAACGAAAACTTAACACTGCCTGGTTGACGGTAAATCGATTTAATCAGAAAACTATTGAATGGTATGAAAATAGTAGATTTGAAATAATTGATGAAGTTAAGAAAGACATAGGTGGCGGGTTCTTCATGGATGACTTCATTATGCAAATGAAAATATAATAGGGTGTAAATTTTTACTTATTCAGTCTTGCTTCAACAGTTTTTCTTACTTCTTCATCACGATCATTGGCAAGTAAATGCAAGTGTTCTGATTTAATATGCATTGCTATTGTCAACCTCACCATCCAATCCTTGTCTGCTATCATATCGAGTAATGCATCAGGATCTGAGCGTTCAACAACAATACGCCGAATGTCCGGGTCTGAATCATTTGACATTAACATAATACTGACTTGCGGTAAGCGGCCAGCTACTATTTTTCGTACATGGTTATCTGGATCAGTAATCATTCGAAATAAACGACCCTGAGGAATACGCCTAGCGACATAAGCCCTGACTAAATAGTCTTCATCATTAACGAGCTTTTCAAGCTTATTGATTGGAATTCTATCAGCGACCGTAATGCGAACTTCTCTGTCTTCATCTTCAATTAGCGGATCGAGTTGTTCAATTGGGATTCTATAGGCTACAGCTCTTCGAACCGCTTCATCTGGATCGTTGATTAATTTAACTATTTCAGTTTGAGGCGAATAACGTACCGCAATCGCACGCATTTCCCAAAAATCATCGTGAAGATAATTTACAGCAAGCCCTGGATTGTTTCTAAAAAAACGGTCGATTTGTCGACCACTCTTAACTCTTACACAAGCATCACCCGGCTTGCATTGTTGTTTTGACTTTAAAGATAAATAAGGGCATTGATTACAACTCGCAAGGGGAGTCAGATTAACTTCGGAGGTTTGCATACCACACCCTTACCTATTACACTTATTCGTCATCATAAACTTCAGCGATAACAATTCCTGTAGCTCTTTCGATATTAGATGTGAATTTTAAGCAATGATCATTACCATCTACAAAATAGAGATTGAATTCTCCATATTCGTGAGCAGGAATTGTATCTTGGATATCATCATCGCTACAATAAGTAAAATGTATATCAGGAAACTCATCACGTAATGTACTGATAGTACCATCGCTCAGAGGCATACTTTGTGTGAGCGTCGCTATACGATTTACGGTATCCTTTTGCATTTATCCAACACCTTCTGAATACTTTAATTCTTTATTACCTTGCATACCCATCGCTTTAGCTAGCCAGGGTGGTGGGGAATTTTTCATCACATCCTGAAATTCGGCCAAAACCTCTGAGGCAGAGCCACCATCAGGTTTTTTCATGGGATAAATGCCTGCCCGAACAATTTTCGCAGCTGCTGGCCCACCCACAGATTGAATAAAGATAACCTGACAGTCATTTACCATTGCAGCACGAAAGGCATTTTTATCTTCAGCATTATCTGCTTCTTCGGTAGTGCGTATATCAACTAAGCGAAAATCATCCGCAGAGAGTTGATAAACCAGATAACGTGGACAGGAGCCAAAATGACCATCGACCTCGTCACTAGTCGTGGAGGCTATAGCAACTCGAATAGACCCAGGCATATCACCGTCTTCATAAGCTTCAATAGCTGGTAACTTTGGTAGATCCATCTCTTCACCCCAAAGATAGCGAACAGCTAGCTTCATGGCTTCTTTGCTAATCGTTGTGTCTTCACTATCTTCTTCGCCATCCATGCTTTGAAGCGCAGCACGAAGATCTGTGACGGTGATTTTTTTTAATTTCTCTTCCGTTAGTGGATTACCCAATGCTTCTATCAACACCAGTAATAAATCCCTGGGAATAACTTCCGGCATTATTTTAGCCGCAAGTCCGACCCTTAGTGCTACTTCTCTTGATAACGGTTGAGCAGCCATACTATTCCCCTAAATGATTAAATATATTTAATATTGATTCACTAACCACGTTTTGCACGGACAGTTATGGGCAATTTAGGTTCTTCTGCCATTACTTCTACAACAAAACTGGTCCCATCGGCAAGTGTAATTGCACCGCCCCACTGACCCGGACCGGGGTATTCCATTTCAACGACTTTTTCCTCTAAATCCTGTTTTGGTACGTACAAGGTCATACCCTGATCTGTACGCCTTAACATTACTTTAGGCATTGGACTATCCCCTAATTTATATTTTATAAAGTATGAAACTATGTATTTATAGTTTTTGTCTCTAAAACCGTGGACTCAAGATAGAATTTCAAAAAAACTACCTCGAATCCACGACTCCGGCTACTGACTATCGAACTAAATCGTAGTTATAGTCAGTGGTTCCCATGCCTCTGGTTTCTTCATCAAGTCGAGTAAGAATTTCATTGACAATGGTTTTCAACATGTGCATTGCACCTTCGTAACCTAAGGTTGTATCTCTATGCAAATGATGGCGATCAAAAATTGGAAAACCAACTCGGATTAATGGAACTTCGTGTTCCTTACCTTTTGTGATTGTATCCCGTTGGATAAATTTCCCATAAGAGTTACCAATCATGAAGTCTGGCTTGTTAGTGAAAACTAATGAACGCATATGCCACAAGTCCTTACCAACATGGATCTCACAATCTTTTCCGTATGGAGAAGCATCTAGAATCTTCTGTAAATTCTTTTTCCAGCGTTTGTTCGCGTGGTTGCAAAGTATATGCGTAGGTTCTGCACCAAGTTCTAGTAAGAAATTAACCATACCCATGACAAAATCAGCATCACCCCATAGAGCAAATTTCTTACCATGCAACCAGGTATGCGAGTCAGTAATCATATCAACCAGACGTCCACGTTCTTTCTCTAGAGACGCTGATATTGGCTGACCCGTGACTTCTGAAACTTTCATCAGAAAGTCATCAGTCCATTTTAGACCCATAGGTATGTTGATTTTTGCTGCCTCATGCTTCCAGGTGTTTTTTGCAAACTTCATGGATTTATCAGACTGCCAGGGCTGTAGGAAGATCGTATCTTTAGCGTTTGGAGCATCTTTTATTTCTGCCTGAGTCGTTCCGCCAGAAAACATTCTAAATTCACCATCTGCTGGTGTATCTAAAACTTCTTCCGGATCGGATAGCATTGTATAATCAACACCCATTTCAGCTAACATTCGCTTCATAACACGGAAGTTACCTAAATAGGTTTCAAATCCTGGAACGATATTGATTTTTCCGTTGCTACCAACTTCTTTGTCGTCCATTTCATTCAAGGTAAAATATTTCACAATACCTTCAAACATATTGTCCCAGCCAGTTACATGACTACCGACAAAACTTGGTGTATGAGCAAACGGGGTCGGATACTCCTGTGGTACACGACCATCTTTTTTCGCATTACCGATGAAAGCGTTTAAATCGTCTCCAATTACTTCAGCCATACAAGTTGTGGAAACTGCGATCATGTCAGGCTTGTACAATGCTTTTGCATTTTCCAAACCAGCAAACATATTTTTCTGACCGCCAAATACTGCTGCATCTTCTGTCATTGAGTCAGATACGCATGCAATTGGCTCTTTAAAATGACGGTTAAAGTAAGTTCTGAAGTAAGCGGTACAACCTTGAGAGCCGTGAACATAAGGTAATGTTTTTTCAAAACCTAATGCACACAATACTGCTCCCAAAGGCTGACATGCCTTGGCAGGGTTTACTGTTAGTGCTTCGCGTTTAAAATTAAGTTCTTTATACTCTTCAGTGGTTGTCCACTCGAAAACCTCATCGATTTTTTCGGCTGGGTGACACTCTTCATACAATTCCTTTTTCTTCGCTAGGTTTTCTTTGTAATCTTCATCGCGGAATAAAGGATAACTGGGTTTTATATTATCTACTGACTGACTCATTATAACCTCCTGTCGCGCCACTAATCTGTGAACAGTACGACCTTTGAGAATTATCTTAACAGCAGAGGACTTTATGTCCTCTGCCAACTATTTCACTTATTACATGCCTGCAGCAACAGCTTCAGGTTCTTCAGATGCTTTTTTCTTCCAGGGTACTTCAATCGCTCCCCAGCAAGGATTATTTAATGTCATATCCATGTCGCGGGCGAAAATGGCAAAACCATCGTAACCATGATAAGGACCGGAATAATCCCAGCTATGCATTTGACGGAATGGAATACCCATTTTTTGGAATATGTATTTTTCTTTAATACCTGAACCAATAAGATCAGGTTTAATCGCTTTTACAAATTCTTCAAATTCGTATCCAGTTACATCATCATATAATAATGTGGCATTGCCCATTTCTGGAATGGTACGATCATAGTCATCGTTGTGACCAAACTCGTATCCAGTACCAACGACTTCCATACCCAGGTCTTCATAAGCACCAATTGTATGACGAGGACGTAAACCACCAATAAACAGCATGACTTTTTTACCTTCAAGACGTGGGCGATATTTAGCAGTTACTGCTTCCCATTCTGCTCGATAGCTTTCAATAACACGTTCAGCACCTTCTTTGATGGTGTCATCAAAGTAAGAAGCGATTTTACGTAGTGATTCTGCGATTTTTGTTGGACCAAAGAAGTTATATTCAGTCCATGGAATACCATATTTTTCTTCCATGTGGCGTGAAATGTAATTCATTGAACGATAGCAATGAACTAGATTCAGTTTTACTTTTGGCGTCAATTCAATTTCTGATAAAGTTCCATCACCAGACCACTGGGCGACAACTCGCAAACCCATTTCTTCAAGCAATGTACGAGACGCCCAGGCATCACCACCAATGTTGTAATCACCTATAATAGAAATATCATACGGTGTAGATTCAAAACTGTCATCATTATCCCGCGCACCTAATACCCAATCTCGAATAGAGTCATTGGCAAGATGATGACCTAATGATTGAGATACACCACGAAATCCTTCGCAACGCACAGGAACAACCGGTTTTTCAATTTCCTTAGACGTTTTCTTGGCAACGGCTTCTATATCATCACCAATTAATCCAATTGGACATTCTGATTGAATAGAAACGCCTTTGTTCAATGGAAACAATTGGTCGATTTCGTTGATCGTTTTGTCCAGCTTTTTGTCGCCGCCAAATACAATATCTTTTTCCTGAAAGTCAGTAGTAAAGTTCATTGTAACGAAAGTATTTACACCAGTGGTACCAATGTAATAGTTACGACGACCTGCACGTGAGTACTGACCACAACCAACAGGACCGTGAGAGATATGAATCATATCTTTAATGGGGCCCCATACCACACCTTTTGAACCCGCATAGGCGCAACCGCGAATGGTCATTACACCGGGTAAGGATTTTTTGTTTGATGTGATGCACTTTTTAGATTGCTCAACACTTTGGTCGTTAACCGCCAAATGTTTTGCACGTTCCTTTTTTGCATCTTCTGGATAAACCTCAAGCACTTCCTGAATCAACGCTTCGGTTTCTTCTTTTGTCATAGACATAATATTTCTCCTGTTTTCGTCGCCACTAATCTGTGAACAAAACGTTTAACAAGGTTTAAAGTTATTTTAGTTACGGCCGGTTAGAGCGAAAAACCGACCGCACTAAAATCAGTACATTTATTGACTTATTGCTCAGCTGCTGCAGTTTGGCCAATGATACTTTCGTCTTCTTCTTCCATAACACCAAATTCCATTAACAACTCTTCGAGTTCGTCCATGGTAATGGGCGTAGGAATAACAAGATTTCTATTATCATTAACTTTCTGGGCAAGCGCACGGTACTCATCAGACTGTTTTGCAGATGGATCATACTCAATACATGTCATACGACGAATTTCAGCACGCTGTACCGCATTATCACGTGGTACAAAATGAATCATAGTCGTACCCAGTTTGGCAGCTAATGCTTCGATTAATTCATCTTCTCGATCAGTATTACGTGAATTACAAATCAGACCAGCTAAACGCACGCTACCTGAGTTAGCATATTTCACAATACCTTTAGTGATATTGTTGGCAGCATACATAGCCATCATTTCACCAGACACAACGATATAAATTTCCTGTGCTTTGTTTTCACGAATAGGCATCGCGAAACCACCACATACAACGTCACCTAGTACGTCATAAAATACGAAATCTAAATCGTCTTCATATGCGCCTTCTTCTTCAAGAAAGTTGATAGAAGTGATTACACCACGACCCGCACAACCAACACCAGGCTCAGGACCACCGGATTCAACGCATTTTACATCGCCGTAACCAACTTTTAATACATCTTCCAGTTCTAGATCTTCAACAGTGCCAGCTTCAGCTGCCAAGTGCATGATTGTTGTTTGTGCTTTATTATGAAGAATCAAACGAGTTGAGTCGGCTTTTGGATCACAGCCAACGATCATTACTTTCTTGCCCATTTCTGCAAGAGCAGCAACTAAATTCTGAGTAGTTGTAGATTTACCGATACCACCTTTACCGTAAATCGCACATTGACGTAACGCCATATCTTTTCTCCTTAAGGGTTTACAGTTATGCATTAATTTGTTTTGCACAACTAGCTATCAGCAACCCATATGCCACTTTTTATTTTTTTTATAAGCTGTTGTTTTCAAAGCCTTTAATCTATGTTTATTTCTCAGCATCATTGGTAGTGTATGCTACAATTAATTCGTATCTGTAGAGTTAAGTACAAACATGTCAGACAAAAATAACAATCAATCCGTCACTTTGCCCACTAGCGCCCAACTAACCATAAACCATTGCAACCTGCCTGCAGCAATCATTGGAGGTTTGTCATACAACGAATTCCCAGTTCCTCTTTTTATAGACGGTGTTCATGCGCTCCATAAAAATTTATTTATTTTCTTAGATAAAATAAAAACCTTTGAAGAACGCAGAACGTTATTTTACAACTATATGCAAACCCACTTTCAGCTCGATGACTTAACACAAATGGGGCAAAATAATAGTGCTAGATTAAATAGAGTAAGAATTGATTACAAACGGTTAATATTAGGTTGGCATATGAATCCCAATGGCCATGAAGGCGCTGTGTTAAAACGATGGGTTGAATCACGAATTGGCCTAACGCCGCGCTTTCATCAAAAACCAATACGGAGTTTTAATGATCCAAGCTATGGTAACTATCTTCAAATATCAGCCAAGGGGATTTACAACACTAATGCGATAGAAGCTCAGCTAGATGTTCTTTATAGTTATGCTCAATACGAACTACATTTATTGTCGAACACCTATATTGTTTTGTATCGAGGCCTAAATAACTTACGTAAACATGAAATACTAAATAAACATGGAAAGCAACTGACCTTTCTATTAAACAATGTTAATTCATTTAGCAAAAGTGCTGAAATCGCACAACACTTTGGAGATTATGTGGTAAAAATCAATGTCCCTATTTACAAAATATTCTGCTACAACAAGGTACTACCAAAGCAAATCAATTCAGAGGATGAATTTATTGTTATTGGTGGCATATATAAAGCTTGCTTGATTTAATCTACGCCACTTCATCAAAATGTGTTACCAATTCATTTTCTTCAGCAAATGACATAACATAATCATATATATCAGGCTTTATTTCTTGCAACATCGGATCTATGACAACGCATATAATCCCGTTATTAATGACAGGCTGTAATAAAGGGGAAAATTGCAAACGATGATCTGCACCAAAACTCGCTCCTATTGATGACAATCTTTCAGCCCAGTTGCTCGGTCGAAAAACGTCACCATTATGGTTAATTCCTTTAATATAAAATTTAGAATTAAGTATCGGCATAACACATCTCCACAATTAATTTATTCAAATAATTTTCTGCAATTGATGAGCCATACATATAAAATTTTACACAGTCAAGTAAACTACCAAAAATTACCTACTTTTCTTTAGAAGTGTGAGATTGATCTAATATTCATTTGTAACTTTTTCCTCATGACTCGCATGCTTTTTAAAAATTGTAGGGAATCATACAAACTTATTGTCTAAAAATGCTTATATATAGTGGTTTAGTAATTGGTTTGTTAATTGCAATTACAATAAAAAAAGCTAAAGGATTTTAAACAATGGTTAACAATGTGAACATTGAATCAATTTTAACGGGCGTTATTGATGGCACTATTATCCCTTACTTAGGTGCAGATGCGCTGAAGGGTAGTGAAAATTTAATAACTAAAGAGCCAATACCTGCTGACAGTGATAGTTTAATTATTGCAATGAATGACGGACAGCCAATGGTTCCAAAACTTATGTATGAATTCCCTCGCGCTGCAATGCATTTTGAGCTAAAACGCGGCCGGTCTTTTCTGACTAAGTTTCTCACTATATTATATCAAGAGGAAAAATGGAGCACTCCACCATTATATAAGTGGCTTGCAAGTTTGGACTTACCCTATTTGATTGATATTAATCGAGATACCCTTTTGCAAGATGAATACAAAGAAAAACCACATAATTTAGTGTTAGGTTGCGCACGTATTGGTGGTACCGAATACCGCTATATACTTTATAAATATGATGGCGAGTCTTACAAAGAAATTAAAGTGGAAGATGTGGATGCATCACTACCCACTTTATTTAAACCAATGGGCAGCCCCGTTCCAGAACCTCATTTTATCGCATCTGATGCTGATTATGTTGATTATATCACTGAATTAATGGGCGGATTTGCCATTCCAACCTATATTAAGGCTCACCGTTTGGACAAACAGTATCTATTTTTAGGAATGAGTTTTACTCGTGACACAGAAAGAATGGTTATGTCAGATTCTACGTGGGGCGCAAATTCTGACAAAAGAGGTTGGGCAGTTATTGCGGAACCTACAGACAAAGAAAGGCGTTTTCTTAGTCGCAAAGGTATTGATATTATTGAAGCTGATTTGGATTCTATATACAAGAACTTTATTGAAATCCAACAAGGTAGTGTCAAAACTGCTGCGACAGCATGAATAAACCTAGTGGGTTAGGTTAGTCACACTAGCCCACTTCTTCTGTTGACAATACCCCTACTTGAAAACAAGTCTACAAATTTATATTATTTTTAATGTACGCTCCCAGGCAAGCCGATCAAAGTCCTGCTTTAATTCAGCAAAAAACTCGTCAGCATTGGCCACAACGTCACATAATACTGCATTAACAAATTCTTCTGCCTTACTAGAATTTAGCATTTCTACCGGTACAGCACGTTCGAAATACAGGGTTTTTTGTCCAACACTGTAGTTACCCATATTCATGCCAGTAAATGACGGTTTTTCATGTTTACCGGATATTAAATATGTCACATCTAAAACCGGACCTTCGGGCACTTGTCCCAGTTTACGCACTTGGGCTAGTTTTGCTGCTGTGTTGGTGATTGCTTTCTCTAAAAGACTGTCTTTAAAATCTGCAGTAGGTGATCTGGTACTAATCAGTAAACTCATAATTACTCCTTTTTCTGCTCAATTGACGCTCAATTAATTCCACCGGGTGTAATACTTCGATATCGTTTAGGTTTTCAGAAAAACCCTCCTTAAGATGTACAGCACAGGAGAGATTTGAAGTAATAAGAATATCGGGCTTCAACTTTTCAATTTCATCTATAGTTTTGTTTCTTATTTCTTTCGATGCATCGGGATGAGTTAACATATGACTGCCTCCAGCACCGCAACAAGCAATTTTATCAGTAAGATCAACAATCATTAATCCTGGAATTAATTGAAGCAGGGAGCGTACGGCATCCACAGACTTGGTGGAATAGCGCATGGAACAAGGCGAATGTATAGCAATAGTTTTATTGCTACTTAAAAACTTCACATCATCGAGCACACCACTAATAAACAAGTAACTTGATACATCTGACACACTTTCGGAAAATTTCATGGCGTTATTTGATATACAATGCGCATCATCTCGAAGTAAATCATTATATTTTAATAAATATTCTCCGCATCCACTAGACGTACTAAGAATGGGTTCATCAGAATCAATATTGAAACTATTTATATTCTTCGTGGCTAATTCTTCTGCTTTGCGCTGATTGCCGTTATGCGCGTGAATTGCACCACAGCAAGTCTGTTGCTTGGGTATGTGGACTTCTACACCACAATGCTGTAACAACTTAATCGTCGCTTGATGTACATTACTTTCGAATATTGACGACATGCATCCCGTAAATAGCGAAACCTTCTTATAATTTGCATTATGTAAAACAGGAGTAGATGCCTTGAACTGTTTAAACTTTGCATATTTTAAATAAGAAAATCCAGACAAAGATGCTTTGATCAGAGGAGAGTTAACCCTCGGTAATAGAAATTTCGCCCATTGCTGAAAAGGCTTAGCCATAAATACAAATAATTTTAGTAATAAAGGATGTTCAGCCAAATCCATTAAAACGCGAATGAGAAAACTTTGGTTGCGATATATGTAAAGACTTTGTTTTGCCGAATCTAGCATTTCTGAATATGGAACTTTAGAAGGACAAATATCTTCACAATTACGACAAACCAAACAACTATCCAACGCGACATAGTCATCAATTGAGTAATTATAATTCTCGGCTTCTATGTTACGCATTATCTGAATTCGTCCCATAGGGGATTGACGAATATCAGATTCCAATTGATAGGTTGGGCACGAAGAAATGCAAAGGCCACATAAGGTACAACCATCAGCAGGCGCATTATAATCTGCACCTAAACCATAGCTGCCAATATCCTGGCTAAAATCTAAACTATAATTATTAGACAATACATACTCCGGCAAAGATTAGATTTATTAGAAACCTACATTCCAGCTGATACTACTGAGCTTTTTGGTTGTTTTATCGCATCACTTGGACTGCAATACTTATAACCTAAATCATTTGCAACATGCTCGTTGGTGACTTTACCTTTGTATAGGTTCAGCCCATTCATAAGTCCTTGATCTTCATTTAGCGCTTGAACTAAACCCTTATTTGCAAGATTTATAACATACGGTAACGTGACATTGGTTAAAGCTAGAGTTGATGTATTCGCACAAGCACCCGGCATATTTGCAACACAATAATGAACTACCTCATCAACAATATAGGTAGGTTCTGAATGAGTAGTGGCTCTAGAGGTTTCTGAGCAGCCACCCTGATCAATGGCAACATCTACAAACACAGAACCTGCTTTCATCGATTTAATATGACTTCTGGTAATTAACTTGGGCGCCTGTTTACCCGGAATCAATACGGCACCAATAACAAGATCAGCCCTAAGCACTGCATTTTCAATTGCGCCTTTGCTTGCAAATTCTGTTGCGACGACTCCTTGAAAAATATCATCCAGATACCGAAGTCGATCCATACTAATATCAAGTATTGTTACTCGCGCACCGAGCCCTACCGCCATTTTTGCAGCTTGAGTACCAACAACTCCACCACCAATGATCACAACTTCTGCAGGTGATACCCCAGGAACACCCCCTAATAACACGCCACGTCCGCCACTTGCCATTTGTAAAGCTGTTGCTCCGGCCTGAATGGCTATACGCCCGGCTACTTCACTCATGGGTGTAAGTAGCGGCAGATTATTATTACTATCAGTGACAGTTTCATAGGCAACTCCCACAACGTTTCGCTCTAAGAGGTTTTTCGTTAACTCGGGATCGGGCGCTAAATGTAAGTATGTAAACAATATTTGCGTATCATCCAGATAATCAAACTCTTCAGGTTGAGGTTCTTTTACTTTAACGATCATCTCACTTTTGTACACTTCTGACGCAGTTGAAGAAATCGTTGCACCTGCTCGTTCATAATCAGTATCAGAAAATCCAATCTTGCTTCCAGCATCAGTTTGAACAATAATGCTGTGCCCCAGTTGGATGAGTTCATTTACCCCATTGGGTGTTATTCCTACGCGATATTCATGGTTCTTTACTTCTTTTGGTATTCCAATTTTCATAGTTCACCCATTAACCACTAAATGATTACAGTCAATTTCCCGTTTGCTAGATTCAAACGCTAAACCAATCAAATCCATGGATTGTTGCTTACAGGAGTGTTTTATTGAAGGATCCAGACGCCTTATCCATTCTTGAGGTATTGCTGAATAACCGTAGTGAGCACCAGCCAGCATGCCTAAAATCGCCCCAGTCGTATCAGAATCTCCACCTCTGTTGACTACATCAATCAAACTATCTTCAAAGTTTGAATTGTTAAAAAACGCTTGAAATACTGCTTGACATGTTTCCACAATAAATCCAGACGGGTTCTCTCTATGCTTAGTTTCAAATTCGAAAACAGGGAATTTTTCAATTAACGGGAGAATCCACTTAGTTTTAAGATCTGCTTTTTTCATCCCCAACATGGCGCCTTGAATCATAAAAATAAGGCACTCAGTTGCGGCATCTGATAGTTTATTATTGTGAGTGGTATGTGTATGATCTCTGGAGTACATTATTATGTCGATTTCTTCTTGAAATAATGTACTAAGTGCAATGGGTAAAGTCCGCATACACGCCCCATTTCCTGCATTCATTTCATCTTCTGGCACCACGGGAATTCCAGAATATCTAAAATGAATGATTCCTCTACGTACCGTATGACCGACATCTACGGGATTTTTACGCAACCAATGACTAAAAGTGTCTGCAATAGCATAAGGAATAATTTTTTTTTCTTTGAGAATACATTCACCCAATGCCAGACTCATCGCAGTATCATCGGTTACCTGACCTGGCTTTAGATTTAACCAACCAGCACCAATAATATTTCGATGTGTGCCGTATGTTAATTGAATCTCTCTGGGAGTCATAAATTCCAGAGTAGCGCCTAGTGCATCACCTACAGCGAGACCAAGATAAGCAGCAGTTGCCCTCTCTCCTAGCTCGGATTTCATTCTTCAGGGCCAAAACATTGGGTGTATTCTGCACAAACCTCACATGAAGGTGAGCGACAGATATAAATGCCTTCTTCACTACATAATTGCTTATACAAAAACTTCTTCCATTTCATGTTCTTTGTATTTTTTGCATATAGATCAGGAAAATTTTTTGAAATTAAATTTGATAACTGTGAACGATCCCATAAACCCAAGTCTTGCCATAAATGGTTAGAGCCAAGACACGCCATGGTAATTATTTCCGCTATCCATATTTCTGTCCTACTCACATTCGCTCGATATGCCTGCAATAATTTGATCAAATCATCTCGTTCAAGCATACGATCAATATCAATTATTTCATTTTCTCTAACTGACTGACTTATTCGAAGACCGGGAAAATGTGTGCGCATCAACTCATCAAAATTTGACTTGTCTAAACCAAAATATTGAGGCAATACCCCTTCTCCCTTTATCCATGACGAAAGCATTACGGCTAAAAGATGGTCATTCCGATCACCCTTTGCATGCAACATTACTTGGTCATACAAGGTGATTCCCATCTTATCTCGTTGAATTTGAGGAAGCGCTGACATATTTAATACTCAACCAGTATATCTTCATCTCGTACGATCATTTGACAAGCTAAACGCCACTGTACGGGCAAGTCATCAACACGCATTTTATCGATTTCATCTTTGGTGACTTTTTGAAGCTCCAATAAAACCTGTTGTTCTTTTTCCGTTAATGGACCGCCCATACGACCTGTCTTTTCCTGACTGGTTACTTTGACCAGACAGGTTCCACATTCACCATCCTCGCAATTAAAATCAATGGGTATTTTATTTTGCTTAGCGATTTTTAGAATTGTTTCAGTGTGACTTCCGGCAGTCGCATATACAGTTTTAATTTTATAATCCGGATTTGAAAATGTTACATTTGCCATTACGTATTCCTTTAGAAGGTTGTCAAAATATTGAAAGCGAATATTTTCTATAAACTTATGCTGGTTTTACCGTGACATCACCCAAGACCTGAGCTTGACAGGCGAGTCTTTGATGTCGCCCTGCTGCAGTGTCTCTCAACACTTTATCTTCAATTACTGAGGGGCTTGATAAATTATCCCAACCTTCGACAACTTGCATTAAACAGGTACCACAATCACCTTCTCTACAACCGTATATTAAACTCGCACCAACTTTTTCTGATGTTTCTATGACACGAGAACCCACTGGTACTGAAACTGTTAACCCAATATCAGCAAATGTTATTTTTGCTTTCGCCATAATTATTTAACTCCATTTTATTATTTGATGTTAATGAATAGATCTGGGACAAGTTTCCAAATCCAAGTAGGTATATTGTTCTTTTAGATCAATTAACTCATCCAAAATATCAATATCAAATCCTACGATATGAGCACCTCCCATTTTCATTAACGGGCGACGAATAAGTATCGGATCACTAATCATTACTGTTAACGCATCGAACTCATTTAAATCATCAATATTGATAATTTTATTTTTTACCGCTGGTGCGCTTTTATTAAACCACTCTACAACAGGCAAATTCCCGAAATATTTTCGTAATTCAACTGTTTCCCATGGCTCAGTTAAAATATCTTTTTCCACCAAAGTATAGCCAGCTGTTTTTAATATCTTTTTTTGCTTGCTATTATTGATACATCCAGGTTTTTCAAAAAAAATAATAACTGACATAATAACTATACCAGTTATATTATTTTTTGATGTTTACTATAAACCAGCAATGCACTATGTCGTTTCCACTGTCTACGACTGATAGGTAAATTAACACCCATTTCATTCATCATTGTTAACTTCTCATTACGACCCAATATTGAAGTTAAGAAATATTTAATTTTTTCCTGTAATGTGGCAAAGGATCCAAATTTTTGAAAATCAATAGAATTGATATTTTCTCTGTTTGATGTTGAGTAATACATAATTTTCTCCTTAACGTGCCTGCATTTCCTGCATAACTGCTTCCATTTTATGTGGTGGAATACCAGTTAATGAACCCGCAGGATTACAAGCTATACCCGTTGAACGATCAACAATTGCACCTTCAATAGGACAAATTGCTGCACATTGTGCGTCGGCATAATCCCCTTCGCATTCTGAACATTTTTTAGCATCAACTAAAAAATGTGGATTTGCCTCGTATATCGCATCATTCGGGCAAAGTGGCGCACAAGCCCAACAATTTACGCATCCTTCTACAATTTCTAATGACATATAAATTCTCCTATTACGCAGTGGCTCGAATATCTTCAGAGGTTTCTTCAAGTTTGCCTTCAACAATCATTTCTTTGTAGACATCCATTACCGCATCTTCTATTGGCTCCATTGCATGTTCACCGTTAGGAATAATGCCAGCATCTTCTAGCATCTCCCAAGGCTCATATCCGATCTTAGAACACAATACGGTTTCACAGCCTTCAAGAGCTCGTATGGTTTGCGCCAAAATACTTTCGCCTTCACCGCAAGTATCATCACCACCACAATATAAATCGGTTTTACGATGACTGATAAAACGAACTCCATCTACTGATGCTTCATAAACAAGAAATTCTTTTGCATGACCAAAATGCTGATTTATGACTCCGCCACCAGATGTAGCAACCGCCATTAACACAGGCCTGTAATTCTTTTCAAAAATGTCAGCTTCTTCTTTATTACTATTTTGCTTAACAGAAAGCTCTTCAGCGATCGCCTGATGAATGACCTTGCGCTTTTCCATAGCAGCTGAGTAATCAATATCCATTTCCTCAATCTTATCCATAGTGAACTCATCACCACGGTCCTCACCTAAAAGACCAACAGCATCTGCACGACACTGACGACAGTGGCGCATCATGTTCATATCACCCGAACAGGCATCTTGTAAATCTTGAAGTTCTTTAGACGATGGGCCTCGCTGACCCATAATTCCATAGAACGTACCGTGTTCTGCCTCAGCAATTAAAGGCATTACATTATGTAAGAACGCTCCTTTAGATTTCACAATTCGACTCACCTCAGCAAGATGCTCATCGTTGACACCAGGTATCATGACGGAATTAACTTTTACTAAAATTCCTCGATCAGTTAGCATCTGCAAACCTTTTTGCTGTTGATCAATCAAAATCTGTGCACCTTTAACGCCTTTGATTCTGCGATTATTCCAGTATACCCAAGGATAAATTTGCGCACCGATTTCCGGATCAACAGTATTAATAGTAATCGTGACATGATCAATATTATGCTTTGCCAATTCATCAACAGACTCTGGCAATGCCAAGCCATTCGTTGATACACATAATTTGATATCAGGTGCTTTCTCAGATAACTGACGAAAGGTTTCAAAGGTGCGCTCTGGATTTGCGAGAGGATCACCAGGTCCGGCAATACCTAATACTGTCATTTGTGGAATATTTGCTGCCACGGCCATTGTTTTTTTCACCGCTTGGTCCGGTGAGAGCACTTCCGATACGACGCCTGGTCGAGATTCATTTGAACAATCGTATTTTCGATTACAATAGTGGCATTGAATGTTACACGCTGGTGCAACAGCGACATGCATTCGTGCAAAATAGTGGTGTGCCTCTTCTGAATAACAAGGGTGATTATGAACTTTTTCTCGAATCTCATCTGACAAGTGAGACATTTGATCATCTGTGCTGCCACACGAACCAGCATCACAACCTTCTGTAATCGTTTCTTCTTGATCTAATACAGTTAATTCCATTACCTATCCTCCGGCGATCGGGAAAAATTAATATGCTTTATGCATTTCTACATGTCATTCTGCAAGCGCTATGCCCTAGTCCATAAACACCAATAACTCCTTGTTTTAATGCATATTCTGGAAAATAAGATGCTATTTTTGTCGCAAATTAAACAGTACATTTTGAAGTAATTGTAAGGATAAACACATAATTCGAAACCAAACCACGCGCCTATTCAGATACATAATTTTTCTTTTACTAATTTGGTAAATATGAGCGCGTTCATTAAAGGAAGCATAAAACACTAGTGGCTATGACTTATTTCTAATTTAAATAAAAAATAAGAAATTATTTTTTATAATATGTCATTGGTCTTTTGTGGTCTATCCAATATTGGCTCATTGCCTGCACTACACTATTTATTTGGCTAAAATGAGTGTCCAATGTCTATAATTATTAAAAAGTATTTCCTATATTCTTTGTTTGATGTAACAAATCATTTTCCACGACATTCCCTTAATCAAATAAAGACAGACCTATTATCAGGTCTAACTGTTGCGCTAGCGCTTGTTCCTGAAGCTGTTGCATTTTCTTTTGTTGCGGGTGTAGACCCATTAGTCGGTTTATATGCCGCATTTATGGTTGGATTAATAACAGCTGCTATCGGTGGTCGTCCGGGATTAATATCTGGGGCAACAGGTGCATTAGCCGTAGTTATGGTATCCCTTGTCGCTCAACATGGCGTCGAGTATTTATTTGCTGCCGTTGTATTAATGGGATTCATTCAAGTAACAGCAGGCGTTTTACGTCTTGGAAAATTCATACGTATGGTGCCCTATCCTGTCATGTTGGGTTTTGTTAATGGATTGGCAATTGTGATTTTCTTAGCTCAAATGCAACACTTTCAAACTAACTCAACAAGTGGATCAAAAGATTGGATGAGTGGAGACGATTTATTTACTTTACTTACTTTAGTTATATTCACCATGGCCATTATTCAATTCTTACCCCGTTTGACTAAAGCGATCCCCTCTTCATTAGCAGCAATTGTAATTGTCTCTGTGATTGTTGTCTTATTTGATGTAGATATACGAACCGTAGGTGACATGGCATCTATTTCCGGGGAGTTTCCTCAGTTTCATCTTCCCGTTGTTCCATTTAACTGGGAAACACTCACGATTATTTTACCCTATTCATTGATCCTAGCAGCAATCGGACTAATCGAATCATTACTGACACTTACCGTAATAGATGAAATAACACAAACCAGGGGTCGGGGAAATCAAGAATGTATTGGCCAGGGTACTGCAAATGTGGCTACAGGCTTGTTTGGAGGTATGGGTGGCTGTGCAATGATAGGCCAAAGTATGATTAACATTAAGTCTGGTGGTCGCGGACGCTTATCAGGTATCTCTGCAGCTATTTTCTTATTAGTTTTTATTTTGTTCGCTTCACCATTAATTGAGATGATTCCGTTGGCTGCGCTAATTGGTGTTATGTTTATTGTCGTTATTAGCACATTTGAATGGTCTAGTTTTCGTATCCTCAATAAAATCCCTAAATCAGACGCGTTTGTTCTGATATTAGTGTCCACTGTCACCGTGTTTACCGATCTTGCTATCGCCGTGTTAGTTGGAGTAATCGTATCCGCTCTGGTATTTGCATGGAACGTCGCAAAACGCATGGCATCAGAAACCTATATTGATGAACATTCCAATAAAGTCTATCAACTCAGCGGGCCTTTGTTCTTTAGCTCCATTCATAATTTCAAGACATTATTTGAACCGCACACTGACCCCAAGCATATTATTATTGACTTTACACACACCCGAGTATGTGATCACTCAGGTATCGAGGCAATTGGAAATATAATTGATAGTTATTTGTCCATAGGAAAGTCTGTTAAATTAAGGCACTTGAGTCCGGAATGCAAAATTTTATTGGGGAAAAACGGTCATTTGGTAGAAGAAAATAACGCTGAAGACCCTCGGTATAATGTTGCAACCGACAGACTTGCCTAGATAACGGTAAAGTAGGAAGAAAACATTGACAAGAACTCAGTTTAAACCTTGCGTAAGCAAAACAGCATGTACGGAAACTGGTGAATGTTGCATGAGCTGTGGCCGTCCTCACTGGCAAATAAATAAAACACGGCAATATATTGAAGATTTATCCCGCTTAATTCTGGAAGCAGATTATGAAAATGTGGAAGAGTTTACTGACTATCTAGCGAAAAAGATCAATAAAAAGGTTGCTTATAGAAGAGCACAGGAAAAAGTCTAATAGTCAATATTATTGTCCCAATTTAAACCATAGCATAAAATTTTCTTAAGTAAGAAGGTTTTATTCTTTTTATAGTTCCATACATCTAACCTTCTCCCAGGAATCATTATCATCCCTATCCATTAATAATATGTAACAAAGCTAACATTTTTTCCTAAATTGTCAGCACTTCTCACCATATAACTTTATTGGCAAAGAAAATAGTTTAACTAAATCAATGGTTTTTACTCTAAATTCAAAAGGCTCATAGATTGCATTTTATAATTAACGGATTCAACGAAGGATATACAAATGAGCAGGAATCAATTTGATGTCAGTAATAAACGTGAAGCAGTTTCAGTATCAGACAGAGTTCATTGGATTGGCGCGCTGGATCCCACGCTTAGAACGTTTGATATCATTTTAAAGACGGCAAATGGCACTAGCTATAACTCTTATCTCATTCACGGTAGTGAGGGAGTCGCAGTTATAGATACAGTTAAAGAAAATTTTTCAGAAGAATTTTTTAGTCGATTAGAGTCGGTGGCAAAGTATGAAGAGATAAAGGTCATTATACTCAACCATTTGGAACCAGATCACAGTGGCGCATTACCGGAGTTAATGCGAAGAGCACCACAAGCTCAGTTATATATTTCCCACAAAGCTCAAGGCATGATTAAAGCATTACTGAATACTGATAAAATCAATTATGAAACAGTGTTAACCGGTGATAGTGTCAGTATCGGTGATCGTAATATTCAATTTTTACATACGCCATATTTACACTGGCCAGATACTCAATGTGCGTATCTAGAAGAAGATAAGATGCTTTTTTCAGGCGATGTGTTTGGATGTCATTTCTGCGACAGTCGTTTATTTAATGATCTCGTTGGGGATTTTCGTTTTTCATTTGAATATTATTATGCTCATATTATGCGACCATTCAAGAATTATGTTATTCGCGCTCTTGAATTGATTGAGCCACTAGCTATTGACGTGATAGCCCCCACTCATGGCCCAATCCTTCGCGAAAGACCTGTGGAATATATAAAACGCTACCGTGAGCTTTCCACCTCCCGGTTACATAATGAAGTTAGTGTTACCGAAAAAAGTTTGCTTATTTTTTACATTAGTTCATACGGAAATACAGCGCAAATGGCGGAAGCGGTTTATGCAGGCGCAAGTGACATCGAAGGCGTACGAGTCTCCCTCTATGATCTGGAAGGTAGTGAAGTGGGCCCTTTTGTTGACTTGATAGAAGAAGCAGATGGTATCGTGTTTGGCTCCCCTACGATTAATGGCGACGCAGTAAAACCTGTATGGGATTTATTGTCCTCACTTGCTGTGATAAATACCAAAGGAAAATTCGGGGCTGCATTTGGTTCTTTCGGTTGGAGCGGTGAAGCCGTTCGAATGATAGAAGACCGCATGCGTGGTTTAAAAATGCATTTACCAGTATCAGGACTAAAGGTCAAACTTATCCCCACAGAAAAAGAATTATCAAATTGCAGCGTATTTGGTAACGAAATAGCGAGTGAATTGGTTGGTATAAGCAAAGCAAATATCGTCGAGATGGACAAGGCGAGTACATCATAAGAACAGAATATGAGCTTGAACTATGCAATCCCCTAAAAAATGGTTATATATTGATAGCAAGGAAAATATATTAGATAAGAATTTTATCATTAAATCCTTACATTACAAAAATGAACCTTTTTCTGCGATTATATATCCTTATGAATATAAAATTTACGCTTATCTCAATTTATGTGTACATATGCCTAAACAATTAAATTGCGAAAGCAATACCATTTTTGATAAAGATCGTCATCATTTACGTTGTTCAATGCATGGCATTATTTATGATCTCAAAACTGGTACATCGCTTAGTGCAATGTGCGAAGGAGAAAAATTAAAAGCCCTTCGTACAATTGAGTTAAATGGGGATATCTACATCAATGAAAAACATATTTCTCTATCAGCTATAATGTAACGATAATACTAGATTCAGATGCTTTGTTTTGAATAAGACCTAAGAGCAGTTATAACTGAAATTAACACCATTATTTCAACTACTGGTACATTATGTAAATACGTAGTCTAGAGTGGCATTACCCAATTATACTTCTATTGGATTAATATCCAGATGTGCTTGTACCAGGTCACATAAGGATTCGTAGTTAACATTGTCATAGATATCAAGTGTATTATTTATACTAGTTTCCAACAAATCAGGATACTCAAGATGCACACCATAATGTTCTTCGTTTTGGGCATAGGTATAAACATACACACTTAGTGTACTATCACCAGTTTTAGAAAAACGTACGGCTTTGAAATCATCCTTTTCAATAACAATATTCAACGCATTTTCACCAAAACTCTGATCAAGTAATAGCAATAAGTGCTTTATCGTAACATCCTTTTTTAGAGCCCATATATTCATTTGCTTAGGAAACTTGGATTTCTCAGAGGCTCCTTAGGCATTATCACGCTACGAAAAGTCAAGTTAACTCGAGATATTTTAATATCTTTATCTTGAGGTATACAATGTTTCCAAAATTTTTGAAAAGAGGATTTCATAATGAGAAGATCGCCATTCATTAATTCGACAAATCCCATTTCGTTAGATTGCTTATTAACATAACCGAACTTTCGAGTGGCACCGAGACTAAGAGAAGATATTAACGGCGCAGGTCCCAACTCGACTTCGTTGTCTGAATGCCAATCAACCCAATCGTTTCCATTTCTATACCAGTTAATTAAAACAGAATTAAATTTCGCTTTACTCGTTTTTTCTATTTTACCTTTGAGAAAAACCAAGCTAGGTGTCCACAAACGATGTTTGTGAAGTTCATAGCTAAAATTGTACACGATACCTGGATCTGAATACCAACTTTGTAGACGTGGCATAGAAAATTGGCGACCAGCAACCGTGTACTGACCTTTATTCCAATGATCTTGCCAGGTCAACTCCTTGAGTAAAAGATCACTCTGATTATTATCCAGAAAATTAGGCATTAATATCAGTGAGCCAGACTCAAAGGGGCAATGAGATGGATCTGCAACGGTATTGTTCATATTGAAAAGCCACTGCTTCACAATGAAACAGTGGCAAAAATTATTTAAACACGAAGTAACGCTTTAACTAATCGTTCAGATAACTGATCTTCTGTAAACTGAGGTTCATTTGGTGGATACAAATCATCTTCACCAAACTCAAAACCGCTACCTCTTGCTAATTTGATCATTTCTCCTACCTTTTGGCATGCGGAGAGTTTTTCACCTAGCTCGCCATCAGATTTAGCTTGCTCTGAAAATGATTTAATTGCTGAAACTGACATTTTATACATTCCTCCATTATGTTATTTAATTTCAATATTCGACTACATACAAAAATCAAATTAAATTTATAGTCAATTAGGTTTTAGGCAAAAATTAAACCACAAAGATGAAGAGGAATTTTTTTCGAAAAAACATCATCTTAAAAATGCGAAGAGATATATTTTTTTATTAGAACTAACTTTCACACCAATTCTTTGTTTGCATTGTAGCAAACACGACAAAATATCAGTCTTCAATATTATCGGATTCATCTATTTTCAATAACTTAGTAAGTAAAATTAAAATGGTATGCGCTTTGAATTAACCTAATTACCAATGAACCCGGATAAAAAATAATGCCCTATAACGACATAAACCCTGAAGACGTTAGCGCACTTCTCGAGCAAGGACCAATTACGATTTTCGACACTCGAGACTTAAACTCATTTAACAATGAACATATGACAAATGCCGTGCCGGCTAATGATTTCGCAATTGAGCAAATATTCAAGAAAAATAAGAAAAACGAAAATATATTGATTTATTGCTATTTGGGTAATAGTAGTCGCGATCTCGCGACTTTCCTCGGTAAGTTAGGTTGTAAAAACGTTTATAACCTGGTTGGTGGATATACCGCATGGAAGAAATATAATATTAGCCAAGATTCAAAAGATATCACTGACCCAGTGTTAACCTGGTTTATTGACAAAGGCTTTAATCCAAAGAATTTGAACGATCGCATTGCTAACGCTAACACACCTCTTATGGAGGCAGCTATTGAAGGCAATTATTTCATGATAAACAACTTACTTCAACGCGGTGTGGATGCTAATTTAGTTAACGATGATGAAAATATTGCACTTTGGCTTGCCTGTTTCAGTAATCAACTGGATATCATTAAATTATTACTCTCTTCCACTAATAATATTAATCATCAAAATGTAAACGGAGCGACATGTTTAAGTTACGCAGCATCCAGTGGTAAATTTGATGTGGTAAAAGTCCTGGTTGAAGCCGGTGCAGATGCACAAATTGAAACACATGATGGATTTTGCGCTCTTGAATTGTCCTCAACAGCTGCAATATTAAGATATTTAAAAAATGTTGCTATAGGTAACACTGTCTCAGCTTAGTTAACGGTTTAAATCGGACAAGAACTCTCCTTTCTAGCTTGTCCGGTTTTTTTTGATTAAATGATGCAAAAAGAATTTTATAAAAAAGGAAACGATGTTGTTTAAACCATTGCGTATTGCAGTTGCAAGCAAAGATGGAATTGCAATCAATGAACACTTTGGTCATGCCAAATTATTCTGGATATATGATCTTGATCACGAAGGTTGCTGGTTTAAAGAAAAACGAAATGTAGATCACTACTGTCTGGGTGGTCATAGCGATAAATCTGCATTAAGTAAGATACTAACAACAATTAGTGATTGTAGTGCTGTTTTTGTGGCAAAAATCGGGGATGGGCCTGCAGAAAAACTCTCTGATAAAGGTATCCAAGCAGTATCGGAATATACCTGGGAAGAAATCGAAGAATCACTAAAAGACTATTTTAATAAGCAAGATTTTGAGAATCAGACCTACGCCTGATATTAGGGTGTGACAATTACTTACATTTGGGGACACTATGTTTATTGCTATGAATCGTTTTAAGATTATCATTGGTAAAGAATCTGACTTTATTAACATTTGGAAAAATCGTGAAACTTTATTGAATTCCGTACCTGGCTTTAAAGAGTTTCATTTATTACAGGGAGACAGTACCAATGATTTTACCCTGTTTGTATCACATGCCATCTGGGAATCAGCTAACGATTTTGAAAACTGGACAAAATCTGAAGCATTTCGCAAGGCGCACTCAAATGCTGGCGCTAATAAAGGTATTTACCTTGGGCCACCTGTTTTTGAAGGTTTTCAGGTGATTTTATAAATGCGAAATGTACAAAAACTCCATCCTGCTTCCATCTGGGCGCAAGATACCATTCTTGAACCTATGGAAATTGATTGCATAACAACCATTATGCTAAAAATCCTGGATGGAAAATGTAAGATGTTCCCCGATGAAAAAGAAGCGGTCTCCTGGATATATGACATTACAAAACATCAATCCGGGATCTTACTCAACACCGAAATTCATCAACTCATCGAAATGGCAAATCAAAAAATGAATGAAGCCTTGGTACACAAAATATATGAACAACGCCTATATGCAGAAACAATGATTTCACGGCCGGTGATGAAAAAATTCAAGGCTAAATTACGCAAAAACGGCATTATTGGATAACAACATGAAACTGGAAATTGAAAAACCCTTTATTGATCAACTTCTAAACGAGTTCTCTGGTTTAGATCGACTGAGAGAGCAACTTCGCTTTGGTGATAAAGTTGAAGTTTTATATCATGATCTTTCGAACCCCCAAGTCGATTATTTATATAATTTATACGATAGTGCTGGACCGGAAATGAAAACCCGTGCTGCACAACTTTCCACTATACAAAAAGCAATTAACGAAGATTCTGAACGATTTGGGGTCGATGATCTAGAACAGGTTGTTCCTGCCCTGGCGCGTTATCTTATCAGCGATGCTATTCGAGGTTGGCTATTTACAGCGAACGCAAATGATAAACCCCTGGCTTATGTTGTCACCCGACTCGACTTTACGCCAGGCGGAGAAGAGGAAACAGCAAAGCTATATATTGAGCTAAAAGCCAATGCAAAAGCCAAAATGGCAACAAACACGATTACTATTCGAAGTAAAGATATTGAAAATCGAACAGTCAGTGAGATATTGGCAGCAAAAGGTTATGTTAAAGAAACCCCAGAATTAATTAGTGCTTACGATAAAATTGAAAAATGTTATTTTGAGTGGCGATCACTCTATGGCGCACAGTTTTCAGCAAAAGGCATTGGTTTTTTTGCTGAAGATCCAACCTCAACCCATCGCAGTACAGACTGGTCCCGAAAAAATATTGTAGTTTTATCTTCAGAAGGCGGCGACACACGACTAGTTAACGATGAAAGTATTTTGAGTGATCGAACCATCAGCTTAGAAGCGGCTGGCGATATCCTGGGTAAATATCTTCGCAAGGCTGGTAAAAGCAACCGTTATGAAGCTGATGATGCGGTAGAAGCCGAACAAGAACTAATCCCAAAGGGTTTATTTACCGTATTACCTGTTCATGCTTATATATTGATGTTTCATATGGAACTTCATCATCACGTATGGGTACACGTTGACGATATGAAACGCTATGAATATCAACCAGAACTCAAACAAAAACTCGTATTACCCGAAGAACAAACTGATTTAATTGATATATTAACAGCAGAAATGGATTTGCTCATGGATGATATTATCGCGGGGAAATCCGGAGGTACAACCGTGTTATGCGCAGGTCCTGCAGGAGTTGGAAAAACCTTAACAGCAGAAGTTTATTCCGAAATCATCCAACGACCTTTATATCGCGTACATTCTGGACAATTAGGTTTAAATGTCGCTGAAATGGAAAGAGCTTTAAAAGAAACACTAACCCGAGCTCAGCGTTGGGGAGCAGTCATGTTAATTGATGAAGCTGATGTTTATATCAAACGTCGTGATGACAACATTGCCTCCAATGCCGTCGTCGGTGTATTTCTCCGGGTATTAGAGTATTTTAATGGCTTATTGTTTCTTACCACCAATCGTGTTGATGATATCGATGAAGCTATCGTATCACGCTGTATTGCCATCATTAAATATCATCCCCCAGGAGAAAAAGACCGATTAAAAATATGGCGAGTAATGACCAATCAATTTGCGCTTAAGATCGAACCTGATTTGATCAACAATCTTGTTGATTTATTCCCAACAGCCACAGGAAGAGATATCAAAGGCTTAAGTAAACTCGTAGCAAAATATTGTCAACATAAAAAAGTAAAACCAGGAATTGAAATTTTTAAACGCTGTTCTGTGTTTAGAGGAATGGAAATAAATCACTAGAATAAACACATAGTTGCCAGAGTGAAGCCAAAGGTAAATTCTACCTCTCATTCTGAGTTTTTGAATGTATTCCCCCGGTTGCAGGATTAGAATAACTTTTAGGAGAAAATATTATGCCCGATATAACCTTTTTTGGAATGACCATGGAATATAGTGCAGTAGAAAATATGATGGACGATCAGCTCAAAAGTGAAATAGTTGAAACAATAACGGATGAGCAAGATATCATCGATGCATATATTAAAGCACACAAAGAAAAGTTTGGTACTGATTTTTTACAAATGTAAACTAGCTATGATTATTCAAAATCAAGTTCAAACTAAACTTCTGAACGCTTTAACGCCCTCATATTTTGACATTGTTAATGAAAGCCACATGCATAATGTGCCTCCTGGATCAAAATCGCACTTCAAGATCGTCTTAGTGTCTGATCAATTTGATACTATGCCACTTATTAAACGACATCAAATGATATATGAAATACTTGCTAAAGAAATGAAAAATGGCATTCATGCGTTAACTATGCACACGCTTACACAAGCAGAATACGAAAAACGGCATGGTAAAATACCTGAATCACCATTATGCCTGGGGGGAGGAAAGTAGCTAAGCGATGAATATGCATTTTTACATGGTACCTGGCTCTTGTTCTACAGGTATTCATATTTTACTGGAAGAACTGGATTTACTTTTCGAAGCGCATATTATTAATATCCCCAAAGGCGAAAATCAACGAGCCGAATATTTGGCCATTAATCCCAAAGGTACTATTCCAACAATAGTATTGAAAAATGGCATTGCATTAACAGAGTTTCAATCAATTGCTTACTATTTAGCAATTAATAATCCTAACGCTAAATTGTTGCCCGACCATCCCGTTGCTCAAGCAAAAGCAATGGAAATTATGGCTTATGTTGTCAACACGATCCATGGACAAGGTTTTGCCAGAATTTTTGCAACTGACAGTTTCAGGGTAGATGGATGTGATCTCCAATTCATAAAGGATAAAGGATTAGAAATAGTCAAAAATGGTTTTGATGTACTTAATCAACAATTGATAAATAAAGAGTTTGATTCAGAAAATTTTTCAATTGCTGATGCCGCATTATTTTATATCGAATTTTGGGCAGATAAATTAGACATCCCGCTTCCCACGCACTGCCAGTCACATTATGAGCGCATGTTGAAAAGAGCTGTTATAAAACGCGTTTTAATGGAAGAGGGATATTACCGAAAATAGTGAATAAAATTTAGCATCATATGTCAGGTATTCAGCTTAACTTTAATATTTGTGAGCAGCATCCATTCACCTTTCAAAATATATCTAATTTGACATTTCTTTTTGCTGTATTTGTTCTACAAAATCTACTGTTATAATTTTCAAACCCTGAGCAATCGCGGCCTTTTCAACTTTTCTTTTCGCAAAACTGCGTATAAAAAAAGGCGCCTTCTCCATTTTATCTTTTGCATCAGTTTCCCATACAATTATATCTGCACTCATTTCCCTCTCCTTTTAATCAATTAAGTTATCTCGGTTTTTAATATTTATAGAGCTAATTGATATTAGCAAGCAGAATGCCATTAGGGAAAATCATGTTAGAACAATGTGTTACATAAAAAGTAATATTTTTAAATTGCTTATCACAGATAAAATTGAAGTGAATCTTACAAAGACTAACTAGGCAGCATAATTGATATGGGAGATATTATTACCGGTCTAAATTGGAACTCAATCCCCAAAATTCGCAATAGACAGATCACCGATATTTTATACTAATAACCATTAATCAGTTACGAGTTACTTGCAATGAGAATATTATTGATTAGATGAAATTTGAAGGAAAACAAAGTCGCCAAGCGGTGTGAAAACACGAAACAGGTTATAATATGTCAAAAGATGTAGCTGGACTTCCTTCGTTTCCGTAGACACTTCCTGTTCGCTCAACAAGGGTTGGGAAATCAGTGAGTTAGGAAATGACCAATTTTCTCGTTTTGGTGGATTTGGGAGTTTATGGGATGTAATTAATGGCAAGTGTTGAGTTGCTGCGGCCGTTTATTGGTAACATTGGGAACGGCCGATTATCGTGCAACAAAGAAATTCCTACTCACCAGCACTTTAACCTAAATATGAATATCTAGCGTCAGCAATGGAACACTGTGCTGACTATCTGATTGTTGTTTATATTTTGTCTGTTTCAGGATGCCACTTGCCTTTGAGATTCGCATCCAGGAATAGACATCTAGGTTCTTTTTAAATGATTGATCGAAAATTTAGATGGTCTGTTTATCGTGCGAACTTGCCAATACATCCATAAACACCTGATCTATAGCGTGATTTTTATACATGATTAACTTTCGCAGCAGAAGATAGCTTAATTTTGCCATTCTTTGTTTAAATTTAAATAGCAGCAACCAACTTCCAGATAGAATTCTTTACTATTGATAAAAGGTAAAGATCATGCTATTCTTTACCTTTATCTAATTAGTAAAGAGGTAACTACTATGCCAAAAGTTAGCGCAAAAAGGCAAATTACCATCCCTGTAGATTTATGTCAGGAAGCAAACATCAATCCCGGTGATGATATAGAAGCTTATATATATAACGAACAAATCACCCTAGTTAAAAAAGAAAAAGGCGCGGCAAAGGGTATACTCAGGCAGATAAAAACTGATAAAAGATTTAGTGATAATCAATCTCTTTCAAGCGCAATAGAAGATAAACACAAAGGTGCTGCATGATCGCTGTAGATACTAATGTATTGTTACGTTATCTACTTCAAGACGATAAACCACAG
>Ga0316207_10000371_pt1 | contig 77997 bp, 74 predicted proteins | sample 6weekpyrite_MG_FD_204943 | JGI IMG/M metagenome (GOLD analysis project Ga0316207, IMG submission 204943) | Microbial mat bacterial communities from mineral coupon in-situ incubated in ocean water Damariscotta River, Maine, United States -... | ecosystem: Environmental > Aquatic > Marine >... | reverse complement strand
CAGACGGCGATCCGGTTGAAAACTTATCAAAAGTGTTCATTGAACAATCGACGGAAACGGCGGCCAAGTATGAACCGGACGGCAAACGCAAAGGACAGTTTCTGATCGACGCGGTGAAATCGAAAGCCGCCGAAGGGGTGATTTTCGCCGCCCCCAGTTTCTGTGATCCGGCACTGCTGGACCGGCCGATGCTGGCGAATGCGCTGGGGCGGGCGGATATCCCCTATATCTCATTTAAATACGCGGAGAATTCCGGCCAGATGCAGCCGATCCGTGAACAGGCAGGCACTTTTGCCGACACCATCAAGTTATGGAGCGAAGCATGAGCAACGTAAATACAAAGGACGACGTGGTTAAAGAATCATCCATGCTGAAACAAAAAGCGATGATTGCGGAAAATTACGATTTGTTAACCGATACGGAAAACAACCACAAAAAAGTCTGTGCCACCTATGTGCCGGGCAATCTCAATGAATTGATCATGTGTTTTGACATGCTCAATAATTTGCCGGAAATTAATGCCATCCAAAACGGGATGCGGAAAAAATCAGGCTCCCTGATTATGGACGCGGAAAAACAGGGCCATTCCGAAGACGTCTGTACCTATGTGAAAGCCGACATCGGCAATATGGCCAAAGGCTCGATCGCGCCCAACGGTAAACCGATGCCGGTGCCGGATTTGTTGTTGTTGTCCTATACCGGGTGTTTCACGTTCATGAAATGGTTTGAATTGTTACGCGACCAGTATGGCTGTGCCACGACCATGCTGCACGTGCCTTACGAAGGCGACGGCCGAATTACCGACAACATGCGAAATTACGTGGTTAAACAGTTAAAAGAAGACGTCATCCCGGCACTGGAAAAAGCCAGCGGCGTTAAATTCGATATCGACCGCCTGCGTGAAAATTTAAGAAAATCCGCCAAAGCCGAAGACGATTTTGTCTGGATCATGAACAGTGCCAAAAACAAACCGTCCCCCATTGATGCCTATTTCGGCGGCGTGTTTTACATTGGCCCGATCTTTACCGCCTTTCGCGGTACCGATGGCGCGGTGGATTATTATAAAACCCTGCGCTCGGAAATCGAAGAGCGCATCAAGGCCGGGGTCGGTCCCATCAGCCCCGAAGGTGGCGTGATCGAAGAAAAGTACCGCCTTGTCGTCGAAGGTCCGCCCAACTGGACCAGTTTCCGCGATTTCTGGAAAATGTTTTATGACGAAGGTGCGGTTGTGGTGTCATCCACCTATACCAAAGTCGGCGGCGTTTATGATTATGACGGCTTCCGCCATGACCCGGAGCGGCCGCTTGAAAGTCTCGCCGAATATTGTCTGGGTTGTTACACCAACCGCAATCTGCCGACCCGGGTCGATATGATTGTCGATTACATGAACGAATTTGAAGCCGACGGATTTCTGGTCAATTCGATCAAAAGCTGCAACAGTTTTTCCGCCGGGCAATTGATGATCATGCGCGAAGTTGAAAAACGCACCGGCAAGCCGGCGGCGTTCATTGAAACCGATCTGGTGGATCCCAGATATTTCTCGCCGGCCAATGTGAAAAACCGGCTTGAAAGCTATTTCCAGATGATCGACCAGAAACGCGGCGGCACATCGCCGTCACAAGCGGCCTAGGGTGGAGGATTGAATACATGAAATGCTATATCGGAATTGATCTGGGTTCGACAACGACCAAAGCCGTGTTGATGGATGAAAACATGGAAGTGCTGGGGCGGGGGATTACCAATTCACGGTCCAATTATGAAACCGCCGCCGGGGTTGCCAAACAGGAAGCCCACACGTCTGCGAGACTGAGTTTGTTCCGGCGCAATCTCAGCGCCGAGAGCAATCCGGACAATATGGATGAAATAATGAACGATCTGGAACGCGGTATCCGGCTTGAACAGTTTCTGGAACAACTGGATGATTTGCACGAAACATCGGCATCCCATATCAAACCCGGTGACGCCGCCATGAAGGACGCCCTTGACGAAGTATTTCGGCAAATCCGGTCTGACGCCCCTGAAATGTACAGTGCAAATGCCAAGCGTAAATCCGATTTTTTCCGCGACATTGCCGGTTCAAAATTTATGAACATTGGCGAAACCGTTGCCAAACAGGCATCCATCGGGTTTGATCAATTGCTGAACCTTTATGATAAATCGATCATCGAAGTGGAAAACCGCCCGCCTGAAAGCGGCATGGCGGGGAAATTCCGCCGTGGCCTAGAGCGTGTCATCAAAGGCGCGCCCAGTTTTAAAATCGGCAAGGACCAAGCCAAACAGGCGCTTGATCAGGCATTGGATATGGAACTTGTTGAAGACTACGTGGTCGGTACCGGTTATGGCCGGGTGACGTTACCGTTCCCGAAAGAACATATCCGTTCGGAAATTCTCTGTCACGGTCTGGGCGCGCATATGATGTACGAAGGCACGCGCACGGTATTGGATATTGGCGGTCAGGACACCAAAGCCATTCAGGTTGATGACAAGGGTATTGTTGAAAATTTCCAGATGAATGACCGTTGTGCCGCCGGGTGCGGACGCTATCTGGGCTATATCGCCGATGAAATGAACATGGGTTTGCATGAACTGGGACCGATGGCCATGAAATCAACCAAAAGCGTGCGCATCAATTCGACCTGTACCGTGTTCGCCGGGGCCGAATTGCGTGACCGGCTGGCATTGGGTGAAAAACGCGAAGACATTCTGGCCGGTCTGCACCGGGCGATTATTCTGCGTGCCATGTCGATCATTTCCAGATCAGGTGGCATCACCGATCAGTTCACGTTTACGGGTGGCGTCGCCAACAACGAAGCCGCGGTCAAGGAGCTTAAAATCCTGATCAAGGAAAACTACGGCGACGTTACCATCAATATCAATCCGGCGTCGATTTACACAGGGGCACTGGGGGCGGCGGCTTTTGCCCGGCGTGCGGTGGAAAACAATACAAATGGAGATGCAGCATGACCATAACCGCAGGTATCGATGTAGGCACCGGGGCCGTTAAAACCGTTTTGTTTGATGTCGAAGACGGCGGCCGGGGTGATATTAAATGGCTGGCCCGGGTGACGGAAAAAATCCGCCAGCGCGATCCCCATAAACTGGCGAAGGAAACCTTTGATCAGGTTGTAAAGGACGCAGGGGTAGCCGTGGACGATGTCACCTATACAGCAACTACCGGCGAAGCCGAAAGCCTGAATTTTTCCACCGGGCATTTTTATTCCATGACCACCCATGCCCGGGGCGGCATTTATCTGGAACCGGAAGCGCGCGCTGTCCTTGATATTGGTGCCCTGCATGGCCGGGCCATCGCCATTGATGAACGGGGCAAGGTTTTAAGTTACCGGATGACGTCACAGTGCGCGTCCGGTTCCGGGCAGTTTCTGGAAAATATCGCCCGCTATCTGGGCATTACACAGGAAGAAATCGGGGCCTTGTCATTGCAATCCAATGATCCGGAAAAGGTATCATCTATTTGTGCGGTGTTGGCGGAAACGGACGTTATCAATATGGTGTCCCGGGAAATTTCCGCACCGGATATTTTAAAAGGCATTCATGTTTCCATGGCGTCCCGGTTGGTGAAACTGTTGCGCGCCAACAAAGTGCGCGAAGGAACGGCGTTGTTGACGGGCGGACTGGCATTGGATTTAGGCTTGCTGGGGGCCATGAACGAAGCCATGGTTGAACAAAAGGTTGATATCAAGGTGCTTAATCATCCACAATCGATTTACGCTGGGGCCATCGGGGCTGCGATCTGGGGTGCGTTCCGCCATGAAAAACTGAAACGCATGAATGTGTTGCCCAAGGCTTCGTAAGCAAACAATGAAAGGAAAATAATTATGGCTTTAATGATCAATGATGATTGCACGGCTTGTGACGCCTGTGTCGAACCCTGTCCCAATGACGCTATTTCCGTGGGTGATCCGATTTTTATTATTGATGCCCTCCGGTGTACGGAATGCGTTGGTGCCGAGGACGAACCGCAATGCCAGTTGGTGTGTCCGGCGGATTGCATTGTTCCCAACCCGGATTTTGATGAAACCCCTGAACAGCTTCAGGAAAAATATGAAGCCATCCACGGCTGATGATGGACGCCTTTATTTGCGATGGTATCAGAACCCCGATCGGGCGCTACGGCGGGGCGTTGTCGTCCGTGCGAACGGATGATCTGGCTGCCCTTCCCATAACGGAATTGATAAAACGTAATCCCGGCGTTGATGCGGGAAAAATAGAAGACGTGATCTATGGGTCGGCCAATCAGGCCGGTGAAGACAACCGCAATGTGGCCCGCATGGCGGGTTTGCTGGCGGGCTTACCGGAAACGGTGGCGGGGGTGACCGTCAATAGGTTGTGCGGATCGGGCATGGATGCGGTTGGTCAGGCGGCGCGTGCCATTAACGTCGGTGCCGGGGATTTATATATCGCGGGCGGCGTTGAAAGTATGTCCAGAGCGCCGTTGGTGATGGCCAAGGCCGAAGTGGCGTTTTCGAGAAAGGCCGAGATTTATGACACCACCATCGGCTGGCGTTTTGTCAACAAGGCCATGGAAGAAAAGTACGGCACCGATTCCATGCCGGAAACGGCGGAAAATGTCGCCGAACGTTTCAAGATTGGCCGCGCTGATCAGGACGCCTTTGCCTTTCGGTCTCAGCAACGCTACAAGGCAGCCCTTGCAAACGGATTTTTTGAAAGTGAAATCATGCCCGTTCATATTCCCCGGCGCCGGGGAGATGATATAACGGTATCGGTTGATGAACATCCGCGCACCGACACCAGCCTTGAAAGCCTTGGCAAATTGAAAACCCCGTTCCGGGATAAAGGCACGGTGACGGCGGGCAATGCATCCGGTGTTAACGATGGTGCGGCAGCGATATTGATTGCGTCTGAAAAAGCCGCGCGCGCGCATAAACTCGAACCCCGCGCCCGCATTGTCGCCATGGCAGTGGCCGGGGTTGAACCCCGGATCATGGGAATGGGCCCGGTTTCGGCCAGCCGCAAGGTTCTGTTGAAAAGCGGTCTTCGACTATCCGGGATGGACGCGATTGAATTGAACGAAGCTTTTGCCGCACAGGCGCTGGCCTGTTTGCGTGAACTGAAACTGGCCGATGACGCGGATTTCGTCAATGCCAACGGCGGCGCCATTGCCCTTGGCCACCCGTTGGGAATGAGCGGTGCCCGGCTGGTGCTGACACTGGTCAATCAACTGGAACAAAGCCAGGGTCGCTATGGATTGGCAACCATGTGTATCGGTGTCGGTCAGGGCATTGCCATGATCATTGAACGGGTCTGAAAATATCCGGACGGTTCAGTTTTTTGGCTGCGCCGTTGAATTGCGGACAATCAGTTCGGTCGGCAATTTCATGGACGGGATTGGCTCGCCGTTTTCAAGATTTTCAACCAGAACCTGGGCGCAGCGTTCGGCCATCAATTGCCGGGGCGTGCGCACGGTGGTCAAAGACGGCATACAGATTTCTGAAAATTCCGTATCGTCAAATCCGGTGACGGAAACATCGCCGGGGACGGATATGCCCATGCGGTTGGCTTCGCGGAGCGCACCAAAAGCAAAAATATCGGACCCGCAGATAATGGCGGTCGGCGGGTTTGATTTGCTGACCAGGGTAACGAACGCGTGGGCCCCTTCATCAATGCCAAAGGACGTCTCGATAATATGATTGTCGGCAAGGGCCAGACCCCGCCTGTTCAGGACTTCACGAACCCCTTGAAGGCGGTCCCGGGCACGGTCATTGTCTTTCAGATGACCGGAAATATAGGCGATATTGCGGTGTCCCAAATCGGCGATGTGTTCGGCAATACGGGCCATGGCCGATGTGTTGCAAAATCCGATTTGCGGCAACGATGACTGTTCGCGCCACGTCCATGTGCGCAGACAGGCAACACCGCTTTTTTCAATCAGTGCCAATGCTTCGTCGGATTGGGAACAGCCAACCAGAATCAGGCCTTCGGCACCGCGGGCAATCAGTTGGCGCAGGCGTTCGGTTTCATTTTCCAGCCGGTAATTGTAGGACGTCAACGAAAACATGTAGCCGCGATCATCCAGTTGATACTGGATTTCCGTAAAAAATTGCCCGAACAGGATGGTGTTCAGTCTGGGAAAGACCGAGCCGATAATACGTGAGCGCCGGGACACCAGCATTTGTCCGGCAAGATTGGGAACATATTCAAGTTCAGTCATGGCCTGTTGAACGGCTTTGCGGCGATTTTCATTGACGCTCATGGGGGCGTTTAAAACCCGGGATACGGTGGCGATGGATACACCTGCGAGACGGGCGACGTCATGCTGGGTCGGACCGTTGATTTTTTTTGTTGCGGGGGACTTTTTGGACAACGGCGGGTTCCTTGAACTGAATACGGGGTTCGGGTCATAAGAGGGAAAAAAATTCGTTCTTGTAGTTGGTGATCAAGTTTACATGGTTTTCAAAAAAATACAAAAAATGTAAACGCATACAAAGTAATGCAGGATTTAATTGTTTTTAAGTTATTGATTTTAAAAATTAATTTTTTAAATAACAAAATGTTGGCAAAAATCAATTGATAATTACAGCTATTTATGTAAACGTATACATAACAAAACAGGGTCGTGAATAAACACGGCAGGGCTTATAAAAAAACAACGACCGCTTTTCAAATGCAACATTCGCGCACTGACAAAATAATATCCGATCCGAAAAGAGCCATTTTTGCAAAGACGGCTTCCGATCCGGTGCCGATTCCGGATATGGCCATCGACCGGGTGCTGGAAATTTTACACTCGGGGCGTTTGTTCCGGTACGGCGAAGACACGGCTGAACAAAGTGATGTGTCCCTGTTCGAGGCTGAATTTGCCACATTTGTCGGTAAAAAATACGTCAACGCCGTTAATTCCTGTGGCTGTGCGCTTTTTCTGGCGCTGAAAGCCCTTGATGTTCAGCCCGGTGACAGGGTGTTGTGCAGTGGCTTTACCCTGGCCCCGGTGCCGGGTGCGATTGTTCACGCTGACGCCCGGCCAGTGTTTGTTGAAACCAATGCGGATTTAACGGTCAATGTGGATCATCTGGAAAGCCTGTGCAAAAATGCCGGGGCCAGGGTTTTCATGTTATCACACATGCGCGGTCATTTCGGTGATATCGAAAAAATTATTTCTGTCTGTCGGCGTTACAATGTGAAAGTTCTGGAAGACTGCGCCCATACACTGGGTGCCGACTGGGACGGACGGAAAGTCGGCGGTTTCGGTGACATTGCCTGTTATTCCAGCCAGACGTTCAAGCATCTGAATTCCGGCGAAGGCGGTATTATTGCCACCGATGATGCGGATACGGCGGCCCGGATCACGATCATGTCCGGAAGCTACATGTTGTACATGCAAAATGGTGCCCGCCCGGAAGCGGACATATTTGAAAAGCACCGTGACCGGGTGCCCAATTTCAGTATGCGGATGACCAATCTGTCGGCGGCTTTATTGCGTCCGCAATTACCGATGCTGGCGGAATGGAAAGCAAAATGGAATGAGCGCTATCGCTGGATTGAAGATGGCCTTCGCGATATCAATAAAATTGAAATTATTGAACGCGGCGTTAGTGAAAATTTTGTCGGCAGTTCGATACAGTTTTCCATGCCCGCCCTGACGGATGAACAAAAACGCATGTTTGTCGAAGATGCGGCAAATCATGGTGTCTTCATCAAATGGTTCGGGGCCGAACGGACCGCCGGATTTACAAGCCGGTTTGACCAGTGGGACTATATACCGGACGGAATTGATTTGCCTGAAACGCACCAAATCCTGTCGTCATTGATGGATATGCGTATCGCCCTCAGCCTGAACAAAGAAGATTGCAGACAGATAACAGCGGTTATGGCCGAGGCGTTGGCAATGATAATGGCGAAAGAATAATCAGCGAGATTAACAACAAGGCTCCGTCAAGACGAGCTGGCAAAAAACAAGACACAAAAACACTTGGGATGATATTTTTAAATGAGGTGAGAAAATGAAGAAAATTGCAACAATGGTTATGGCTGCGGCGGTGATGATTACCGGTGCGGTTTCGACGGCAAAAGCAGATAAAATTATTATCGGACAGTTTGGCAACCCGACACCGATGCAGGTGGCGGTGGCTGATAAAAAATTCTCCAAAGCCACGGGCTGGGATATTGAGTGGCGGAAGTTTTCCTCCGGCACCGACGTCATTGCTGCCATGGCATCGGGTGATATCAAAATAGCGGAATTGGGATCATCTCCCCTTGCCATTGCTGCAAGTCAGGGTGTTGATTTGCAGTTGTTCATGATGGCACAGGTGATTGGTGAAGCCGAATCCCTGATCGTCAGAAATGGATCGGGCATCAGTAAATTGTCGGACTTGCGGGGCAAGAAAGTTGCTGTTCCTGTGGGATCAACGGCACATTTTTCATTGATGGGTGCCATCAACAAAGCGGGCCTGAAAGAATCCGATGTCAATATCATCAACATGAAACCTGATCAGATTGCTGCCGCCTGGGAACAAAAAGCCATTGACGCCGCCTTCATCTGGCAGCCGGTTCAAAGCAAAATCCTGAAAACCGGTAAATTGCTTGTGGGTGCGGATAAAACCGCGGCATGGGGATATCCGACCTTTGACGGCTGGGTTGTCAACAAAGACTTTGCTGCCAAAAACAAGGATAAAATGGTTGCCTTTATCAAAACCATGGATGCGGCCAATGCGGCTTATCTGAACAATAAATCTGCTTGGACGTCCAGTTCCAAACAGGTTAAAACCATCGCCGCCAGAACCGGTGCCGGCGCCGATCAGATTCCAGACATTCTGAAAGGCTTTCAGTTCTTGCCGATCCGTGAACAGATCACGACAACTTGGTTGGATGGTGCGGCGGCCAAAGCCATGAAATCGACGGCTGATTTCCTCAAAGCGGCCGGAAAGATCAATTCAGCGGCGGATGATTACAGCCAGTTCGTTAATCTGGATTTGCCGAGAGCGGCTGCGAAATAACAGGGTTACAATTCCGGCACTCCTGTACATTTAAAAATGTCAGGAGTGCCTTTTTTCTGTAAGCTATCAAACCTGAATGACGGCTGATAGGCTCGGACTTTATCAAAAATACTGGATGCACTGATGGCTTCCCTGAATATAGAAAATGCTTCTGTAACCTTTGCCGCCGGTGGCAATGTGGCGCCGGTTGAAGCCCTCAGAGGCATCAATCTTGAAATCGACAGCGGTGAATTCGTGGTCGCGCTGGGCGCATCGGGTTGCGGAAAATCGACGCTTTTAAATCTGATTGCCGGTTTTATGACGCCAACGTCGGGGCGGATCATTTTTAACGGATCGGACATTCAGGGCCCCGGGGCAGACCGTTCCGTGGTTTTTCAGAAACATGCATTGTTGCCGTGGCTGAATGTAAGGGATAATATAGCATTCGGCTTGAAACTGCAGAAACGGCCCAAAGCCGAACGTCTGGTAACGGCGGATAAATATATTGATTTGCTGGGGTTAAGCGGTTTCGAACATTCACCGGTTTATCAGCTTTCCGGTGGTATGCAGCAACGTGTCGGTATTGCCCGGGCCCTGACCAGTGATCCCAATATGCTGTTGATGGATGAACCATTGGGGGCGCTTGATGAACTGACCCGGGAAAAGGCGCAGGAACTTATTCTGCGTATCTGGAAACAGTCATCGAAGTCGGTGTTTTTCATTACCCACAGCGTTGAAGAAGCCCTGTTTGTCGGCACACGCCTGATTGTCATGTCACCAAGACCGGGGCGCATTTCCCACACCTTTGATTTGCCGTTCAGTGAACGCTTTGTCAGCGGTCAGGGTGCCCGGGCGATCAAATCATCACCGGATTTCATTGAACTCCGTGAACAGGTTCTGGAAATTATTTTTTCTGATGAAGAGGAAATCAGCAATGACTGATACTGTGGATTCCGGAAATCAACCTGAAAAAGCGCGCCGTGGCTGGATTCAGTCACTGCTTCGTTCAAAACCGGTCAAGCCCGGTGAAACCTATGGCGTGCCCGGTCAGGGCAGCAGTGTGCTCCTGAGCGGTTTTACGATTTTTGCCATACTGTTTTTATGGTGGCTGGCGACGAAACTGGGCTGGGTGAAGCCGTTGTTTTTGCCGTCACCGATGGCCATACTTTCACAGTTTTGGGATATTTTCAGTGGCGGCTATACCGGGGACACCTTGCTGGATCACGTTGTCATCAGTACGGCCCGGGTGTTTGGTGCTTTCTTTCTGGCTTGTGTTATCGGTATTCCATTAGGGCTGGCCATGGGTATGAGCTCGGTTGCGCGTGGAATTTTTGACCCACCCATTGAATTTTACCGGCCGATTCCGCCGTTGGCATATTTACCGTTGATGATTATCTGGTTCGGTATCGGGGAAACATCGAAGGTTTTGCTTATTTTCCTGTCGGTGTTCGCACCCGTCGCATTGGGCGCCCGGTCCGGTGTCAAATCCGCCGCCATTGAACAGGTTCATGCGGCCTATTCCTTTGGCGCGACCAGGTGGCAGGTTATTTTTCATGTCATCCTGCCCTCGGCCCTGCCGGAAATTTTAACGGCCATGCGCATTGGTGTGGGGTTTGGCTGGACCACTCTGGTGGCCGCCGAAATGGTTGCCGCCACCAAGGGGCTTGGTTATATGGTGCTTTCAGCGTCGCAATTCCTGCAGACATCGACCGTGATCATGGGAATTATACTGATCGCTGCCATTGCCTACGGTTTTGATATGTTGATGCGCTACCTCGAACGTACGCTGGTTCCGTGGAAAGGCCGCGCCTGATTTTTTCATAATTTGTTTTTAAAGACCTGTCGTTTGTGACGGGCGTTCTTCATGTCGGAGCAAAGCATGTCCATTCACTACCTTAAAAAAGCCGCCAAAACCGAACAAACCGGATCCGCAGAATTAACAAAAACCGTTCAGGATATACTGGATGATATCGAAACCAATGGTCAAGCCTGTGCCATCCGCTATGCCCGCAAATTTGATAACTGGAATGATGATATTGTTGTCAGCGAACAAAGCATTAAGGCGGCGGCGGATAAAATTCCGCAAACCCTGAAACAGGATATCCGCTTTGCCCATGATAACATCAAACGCTTTGCCGAAGCCCAACTGGCAACCCTGTCCGATTGCCGTATCGAAATTGTACCGGGGTTCTGGGCCGGGCAAAAACAAATTCCGGTCGGCAGTGTTGGCTGCTACGTCCCGGGTGGCCGTTACAGCCACATTGCATCCGCGTTAATGACGGCGACCACAGCCAAAGTCGCAGGCGTCGAGCACATCACGGCCTGTTCACCGCCAACACCGGGGAAGGGTATCCATCCGGCAATTTTATATACGCTGGATTTATGCGGGGCCGATACGGTTTTGAATTTGGGCGGTGTTCAGGGCATTGCCGCCATGGCGTTCGGGTTTTTCGGTGTGCCCGAAGCCGACATGCTGATCGGTCCCGGCAACCAGTATGTTGCCGAAGCCAAGCGGATTTTATTCGGCCGCGTCGGGATTGATATGTTTGCAGGCCCCACCAATTCACTGATTATTGCCGATGATACGGCTGATCCTGAAACCGTGGCCTGGGATTTGGCCGGACAGGCGGAACACGGCTATAATTCCCCGGTGTGGCTGGTAACGACGGATAGCAAACTGGCCGAAACGGTGCTTGAAATTGTTCCGGATATGATTGCGTCATTGCCGGAACTGAACGCCAAAAATGCCGAAGCGGCATGGCGCGATTACGGCGAAGTAGCCGTGTGCGGGAACCGGGATGAAATGGTCCGCCTCGCCGATCAATACGCGCCCGAACATTTACAGGTTCAGGCCCGTGATCCGGACTGGTGGCTGGGTAATCTGAAAGTCTACGGCTCGCTGTTTTTAGGTGCCGAAACCACGGTGGCTTTTGGCGACAAGGCGGCCGGACCCAACCATGTGTTGCCAACCTCGGGGGCGGCCCGTTACACCGGGGGATTATCCGTGCATAAACTCATGAAAACGGTGACCTGGCAGCAAAGCACACCCGAAGGCGCCAAACCCGTTGCCCGGGCAACGGCCAGCATTTCCCGCGAAGAAGGCATGGAAGGCCACGCCAGAACCGCGGATATCCGGCTGTAACCGGGACCCAGGAACGGGGTGAACTATGGACCCTTTTTTTCGCGGACCGTTTCGACGATGGTCAGGATTTCCTGTTTGACGGTGACGGGCTGGCTTGAAACCGCATGGACCAGACAGCGCAATTCGCGGCGCAATCCATAAATCTGGTCAAGCAACGACAACACAATGGCAACGGTGTTATCATCATCAATGCCGAAATCATCGCGCAGTTCCATAATCAGGCGGGCGCGGGCCATATCAATCTCTTTGAAAACCGGGCCGTCTTTGCCCACAGCCGGTTGTAACAGGCCGTTTTCGATCCAGCGTTCCAGTAATTTCGCATCAAGGCCGGAGACTTCACGAACAAGGCTTTGTGAATCCATCATGCGCGCGCTCCTTTCGCTTTGGTCCTGGGATTGTATTTATGTTTTGTCCGCCATGTTTTCATAAAATCTTCAAGCTCGGGGTCGGTTTTTTCAGGTAATTTGATGACAAGATGAATGATCTGATCGCCTTTGCTGCCGTCCTTTTTCGGAAACCCTTTTCCTTTCAGGCGCAGTTTCTGTCCACTGTCGGAACCTTTGGGCAGGGTCATTGTCACCGACCCGGAAACGGTCGGGACTTCGATTTTTCCGCCCAGTATGGCTTCGTCAAGGGCAATGGACAGATCCATGTGAATGTTTGAGCCCTCGCGGCGGAAAACCGGATGATGTTTAATCTCGATTTCAATCAGGGCATCCCCGGCAGGTCCCTTGCCAAGGCCGGGCAGGCCCTTTCCCTTGAGGCGCAGAATCTGACCGTTCGCGACTCCCGCCGGGATCGAAAGGTCAAGCGTTGCCCCGTCGGGCATGGTGACCCGTTTTTTGGCCCCAAGGGCCGCGTCCGGAAAATCGATTTCAAGATGATAGCGCACATTGGCGCCGGGAATATCGCCATGGCCGTATGCGTTCCCGCCGCCACCATTCTGTCTTTGGGCATTTTGCCTGAACAGTTCCGAAAACAGATCGCTCATATCGCCCATATCTTCAAAACCTGCGGCACGGGTGTGATGCTGGCTGTTGTCCTGATCGGCATAGGTGCGGTAGTATTGCTGTGCCGGGCGTTCGGTGCAGGTATCGTCTATTTCGCCGCGGTCATAACGGCCTCTTTTTTCCTCGTCGTTCAATAGATTATAGGCCGAGGATACTTTTTTGAAGCGTTCCTCGGCTTTGCTGTCACCCGGATTGAGGTCGGGATGCAGCTTTTTGGCCAGTTTCCGGTAGGCCTTGCGGATATCGTCCCGGGAAGCCTTTTTATCGACACCCAGAACCTTGTAGAGATTATCGGTCACTTTTCATCTTTCCCGTCAGGATGATTGCGCTGATAGGTTTCCGCATCGCCATAGTCGGAAAACCGGTAATAGCCTGCATGCAGACCCTTGATTTTTCGGGCATGCTTGATCGGGCACCAGTGCTCTTCGGTGCGTCCTGCAATTTCACGGGTGTATGCCAACAAGCCATTTGCATACCCGCAATAAGCGCAATTCAGTTTCTCAATGGGATTAAGATAGGCCAGATGATGGCGATCGACAACGATAAAGTCATCGCGCGGTACTTTCCGGATGCCATAAACGGGAAAGCATATCCATTGATAAAGGCTGACGGTGATATCCAGTATGACAAGGGGAAAAATCAGCGCGTAAATCACCGGGGCGGTTATGATTGTCAGAATGCTGGACTGGCTGATAAACCTGAAAATGCCGATACGCATTTCCCTGTGTTTGCGTTTTACGGCGGCTTCGAATTCAACCCGTTTCCGGAGCACCCGGTAATGAAATTTTCTCCGCCGGGCTTCCAGTTCGGCTTCCAGTTCGACTTCCAGTTGACGGTAGGTGTTCAGCAGTTTTTCAACAACGGCGTTCATGGCTTTTATGTTTCCCGAGCGGATTGTTTGATGCGTTCCATCAGTTTCAACAAGGTGGTTAATGTAATGGATTTCATGGTGGTTATGGCGATGTTATCAATTTCATCGGTGACTTGTTTAAGAGCGCGGCCAATGTCGGAATGATCTGCGGCCTCAACGCGGTCGGGTTTGTCGTGACCGAAATCCTCGAACAGGCGGATTACCTGATAAAGGGTGACGCGTTTGGGATTGGCGGAAAACCGGTAGCCCCCACCGGCCCCGCGCATGGGTGTGACCAGTCCGGCCCGGGCCAGATCGCGCAGGACTTTCGCCAGATGGTTAACCGAGATTTGGTATTTGTCGGCAATGTCGGCGGCGGCGATTTGACGTTCGGGGTCTTGCGCCAGTTCCAGAACCGCAAACAGGGCGCACCGGGTTGCTTTTTGCAGTCTCATTGGTTTTCCCCCTGTGAGGCAGGTTCTGTTATGGGCATTTCCAGTTGAATAAACGGTCCCGCCATCATGCCCTGGGATCTGAAAAAAGACATGTTCAATTCATCATCACGGGCCAGCATGGTGCGTACCGTGTCAACCCCGGCGTCACGCAAACAGTTGACCATGGCGTCAAACATCCGGGTTCCGACTTTATGCAAACGGGTGTCCGGATCAACGCCGATGGCAAAAACCCAGCCACTGGGCGGGGAGCCGAACTCCCAGGCCCTGACCTCGCCGATAATAAATCCATCAAGCTTTGCATTCAAATCGGTCGCTACCAGAAAAAAACGGTTTTCCCGTTCACCGTAGCGGGCAAACATGTCCCTCCAGTAGGTTGGTTTATCAAGGCCCGTTATTCGGGAATCAAGTAAAGTGACATCTTTGATGTCTTCAATTTTTGCTTTTCGAATGGTCAAATCTTCAGCCATCTGGATTTCCCCTTCAATGTGCCTCAGGACTTTTTATCCTTTTTCGAATGATTCTTAAAGACCCTTGACAGGATGGATCGGGTTTATAAGAATGTAAATAGGCATTTTAGTACCTATTTACGCCTTCCTGCAATATTCGTTTGATTTTGCCTGTTACTTCGCCCGGGTTTGTAAATGGGAATACGACTGCTGACAGAGAACCAAGGTTATTTATTTTTGAGGTTATAAAACAACGATGATCGATTTTTCAACTCACCCTGAGCGTTATCGTCACTGGCATTTGTCCATTGACGGGCGCATTGCCACGTTGTCCATGGATATCAAGGAAGACGGTGCGCTGAAGCCGGGGTATGAACTGAAACTCAATTCCTATGATCTGGGCGTTGATATTGAACTTTACGATGCGACACAGCGATTGCGCTTTGAACATCCCGAAGTGGCGGCTGTGATTTTGACATCGTCCAAGGACAAGGTTTTCTGTTCCGGTGCCAATATTAAAATGCTGGGGTTGTCAAGCCACGGGGAAAAGGTCAATTTCTGTAAATTTACCAACGAAACCCGCAACGGCATCGAAGACGCCTCCAGCCATTCCGGTCAGGTCTATCTGACGGCGGTCAATGGTACGGCCGCCGGGGGTGGTTATGAACTGGCATTGGCGACGGATCATATTATTCTGGTCGATGACGGGGCCAGTGCGGTGTCATTGCCCGAAGTACCGCTGTTGGCGGTGTTGCCGGGAACCGGCGGTTTGACCCGGGTGGTTGACAAACGTTATGTGCGCCGTGATCACGCCGATTTTTTCTGCACCGTCACCGAAGGTATCAAGGGCAAACGTGCCAAAAACTGGAAACTGGTGGATGATATCCAGCCGTTGAGCAAGCTGATGGACACGGCCCGTGCTCAGGCGCAGAACTTTGTTGACACGTCTGACCGTCCCGCGTCCGGCAAAGGCATTGAATTAACGCCCCTTAATCGTGATTTTAAGGATGACGTGATTGTTTATGACAATCTGTCCGTTGAACTGGACCGGGATGGACGGCAGGCGCGAATTCATATCCGGGGTCCCGAAACAGAACAGCCCAAAGATATCAAAGCCATCCATCAGGCCGGGGTCCGGTTTTGGCCATTGGCATTGGCCCGGGAACTGGATGACGCCATTTTGCACCTTCGCACCAACGAAGCGGAACTGGGAAGCTGGGTATTCACCACAAGCGGCGACAGCGATTTGGTAAATTCCGTTGACGAAGCCCTGTTATCCCACCGGGATGACTGGCTGGTGCGTGAAATCACGCTTTACCTGAAACGGGTGTTTAAACGCATTGACGTCACCTCGCGCAGTCTGGTGGCGCTGGTGGAACCGGGCAGCTGTTTTACCGGAACCTTGCTGGAACTGGTGTTGGCGGCGGATTTCAGCTTCATGCTCGACGGCACCTTTGAAGGCGACAATAAACCGCCGGCAACGTTGACATTGGGGGACATGAATTTCGGCCCGCTTCCTATGTGCAATGGTTTAACCCGCCTGCAGACCCGGTTTTTGAATGACGATGACAAGGCCCACCGGCTTGAACAGGCGATCGGTCAGCCGCTGGATGCCGAAGGGGCCGAAGATTTAGGGCTGGTGACCTTTATTCCTGATGATATCGATTGGGAAGACGAAGTTCGCATTGCCCTTGAAGAACGATCGAGTTTCTCCCCGGACGCCTTGACGGGGATGGAAGCCAGCCTGCGGTTTGCCGGGCCGGAAACTCTTGAAACAAAAATTTTTGGCCGCCTCAGCGCATGGCAAAACTGGATATTCCAGCGCCCCAACGCGGTCGGTGACAAAGGTGCATTGAAACGCTTCGGCACAGGTTTAAAAGCAGAATTTGACAGGAAAAGAGTATAAACATATGAGTATTGATTATTCAGAAACCATCCCCAACAACGTCGATTTGTCCGGCAACAGAAAATTGCAGCGGGCGCTGGAGCAATGGCAACCGGGCTATCAGGACTGGTGGCGTCAGTTGGGGCCTGAAAAAAGTCAGGCCATGGATGTGTATTTGCGTACCGCCATCAGTGTCGAGCCGGGCGGCTGGGCCAATTACGGTCATGTCCGCATGCCGGATTACCGCTGGGGTATTTTTCTGGCACCACAGGAACAGGACCGCAAAATTGCTTTCGGTGCGCACAAGGGTGAGGCCGTCTGGCAAGAGGTTCCCGGTGAGTACCGGGCCGAATTGCGCCGCCTGATCGTGACGCAGGGAGATACCGAACCGGCATCGGTGGAACAGCAACGTCATTTGGGCCTGACCTGTCCGTCATTGTACGACCTGCGCAATCTGTTTCAGGTCAATGTCGAAGAAGGCCGTCATTTGTGGGCGATGGTTTACTTGCTGCAGGCCCATTTTGGCCGCGATGGCCGCGAAGAAGCGGACGCCATGCTGGAACGTCATTCCGGCGATCCGGACAAGCCCCGAATTTTACAGGCTTTTAACGAAGACACACCGGACTGGTTGTCGTTTTTCATGTTTACCTATTTCACCGACCGGGATGGTAAATATCAATTGGCGTCACTGGCCGAAAGCGCGTTTGATCCACTGTCCAGATCATGCCGGTTCATGCTGACCGAAGAAGCCCATCATATGTTTGTCGGTGAAACCGGTGTCGGCCGGGTTGTCCAGCGCGCCTGTGAAATCATGCGTGAACATAAAACCGATGACGTGCGAAAATTTGGCGGCATTGATCTGGAAACCATTCAGAAATTCGTCAATTTTCATTTCAGCGTTTCTGTGGATTTGTTCGGTCAGGAAGTTTCGACCAATGCGGCCAATTATTTTACCATGGGGCTGAAAGGCCGGTTTCAGGAAACCCGCATTGATGATGATCATACTTTGGAAAATTCACCTTATCCCGTGGCCGAGGTTAAAGCCGACGGAATTGTTTATTCGGACCGTTCGGCGTTGACGGCGATCAATGAACGTTTGCGCGATGATTACATCAAGGATTGCCAGCGCGGTGTTGATAAATGGAACCGGATTATATCAGATGCCGGGATTGATTTTAAAATTACCTTGCCGAACCGGGCTTTTCACCGCGGCATTGGGGCCTTTTCCGAAGTCCGGGCGTCACCGGACGGAAAAATCATCACCCAGGCCGATTGGGATCACCAACATGGCAACTGGTTGCCGACAGTGGAAGACCGGGCCTATGTATCATCCTTGATGAAGCCGGTGACCGAGCCCGGCAAAGTGGCGTCGTGGATCGCGCCTCCGGCCAAGGGTATCAACGGACAGCCTCTTGATTTTGAATATGTGCGTTTTAATGATTAGACTGTAACAGGCCGATCCGTTTTCAGGGAGGAAGACATGCAGGATCACAGCTTTACAATTGATAACAGCGGCGCGGAGCCGGCTATAAACTATGCCCCGGTGTTTAACGTGGCGGCGACATTCATTGACCGTCATAGGGATGAAGGCCGCGCCGGAAAAACGGCGATTTACGCCATTGACGGGGATGATGTGAGCTATGGCGAACTGGCCGAAAATGTAAACAGGGCGGGCAATGTTTTAAAACAACGGGGCCTTGATGCCGGGGACCGGATGCTGATGATGGTCAAGGACAGCCCGGAATTTTATTATCTGTTCTGGGGGGCAATCAAATCAGGGGTGGTTCCGGTTCCAATCAACACTTTGCTTAGGGCCAAGGATTTCAAATTCATGATCAAAGACAGCGGTTGCAGGGCCGTGGTCTATTCCCCTGAATTTAAAGGCGAAGTCGAACCGGCACTTGCATCTTTGTCCAATCCGCCGGACGTGCAGATGATGACAACCGCTGCGAATGATGCGCTGGATACCGGAATGGCATCCGCATACAGCGAATTAACGCCGGCAAAAACAGCATCCGATGATGACTGTTTCTGGCTTTATTCATCGGGCACCACGGGGACACCGAAAGGGGCCGTGCATTTGCACCGTGACATGGTGGAAACCAGTTTTCATTACGGCCAGAATACGTTGGGTTTAAAAGAAGACGACATTTGTTTTTCCGCCGCCAAACTGTTTTTCGCCTATGGCCTCGGCAACGGTATGACGTTTCCGTTGTTTGTGGGCGCATCAGCCGTTTTGTTGCCGGGACCACCGACCCCGGACAGCACTTTTGACGCTATTGAAAACTATCATCCGTCCGTTTATTTCGGCGTGCCGACGTTGTATGCGGCGCAATTGAAAGCCCTTGAAACGGAAAGCCGGGATTTGTCCTCTCTCAGGGCGTGCGTATCCGCCGGAGAAGCCCTGCCCGCGGATATTTTCAAACGCTGGCGGGATAAAACAGGGACCATTATTCTGGATGGTATCGGTTCCACCGAAGCCTTGCACATCTTTATATCCAACGTACTGGACGACGTCTGTCCCGGTGCCAGTGGCCGCATTGTCGAAGGCTATCAGGCCCGGATTCTGGATGACAGCGGCCATGACGTTGCCAAGGGTGAAAGTGGCCGGTTGCTGATCAAAGGCGCATCCAGTGCCAAGTATTACTGGAACAATCCGGAAAAAACGGCATCCACCATGGTTGATGGCTGGCTTGATACGGGGGATACCTATTATCAGGATGATCAGGGTTATTTCCATTATTGCGGACGCAATGACGACATGTTGAAAGTCGGCGGCATCTGGTGTTCGCCCTTTGAAATCGAAGCCAAGCTGATTGAACATGAAAAAGTTCTGGAAGCCGCCGTGGTCGGACGCGCCGATGATGCCGGGCTGATCAAGCCGGAAGCCTTTATTGTTCTCAATGACAAAGCCGATGCCGGGGACGGCCTGGCAAAAGAATTGCTGGAACATTGCAAATCGGGTCTTGCCAAATACAAATACCCAAGGTGGTTCGAATTCGTTGACGATTTGCCGAAAACGGCAACCGGTAAAATCAAACGTTTTGAATTGCGAAAACAATCCTGATGAAAACAAAACTCCAGCCCCTTTCCGATGCCGTTGAAAATCTGATCCCGGACGGGTCCAGCGTGGTTCTGGGGGCGTGTCTGGAACCGGATATTCCGTTTGCGGTCACTTATGAGATTATCCGTCAAAGGATCAGGGGTCTGAATATCATTGCCCCGATTTCCGATGCCTCGACGGATATGCTGATCGGGGTCGGGGCGGTCGGTGAAATTACCGGGGCCTGGGTTGGCAATGTCTCGGGTGGATTGGGACATAATTATCGCCGTGCTTTTGAAGGCGGTGAAGAACGCCTTATCAAGCTCAACGATCATTCCAATTTTTCTTTGGGGATGGCGTTGATGGCCGGGGCTTACGGGATGCCCTATGCGCCGATGAAATCCATACTGGGGTCGGATATTCTGAAATCCAATCCGGCTTTTAAAGTGTCAAACAATCCTTTTTCCAAAACCGATGAACCGGTTGTGCTGGTTGAAGCCTTAACCCCCGATGTGGCCGTATTGGCGGTACAGCGCGCCGATGAATTCGGCAACCACCATCACTGGGGCAGCCGGGGTTTGATGCGGGAATCCGGTCTGGCTGCGGAAAAAGTGATCCTTGTCGCCGATGAAATCGTCGCCCCCGAAGTGATTGCATCGGACCCGGAACGGGTCTTGATCCCGGGCCATCTGGTGACGGCGGTTTGCCATGTACCCGCAGGCGTGCACCCATCCCCCATGACCGGGTGCTGGAACCGGGACAATGATTTTTTCAACACCTATCATCAGCGTTCCAGAACCCGGGAAGGTTTTAAGGACTGGGTCGATGAATGGGTGCTGGGTGTTAAAGACCACGGTGAATACCGGGCAAAACTGGGCGACAATTTGAAAGATTTGCGCATCATCGGTACGGCTCTGGCGGCACCGGCAAACTTTGCGGCGAGGTAGGAAGATGGCGGATTATTCGGTACAGGAATTGATGATTATCGCCGCCGCCCGCGAAATCAGGGACGGCGAGACGGTTTTTGTCGGCATGCGGTTGCCGATCACGGCGTTCGGTGTGGCCCGGTTGACCCATGCGCCAACGGCGGTGGGCTTGTTTGAATCCGGCGTCATCCGCAATGATCCGGCCCGGGATATGCTTTATACCATGGGGGATCCACCCAATCAGTTGCATGCCGCATGGACATCCGGCTTGGTCGAAGTCATGAGCCAACTGCAACGGGGCCGCGTCGATGCCGGTTTTATCGGCGGTGCGGAAATTGATAAATTCGGCAATGTTAATACGTCCTATATTGGTGATTTTAACGCACCCCAAGTTAAATTGCCCGGCTCCGGCGGGGCGGCGGATATTGCCGCCATGTCAAAACGGTTATTGGTGATTATCAACCATCAACGCAGGCGACTGGTGGAAAAAGTCGATTACGTGACGTCGCCCGGATTTTTAGGCGGTGGTGATGCCAGAAAACAAGCGGGCCTTCAGGGTGGGCCGGGTGCCGTGATTACCGATCGCGCCATATTGCGCCCCTATGGAGATCGCCATGAACTGCATCTGGCGTCCATACACAAAGGCTACACATTTGATGACGTCGTGTCAGAAACAGGATGGGCTTTGAAAGCGCATCCTGATATGGTGGAAACAGCAGAACCCGGTGTCGAGGAAATGGAGGCTCTCCATGAAATTGACCGGGACGGGTTTTGGCGGACATAATGCGGGAGGAGGGTGCTTATAACTATTTATCATGCAGGACGTGACAGCCGCCCCCGGTTTCGCTTAAAGTTAAATCAGTCTGACAAAGAGGTGTGTCGGGCGGCGTGTTGCAAAGGATAACAAGGTTAGACAAAACCGTTTAAATTCAGGGAAAATTGAAAAAGGGAGACTTTAGATGACTAAAACTTCACGCAGACAATTTGTAGGCGGAGCCGCGGCCACAGCCGGACTGGTTGCTGCCGGAACTTTTGTTCCAACCCGGTTTGCCATTGGTGCCAAAGCCCCGGTTAAAGTCGGTATTTTGCTGCCTTATTCCGGAACCTACGCCATGCTCGGCAATTCCATTACCGACGCGCTTAAATTGCGCATCAATCAGGCCGGCGGAAAAATGGGTGGCCGCGAGGTTGAATATGTGGCGCTCGACAGCCAGATGAGCGTACCCAAAGCACCTGTCAACACCAACAAACTGGTGAAAAAACAAAAAGTCGATTTTTTGGTTGGCCCGGTTCATTCGGGTATTGCCGCCGCCATGGCTAAAATTTTAGGCCCGCGCGAAACGCCGATCATGATCGTTCCCAATGCCGGGTCCAACGCGGTCACCGGTGCGTTATGTTCTGAAAATATTTTCAGGGCTTCGTTTTCCAACTGGCAACCGGCTTATCCCGGCGGTAAAGTGATGGCGGATGACGGACATAAAACATGTGTCACCATCGCCTGGAAATACGGTGCCGGCATCCAGATGATGGCCGCGGGCAAGGAAAATTTTGAAAAAAATGGTGGCAAGGTCATTAAAGACATCCAAATTCCGTTCCCGAAAGTTGAATTTCAGGCGGCTTTGTCTGAAATCGCAGCCCTGAAACCGGACAGTGTGTTTGCTTTCTTCTCGGGAGGCGGTGCGGTCAAGTTTGTCAAAGACTATGCCGCAGCGGGACTTAAAGACAATATTCCACTCTACGGCCCCGGCTTCCTGACCGAAGGCGTCTCCAAGGCTCAGGGTGCTGCTGCCGAAGGCATTAAAACAACCCTTCATTATGCATCCAATCTGGATAATGACGCCAACCGTTCGTTCCGTGCCGCTTACCAGAAAGCCTACGGCAAAGCGCCCAATGTGTTCTCCGTTCAGGGCTATGATACGGCATCCTTGATGTTGCAGGCCCTGGCCGCCGTCGGTGGCGATACCGGTGCCACGGCGGATATCATTTCGGCACTGGAAAAATCCGACGTGCCCGATAGCCCGCGCGGACGCTGGAAAATGTCGAAAGCCCATAATCCCATTCAGGATATTTATTTGCGTCAGGTTAAAAATGGCGAAAATCTGGTGATGGGTGTGGCCGCGAAAGCCCTCGAGGACCCGGCCAAAGGCTGTAAACTCGCGTAAACCTGTTTTATTCCACCCGCAGTCGATGTGTTCCATGTCGGTTGCGGGTGGATCATTTTTTTCAAGAATTTTTAAAGGTTGCCTTTTTGGGGTCACCGGGAATCTGGCGTTACCGTAGCTTATGGATTTTACGACTTTTTCAATTCAGCTTTTGAACGCTTTGCAATACGGCTTTTTGCTGTTTCTCGTCGCCAGCGGTCTGAGTCTGGTGTTTGGCATTATGGGCATTATCAATTTGGCCCACGGTGCCTTTTATATGCTGGGGGCCTATATTGTTTACTGGCTGATGGGCTATGTGGATAACCTGTTTTTTGCCATTGTACTGGGCTTGCCGATCATGTTGGCGGTGGGCTATCTGGTCGAACGCTTTGCCATTTCATACCTTTACAAACAAAATCATATCAATCAGGTGTTGCTGACTTATGGTTTGATCCTGATCTTCAATGAAATGCAGAAAATCCTCTGGGGCAGCGATTTTTACAGTGTGCCGGTGCCGGAAATGCTGAATGCGTCCATTCCATTGACGGAAACGCAGGTGTATCCGGTTTACCGGTTGTTTATTTCCCTGGTCGGGATGATGATCGCGGGGGGCATGTATGTTTTAATTCGCCGTACCCGCATGGGGATGATGATCCGGGCCGGGGCTTCCAACCGGGAAATGACCGAAGTTCTGGGCATCAATATCGCCCGGGTTTTCGCAGTGGTTTTCAGCATCGGGGTGACGTTGGCGGCCTTTGCCGGCATGATCGGTGCTCCGATCAGTTCTGTGTTTCCGGGGATGGGTGACCAAATTCTGATTATTTCCTTTGTCGTTGTCGTTATTGGTGGGCTGGGTTCGATCAAGGGCGCTTTTGTCGGTGCCATGATCATTGGTTTTGCCGATACATTCGGACAGGTGTTGTTGCCGGATTTTGCTTCTGTGGTGATTTACGCGGTGATGGCGCTGGTGCTGTTGTGGCGTCCGCAAGGCCTGTTTGGAAAAGTATAGGGTTTGGTGAAAATGCTGATGAAAAACCCTGTCCGTATATTTTTGATGTTGGCCTTGACCACACTCGTTTCTGTGCCGTTTCTGGCCGATGAATTTTATCTCGATTTGTTTACCAATTTGATGATCATGGGCATCTTCGCCATGAGTCTTGATCTATTGATCGGCTACACCGGATTGGTCAGTTTCGGCCACGCTGCTTTTTTTGGCCTGACCGGGTATTTACTGGCTATTGTCACCCCGGAATCGGCGGCCTTGTCGATCTGGATTTCCCTGCCCGTCGCCCTGATCGGGGCGGCATTGGCGGCGTTGGTGATCGGCTGGTTTTCTGTGCGCACATCGGGGGTGTATTTTATCATGATCACCTTGGCCTTTGCCCAGATGATGTATTATTATTTTAATGAAAATAACGATCTTGGCGGATCGGACGGTATGTTTATTTTTACCAAGCCATTGGTTTATCTGGGCAATTTTGAAATTATTGATCTATCCAATCCGGTGAACGTTTATTTCCTTGTCTTCGTCAGCTTGATTGGCAGTTATTTTCTGTTGAAACAGATTTTAAAAGCCCCGTTCGGTCAGGTTATTCAGGCCATCCGGGTCAATGAACACCGTACCCGTGCCCTTGGTTACAACACACAGAACTATAAACTGGTGGCCTTTGTCATTGCCGGAACGCTGGCCGGGTTCGCCGGTTATCTGGAAGCCATGTCCACGGGTATTGTCAGTCCCGGGTCATTGAATTGGCACGAAAGCGGGTTGGTGATGATGCTGGTTATTCTGGGTGGCATGGGTACCCTTTATGGCCCTGTTATCGGGGCTTTTGTATTGGGTATGCTGCATGATCAGGTTCAGGAACTGACCGAATACTGGCTGCTGGTGCAGGGCGTGTTTGTTATTTTGATTGTTATTTTCATGCCCAAGGGTATTGCCGGACTGGTTGCGTCATTATCGCCCCGGGGTTCCCGAAAAAATCTGGATACGGGCGATGACTGAGACTGTGCTTGAAACCCGGTCACTGAGCAAGGTCTTTGGCGGCTTGATTGCCGTTAAAAACGTTTCGCTTGATTTTGTCAAAGGCGAGGTTCATGCCATTATCGGCCCCAACGGTGCCGGGAAAACGACGTTGATCAACCTGTTGTCCGGAGATTTGACCGCCAGCGAAGGCCAGGTCATTTTAAAAGGCGAAGACATTACCAAATTGCCGCCTTTTCAGATTTCCCACCGTGGCCTTGGCCGCAGTTATCAGAAAACAAATATTTTTCCGGAATTCAGTTGTCTTCAAAATTGCTGGTTGGGGGCGCAATCGCGGTTGCCCACGTCAATGAAATTTTTCCGCGCGGCGTCCAAATATGCAAATGTCCAACAGCGCGCGGAAAAGGCGCTGGAACTGTGCGGTCTTGGCCACCGCCGGGATCAGGCGCCATCGGTTATCAGCCATGGTGAACGCCGCCAACTTGAAATCGGCATGATGCTGGCAACGGAACCGGATGTTTTGCTGCTGGATGAACCGTTGGCCGGAATGGGCCCCGAAGAGGCAGACGCGGTCATTCAGTTGTTAAAAAAACTGGCCCGGGATCACACGCTGGTTTTAATCGAACATGATATGGACGCGGTGTTCAAAGTCGCCGATACGTTAACGGTGATGGTCAATGGACAGGTTCTGGCGACGGGAATGCCTGAAGATATCCGCGCCAACAAAGATGTCCAGCAAGCCTATCTGGGCGAAGGCGACGGCCACGATACGGCAGCGGAGAAACGGTTATGACAACATCCCCGCCCTTGCTGGAGGTCAAAGGCATCCAGACTTATTACGGTTCCAGCCATATTCTCCACGGCGTTGATTTTACGCTGGATCAAGGCGAATGCCTGAGCCTGATGGGGCGTAACGGCATGGGTAAAACCACGACCATCCGTTCGATTTTTTCATTAACGCCGCCCAGACAGGGACAAATTCTGATCCGGGGCGAAGATATGACCGGGGCATCCCCTCATGATATTGCCCGCGCCGGGTTGGCATTGGTGCCCGAAGGCCGGGGCATTTTCCCGAATTTGTCGGTCAGGGAAAATCTTGTCATGTCGGCACGGGATGGCTTTGGCGGTGGCTGGACCTACGGGCGGGTGCTGGACGTTTTCCCGAGACTGGGTGAACGCATTACACATATGGGCGATCAATTATCGGGGGGTGAGCAGCAAATGCTGTCCATTGGCCGGGCGTTGATGACCAATCCGGAACTGTTGATACTGGACGAAGCCACCGAAGGTCTGGCACCATTGATCCGGCTTGAAATCTGGTCGGTGATTTCACAAATCCGCAAAACCGGGATTGCCACCATTCTGGTTGATAAGGACGTCAACGCCTTGCTGAAAATTTCAGACCGCTCGATCATTCTGGCAAAAGGCCGCGTGGTTTATAATGATCGCTCGGAAAATCTAGGCAAACAGCCGGACATTCATCAGCGGTATCTGGGCGTCTGAACCCGGGCTGTCAATCAGGTGAAATGAATTTCGCCGTCCGGCAACAGATAAAGCACCAAAGCCTCGCCATCCGTAACCGTCGGCGAATGGGCCGAACCGGGCACGTTGACGCACCACCCGGCACCCATGCCGTCAAATTTGGCCCCCGGTGTGACCGGCATGGTCAGGCAAATCTCGCCTTTGGGGTGGCTGTGGTGGGGGCCGACGATATCCTTGAGCTGGACCACGTCAATGCTGAGATGATGGTTATCGGCGGACGGTTTGACGACGCGGCCGAATTTGCGCCCCTCATCACCGTGGGCGCACATCCAACCGGCTTCGATGGCTTGATGACAGGCCGCGTCGATGGCGTTAAACGTTTCTCCGCCCGCCGGGAAAGCCCGGTTGAGTTCATCGGCCAGTTTTTTGTCAATGGATTTTCCGGCAATCAGGTCTGTAACCGGGCGCATCAATTCAACAAAGCTTTCCTTGTCCATTACGGGTCCTTATTTTTACAGTTTTATTTAGCACGATTATAGCGGAATCAGGCGGTGACGACAACCTTTCCCTCTGCCTGATAACTGTCCATCAACCGGTGCGCTTCCAGCATTTCCGAAAACGGAAAGACATGATCCGGGGCGGCTTTGTAGGTGCCGTTTTCGGCCTTATCAATGATCATCTGCATGGGAATATCCGATGACGGGAAATCAACTGTACCAAACACATAGCTGCCAAAGGCCGATAAGTGAACACCGATCGGCAAATCAAACAACGGGTTGAAGTTTTCCAGCGCCGAATTCCCGCCAAGGACGCCTGCCATACAGATATGGCCGCCTTTTTTTAGCGTTTTCATCAATTCCAGCAACGATGATGTGCCAACCAATTCCAGCACATGATCAATGCCTTCGGGGTATCGTTTCCGGATGTTGGCAGACAGATTATCATCATCAATAAGGATATGATCGACATCCAATCGTTCCAGTAAATGCCTTCTGTTTTGCTGGCGCGTGGTGGCGATCACGGTCAGACCTTCGCCTTTGGCAATATTGATGGCTGCTTGCCCCAGTGCCGAAGTACCGCCATGGATCAAAATAATTTGCTTTGGCTTGATCTTTAACGTGTTGATCACAGCCGACCACGCCGTTGCATAGGATTCCGGTAATGCGGCCAAAGCGCCCCAGTCAAGAGTTGATGAAACCGCAAACACATTGGATGCCCCAACGGTTACGAATTCTCCGTAGGAGCCATTAAATTCCCGTCCCATGCCACCCATTACGGCGGCGACTTTTTGTCCGGCCCGAAATGTAGCGGTGGTATCGGTAACGATTTCGCCGACGCACTCGATGCCGGTGACGCCGGGGCCGTCGCCCCAAAGGCCCTGTCGCATATAAATTTCGGCCCGGTTGATGCCACGGGCACGAATTTTTATCAACACCTGTCCCGGTTCCGGTATAGGCGTTTCCAGATCAATCAATTCAAGATTTTCCGCTCCACCATGGTTTTTAAAAGCATAGGCTTTCATTGCTTGCAGTCCTTTCATAGGGATAATTTTACAGGGGATCAGAATGTGATGGATTTTTTTGAATAAAAAAAGTACCGTTTATTTTCAATTAATGTAAAAAATAATTACATAGAAAGTGGTTGCCGTTTTATGAAACTTGATCAGTTACGAACATTACAAGCCGTTGAAGCCGCCGGAAGTTTTCAGGGCGCGGCACGGGTATTGAATAAAAGTCACCCGGCGGTGATTATGGCGATCAAAAATCTGGAAGCGGAATATGCCGTTGAAATGATCGAACGGAGCCGATACCGGGCGACCTTGACGGTGGCCGGGCGTTCTTTTTTGCAAAAATCAAATCAGGTTTTAAAAGCGGTTGATGATTTGAACGTGCACGCGGGGCGGTTGGCGGGGAAATTTGAAACGGAACTGGATGTGGTGATCGGCGATGTGACGCCGAAAGAAAAAATTTTATCCATGTTGCGCCGTTTTTTTAAAAACCATCCGGAAACGCGGCTCAATCTGCACTTTGAAGCCCTGTCCGGCCCCGTTGAAAAGTTGTTGTCCGGGAAGGCAGATCTGATTTTTCACATTGCCCCCAAGTCTTTGACACAATTACAGATTTTCGATGTGATGGGCGTTGAAATCGTGCCCGTTGTTGCGCCGGGTTTTTTACAGTTCTCCGTTCATCCGGATATAAGCTGGCAGGATATGCAGCCCTATGTGCAATGTTTTATTCGTGACAGCAGCGAAAGCGACGTCAAACAAACGTTGTTTATGGTCGAAAACGCGCCACGGATGACGGTCGGAGATCAAATGACCAAAAAAGAAGTTATATTGCAGGGCATGGCTTGGGGGCATATGCCGGATTTCCTGATTGAACAGGAATTGGCGGACGGGCGGCTGTTGGATATTTCCGGTAATATCCTGAAAACAACGACCGAGACTATCAGCATAATCCGGCGCGCGGATGCCAGTGCCGGTCCGGTCGCAGAATCGCTGTGGCAGGATCTGACCCGGCCCGGAACCGCAGAGAAAGGATGAGATTTGCAAAGCGGGTACGGAAACGTTTGATTTTTCATTAAATACGTATTATGGTACTAAAATATGTATTTAATGTATCTTCTTACTATTAAAGTACCTTTAAAAGATATGGCGATTTGGATGCCTTTCGGAGTATACCATGAATGACATAACATTCCGTTCTTTGCGGCCCGGTGATTTGCCTGCCGTTGTTGAAATCGACGCGGTGACGACGGGGCGAACGCGCAGGAATTTTTTTGAAAAACGGCTGGATGCGGCCCTTGCCAACCCGGATGGCTTTGTAACCGCTGCGATTGAAAAACAGGGTGATGGAAAAAAATCCGGACCATTGATCGGCTACGCCATTGCCCGTTTGCAACATGGTGAATATGGCGATGATCAATGGCTGGCAACGCTTGATGTCATCGGCATGGATCCGGAATGGCAACATAAAAAACTGGGCACCCGGTTGCTTGATACGGTGCGCGAACGTTTAAAGAAAAACGGTGTCGGCGAACTCAGAACCCATGTCGATTGGCATGATCGCGGGTTGCTGGGATTTTTTTCAGCCGCCGGGTTTGAACTGGCCCCCAGACACGTTCTTGAACGGGCAACGGACCGGGATATTTAAACCGGCTTGGCAAAGGATATTTGAGGTAAAAATGAGCGTTTCATCACATAATGAGGAAAGAAACCAGCGTTTTGATTCCGATATGTCGGATTTCAGCGACCCGGATGGTGACGACTTCGAAGCCCTGTCCCGGGACAAGGTCCATGTCCGCTCCATGAATGAAAGTGATCTCGGGACTGTGGTCCGGATCGAAGCCAAATTAACAGGCCATGGTCTGCGCCAATTCTTTGCAGCCAAACTTAAAGAAATGATGGCTGAAAGCGGCATCCGTGTTTCATTGGTGGCCGAAATCGATGACGCCCCGGTCGGTTACATCATGGCACGGGTGGATTTTGGCGAATACGGGCGAACGGAACCGGTCGCCGTGATCGACAGCATCGGCGTCAATCCGGGATTTGGCCATTTGGGGGTGGGTACGGCCCTGTTGTCACAGTTGCTGGTCAATCTTGATGCGCTACGGGTGGAAAAAGTCAGGACAACCGTTCCCTGGAACAGTTTTCAGATTTTATCCTTTCTGGCGGATAAGGGTTTCAAACCGTCCCAGCAATTGGTTCTCAGCCAAAAACTGTGAATAAAAAAGGCGGCCCCGGGAAGGACCGCCTTTAAAACGGGTTGTTGTCGGCAAATTTATGCCGCTGTTGATGATTTCCGCGACTGCGGATTGACTGTATTGGTGTAATCTTCGACCATCAGGCGGCTGATGGTTCCGACCTCGTATTTGTGGCCGTCAATTTCCGATACCGGGGTGACTTCGGCAGCGGTTCCGGTTAAAAACACCTCGGTCGCATCCGCCAATTCATCTGCCATGATCGCCCGCTCAATGACCTCGATGCCGCGGGCGCGGGCCAGATCCATCACCGTGCGCCGGGTGATACCATCCAGGAAACAATCCGGTGTCGGGGTGTGCAGTTTGCCGTCCCCCATGACCAGAAATACATTGGCCCCGGTGGCTTCGGCCACTTGTCCCCGGTAATCGAGCATTAATGCGTCGTCGAAACCGGCGCCTTCGGCGGCGTGCTTGGACAGTGTGCAAATCATGTAAAGTCCGGATGCTTTGGAATGCACCGGTTCCGTTTCCGGTGATGGCCGTTTCCATTTTGAAAGTTGCAAACGGATGCCTTTCAAGCGGGCTTCGGGCGTGAAATAAGACGGCCATTCCCAGCTGGCGATGGCCAGATGGATGGTCGTTGATTGCGCTGAAACCCCCATCATTTCGCTGCCACGCCAGGCAACCGGGCGGACATAACCATCGACAATATTGTTGGCCCGGCAGGTATCAACACAGGCGGCATTGATTTCATCAACGCTGTAGGGGATATCAAAACCCAGAATTTCAGCCGAATTAACCAGACGTTCGGAATGTTCGTTGAGTTTGAAAATTTCCCCGCCATAGCAACGCTCGCCTTCGAACACCGAAGAGGCGTAATGCATGGCATGGGATAAAATATGGACGTTGGCATCACGCCAATTGATTAATTTTCCGTCAAACCAGATCAATCCGTCGCGATCGCTGAAACTTGGTGCGCTCATAATGTTGCCTTTCCGATAAAAACAGTCTTGTTTAATTTTTGTAAAGCCAGAAACTTTGTCTTGATGATTGTAATAATATTTCGTGTTTTGAACAATAGCGTAATTTTATAAGAATATTAAGGTGTGTTGTTTCGATATCTATCACTGTCGGCAATATATGTCAACATCACTGACGTACTTAAAAAAATTTGTTATACTCGGGCGGCATATCCCGATAGATTTACTGTTCCGTTGGATTTACAGTATATAAATTCTGACAATGACGTTTAAAAAAAAGGATCGCGTGATGGCAGAACCGGGCGGACGTTTGAAGCTGAAAGCGAACCCTTTGTTTCTCAGGGAAGAGGACATCAGGCAGGCTATAGAGCTATTGTTTTTTGCCTACCGTGATTTCACCGGTGAGGCGGATGGCTTGTTGGCGGAATATGGCTTTGGCCGCGCCCATCATCGGGTGATTTATTTTGTTGGCTCCAACCCCGGTATCACGGTCAGCGAATTGCTGGGGATTTTGAAAATAACCAAGCAATCGCTGTCCCGGGTCCTGGGCCAGCTTATTGATGATGAATTTGTTGAACAGGAAACCGACAAACAGGATCGTCGCCGACGCCGGTTAACGCTGACGGCCAAGGGGCGTGATCTGGAGCAGAAACTGACAACCCGGCAAAGTCAGCGCATTTCCGGGGCTTACCGTGAAGCCGGAGCCGAAGCGGTCGAGGGTTTCAGAACGGTGTTGCGCGGTATCATCAATGCCGAAGACCGCCATCTTGTCAAAGGTATGAACGCTGACACCAAGTCATCAGCAAAAGCGCCTTTACGATGATGCCTGCGGATCCCGCCCATATACTTGTTGTTGATGATGATGAGCGTTTACGCGATTTGTTAACCCGGTATTTGCGGGAAAACGGTTTTTTGGTGGCCGCCGCTTCCAGTGCGGCCGATGCGCGGCTTAAAATGACAACCCTGAGCTTCGATTTGCTGGTTCTGGATTTGATGATGCCCGGTGAAAGCGGTCTGGAATTTGCCGATGATATCCGCAAAAAAAGCGATATTCCCATCCTGATGTTAACGGCCATGGCCGAAGCGGCCGACCGCATCACCGGGCTGGAACACGGTGCCGATGATTATCTGGTCAAACCGTTTGAGCCCAGAGAATTATTATTGCGTATCAACAGTATTTTGAAACGTCTGCCCAAACCCCGGCAAGCGGTCGAACGGGTCAGTATGGGAGGGATGGCTTTTGATCTTGTGCGCGGTGAATTAACCGACCGGGGTAATCCGGTGCGTCTGACCGATGTGGAAAGCGCCTTGCTCGGAACTTTGGCCGGAAAAGCGGGGCAAATTCTCAGCCGTGAAGAACTGATCGAATTAACCGGTGCCGTGGGCGGTGGCCGCGCCGTTGATGTACAGGTCACCCGGCTCAGGCGGAAAATCGAAAACAATCCGAAAATGCCCAGATACCTGCAAACCGTGCGCGGCAAAGGATATGTGCTGAACCCCGATTGAAAGGCAGTGTTCGTTGACCACATTGATTAAAAGATTTTTACCCAAAAGTTTGCTGGGTCGGTCATTGATGATCATCGTTATGCCGCTGATTTTGTTGCAGATCGTTTCGGCCCTGATTTTCTTTGAAACCCATTGGGACAAGGTCACGCTCAGGCTGGCGCGCAGCGTTGCCGGGGATATCGCCGTGATCATTGATGTCATGCGACAGGACCCGTCCCCGGAGGCACGGCAGAAAATTTTCAATATTGCCGCTGAAAACATGCATATCAGAGCATCCTTTGTGCCACAATCCATCCTTAAAAATCCGTCCCAGGAAAAAATTGTTGAATCCGATGGACTGATGGAAAGGATGTTGCGCCAGTCCATGTTTGAATATGTCCGCAAGCCCTTTAAAATGGATACCACCAGCCTGAAACGCGATGTCCGCATTGATGTACAGTTGCCGGATGGGGTTTTGAAAATCATCACCACACGGAAACGGTTGTTCAGTTCAACGGTGTATGTTTTTGTCATCTGGATGATCGGAACGTCGATGATATTGTTTGGCGTGGCGACGATTTTCATGCGCAATCAGGTGCGACCGATCCGGCGTCTGGCCGTGGCCGCCGATCAATTCGGCAAGGGCCGGGAAGTGACCCGCTTTAAACCCGAGGGAGCCACCGAAGTCAGACAGGCCGGATCGGCATTTATGGACATGCGTGACCGTATCAAACGCCAGATCAGCCAAAGGACCGATATGCTGGCCGGCGTTTCCCATGATCTGCGTACGCCGTTGACGCGAATGAAGCTGCAATTGGCGATGCTGACGGAAACGTCCGGGGCCGAGGATTTGCAAACAGATATCAAGGAAATGGAACATATGCTTGAAGGCTATCTGGCATTTGCCAGAGGCGAAGGCGGAGAACAGCCAACCAAAACCGATATCAATAAGGTGCTGTCGGACGCTGTCCAGGATGGCAAACGCAAGGGCGGGTTGATTGATTTGCATATCGAAGGCCGGCTTTTTCTGACCTTGCGCCCGGTCGCATTCAAACGCTGTCTCGCCAACATTATTGATAATGCCACGCATTATGCGGACCACATTATGATCCGTGCCGGGAAACGGCTGGACTGCATCGAAATTGTTATCGACGACGACGGGCCGGGGATTGCGGAAAAAGACCGCGAAGACGTGTTTAAACCGTTTTTCAGGCTTGAAAAATCGCGCAATCAACATACCGGCGGTGTTGGTCTGGGGCTGTCCATTGCCCGTGATGTGATGCGGGCATTGGGCGGGGAAATATTTCTGGAAACCTCACCGGATGACGGACTGCGGGTGCGGCTGCGCATTCCGCTGTAAGGGTGATATTTCTGATCCCGAGCGTCTATATGTCGCCGGCGCAACACCGATATAGCGTTTAAAGGCCTTGGCAAAGGTGGCGCTTGAACGATACCCGACACTCCAGGCCACATTTTGAACGGTTAATCCGTTGGCTGACAATTGGTTGGCTGCCAGATGCATACGCCACCGCGTAAGGTAGTTCATTGGCGTTTCTCCAACCAGCGTTTTGAAACGACTGGCAAAAGCAGAACGGGACATTCCGGCGCTCCGGGCAAATATGTCAATTGTCCATGGCTTTGCCGGATTTTCATGGATAAGTTCCAGAGCGGAGGCAATCCGGCGATCACGAAGTGCGCCTAACCATCCAGCCTGATGAGGGGGTAATTGTTCGATATAGGCACGCACGACCTGAATAAATAAAACGCCACCTAACCGGTTCAGCAATGCGGTAGACCCTATCCGTTCAGTCCGTAATTCATGGGAAATCAGACGTGAAGTTGTTTCAAGCCATTGCTGGGCTTCGTTACCCCCGCCTTTGATGTGAATTAGAGCCGGCAAAGCCGATAGTAAAGGATGGATGTGAGTGTGATCAAAGGCCAGATGACCACAGGCAATTGTTGTTACTTCGCCGCCGCCGCCGCTTTTGATGATGTCTGGTTTGCGTGGGGGATTTCCAACCATCATTTCAGTGAACTTTGCAGGTTTCAGAGCCGGGTCACTGTACAGGCTATGGGTATGTCCGTGGGGCATCAGGATCAGGTCGCCTTGACCAAGGGGGATGGGGTCCTTGTCTTCAAGGACGATGAAACCGCTGCCATCAAGGATGATATGAAACATCGGCGATGACAGTCCTTCCGATGTGACTGACCAAGGGGCGCTGAATTCAGCCCGTCCAAGGATAGCCCCGGATAAATGCACGGAATAAAGAATATCGCTTAGAACATCCATAATGGAAACACCCGGCCTTTAAGCTGAAAAGAATAAACTCTGGCTTTTGCGCCATAATAATTAACTGTTCCGCCATAGCAACGCTGATATTTTTCTTTATATTAGAAATTTCTAATGGTCAAGCCAGATGGCAACTATTGCCGACAGAAATTTTTAAAGGAGGGAAAATGAAAAAGGAACAGTTCTCATATTTGACGGAAACGGACTGGTTGGAAAATAATTTATCTGACCCGGACTTGCGAGTTTATGATTGTACGGTGTTCGCCAGCCTCAATAACGATGATGATAATAAATTCCCGTTTGAATTTATTTCTGGTCGGGATAATTTTAACGAAGGCCATATTCCCGGTGCCGGTTTCATTGATCTTCTTAATGACTTGTCCGACAGGGATTCTGAATATCCGTTTATGATGCCTTCGTTACAACAATTCGGGAACGTTGCCATGAATGCCGGTATTGGTAATGAATGTCATGTTGTATTGTATTCGACAGCTGAGCCTGTGTGGGCGAGCCGGGTGTGGTGGATGTTAAGGGCCGTGGGCTTTGCAAAGGTATCCATTTTGAATGGAGGCTGGAAAAAATGGAATCAGGAAAACCGCCCGGTTTCGAAACAACCATGCCAGTATCCGGCAGCCCGGTTCATTGCCCGCCTTGATGATGGTTTCTTTGCCGACAAGACAGATGTTGTTGCGGCTATGGGTGACCTGCGCATCCGTACCATTAACGCTCTTCCCCAACCTGTATTCTCGGGGGCAGGAGGTCCGGTTTTTGGGCGAAAAGGGCGGATCCCCGGTAGCGTCAATGTCCCGTTTCATTCGTTACATGATCCGGAAACCGGTGCCTATTTGCCAATTTCAGAAATCAGGGAAAAATTTGCCGATGTGGATGTTAGGGCAGCTGATCAGGTGATTGTCTATTGCGGTTCGGGAATAGCCGCGTCGAACAATGCGTTTGCGTTGGCATTGTTGGGCCACCATGACAAGGTCAGTGTTTATGACGCCTCTTTGGCCGAGTGGGGACAGGATCCCTTATTGCCGATGGAAACCGGGTAAGTGTCAATAAAGGAGAGCGGAGGCTCAAGATGAAAAACAGTGTAAATACCGATATGAGCAATTTCTGGAATGGAGAAGGTGGTCAAAAATGGTTGCAGTTTGACGAAAAATTAAAGCATGGTTTAAAACCTTTTGGTCAAATGGCGATGGCAGCCGGGGCTATTTCCAGTGGTGATCATGTTGCCGATGTAGGCTGCGGAAGCGGTGATACCACTTTTGAAATGGCGAATGTTGTCGGTGAAAAAGGTCACGTCCAGGGAATAGATATTTCTTTTCCTATTCTGGCGGCGGCGGAACGTCACAGGCGGCGTCATAACAAACAGTCGGTTTCCTTTCACTGTTCTGATGTTCAGGTTCATGACTTTGAGCCGGGTATTTTTGATGTTGTCTTTTCAAGGTTTGGCGTCATGTTTTTTGAACATCCGGTGATGGCATTCAAAAATTTATGGTCGGCCCTGAAACCCGGTGGAAGACTTGCATTTGTTGCCTGGCAATCACTGCGGGATAACGAATGGATGGAAATGTCCATGGATGTCGTTGCCAGACATCTTCCTGTACCAAAGCCATCGGCACCGCATGAACCGGGGCCGTTGTCATTTGCCAATGCAGGCCGGATTGAGAAGATTTTATCAACTGCCGGGTTTTCCCGGATAAAAATAGAAGCGGTTGAGGCACCTTTTATTCTCGGCGATACGATCGAACACGCAGTCCGTTTTTTAACGCATTTGGGACCTGCAGCAGCAGTCATCAATAAATCTGAAGCAAATGATGAAACGCGTGCGCATATCGTTCGCGACATGTCAGACAGTCTCGAAGAGGCTCAGACGGTCGAAGGTGTATCCGTTGGTGCGCGAGTCTGGGTCGTTTCTGCAAACAGGTGATGAACGAGATGGGGCCTTAAAACAAGCGTACGCCGTTGGCAACCGGGTGTCCGGGTTTAAGCAACACAACTTCGCCGTCTTCATCCGGGAAACCAAGGACGAGAACTTCCGACATGAATTTGCCGATTTGTTTGGCGGGAAAATTAACCACGGCGGCCACCTGCCGGCCGATCAAATCGGCGGGGGTATAGTGCCGGGTAATTTGTGCCGAAGTTTTTTTTGTGCCGATTTCCGGGCCGAAGTCAATCCACAGTTTATAGGCGGGGTTGCGGGCTTCGGGGTAATCTTCGGCGTCAATGACGGTGCCGGAACGGATATCGACTTTCAGAAAATCTTCAAACGATATCGGGGCTGTCGGCTGTTGCATTTTGTTCTCCCTGTTATGGGAAAACTATGCAGGAAACGGTGAATTCTGGCAAGGGATGGGGCATAAAAAAACGGACCCTGCGGTATTCACCGTAGGGCCCGTGATTTATTCGTTCAAAAGCAAACTTATTTGGTAAGTTTCAAAGCTGCTTTTTTGACTTCTGCCAGATTTTCGGAAATGCGGGCGTTGATCACATCCGCCGCTTTCACATTGGCTTTGGAAATCAGATCAGCCATTTCGCGGAAATCGTTCAAAGATTTTTCGAAAGAGGCTTTCAGCGTATCCACCTGTTTGGCAGCGGCGTCGCCCGGGTTGTTGTATGAACCGACGCATTTAAGCGCTTCGTTGGCGTCTTCCATATTTTTCTTCAACAATTCGGATTGAAATTTAGCCAACGCTTTGACGCCGTCGGTTGCGGCTTTGTTGGCGTCGGTCAGGGCTTTAACGTTTTTGCGTTGCATATCGACAACGGTATCAACGTCAAGGCCGGGCAATTTAAATCCCCCGGTCATTTTGAAAAAATCATCGGCAATTTTTGCGGGATCGAAATCAACCATCACTTTGGTGATGTCAAAGTCCAATCCGGGGATTTCGGTTTTTGTATTGGGTTTGGTTTCGGTTGTGGTTTCTGCTTTAGCCATGGTTTTGACTCCATTCAGGGACACTTTTGTCGGGGGCGTCCGGTAAGTGTCAGTTTAAAAATAAAAACGGTTAATCGTGTTGTTGAGAGCGTACGTTGTTGTCCTTTATTCGGGGGACGGGTAATTGGTAATGCGTTAAATGGTGCGCTGCAACATACCGACAATATAAGACGGATATGTTGGGTTGTCAAGGGAAAATGTTGCGCTGCACAATAAAAAATTATGACATTTTTGTTGCGCTGCACAATAATGAAAAAAAAGGGGGGCGGACAGATACCATCCCTCACCGGAATTGGGGGTGAAAATGGCCCGCGCCGGGGTTTCGGCGACGTTCAGTCCGACAGTTGGCGGGACCGCTCGCTGGCTTTTTCAAGGGCTTCATCCATTAGAGACTGCCACCCATTATCGGCCATTAAAACCGCCAAGGCTTCGGCGGTGGTGCCGCCGGGACTGGTGACATTTTTGCGTAAAATATCTGGCGGGGTATCTGATTGACGTAACATTTCCCCGGACCCGGATACGGTCAGCCTTGCCAGATTTCGGGATAATTGTTCCGGTAATCCGGCTTTGATCCCGGCATTGGCCATGGTTTCAACCAACAGGAAAACATAGGCCGGCCCGCCACCTGACAGGGCGGTGACGGGATCTATCAAATTTTCATCATCAACTTCAAAGACGGTGCCGATGGCGTTCAATAACGCCATACAGTTTTGTTTTTGGGCCGTACTGACATGATCATTGGCGATGATGACCGTGACCGCGCGGCGCACTGTGGCCGGTGTGTTGGGCATGGCGCGGATAATGGCTGTGGTATTTCCAAGAATTTTTTCAAAATAGGCCAGTGTTTTTCCGGCGGCGATGGATAAAAACACCGTTTCGCCACCGCTAAAACGACGGTAGCCGTGCAACATGTCATTCATTTTTTGCGGTTTGACGGCGATGATAACGGTTGAAGGGAAAAAATCCTTGTCGATATCATCCGCCGATGCCACGGTTTGAATGTTTAATTGACGGCTGATTTGGGTTGCGGCTTTGGCATCCGGTTCGACAACAACAACATCTGTTGGAGGCAGTCCGCAATCAAGCCAGCCCGAAAGCATGGCGGATCCCATCCGGCCACAGCCGACCAGCAATAATGGACCTTTAATCATTCATGCCTCCGGTTGTTTGGCTTCAAGCCTCGCCAACGGTATCAATCATCGCCGCCTGCAAGGCATCGAACGGTGATTTGCCGCCCCATATGACGTATTGAAAGGCCGGATAAAACCGCTCGCATTCGTACATGGCCGTGTCTACCAGATCGGCCATTTGATCAAATGACGGCGCCCCTTGACCACGTAACGGCAAGGCATGGCGGTACATGGGCAAGCCTTCGTCTTCCCAGATGCCGAAATGACCCAGCCAGATTTTTTCATTGATCAGACACAACAGTTCGTAAACCGGTTTGCGTCGTTCCGTCGGCACCCGCATATCAAAAGCAGAGGTGAAATGCATGGCCTGCATTTCGTCGTTCCAGGCAAAATACAAGCTGTAATCACACCAGGTGCCCGGCACCTGAACAGCCATTTCCTGGTCACTGCGGCGATCGGATATCCAGTCATTGCCTTCAACAATAAGTTCGATAACATCCAGCGGATTGTTCTCCGCGGCGTCTTCTGCAAGATTTAAATTGGACATGGAGAGGCTCCCCTGATCAAATCAACAAAAACACCCGTATCGCTTTTATGTTAAGCGTTAACTGACCTCAACGACTCCCCGGACGTTTGCAAATTAATACCGTAAACTTGCTATATCTTGTAGAGAGGCAGTGCTTTGTAACTAGGTGTAGTTTGATTGAAGCCCGCTCAGAAGGCAAGAAACTTGTTGCCGGGACCATGATTTTGTTGTGGATAAGACCGTTTTTTTATGGTTTTCAGGCGATCAACCGGAAACGCTGATATCCCGGAAAATGAAATCGCCGCCCTGGGTCGAAAGCTTGACCCCGTCAAAACGGTCCCTGAACCCCATGTCGGATGATTGAATGATTTGTGTGCCGTCCAGATAAACCCTGAAAAACCCGGTTTTCGAGCGTTGCCACCAAATGCTGTGCACTTTCTTGTCTTGCAAGTTATAGGAGCGCGGGCTGCTGGCAAGGGTCGTTTGCCCACGGCCGGAAACCCGGATCAGCCGAAACTTTCCGGATGTTTGGTATTGTAAATGGTATCCGGTGGCGGGAACCCCTGCCTGAACGGTTCCCTGATAAACAGCTATATCCAGAATGCCGTTTTTGGCCCACGAGGAAATATTGGTTTTAATTTCAAAAGCATTGCCGATAATGGCTTTTGTATAAATAGCCGTCGGTTGGGCCACGTCCTGTTGGCCGGACTGGCCTGAGGATGTATTTGAGGACGAATTTGAGGACGTGTTCGAAGTTTGCCCGCCTGACTGGTTTAAAATCTGCCCAAACAGGGCAATGGCCAAATCCTTGCCTTTCAGTTTGCGGCTGGTTTCCATGGTGGGCCGGGTTTCAACTTTATTCCTGAGACCCCAGCCTTTTTCCAGAAAATACTGACCTTCCGTGACCGTCCATGCGGGGTTGCGGGTGAAATCACCATCGGAAAAATTATCGAACAGGATTTGCGCGGATGGCAAATTGCGGTAACGGGAAGACAGGTTTTTAAGGTCCAGCAGAAATTGCGGATCGGCAGCCCGGGCTTTCTCGGCCTTCTTTGTCAGGCTGTCAAGTTGGTCAAGTAGTTCATTCATGCGCGGTGATGCGGTTTGATCCGGATTGCTCCACGCTTGATAGGTTTTTTGCGTTTGCGCCTGTAAATCATGACCCGGCAAAACAAATAGGGTGACTGCCAGACAAGACAGGATTGTCGGGAAATATTTTTTATGCATTTTATCCGCCCGGTTTTGAAAACACGGGGCATTATAGCACTACCCGGTGACGAAGGCACCGACATTATTGCCGTGATAGAGGTGATCTTTATGGTGTACGATTGATTTTGTCCTCCGGTTTATGTCCTCCGGTTTTTGCCCTCCGGTTTATGTCCGGGATTATCGCCAATGCGGAGGATAGGCCGAGTCATATCCGGGGACCATTTCCATGCGTTTTAACCATTTTGAAATCGCCGGGTAATGGTTTGGAAAATTGTCAAATCCCAGATTTATACAGGCGGCGTCTTCACGCGCACCGGCCCGGATCAGCCCTTGAACAATAGGCATATATGTTATGTCAGCCAGTGAAAGAGTTGGCCCTGCCAAAAAAGGTTCATTGCCAAGCCATGTTTCAATCCATTTTAAATCCTGATGTGCCCGGGATGCGGCAACTCGAATGTGTTCGCTTTGGGATTGGGACAACCCACGGATTAATGGCCTGACAACGCCATTGTTAATGTTGTCGCGGGCGTAATTCATGACCTCGAAAGTGCGTTGCCAGATATGGCCCGTTTGTTCTGGCGTGCTGCCCAGCAAAGTTGGCTCAGGGTGTTTATTATCAAGAAACGCAATGATGGCGATGGATTCAAATATGGTGAATGGTCCGGATTGAAGCACCGGAACTTTGCCGTGGGGGTTGCGTTTGATGTGTTCGGGCGATTTGTGTTCGCCCTTGCCGGGGTCAAGGCGATGAGAGGTATAGCTCAAGCCCTTGAATTCCAACGCGAATTGAGCGCGCCATGAATTCGGGCTGCCACTAATCCAGTAAAATTGATAATTCATTGCATTTCTTTCCTGCATGATCATGACCCGTTTCAAGATTCAAGACCGATGGTCGCGCGGCGAAAGTTTTTCATGCGTTCGTCTTCGGGAACTTGGCCAAGGGCTTGAATGGCTTTTTGATAGGCCGGTCGTGCCGTACATCGTTTGAACCAGTCATGGACGTTCGGCCACGTTTCCAAATTCCAGCCGATACGCTCGATCATGGGTATCCATCCCATAACGGCAATATCGGCTATGGAATAGTCATGGGCAATGAAATTCCGGCCTTGGAGTCGGGTGTCTAAAACGTCGAGCAAGCGTTTGACTTCCAGATCGTAGCGCCGTGTGGCTTCGGGTATGGAATTGTCAAAAGCCGCGGCAAAAACCAGTAATTGACCAAACATCGGTCCCAGTCCACCGACTTGCCACATCAGCCATTGCAGAGCTTCCGAGCGTTGTTTGCTGTCATATGGCAACAACTTTCCGTGTTTTTCGGCCAGATAAATCAAAATGGCCCCGGATTCGATGATGGTGAAATCATCGGCGTCGTGATCAATTAAAACCGGAATTCTTCCGTTGGGATTATGTTCTAGAAAATGATCGGATTTTTGCTCATCTTTTCCGAAATCAACGTGAACGGATTGATAGGGGGTATTGATTTCATGAAGCGCAATATGAATTTTCAATGGATTGGGTGTGGCTTCGGTGTATAGGGAATAGGACATGGGAACTCCGGTTATCAAGATTAAAACGCAGGTTAAAATAGACATGTTAAAAACGATCCATAAATGCTAAAAAAACGACTATAGTGGTGCAAAAATTAACCAGTCATCGTCTTTGTTCTTATTAAAGGGAAATCAAAATGCTGGATTGGGATCATGTGCAGGTTTTTCTGCATGTCCGGCGCGGGGGATCAATCCGCGGTGCTGCCGAAGTTATGGGCATTCATCATGCGACCGTTTCAAGACGCATCGCCAGGCTGGAACAGCAACTCGGAGTACGATTATTTGAAAAGCTGCCAAGTGGCTATAAAACAACTTTGGCAGGTGAGGAAATCGTGCCCATAGCCGAGACCATAGAGCAGGAAGCCCTGAAGCTGGAGCGCCGGATTTATGGTCGGGATCAGGGTTTGTCCGGAACTTTGCGTTTGACCTTGCCGCCTGTGCTGGCCACGGAATTTCTGATGCCGGAGATACAAAAATTCTGTACGTTGTACCCGGCAATATCACTTGAGGTGGTTACGTCCTATGAAGCATTGAATTTGACCAAAAGGCAGGCGGATATCGCAATTCGTCTGTCATATGGCTCTCCTCCGGAACATCTTTATGGACAAAAGCTCGTATCCGTTCACAGGGCCGTTTATGTTTGCCGTCATGTGTTTCCCCCGGAAGCGGATGAATCTACGGACGCATCTTTTAAATGGATCAACAAGGAAAGCGATGGTCCCGTTCCCGATTGGGCAAACAATCCCCGTTATAAATTCTGTGCGCATGAATTTACGGTGAATGACACATCGGTCCAGCTTGCAGCTGTTCGTGAAGGTCTTGGTGCCGCCATCGTTTTATGCTTTATTGGCGACATGGATCCTGATTTACGCCGCTTGCCGCCGGGGACAAGTCAGCCCTATGGAGATCTTTGGCTACTGACCCATGGCGACATCAGGCGCACGCCCCGGGTGCGGGCATTCATGCAGTTTATGGCAGAAACGATTCGAAGCAAACGTCTGTTGTTTGAAGGCAAACATATTTATCAGTCTTCAGGAGTATAACCCAAATTCGCGGCCATATCCGTTTCAACCATTGTCACGCTTTCTCCTTTGCGGCGGGCATAGTCTTCAACCTGATCCCGGTCGATTTTGCCGATACCGAAATATTCAGCGTCCGGGTGTGCAAAATAAAACCCTGAAACCGATGCCGCCGGGTACATGGCGAAACTTTCGGTCAGTTCAATCCCGGCGTTTCGTTGGGCGTGCAACAGTTCGAACAAAGCCGTTTTTTCCCGGTGATCGGGACAGGCCGGGTACCCCGGTGCCGGTCGAATACCCCGGTATTTTTCCTGTATCAGGTCGTCGTTGGATAATTTTTCATCTGCCCCATAGCCCCAATACTCCTGCCTGACTTTTTCATGCATCCTTTCGGCAAAAGCTTCGGCCAGCCGGTCGGCCAGCGCTTTCAGCAAAATGGCTGAATAATCATCATGCACGGCTTCGAAATCCCGCACCCGGTTTTCAATATCAAGCCCCGCCGTGACGGCAAAAAAGCCCATGTAATCCTCAATCCCGCTGTCTTTGGCGGCGATATAGTCGGCCAGTGACCGGTTGGCGCGGTTTTTGGATTTCTGCATTTGCTGGCGCAGGAAATGAAAGGTGTGCAAAACCTGTGTACGGTTTTCATCACTGTAAACTTCGATGTCATTGCCAACCGATGCGGCCGGATAAAAACCGATCACGGCTTTGGCTGTCAGCCATTTTTCGCCGATTATACGGTCCAGCATTGCGCGCGCATCTTCATACAATGTGGTCGCCGCTTCGCCAACTGTGTTATCGGTCAATATCGCCGGATAGGTTCCCTTTAATTCCCATGTGCGGAAAAAAGGTGTCCAGTCGATGCGCTGTGCCAGTTCTTCCAAATCAAAATTATCAAAGCTTTTCAGACCCAAAAACGATGGCTTGGGTGCTTCGTAAGCGTTCCAGTCAATGGCAACTTTGTTTTTCGTCGCTTCTGCAAAGGGTAAAAAGTTTCGCGGTTTGCCACCGGCATGATCAATGCGCAGTTTATCCTGTATGGTGCGGTTTTCTTTTTCGAAATCTTCGCGCAAGGTATCGCTTAACAGGTTGGCTGCGACCCCGACGGCACGGGATGCGTCATTGACGTGAACAACGGGCTGGTCATATGCCGGGGCAATTTTAACGGCGGTGTGAATTTTTGATGTGGTCGCGCCCCCGATCAACAACGGAATTTTAAAATTCTGCCGTTTCATTTCACGGGCGACGGTGACCATTTCTTCCAACGACGGGGTGATCAGGCCGGACAGGCCAATGATATCCACGTTTTCACGTTTGGCCGTTTCCAGAATGGTGGTATAGGGCACCATCACGCCTAAATCGATAATGTCAAAATTATTGCATTGCAAAACCACGCCAACGATATTTTTGCCGATATCGTGAACGTCGCCTTTGACGGTGGCCATCAGGATTTTCGGTTTGGCCGTGGTTATGTCATCGTCAATTTTTTCCGCTTCGATAAACGGCAACAAATGGGCAACGGCCTGTTTCATGACGCGGGCGGATTTGACCACTTGCGGCAAAAACATTTGCCCGGACCCGAACAAATCCCCGACCCGGTTCATGCCGTCCATCAACGGCCCTTCGATGACGTCTATGGGATGTTTGGCCGTTAATCTGGCCTGTTCGGTATCGCCCAAAATGAATTCGGTGATGCCTTTGACCAGCGCGTGGCCGAGGCGTTCGGAAACCGAACCTTCACGCCACGACATATCCTGTACCTTGCCTTTGGACGATCCGGTTTGTTTCATGCTTTCGGCAAGGTCGAGCAATTTTTCCGTGGCGTCGTCAGAACGGTTGAAGATAACGTCTTCAATGCGGTTTCTTAAATCGTCCGGCAGATCGGCATAAACGGCCAACTGTCCGGCGTTGACGATGGCCATATCCAATCCGGCCCGTGTTGCATGATAAAGAAACACCGAATGCATGGCTTCGCGGACAAAATTGTTGCCGCGAAACGAAAACGACATGTTGGATAATCCGCCACTGGTACAGGCGTGAGGCAGGGTTTTTTTAATGGTTTTCTGGGCTTCGATAAAATCCTTTGAAAAATTGCGGTGCTCGTCAATGCCGGTGGCGACGGGGAATATATTGGCATCCAGAATGATATCTTCGGGCGGAAAGCCGACTTTTTCCGTGAGAATTTTATAGGACCGGGTGCAAATCTCGACCATCCGCTGATAGGTGTCGGCCTGTCCGGTTTCGTCAAAGGCCATGACCACGGTGGCCGCGCCCAGACGCCTGATTTCTTTGGCCTGTTTGATAAAACTGTCTTCGCCTTCTTTCAGGCTGATGGAATTGACGACGCCTTTGCCTTGAATCCATTTCAGCCCGGCTTCGATAATCGGCCATTTCGATGAATCGACCATGATCGGCACCCGGCTGATATCCGGCTCCGTGGCGATCAGTTTTAAAAACGTTTCCATGTCGGCTTTGGAATCAAGCATGGCGTCATCCATGTTGATGTCAATAATCTGTGCACCGCCTTCGACCTGTCCGCGGGCCACATCCAGCGCCGTTTCCAGTTCCCCTTCGCGGATTAATTTTGCAAACCGCGCCGACCCCGAAACATTGGTGCGTTCCCCAATGTTGATGAATCCGGTGACATCATCGGCGGTCATCGGTTCAAGTCCGGACAGTTTCAGCACCGGATTATGATCCGGTTTAAGGCGCGGTTTGATGCCCAATACGGCATCGGCGATGGATTTGATGTGCTCAGGCCGGGTGCCGCAACATCCGCCAACGATGTTGATCAGGCCGCTTGTGGCAAATTCCTGTAAAATTTCCGCCATATATTCCGGGGTATCGTCATATTCACCGAAGGCGTTGGGCAACCCGGCGTTGGGATGAACGCTGACGAAGGCGTCGGCCACACCCGATACGGCCTGAATATGCGGGCGCAAATCGGCGGCCCCGAGTGCGCAGTTGAAGCCGATGGTTAATGGTTTGGCGTGGGATAAGGAATTCCAGAACGCTTCCGGTGTTTGCCCGGACAATGTCCGCCCCGATTGATCGGTAATGGTGCCCGACAACATGATCGGCAATTCAAACTGTTCGTCTTCAAAGAATTTAAGGACCGCGTAAACGGCGGCTTTGGCGTTCAGGGTGTCAAATACGGTTTCGATCAAAATCAGATCAACCCCGCCCATGACCAGTGCCCGCACCGCTTCGCCATAAGCCGTGACCAGTTCATCGAAATCAACGTTGCGGAACCCCGGATCATTGACGTCCGGTGAAATCGACGCGGTGCGGTTGGTGGGGCCGAGCACACCTGCGACAAAGCGGGGTTTGTCTGGGTTTTTGGCCGTTATCTGATCTGCGGCAAGACGGGCAATGCGGGCGCTGTTGTAATTGATGGCAAATACCTGCTCTTCCATGGCGTAATCGGCCTGGGCGATGGAGGTTGCGTTAAAAGTATTGGTTTCGACAATGTCCGATCCGGCATTCAGAAAATCTGTGTGAATGCCCTGAATGATTTCGGGCCGGGTCAGGGACAACAAATCGTTGTCACCTTTCAAATCAATTTCACTGTCCCTGAACAGATCACCGCGGTAATCCTCTTCTGTCAGGTTATGGCTCTGGATCATGGTTCCCATGGCACCATCCAGAACAAGAATCCGTTCGCCCAGGATTTTCTCAAGGGTTTCACGTCTTGAAGGCTGGCGTCGATCGGGAAAAGATGATGCGGTCATTTTATTAACTTTCAACAGGTTCGGGGCGGACGCCCAATATGTGACAAATGGCAAAACAAAGGTCGGCCCGGTTCATGGTGTAGAAATGAAATTGTTTGACGCCATTGGCATAAAGCGCCCGGCATTGATCCGCTGCGACGCTGGCAGCGACAAGTTTGCGGGTTTCATGGTCGTCGTCAAGCCCTTCAAACAGGCGGGCCATCCAGTCCGGGACATGGGTTCCGCAATCCTTGCTGAAACGGATGACGTTGGCAAAATTTGTTACCGGTAAAATCCCCGGCACAATCGGAACCGTGATACCGGCTTTGCGGGCGCGTTCAAGAAATTTTAAAAACGTTTCCACGTTGAAAAAATACTGGGTGATGGCGCGGGTTGCCCCGGCATCAATTTTGCGTTTCAGATTATCCAGATCGGCTTCGGGGCTGATGGCTTCCGGATGAACTTCCGGATAGGCGGCGACGCTGATTTCAAAGTCTGCAATTTGTTTCAGGCCTTTAACCAGATCGGATGCATAGGCGTATCCACCCGGGTGGGGGGTGTATTTGGGCTCTCCCTGTGGTGCATCACCGCGCAGGGCGACAATATGACGGATGCCCGCATTCCAGTATTTTTCCGCAATGGCGTTGATTCCCTGTTTGCTGGCACCGACACAGGTCAGGTGCGCCGCCGGCTCCAGATCGGTATCTTTTCTGATGCGTGTCACCAGATCGTGGGTTAAATTCCGTGTGGTTCCGCCGGCACCATAAGTGACCGAAACATAGGATGGTTTCAGCGGTGCCAGCCGTTTGAGGGCGGTCCATAAATTGGCCGCCGATTTTTCGGTTTTCGGTGGAAAAAATTCAAAAGAAACTTCAACATCTTTCGGCAACGCCGCCTCGATACCGAGCATGGTTCCGGGCGGGCGGCCATTGATGGCGACATTGTTTACGGATGTTAAAAAAGTCTTGTCAGGCATGGTTGTTTCCGTGATTGAAGTGAAAGTTATATGTTACAGTCTTTTCTGTGCGGACCAAATCATAACGGTGAGCGGCGTGCCGCCCAGTTGCTTGGCTTGTGTGACTTTCAGGCCGGCGTTTTCACACCATTCCCTGATGTCATTGTCAGAAAAACCGAGCCGCCGATGGCTGTGATCATGGCGCAGGCTTTCGATGTCATGGGGAGCAAAATCAATGATCAACAGGCGGCCATCAGCGGTTAATGTGCGCGCGGCCTCGGTAATGGCGCGTCCGGGATCATCCAGAAAATGCAAAACCTGATGCAGTGTGGCACCGTCAAAGGATGCGCTTTCAAAGTTCAGATTGAACAAATCGCCCATCCGCACCTGAGTATGATCGAAACCGCCGGCTTCCAGACGGGATTTGGCAACGCCCAGCATTTCCCGGGACAAATCAACTCCGACACCGCTTTCGATATGAGGGGCCATCAACTCAAGAATGCGTCCGGTTCCGGTGCCGATATCAAGCAAGCGTGCGGGGGGCGGATTGGTGAAAGCTTTGATGATGTTTTTTTCAACGACGGCTTCGTCAATATGCAATGATCTGAGTTCATTCCAGCGCCCGGCGTTGGCGCGGAAATAAGACGCGGCTTGATCGGCCCGGGCCTGTTTGATGCCGTTCAGTGCATTTTGATCGCGTGTCAGTGTGGCGTCTTCGTCAGGTATGGTTAAAAAAAGGTTTGTTACCAGTTGATGGGCCGTCCCTGTCCGTGACAAACGGTAAAAAACCCAGCTGCCTTCCTGAATGCGTTCCAGAATCCCGGCATCGGTCAGCAATTTTAAATGGCGGGATATGCGTGGCTGGCTTTGACCGAGGATGGCGACCAGTTCGCTGACGGTCAGTTCGCCATGGCGCAACAAGGCCAACAGACGAAGCCGGGTCGGTTCAGCAGCGGCACGCAATATCCGGATAACAGTTTGCACAGGCAGGGAAACTCGCAACAGTGAAAGTGGTTTATTTGCAGTGACTATAGATTACTAATATAATGATATCAAGATATCTTTATATATTTATTTTTGTGGGTTCTCTGCTGCGATAACTCCAGAAAACAAAATCGCAGATGGTTTTTTGGGTTTTGGTATGATATCAGACTCAAACAGGTATGTTTGAACACGTGCTTTGAGCGGATATATTGTCGGCTTGGTTTTTTGTCAGGTTGATATAAGATTTGCGGCCTAAATCTTTGCCGGAACGTTCACTGCGTGACATATACCGAATTGCGGCAAAACAAAATTTTATAAACGGGAATGATCTGGACGATGCGTGGTATAAAATTACTTATTTTATTTGTTTTTATTTCTATTATCGGTTCAGGTGCCATTCGCGCCAATACGGACGATCCGGAAAAAGCGGCGTCGCAATTTATTCAAGGTCTGTCAGACGATGCCTTGTCGGCTTTGACCGATAAAAAAGCAACCCGGCAAACCCGCGTTGACCGGTTTCGTACGCTTTTCGAAGACCGCTTTGCCGTACGTTCCATTGGTAAATTTGTTTTGGGCCGCAATTGGCGTAAAGCCAATAAAGACCAGCGCGAAGAATATCTGCGCCTGTTCGAGGATCTGATGGTGGTATCCTATGTCGATCAATTCAATCGGTACACCGGGTCCGGCCTGAAAATTGTTAAAACCCGTGTCGAAAAAAACAATGCAGCAACGGTATTTTCAGAAATCAACAGCGCACAGGGGGCAAAAAAAATCATAGTTATCTGGCGGGTGGCCCATAAAAACAGAATTTATAAAATTCTTGATGTGATTGTCGCCGGAACGTCCATGAGCAATACCCTTCGCCATGATTTTGCATCAATCGTCAAACGCAATGGCGGCAAAGTCAGTGCATTGATTGAGGAATTGAAAACCAAGACCGAAAACCTGAAACAGGCGGCCAGCGAATAATTTTAAAGCCATTTATGGTTTGTAAAGACGCTGTTTGGCGTCTTCTTCGGGAATGCGCATGATCCGCTCGGATTCCGGAAGTTTAAGCTGTTTATAAAGATAGCGGGCACGGGCGATAACGCTTGACGGCTTTTTGTCATAATAAATAATCCGGTCCATCACGCCCGGTCCGTCGGCCAGATCAAGATCCGTTTTGGCCGACAGGATATAATCGTCGAGGGCGCTTTGATAACGGCCTTGGCGGTCTTTCAGTATGGCGCGGTTGGCATAAGCGGCGGCCAGTGCGCCGCGACCCGTGTTGTCGTCCGGGGTCAGTGAAGTTTTCAGATATTCAATTAAATAAGTCAGCGTTTGTTCGGCCCGATCATTTTCCCCCATCCCCATCAAAGCCACCGCTTTGCCACCCAATGCGCCGCGGTGATTGGGGGAAATTTTCAAAGCCTGATCGAAGGCCAGAATGGCTTTTTCATATTTGCCGTCGGTCAGTAAAATATCACCCCGGCGGACTTCCATATCACCGTTGGATGGGGCTGAAATTTCTTTGTAAACCCATGATCCCGTATAAAATACAAAGGTTAACGCCGCCATATAAATGATAAAACGTTTGAGAACCCGTGGGTTGTCGGTATTGATCATGACCGGAACCAGGTGCTGACATAAAACAGGGAAAACAGAAAACTTAACAAAAATGAAGTAACGGAGGCGCGTTTTTTCAGGCGGGAAATTTCCGCTTCATCGACACTGTCGTTCTCGTCTTTGGCTATGGCACGGCGCACTGTCATTACCCAGATCATGTGTCTGACCGGGAAAAACAAAGCCGTTCCCAACATGATAATCCATAGCCATCTGTATTCAGCCGTAAACAGGGTTTCCATGAAAATCCTCCGGTAAAAAGAGCTATTTTTATCAATACCTGTTCTATATCAGGAATACCAGTTTGAATAACAAAAAAAGGGGAGAGCCAGAGCTCTCCCCCCTGATTATTGGTGGTTTGTATATGTGACTAGTTTTCGCTGGTCACAGCGTCACCGATATCGTCAATCAAGGCTTCCACCTCTTTTTCAGGTATGGTTGACATTTCCATTTTGTAGGCAAGGAACCACATCATTCCCACACCCAAAGCCCACCACAGAATTTGCCATGCCCAGATCGAAGGCATACCAAATGTCCATGCATCATACCCGGCATCGGGGGCACCGAAAATGGTGTTGCCGATAACGGCTCCAGGGCCGATGCCAAAGAACAGCCAGGCACCGGTAATAATCCATGCCACCGGTTTCAGCCCCTGTTTCGAGGCCGGAAGCGATGCATGTTCGCGCAGGAAGTTATGATATTTCATGCGGTGTGCCGTATCGCTTTCGGACTGGGTCATAGCGGATACCACGAGACAGATACCAAGATTGAACAGAATGCCCCAGAAAGCAGAATGCATGGTCAGTGGCCAGCGTCCCCATGGCAATTCAAGACCAAAGACACCAACAACGGAGGCCCCGAATTTTTCGGTTAAAATGACGGCAATCAGACCGGCCGCCAAGCCCCATGTGGCACCTTGGCGGGTAATCCACGGGAACCAGCAAACGGCGGCCAGAGACGGCCACATCTGAAAACCGAAAGCCACAGCAAGACCGCCCAGCAACACCAGCGCATCCGCTGAATAGGTCGCCACCATAAGGGCGGAAAGCACGATGAAAGCCACGCCTAACCGGCCAAACAGTTTCTGTGTAGCGTGGTCCGCTGTCGGGTTGAGGTAACGTTTGTACAAGTCCCGCGTTAACATGCCGCCTGCGGTGGACATATAGGCTGCCCCCGTTGACTGCATGGCGGCAAGGGCACAAACGGCCAGTAAACCGACAAACCACGGTGCACTGTCGCCAACGTCGTTGATCAGGAAGGGTACAAGGCTGCCTTGCTTGTTGGCCGTAAGGTCGGGAATGACATTGCCAAGGGCCAGTCCGGCATCGGTTACGGCCGGGTTGGCACCAAGGAAATGCGCGCCCATGCCTTGAGCCGCTGTGAAGAAGAACAGGATAAAGCCGATTCCGAACGAAGAGGCCCAGACTTGCTGCGGAGCAAACGGTTTTGGATTCTTGTTGCCGAAAGCCCACATGGTAAACGCCGGGGCGGAATGAATACCCATCAACGCAAACATGTACGTCAGCACCATCAGGCCCGTCCATAATCCACCGACAGGCGTTTCCTTGCCGAGGCCTGCGGTAAACTGGATAACCCCCGGTATGGCCAGATAGGCATTGTAATCACCGCCTCCGGCACCTTTGGTCGTACCCCATTTGCCGATGTCGGTTTTACCGAGTTCGGCCATGGCGCGGTTGAAGTTTTCCCAGCCTCCCAGTTCGCTATAGGCAATCAAGCCGATGGCGACGATACCGAAAGCCAACAAGATACATTGCAATGTATCCACATAGGCCACGGCACGCAGCCCGCCTGATGCCACATAAATCAGCACCACGGCAGATAACAGCCACATGCCGGCGGTTTTTGGCATCCATTCATCGGTCAGAACCTCAAACAGGAAGCCCGAAGCGCCCAGTTGAACACCCAGATAAGGGATCGAGAACAGCAAGGCCACACAAACCACCAGAATGCGGATGGCATCGCCCTGGAAATAGTCCGACAGCATTTCCCCGGGCGTGACATAGCCGAAGCGTTTCCCCAGCATCCATTGGCGTTTCAGGAACATGACGCCGGTAAAAGGAATGGTTATCGCGTAAAATGAAGCATAGGCGTATTGAAACCCATCACGGTAAATCAATCCGGGATGGCCCATAAAGGTCCAGCCGGAAAATGAAGTCGCGGTGGCTGCCAACACAAACACCCACAATGAAATTTGACGTCCGGCGACGAAATAGTCGCTCGCCGTCTTCGCTTGTCTTGCGCCCTTGATCCCCCAGAAAATACAATAGGACCAGTACAGGATTACAAAGACAAACAACCAGATTACTTTTGGTGCCAAGATCGTTCTCCCAATCTGTTCAGTTCCGGATATTTCAAAAAATTCAAATATCCTTAACCTGCATCCGAACGGAATTGTCCAATCGGAATATGAAGCCAAAACTTACAGCCGTGTTCCGGTACATCCGGATCTATGATGCTGTCTTACAGCCCTCAAATTGACACGACTTGAACATGTCTTCTTTCAGGTAGTTGTAAAATAAAATGGTCCCCAAAAAATTGACCTTGTAACATCCCCGAATTCAGACCTGTTAGACGTATTCTTTTGCACGCCTTTTCGTCTTTGGCCATTTCCTCGATGCCCGTTACTTTGTTATCTTTGGCAAAGAGTTGGTTTGTTCATAGCATTTTGTTTGAATTTGCACAACAATAAGAAAGAAAAACACGGTTTTGTGAAATTTTTGTGCACTGCATCATGATTTTATGCGTTGCAGCAAAGTGAGTTAAGTCCAAGTAAAACATTAAGTTTTTCTAATATTCACGATTTTGTGTGGAATAGCTTGAACGTACAAAGACAAAATGGTGTTATAGAAAAACTATCGGCTAACACAGAAATAATTTGAAATTTTGCGAATCTTTTCAGGGTAGAATTTGAGGAAGATATTTGTCCGAGCGCACCGTAATATTCCGCCGCAAAGTTTATCAGGCCGGATTTCCTGCATCACTTGATTGTTACCGGCTGACCGAAATCGGTGATGTGGTTGATAAAATGGTGGCGGCGAAAGCCTCGTCGGTAGTTGTGGTTGACGATGATCTGAAACCGGTTGGTATTTTCACCGAACGCGACATTACCCGCCGGGTGGTGTTCAAGGCGGATCCATCGCAAGCCGTTTCCGATGTGATGACCACCCCTGTGCAAAGCATTCCGGAAGGTGAATACCTGTATTTTGCCATCGCCCGGATGCGCCGTATGCATTTGCGCCATATGCCCGTTGTCGATGATGATGGCCGGCTTTTGGGGATGCTGTCCCTTGATCAGGCCGTTGCCCGCCTGACGTCCGGTTTGATGGATGAAATTGATATCCTGACCCGCGAAGGCGATCTTGACGGATTGTCCCAGATCAAGGCCGCCCAAGTTGATTTGGCGTGGGATATGTTAAATGACAAAACCCCGACCGAAGATATTCAGGCATTGCTGACACATATCAACAATGATCTTTATCGCCGGGTTGTCGATATCAATCTATCGGCCATGAAAGACGAAGGTCTGGGGGATCCGCCTGTGGATTTCTCGGTGATTGTGATGGGCTCCGGCGGGCGCGGTGAAAATTACATTTATCCGGATCAGGACAACGGGTTCATTCTGGATGATTATCCGGATGACCGGCATACAGAAATCGATGGCTGGTTTATTCAACTGGCAGAACGGATGACGGCGGATATGAACCGGGTTGGTTTGCCTTATTGCAAAGGGTTTGTGATGGCGACAAACCCGTTGTGGCGTAAAACAAAATCCCAATGGAAGGCGCAAACGGAAATGTGGAGCCGCAAACGCAACACCACGTCGTTGCGATTGTGTGATATCTTTTTTGATTTTCGTACCGTTTGGGGAAATGATCAGGCGGCCCGGGAGTTGCGTTCTTTTGTCACGGATCTGGCGCGCAATAATCAGATGTTCCTCAGGGAAATGTTTGATGACAACAAAGATCAGGGAACGGCCCTTGGCTGGTTCGGACGGTTCATCACAGAACAGGACAACTCCGATCATATCGGCGAGATCAATCTGAAAATCACCGGCACCCTGCCACTGGTTGAAGCCATGCGTTTGTTGTCGCTCAGGGAAGGGATCGAAGAGATCTCAACACTTGAACGGATGGCCCGCCTGCATGATAAAAAAATTCTGGGGGATGAAGAATACGATCAGTTAAAAGCCGCTTTTCTGATGATCAGCGAATTAATGCTGCGTTCCCAGTTAAAGGCTTTCCGTGAAGGCCGCCCGGTTTCAAATTATTTACATCCCAAGACCTTGTTAAAGCGGGAAAAAGACGACCTGACCCGGTCATTCAAGGCCATTCACCGGTTTCAGCAACGTCTGCACAGCGAATTTACCGGCGAAATTTTTTAGTTTTTCTGAAATTGTTTTTGCTGTTTTCTGATGGCTGTCATTTTTTCCGATGCTTTGATGGCTTCGCTCAGGGTGTGGATACCGCGCGCGGCCAGCAATTTAATCAGGACCAAAAATATTTCTGCGGTGGCGATGGCGTCGCCCAGGGCCGTGTGCCTGTTTTCAGGGGGAATTTCAACACCCAGACGTGCGGCAATGGCGTCCAGCGTATGGTCCTGTTGATGATCGTCAAGGAAAACCGACAGCAACAGGGTATCAAGCACAGGGTGATCAAACCGGCACCCCGATACGGTTTCTTTCTGTTTTAGAAACGCCATGTCAAAGGCCGCATTGTGGGCAACCAGTACGGCATTTTCCGTAAATCGCCGGAAATCTTTCAGCACATCCCGGGCGGTGGGCTGGTCTTTGACCATGGCATCGGTGATGCCGTGAAAGCGGATTGATGTTTCGGGGATGAGGCGACCGGGGTTGATCAGGCGGGAAAAGGTTTCTCCGGTCAAAATCCGGCCATTGACCATACGCACGCCTGCGATCTGGACCATTTCATCGCCTTTTGCCGGGGACAGTCCGGTGGTTTCGGTGTCAAACACCACATAGGTCAGTTTCGTTAACGGTTGATCCATAAGCGGGCTTGAACCAAAACCCGGCTGCAATAGATCGAAGTCAAAAAATTCCGGGCGGTTTGGCAGGTTTGATCTGGGATCCGTGCCGGTTTCTGCTGCCGGAATGGTTGCCCGGGTTAAAGGCAATCTCAGGCACGCTGTCTCCGTATCCAGTGAAACGCTCCATATGTTGCTGCCGTGACGGTCAAGCACGTCCTGTACGGTAATGCCCCCCAGTGCCGGATCCAGTTTGTAATCCAGTTGGGCGGAGACAAGATTTTCATCCAATGCCCGTCCGGACCAGACAATTTCAATGAAAACTGTTGAATTCCGGTGTTTGGCCCGAAACTGAAAACCGGTGACGGAAAGTTCCCGTATGATGAGACAGGTCAAATGATAAAACATTTCCACCAGTGAATAACTGTCAGCCAGCAGCCATTGCGGGGTTCCGGTCATGGTGGCGTCGATGCCGTCGTTTTCTGCGAGGCGGCGGATAACAACATTCAGGAGATTGGCGGAATAGGTCGGGCTCATGGGCCAGTGACTGCTGACAATATTGCTGTATTCGTGGTCCATTTGTTCCAGATGTTCGGCCAGTTTACGGCTTTCGTGATAGATGATGTTTTCAAATACGCGGCGTTTTGTTGCCGATAATTTACCCTCGTCCGTCAAAATTTCGGCAGCGGAACACAAATTCGCAAGCGGTTTGCGGTTGTGATCCGTGGCCCGGCGCAATAAATGATCACGGCGGATCAACTCGGCCAGTTCTTTGGTCCTGTCTTCAAAAGTGAACACGTAACCGGTCGGGTTACGGTTTTCATCGACCATCAGGGTCATTTTGCTGTCGAACGTGACGCTGCCGTCAAAGGTGGTTGAAACAAATGGCATCGACAGTCCACGGCCATGATCGCGCCGGTCCTTCAGCCGGTTTTGCAGACGCTCCAGACTGTGCAGAAACGGCTGGCTGTTGGTCAGGCTGAACAAAGGCCGGGCCAGCCCCAGTTCCCCGGCGACGCGGAGCAAGGTCAGGGCGCGGCGGTTGTAAAGCAAAATCTCATGGGACATATTGCAAATAATGACCCCTTCGTGCAGTTGCTCAAGGGCACTGGCAAGGTGATTGGCCTGCCGGTGTTTCTGCCGGATCGCGTTATCTATTTCGCTTTGCATGCGGTGGCGCGCCATATTGAATTCGTAAATGCCGGCATTCAGGCTTTCGATCAAATCGCCATAGTCCGGGTAATCGGATTTTTGCAACTGTGCGTCGATACCCACATGCAGGTGTTTGAGGATGTCTCTGGACAGTTTTTGTAAAGTCCGCGTGACCCGGCCATCGACCAGGTGCCAAGCCAGTACCAGACTTGCCAGCAACGCAAACAGTACGAAAGCGGTGATTAAAATAATTTGTACCGTTGCCGGACTGTTTTCAGGTTGCGCATTTAATTTCAGCGCCAACCTCAAAACAACGCCGATCCCGGTTATTATGAGGATGCCAAGGGCGGCAAAAACCCATAAAATTTTACGCCCTATCCGCATCAGCCTGCGCCCTTGTTTTCGGATAAATGTTGGACGGTTTTCAGGATATCCCCGTTTTTAAAAGGCTTTGTGATGTAGCTGTCCGCCCCCAGCGCGTGGGCTTTGTCCTTGTCAACGGACCGGGTTTTCGATGTGACGATCATGATTTTAATGCCGTCGCATTGGTGATCGTCACGGATCGCCTGACATAATCCGAAGCCGCCCAGATCCGGCAAATCCAGCCCTGTCAACAGCATCGCCGGATGTTTTTCCCGTAAAATTTTTAACGCATCAATGCCGTTATCCGCAGTCAGGGTGTTATAACCGCTGCTTTCAAGGATATGTTGCAGGCAGACCGACATTGACGGGTCGTCTTCTGCAATCAGGATGAGCTGTGCCACAGGCGTATTCCTTTTTCGGCTGCAATGATGATCATATCCCGATGCCGGGCAGCTTTCAATGTTGATGGTCATTGAAGGCGTTGCCTTGATCGCATGTTTTGGTTAAAAGACGGGGTTGATCGATTTGTATTCAGGCGGAGAACCCCATGGCGTCCTATCAGTATTCCTATGTAATGAAAAATGTGTGCAAAACCTTTTCAGGCGGTCGCGAGATTCTGAAAAACATCACATTGTCTTTTATGCCCGATGCAAAAATCGGTGTGCTGGGTGTCAATGGTGCCGGTAAATCCACATTATTGAAAATTATGGCCGGGATGGATCAGGATTTCAGCGGCGAAGCGTGGGCGGCGGACGGTGTAAGGGTTGGCTATCTGGAACAGGAGCCCCCGCTGGATGCGAACAAAACGGTCGAAGAAAACGTCACCGAAGGTCTTGGTGAAACCAAGGCGCTGATTGATCGCTTTAACGAAGTCAGTGCCAGGTTTGCCGAACCGATGACAGATGATGAAATGAATGATCTGTTGACGGAACAGGGCGAATTACAGGAAAAAATTGACGCCGTGAATGGCTGGGATCTGGAACGCACCATTGAAATTGCCATGGATGCGCTCAGATGTCCGCCGGGGGATAGCGATGTGACGACGTTATCCGGTGGTGAACGCAGGCGTGTCGCATTGTGCCGGTTGTTGTTGCAAAAACCCGAAGTTCTGTTGCTGGACGAACCGACCAACCATCTCGATGCGGAATCCGTTGAATGGCTGGAACGTCATTTGCGCGATTACGACGGCACCATCATGATTGTCACCCATGACCGTTATTTTCTTGATAACGTCACCGGCTGGATTCTGGAATTGGACCGTGGTCAGGGGATCCCGTTCGAAGGCAATTATTCATCGTGGCTGGAACAAAAACAGAAACGCCTGATACAGGAGCAGCGCGAAGAAACCGCACGCCAGCGGGTGCTGAAACAGGAACTGGAATGGATCCGGCAATCGCCGAAAGCAAGGCAGGCCAAGTCCAAAGCCCGTATCAACGCCTACGATGAATTGGTGGCACGCTCGGACGGGCAAAAACAGGGCCACGCGCAAATCGCCATTCCGCCGGCGCCAAGACTGGGTGATCTGGTCATTGAAAGCAAAGGTTTGACCAAAGCCTATGGGGATAAGCTCCTGATTGATGGTCTTGATTTCAAATTGCCGCCGGGCGGTATTGTCGGTGTTATCGGGGCCAACGGTGCCGGGAAAACGACGTTGTTCAAAATGATCACCGGACTGGAACAGCCCGATGACGGGACCATCCGTATCGGGGAAACGGTGAAACTGGGCTATGTTGATCAGTCCCGTGATGCGCTGGGTGCCGATAATACAGTGTGGCAGGAAATTTCCGGCGGCCTTGATGAAATCCAGCTCGGCAAACGGACCATGCAAAGCCGGGCCTATGTGGCGCAGTTCAATTTTAAAGGCGGTGATCAGCAGAAAAAAGTCGGTCAGTTGTCGGGCGGGGAACGCAACCGGGTGCATTTGGCGAAAATGCTGCAATCGGGGGCCAATGTGTTGCTGCTGGATGAGCCGACCAATGATCTGGATGTGGATACCCTGCGTGCCCTCGAAGACGCCTTGGCCGAATTTGCCGGTTGCGCCGTGGTCATCAGTCATGATCGCTGGTTTCTTGACCGGTTGGCGACACATATGCTGGCCTTTGAAGGCGATAGCCAGGTGGTCTGGTTCGAAGGCAATTACCAGGATTACGAAGAAGATCGCCATCGCCGTCTCGGAACCGATGCCGATCAGCCGCACCGTATTCGTTACAAGCCTTTGAAACACGGTTAAAACCGGATCAGATTTATTGCTTTAGCGCTTTTTCAATAATATCCGGGGCCAGTATTTTTGTCAGGGATTGCCGCGCCTGAATGGCTTTGGCGAAACCTTTTTTTGCCGCAGCATCAATCAGACGGAACGCCTTGACATCATCCTTGGTGACCCCGTTGCCCTGAAAATAAAAAGTGCCAAGGCTGTATTCGGCTTGCGGGTGGCCTTGTTTGGCCGCGAGCCTGAACCATTTGATGGCACGGGCAAGGTCCTGTTCAACGCCATTTCCGGAAAAATACATGTATCCCAGATTATATTGGGCTTCGGCATGGCCGAGCCTGGCGGCTTTTGCAAAAAATTCCGCAGCGGCTTTGAAATCTTTAGGCGCATCAATACCGCGATAAAACATGATGCCGCGTTTGTAGTCCTGTTCCCCCGGTTTGCTGTCTGCGGGAACGGGTGGCGGTGCCGGGGCAACAGAAGCTGTTTCGGCAGGTTTTTCCGCTGCCGGTTCGGGTTGCGCCCCGGGTTTTGGTGCGGGTTTCGGTTCGGGTTTTGTCTTGGGTTCCGGTTCGGGTTTTGCCTTGGGTTCCGGTTCCGGCTTGGGCTCGGCCACAGGTTCCGGGGTTGGTTCCGGGGTGATTGCTGTTTCTGTTGCCGAATCCGGCGTGGTCTGTTCGGCCATCAATGCGGATGTTTCCGGTGCGCTTGGTGGTGGCTCCGGCATGGAATCGCTTTCACTTTCGGCCATATTCCCGGTTTCATTTTTGGCCATGGTATCCAAAGGTTGCGCTGTTTCGGACTCGCCCGTTTCTGATGGGGTTTCAGATGTGGTTTCAGACGGGGCTTCAGAAGACCCGGCCTGTTCGGTCATGGTTGCTGTGGTTTGTTGTTGATCCGACATTTGTTTGCTGGAAGCCCGAGATTTTTCTGGAGCTTTCGCCAACACAACCACAATCCTTGGCGTGATCGAATAGGTCGCAGGATCGGATATGTTTTTCCAGAACATTTTCAGTTTAAAAAGAATCTTTCCCGTGGACAGCGGCTGCTTTTCAAACTCGGTATCATATTCGACCCGATCCATATAAAATGAAACACCGGTTGCCGCGATGATGGCGATGATGGTGAAAAATATGACGGCAAAGCGTTTCAAATCGACGGGCTTCCGTTTCCACACAGGTTTAATATGGGCACCACAATTAGTGTCTTGAATTCATGGCACACCTATATCTGTTTGTTAACGGCTCCGGAGCCATCTGTCAAATGGACTGTCCCGGGGTTATCCGGCGTTTTTGCTGTTCAGCAAACGAAGACCGTTGCCGACCACCAGCAATGATGCACCGGCGTCCGCCGCGATGGCTCCCCATAAACTGGCATAGCCCAGAAAAGTAAGGGCAACAAAAACAGCTTTGACACCCAGTGCGAAGATGATGTTTTCGCGAATGATGCCAAGGGTGCGTTTTGAATGCTGGATAAGCCAGGAAACTTTTGGCAAATCATCGCTCATCAATGCAATGTCTGCAGTTTCGATGGCCGCATCACTGCCCATGGCCCCCATGGCTATCGCCAGATCGGCTTCGGCCATGGCCGGGGCGTCATTGACGCCGTCCCCGATCATGGCGATGGTGCCGTATTGTTTGCCAAGCTCCACAATGGCCGTGACTTTGTCTTCGGGCAATAATTCGGCGCGGACATCATCAATTCCGACTTCACGGGCGATGGCGTCGGCGGTGGTCTGGTTATCGCCGCTTAACATCACCAGTTTTTCGATACCGGCATTTTTAAGGTTGCGGATGAACCCGGCTGCTCCTTCGCGGACCTTGTCGGCAACGGCGATCATGCCGCAGACATGATCATCATTGCCGATAACGATGACGCTGTTGCCGTTTTTTTCGGCTTCATTGCAAACCTGTTCGATGGCATCGGTCTGCTGGCCTTTTTCCACAAGAAAGCGGTGTGAACCCAACCAGAAGGATTGTCCGTTGATGAACCCGGTAACACCTTTGCCCGGTAACATTTTAACGTCCGTTGCCGGTGTATAGTCTGGATCAAAATTTTCGCCGTAATCGAGAATGGCGCGGGCCAGCGGGTGCGAACTCATGGCTTCCAGTGCCATGGCGCGTTTGATGACTTCGGCTTCGGTATGGGTGCCAAAGGGATGAACGCGGATCACTTCGGGATAGCCCTGGGTAATGGTGCCGGTCTTATCGAAAGCCAACGCTTTCAGCCGGGCCGGTTGTTCCATGTAAGCCCCGCCTTTGATCAGTACCCCTTGCCGGGCCGAGGATGCCAGCGCGGCCACGATGCTGACCGGGGTTGAAATCACCAGCGCACACGGACAGGCAATCACCAGCAACACCAGTGCGCGGTAGAACCAGTCGGCCCAGATGCCGTCAAACAGTACCGGCGGCACGACAAACACCAAAGCGGCCACTACCATGACGGCGGGTGTGTAAACTTGTGCAAATTTTTCAACCCATTGTTCCACATTGGCACGGCGGCTGTGGGCTTCTTCAACCATGCGGATGATACGGGACAGGGTGGTGTCGGCCTGAACTTTTGTGCTTTTGACTTCAATGACGCCGTCCTGATTGATGGTCCCGGCAAAGACTTCATCTCCGGGGGCACAGGTTACAGGGACGCTTTCGCCTGTGATCGGGGCCTGATCAATGGCGGTCATGCCGGTTTCAACGATGCCGTCCAGCGGCACCTTGTCGCCCGGGCGAACCATGAAAACCGTGCCAATGGCAACGTCTGTGGCTGCCACTTCTTGAGTGGATCCGTCTTTGTTTTTTATGATAACGGTTGTCGGGGTCAAATCGAGCAGGGCTTCGATGGCTTTGCGGGCACGACCGACGCTCCAGCTTTCAATGGCCAAAGACAATGAAAACAGAAAAGTGACCATGGCACCTTCAAACCATTCGCCGATAATGGCCGCGCCAGTGACGGCGACAACCATCAACAGGTTCATATCAGCCCGTTTGCGTTTCAGGGCATACCATGCCTTGACGGCCACATAGCGTCCGCCCAGCACCATGGCCAAGGCAAAAGCACCAACTTCAAATGCCGGCATACCGGTCGTTCCGTGACCTTTGAAAAGATCGAGCACGGTTTGAAACGGGCCTTCTGTGGCGATGTGGTAAACCACGCCCATCAAAATGGATACCCCGCAAAGGGTGGTTAACAGGTTTTTCGGATTGCGAAGGCCATGGGGCTGATCATCGCTTTTCCGGTCATCCTGCCAGACGGTTGCGTCCATGCCGGTACGTTTTATGGATGTTATGATCTGATCTGCGGTGATGGCTTCATCGCCACCGGTGACGAACATGCGGCCATTGATGACGTCAAAGGAAAGCGCGTCCGCCCCCCCCAGCAAAGGGCCGACTTCGCTTTTCAGGATGCCCACCTCTTCGGCACAGTCAAGGCCTTCGACGCGAAAGCTGAAGCGGGCATTGTCCGGCTGTTTTACAGGTGCCGCAGCGATCCCGCCGCCGCAACAGGATCCGGCTTTGTCTGCTGTGTCATGGCTGTGTTTATGGTCATGCTGGTGATGGTTCATTGTTGTGTTCCTTGAAATGAAAAAGGCCATAAAGAGTCTGATTTAAACGGAATGTAATTGCTACAGTCATTGTAGGTTCAAGAAAAAAATGACCGGATTTGCAAAAAAATCCGGTTTCGCTTGCACATGACCATCCTGACCGCTAAGAAAGCCCCGATTTCAAACAAACAGGAAAACCCATTATGTCCGATCAAATTACCGCATCCCATATTCTTGTCGCCACCGCGTACCTTTCCGCCGATGACGCCTTGAAAGCCATTACGGAAATTAAAACCAAACTGGATGAAGGTGCGGATTTCGCCGCATTGGCAGCCGATCATTCCGATTGCCCGTCCGGCGCCCGGGGCGGCGATCTGGGATCATTCGGCAAAGGCCAGATGGTTCCCGAATTCGAAACCGCTGCATTTGATCTGGATGTGGATGAACTCAGCGACGTGGTTGAAACCAGTTTTGGCTATCACCTGATTTTAAGGACGGCTTGAAACCCGGCCTGAGTAACTTCACACAATATCTTCGCCGGGGTGGTAGCGGCCGTCCCTGTCTTCGATTTCCAGTATCCATAAATCGGGATCGTATTTATTTTGCCGTTCAAGGTAGGCATCCGCTTGCTGTGATGTGACCGGGTCCGGACCGGTGGCGGTGATCCAGACGCGGTGACCCTGATCGTCCCGGGTCTGGCTTAATACGGTGACGCCTTTGTCAAGGCGGTCTATTTTAATAAAGACGGCCCCGGCATCGGGGTCGCCTTTTTTTGTGACGACGACGGGAATGGCGTTCAGATAACAGATTTTGATTTGTGCCTTGACCCAGAATCCGGCCCTGAGCAACGGTTCAGCCATGGCTGGCCCTTAAACCTGTGATCGTCGCCGTTGTTGAAATGGCCTCGCCGTCGCACTTAACTTCGATAACGGCCGGTTTGTTCTGGTCCCGCGCCCGTTCAAAGGCGGGCATGAAATCCTCTGTTTTGGTCACCGTTTCGCCAATCGCGCCGTAAGCGCGGGAGAGTGCGGCAAAGTCCGGGTTTTCCAGTTTGGTGCCGGAAACACGGTTGGGATAATTTCGTTCCTGATGCATGCGGATGGTGCCGAACATGCCATTATTGATGATGATGATTATCACGGCCATGCCGTTCTGAACGGCGGTTGCCAGTTCCTGTCCATGCATCATGAAACAGCCGTCCCCGGCGAAGGCGACAACCGTTCGCTCCGGAAAACGCCTTTTGGCGGCGATGGCCGCAGGTACGCCGTACCCCATGGACCCACTGGTCGGGGCCAGTTGGGTGGGAAACACGCGGAAGCGGGCAAAACGGTGTACCCAGCCGGAATAATTCCCGGCCCCGTTACAGATAATCGCATCATCGGGGAGCGCATTGGATAAATCCCGGATCATTTGACCCAGCTGCACATCGCCCGGGATCGGTGCCGGTGTGGTCCACGCAAGGAAATCATGCCGTGCACTTTCCGCCCATTCGCTATGGCCTCCGGATGTGAGGGATAATTTTTTGGCTGCTTTGGCAAAGGCAGGCGGAGATGAATTGATGGCCAGCATTGGCCGGTAGACCCGGCCCAATTCTTCAGGCCCGTTATGGATATGGACCAACGGCTGAGCGGGTTCCGGGATATCCAGCAATGTGTAGCCGCCGGTGGTCATTTCGCCCAGTCTGGGGCCAAGGGCGATTAACAGATCAGTGTTCCTGACCCGGTCAGCCAGTTTCGGGTTGATGCCGATACCAACGTCGCCTGCGTAAAGGGGGTGGTTGTTGTTGAACAGGTCCTGATTGCGGAAAGACACGGTTACCGGAATATTGGCCGCTTCGGCAACGTCCTCGATATCTTTGCAGGCCGCCACCGTCCAGCCGCGCCCACCCAGTATCATCAATGGTTTTTTGGCCCTGTTCAGCATGTCTTTGAAACGCGCCATATCGTCCGGCCCCGGGTGGGCCTGAATCGGGGCGGCGGGGCCGGGGACCCGGACATCAACCAGATCCCTAAGCATGTCTTCGGGCAAGGCCAGCACAACCGGGCCGGGGCGGCCGCTTGTGGCACACGCATAGGCGTGCTGGATATATTCTGGAATGCGCCGGGCATCGTCGATTTCGGCGACCCATTTTGTCATTTCGCCAAACATCCGGCGGTAATCGATTTCCTGAAAGGCTTCACGGTCACGCTGATCACGGGCCACCTGTCCGATCAACAGGATCATCGGCGTCGAATCCTGAAAGGCAATATGCACCCCGGCACTGGCGTTGGTGGCCCCGGGGCCACGGGTGGCAAAACAGATACCCGGCTTGCCGGTCATTTTGCCGTCGGCATCGGCCATCATGGCGGCTCCGCCTTCCTGTCGGCATTGGATAAAGGTAATGCCCGGATGCTGGTAAAGCGCGTCCAGAACCGCAAGATAACTTTCTCCGGGAACGCCGTAAATACAGTCCGCTCCGTTGACGTGAAGGCAGTCAACCAGCACCTCGGCCCCGGTTTTCAGGTGATCTGTTTTGTTGCTGTCGGTTTGTCCCATGGTTTTGCTGTCCCCTTTATTTTCAATAACAGCACAAGAAAATCACACCCTGTGACGGTTGTCACTGCCAAGGTTTGAAAAAACGCCTATGATTTTCACATATTCACAAACTTTCTCCTTCACAGGATGCCGGGCTTTTCAAGGTCCGGCTTTTTTTTGCCCTCTCAATCGCCTATAAATTCAGGCATGAGCGCAAATATGACCCCACCCGACAGGGATTTTTCAACTATGAGCACTGAGCCGCTTGGCGTGTCTTTACAGCAAGGTCATGTTCGGTGGGGACAATCCGTGTTGTTTGACAATCTGGAAATGTCCATCGAGGCCGGGCAGTTTACCTGTTTACTGGGGCCGAGCGGGGTCGGGAAAAGCACCCTGTTGCGGTTGTTTCTGGGGCTGGACGACACTGATCCGCAAAACCGGGCGTTGGTGAGTTGTTCCGACGGGCTGGAACTTCGGGGCCGGGCAGCGTTCATGGCGCAAAACGATTTGTTGTTGCCGTGGTTGACGGTGGCGGAAAATATCTGTCTGGGACCGGTTCTAAGGTCGGGCAAAAAAATGCTGGATCGTAATGGTTCCCGCATTGGTAATTTGTTGGCGGATGTCGGTCTGAACGGTTTGGGGGGCGCGGCTGTTGATACCCTGTCGGGCGGAATGCGCCAACGGGTTGCCCTGGCCCGGACATTGATGGAAAACCGTCCGGTGGTATTGATGGACGAGCCGTTCTCGGCACTGGATGTGATCACCCGGCTGAAATTACAGGACATGGCGGCCAAAGCCTTGTCCGGGCGCACAGTGTTGCTGGTCACTCATGATCCTATGGAAGCCTTGCGTCTGGGTCATAAAATCTATGTCTTAAGTGGACGTCCGGCGCGTCTGGGCGAAGCCATGTTGCCCGGCGGAAACCCGCCCCGCCAGGTTGATGATAAAGATTTGCTGGCCGAACAGGGCGAATTGTTATCACGGTTGGCGGCAAGCTGATGAAATACATCCGCCCCCTGATGATCGCTTTGGTGCTGGTGCTGTTGTGGCAAGTGCTGGTCTGGATAACGGCGGTTCCGGTTTATATCCTGCCGGGACCGTTTCGCGTGTTTGCGGTCTGGATTGAACGTCCGGAGCTGTTTTTGAAGCACGGCGTTATCACCGCCATTGAAATTGTATCAGGCTTGATTCTTGGTTTTGTCCTGGGGGCGTCAAGCGCGCTGTCGATGGTGTTTTTCAAGCCCCTGCACCGCTGGTTGATGCCGGTTCTGGTGATCAGTCAGGCGGTCCCGGTGTTTGCTTTGGCCCCGGTGTTGGTGTTGTGGTTGGGCTATGGTATGGCGTCAAAAATAGCGATGGCAACGATGATTATTTATTTTCCGGTAACGGCGGCTTTTTTTGACGGCCTCAGGCGCACCGATCTCGGCTGGCTTGATCTGGCCCGGACCATGAACGCATCCCGGTGGGCCATGGTGCGCCGCATTCGTATCCCGGCAGCGTTGCCGGCGTTGGCTTCGGGCCTTCGCGTTGCCGCCGCCGTTGCACCCATTGGTGCCATTGTCGGTGAATGGGTCGGCTCCAGCGAAGGTCTCGGCTATCTGATGCTGCACGCCAATGCCCGTTTGCAAATTGATGTGTTGTTTGCCGCCCTTTTGACGCTGGCCGTGCTGGCCGTTGTGATTTATTTTATCATTGATAAAGGGGTTAAATGTTTTATTCCCTGGCAAAAAGAAACTCTCGTCCCATATTAAAAACTCAATACATTCAACGGTTAAGGATTATGATGAAAAAAACAGGTTTGGTCGCGTGGACCCTTTTGACTTTTATGATGTTGCTGTCACCGGTGAATGCCGGCGAGAATGAAAAAATGACGGTGTTGCTGGACTGGTTCGTCAACCCGGATCACGCGCCGTTGATTGTGGCGAAAGAAAAAGGCTTTTTCAAAGACCAAGGCCTTGATGTCGAACTGATTGCCCCGGCGGACCCCAACGATCCGCCGAAACTGGTGGCCGCGGGTAAAGCCGAATTGGCGCTGTCCTATCAACCCAGCCTGCACATTCAGGCCGATCAGGGTTTGCCTCTGGTCCGGGTGGCGACTTTGGTGGCGACGCCGCTGAATTCGTTGGTGGTTTTGAAAAACGGTCCCGTTCGTTCCATTGGCGATTTGAAGGGCAAAAAAATCGGCTATTCCGTGGGCGGGTTCGAACAGGCCATTTTGGGGGCCATGCTTGAAAAGTATGGTCTCGAACTGTCCGATGTCACTTTGGTCAATGTGAATTTTTCATTGTCGCCGTCGATTGTCTCCGGTCAGGTTGATGCGGTGATCGGCGCGTTCCGGAATTTCGAGCTTAACCAGATGGATATTATCGGCAAACCGGGCCGGGCTTTCTATCCCGAAGAAGAAGGTGTGCCGGCCTATGATGAACTGATCGTGTTGGCCCATAAGAAGAACCTCAACGATCCCCGCTTGCCAAAATTTCTGGCGGCTCTTGAAAAAGGCGTGCAGTATCTCATCAATCACCCGGATCAGAGCTGGAAACTGTTTATCAAGGCCTATCCTGATTTGAACGATGAATTGAACAAACGGGCGTGGGAAGCGACCCTGAGCCGCTTTGCCTTGCGTCCGGCGGCATTGGACAGCGCACGCTATCAGCGTTTTGCCGAGTTCATGAAGGGGCGGAAACTGATCAAAAAAGTCCCGGATGTGAAAACCTACGCCCGGGATATTACCGGGGGATATTACCGGGGCCGGTAAAATATGATAGACTGCCGGGAAGGATGCATTTCAAGGGCTGAAAATGAATTATTACGATGAAGATACACCCGGATCGGGACTGACCGCGTTGGTATATGACCCGGACCGGGCGTGGTGCCGGATCGTTGAAATGGAATTGAGGCGGCTGGGGTTTGCCAATATTTATATCGCCAAAACGGCGGAAAACTGTTTGCTGGAAATCCGGGAACGCAAGCCGGATATCCTGCTGGTGCACCGTGATCTGAAATTGATAAAGTTTATCCGCACCTATAAATCAAGCCCCAGCCCGACCTTGCCGATTATATTGATGTCCACCGTTGTCGGGGTTCAGGAAATCATCGAAGACCGCGACGCCGGGGTGGATGAAATTCTCGCCAAACCCACATCGGCGGCAACCTTTCAAAAACATGTGGTCGAGGTTTTGACCCACCGCCGGGAATTTATCCGCGCCAACAATTATCAGGGCCCGGACCGCCGCCGCCGTAGCAAGGGCCATTTTGACGGCAGGGACCGCAGGGAATAACACGTATTTTAATTGGCTAACCCCTGAGCCGCCCGGATCAGGTTATCGACGTCTTCTTCGCGGGTGTTAAAGGCCGTCACCAGACGGATTTCACCGTCATCCCATCGTTCATAGAATTGAAAACCCTGTTCCAGCAAGCCTTTGATCATCGGTTTCGGCATTTTTGGAAACAGCATGTTGGCTTCGGCAACGCGGTCAAGTTCAATGCCGGGAATGGCCATCAGCCCCTGACTTAAGCGTTTGGCCATGCGGTTGGCATGGGCGGCGTTTTCAAGCCACAAATCATTTTCCAGATAGGTCAGCATTTGCGCCGATAACAGCCGCATTTTGGAAAACAGGTGACCCGCCCGTTTGCGCCGGAATGCAAATTCTTCGGCTTTGGTTTTATCAAATAAAATGACGGCTTCGACGCCGAAAGCGCCGTTTTTTGTTGCCCCGAACGACAAAGCGTCCACCCCCGTTTTCCAGGTCATTTCCGCAGGCGTCATATCAAGGGCAGCGATTGCATTGGCAAACCGGGCGCCGTCCATATGCAATTTTAAGCCATGTTTTTTACAGACTTGGGAAATGGCCCGAATTTCGTCAACTTTATAAAGCGTCCCCAATTCGCTGGCCTGGGTAATGGTGACGGCTTTGGGTTGCGTCATATGGACATCGCCATGACCGCGTCCGCCATGATAATCCAGATCGGTGGCATCCAGTTTGGCGTCTTTGCCTTTGATCGGTAACAATTTGGCACCGTCTGCGAAAAATTCCGGTGCCCCGCATTCGTCTTCATAAACGTGGCTCGACCAGTGGCAATAGATGGTTCCCCAGCTTGGCGTCATGGTCGCCAGCGCCAAAGCGTTGGCGGCGGTTCCGGTGGCAACCAGAAAAACCGCCGCATCGGTTTCGAAAATGTCACACAGCCGGGCTTCGGCCCGGGCCGTTAAATCGTCATCGCCATAGGGCATCAACGGGTTTTCGTTGGCGCCCGTCAGGGCCGCCATGATGGCGGGATGGCAAATGGTGGTGTTGTCGCTGGCAAAATTCAAAGCGGGGCTCCTGATTTATTTATAGTCACTGCCGGTAGCATAAGGTTCGTCATCCCGGCAAAGCAACCGGATTTGCTGAAACCTGTAATTACCGGGTTGGGTGCCTTCGGGGATCAGGCGGTGCGCGGTCAAATCGGTGGCGTTACCTTTGTTGACTGCGGCAATCAGCCATATCATATCCGGTTCATAGGCCATGGCAAGGTCCGTTTCAGACGGTGCTGCCGGATGATCCGGGTGGGAATGGTAATGGCCGATGATGGCCTGGGTGTGGGTTTGGGTTGAACGCTGTTCCAGTTCACGCATAAACCGGAACCGTAGCGCCGGGTCGATTTCAAAACGGTCATGGCGCCGTGCCTGAGCGACGTTGGCGCTGTTTCTGACGCAGGTGACAACCGTGGTGCCGTCGTCATTTTTGTAGCCGCCCAGTAATCCGCAGGCTTCATCCGGGTAGGCCGCTTCGCAGTTTTTCATAATGCATTGGTAAATATGGGCTGGAATGTAGATCATCGGCGGTCAACGCAAACGAATGGTTCCAAGTTTTTTTCCGGCGGTGATATCAATTATGATAATGCTTTCGCATAACCCCGCGGGTCCCGTTTGTACGGCCAGAATCCGTTTCTTGAGTGTGGTTTTGTCGATCCGGCATTCCGGGGCCAGATTCAGGTTGATGCTGCCAAAATCGTTGATTGTTGCAGGCAGGTCCTGAATATTCTGATCTTGACGGGTGGGACCCGTGGTTTGACGGGGCGCAGCCGATGAAAACAGCCGCCACGCCGGGTCGGTTGATTTTTTGTAAAACCCGTAGCCCATCAAAATCAGGGCCAGTACAATCAGGACGCCCAAAGTGGCGACGAGTTTTTTCAGAAAATTAGCCATTGATCAATGCCTGTCATTTAAAAGTCGATAAAATAGTCTTGAGCTCGATTGCCCACACTTGTATGGCTTGGGAGCACGGCAATATTCAGGAGCATAAAGCGTGGCGGATATCCCTTCAACCGTTATTGAGCTGATGGTTTCCGGCGAGGATGCCGGCAGGCGTCTTGACCGCTTTATGGCGGACGCCCTGACAGATTATTCAAGAAACCGCCTCAAACAGTTGATCGAAAGCGGGGCGGTCCGCGACCGAAGCGGTCCGTTGAACGATCCGTCGGCGAAAGTCCGCAGCCAGCAGGTGATCTTTCTGGATGTGCCGGAATTGATCACGGCCACGCCAAAGCCGGAAAACATACCCCTTGATATCCTTTATGAAGACAGCGATGTGATTGTGCTCGACAAACCCGTCGGCATGGTCGTTCACCCCGCCGCCGGTAATCAGACAGGTACACTGGTCAACGCGTTGCTGGCCCACGCCGGGGACAGCCTGTCGGGTATTGGCGGTGTTGCCCGGCCCGGCATTGTCCACCGTCTTGATAAAGATACCGGCGGCCTGATGGTGGTTGCCAAAAATGATATGGCTCACCGCAGCCTGTCAAAACAATTTGAAAACCATAGTCTGGAGCGGGTCTATCATGCCATTGTCTGGGGCGTGCCGTCACCCGGAGAGGGCGTTATCGAAGGCAATATCGGCCGCAGTCCCCATAACCGGAAAAAAATGGCTGTGCTGGAACGTGGCGGGAAAACGGCAAAAACCGCATACCGGACAGAGCGGCTTCTGGGAACCCGGGCCAGTCTGATTGAATGTAAACTGGCAACCGGGCGGACCCATCAAATCCGGGTGCATCTGTCGCATATGGGCCACGGTTTGATTGGAGACCCGGTTTATGGTCGCCCGCCGAAGGGGCTGAGCGCAGAATTCAGAGCGGCCTTGAAACCTTATAATACCCAAGCACTTTACGCGGGTTTAATCGGTTTTATGCATCCTTCACACCGCAAGTCCTTGGTTTTTAAACGTGAAATACCATCAGAAATGCGCAATTTATGCGCTGTTTTAGAAGAATTTTAAAAAACTGTATACTTGACATAATTAGTGATGTATTATCTCTGTCGTAGGGCGGATCCAACGTGTACCTGTCTGCTCTTGAATTGTGAATAACTGAGACGATTTTGCGCCGTTGCGCAGTATCAGAGGTAAAATGGTATGAAGACACACACTCCCCAGGCCATATCCCCGGCCATTGATGTATCCCCGGAAAGTAATTTATCCCGATATCTTTTGCACATCAGAAGCTACCCGATGTTGACAGCGGATGATGAATACCAACTGGCGACACGATGGATTGCTGATCAGGACATAAACGCATGCCATCAACTGGCCAACAGCCATTTGCGACTGGTGGCAAAAATTGCCATGGGTTTCAGGGGCTATGGTTTGCCGGTATCGGAATTGATTTCCGAGGGCAATGTGGGTTTGATGCAAGCTCTCAGACGGTTTGACCCGGAACGGGGCTTCCGGTTGTCGACCTATGCAATGTGGTGGATCAGAGCCTCTATTCAGGAATATATTCTGCATTCCTGGTCGCTGGTGAAAATGGGAACCACGGCAGCACAGAAAAAACTTTTTTTCAATTTGCGCAAACTTAAAAACCAGCTCCATTCCATTGATCATGGTGATCTGATCCCGGAACACGTCGAACAGATTGCCGAGCGGTTAAATGTTTCCGAGCAGGAAGTGGTACACATGAACAGGCGTCTGGGCGGGATGGACCAGTCTTTGAACACGCCGTTTCATGATGATAGCGACAATGAATGGCTGGACGTTCTTGAAGACGAAAACCAGAACCACGAAGACGGGATCGCCTATTCCGAAGAACTTGAACAGCGCCGCCAAATGCTTGATAAAGCGTTTTCCGTGTTATCCCGGCGGGAACGGGAAATCGTGCAGGAAAGGCGTTTGAAAGATCAGCCCGCAACCTTGCAAAAACTCAGTGACCAGTACGGTATTTCACGGGAACGTATCCGGCAAATTGAAGTCGGGGCTTTTGAAAAACTGAAAAAATCTGTCAGAAATGCTGCTTTTCTGCAAAATTCGCAGCCTGCTTTCGAAAGTCATTTACAGTAACCCTGGATTGGGGCAGGGAAAGTCTATTGCGATTCCATGTATTCTTTGATGGCTTCTTCAGGGTAGCTTTCCAGGGCATCGCGGATGACTTTTTCGTCCCATTCATCAATAATTTTGGTCTGATTGGCGCGCAACACGGCGACCCTTCGTTCTGCCATCACATTCAGAAATGCAGCAATAACCGGCGGAATGGTTTGATACAGCAACCAGCCGAATGTGGCTGAACCGTACATCACCACCAAAACAAAGACATCGCTCATGATATCCATGGCACCGCGTATGGTGTGGTTTTCAAACCAGATGGTGATCAAATAGGGATAGACTCCGGCCAAATTAAGACCGCCGACACAGAACGTGGAAAAATGATGATCGCTGCGGTCACTGATCCGGGTGACGATTGTCGGCAGCATGCCGATGCTGAGCACAATGACCGTTGGCAGCGAAATAATCATCATCAAAATGATCAATGATGCGATCCAGCCCCACGAAATCGGGCTTTTGGTTGAAGGCTGCATGGTTGCTTGCGGTTGCATCGGTTTCAAGGCTCTTTAAAAAACTTTGTAAATGGTCAGTACGGTGATCAAAATCAGGGCAAGTACCACGGATATCATGGATGCGGTCTGCTGCCCGCTGCGTTCGGCTTTGGTCGTGCGTTCACTTCCGGCGCCTTCGATGTCACGGATTTCATATTCGGCCATGGCAAATTCAAGTTTGGCTTCTTCGTATCCGGAAACATCTTCTTTACGTTTTTCCGCATTGTCGATCAGGTCGAAAATTTCCGGCAGGCTGCCTTTTCGGACCAGCCTCGGAATTTCTTTTTCAATGTCTTCGCGGGTGAAACGATTGTTGTAGGTTTCGATGGCCGGTCCCAGCATGCCACCGACCCAGCTTGCCAGACCGAAAACGGCGGGTGTCTTTAGTTTCCACTGCAAAAATGCCAGTAAACTCAGCATCCCGATCAGAGACGTGGCATCAATCGGGGATGCCAGTGCTTTCAGATGGGGATGAATATCCTGTTGGAACCGTGTCGCGATGAATGCAACAATATGTTCATCGATCGGTTTTTGTTTGTTGTCCACATATTTGGAGGCCTCATCAAGGGCGGGAAGCAAATCTTCAATATCAACCACACCACTGTTCAGGACCAGCGGACTCAGGCACGGCATTCCGGGCGAAATTTCATAGAGAACCCGGGGCAGGCCGTAACCGGGGTCTTTGATGTTTAAAAAGCCTTTAAGTTGACCAAAGTTCTTTTTTAAATCAAGGGTCCCCGGGAACCGGGTGGTTTGCGCATCCAGCCAGAAAAGAATGATGTCCAGGGTAATGACCTCGGTTGCCGCCAACGTGTCCCCGGTTTGCAGATATGCCATGGCCGCTTCGGGACCAAAGCCATCGGGCATGAAAGTCAATCCCTTGTAGCGAACGGGTGCAAACGGCGAGAGCACCATTGATGCCCGGCATATCAGATAATCGTTGCTCCCTTGAGCATCATCTTTATGAAAATTGACGTTCTGGACAACGCTTCTAAGTGCCGTTGCCATGGCGTCATTGCCAAGTCCGCGTTTCAGCCATTGCATGAATTCATCGCTTTTGATGACTTCGCTGGCTTCTTTGGGATGGAAACTGAAATTCCATGCCAGAATATCCGGGCTTAAATAGCTTGCGCCCATAAATGTGAAAGGGGTTTCGGCTTTTTGCGGAATTTTTTTCTGCAACGGTGTCATTTTTTTACCGTCAAGCCAGGTGTTTATGTCCTCGGAGTTCCAGCGTTCTGACGGGCTGTCATTCAGCATGCCGCGCAACGGCTCCAGCAACGACATGGGAATGCGGGCCTGACCGCATAAACTGGCATAGCTGCCCTGTTCAAGGCGGGCCACCAGCAAATCATTTTTTTTGGCCTCGGATAATGGGTTATAGCCCAGTATCAATTCAACGACGGTGGCGCCAAGGGAATAGATGTCGTCGCGTTCCGTTCCCGTGCCGCGTCCGGCCTTGTCGGCAAAAGCCCGTTCCAGGGGTTCAAACAGAACCGGTTGATCGTATCCCGGCGGGGATGTGACGCAATCGCCCAGGACAAGGTGTTCAAATTCTTCGTCCATGAAAAAGATGTTTTGCGGGCGAATGGCGTGGTGTGAAAGTTTGGCCCGGCTCAAAGCTGTTATGGCTTTCATCAAAGGCTGAATGACTTTTTTCGGAATATCATATTCGGTAATTTTTGCCGTCTTGCTTAAAATCCGGTCCATTGCCCGGCCACCCAACGGTTCTTCATAGATAACCGCGATCGTGCGTTTACCGAACAACGGCCAGAAAATGGTTCCCCAGTCAACAAGCGGCAATAACCCGGCTACGTCTTCATTTTTAAGGAAGCGCATCACATCGGTGCGCGTCGGCAACCCCGGTGTGGCGATCAGGGCAAATAATTTGCTGTTTAAATCGTTACGGTCTTCGACTTTAAAGGCATGGGCCGAGGGCTGGTCGAGATGGGGAAGGGGTGTATCGGTATCAATGAAATAGCGGTCCCGGATAAGGATCGGCCCGTCATCGCTCTGCATGCGCGGCGATGCATCGGTTATGTCGGAACTGGGGTCGTTTTGATGGCCGTTTGCTTCGCCTCCCGATCGGGGCGGTTGGTTATTGGCCGATCCATTTTGACTGTTTTGATGATCTGGATTATTCTGGGTCGTATCCGGTTGCATTCCCGCAGATGCGCCATTACCAACAGATGCACCCCCACCCGCGGTGCTCACAGGCGGCGCATCCGATAACGGCATATTTCCGGGCGGGGCGGTCCCCGCACCTTGCGATTCCAAAGGCAATTCTGCCATGGCAATTTTCCCGCGCGACATTCTGGGGTCCGCTTCAGCGGGGCGAAAACACGAAAAACAACATGCACTTTAACCCACAGCCAACGGCCGGCAAGGCTTCTGACCCTTGTCGCAGGATGATATTTTAACGATTTTTTATAATTTTACAATTAATGTTTTAGTGTGGGTAATTTTAACCGTAAAATCAATGGTTTATCCTGTTGTATTGAGTCCGCGTCAATGACGGCTCAACAGAAATGCGGTAAGGTCCATTTTTTCAGTCGGCAAACGGATCATGGACCAAAATGGTATCTTCGCGTTCCGGACTGGTCGACAGCAGAGCCACCGGGGCTTCGATTAATTCTTCAATGCGGCGGATATATTTAATGGTTGTGGCCGGTAAATCCGCCCAACTGCGGGCGCCAAATGTGCTGTCGTTCCATCCTTCCATGGTTTCGTAAACCGGGACAACTTTTGCCTGTCTGACAGCAGATGCCGGTAAATGGTCATAAAAGGTGCCGTCAATGGTGTATCCGGTACAGACCTTAAGTTCATCAAAGCCATCAAGAACATCAAGTTTTGTCAGGGCAATGCCGGTGATGCCATTGACTTTGACTGCTTGGCGAACCAGCACCGCGTCGAACCAGCCGCACCGTCTGGCGCGGCCCGTGACGGTGCCGAATTCACGGCCCTTTTCACCTAGGGATTGCCCGGTTTCGTCCGATAATTCTGTGGGAAACGGGCCGGAACCGACCCGGGTGGTGTAGGCTTTGGTAATGCCCAGCACATAATCAATGGCACCGGGGCCTTGACCGGATCCGATCGCCGCCTGCCCGGCGATGGTATTGGATGATGTGACAAACGGATAGGTACCATGATCGATATCCAGCATGGTGCCCTGGGCGCCTTCAAACAAAATGCGTTTGCCCTGGCTTCGGGCCTGATCAAGGTCCTGCCAGACGGTGCCGACAAAGGGGAGAATTTCCGGGGCCACGGCTTTTAGTTGCTGCAATAAATCCTGAGCGTCAATTTCCTGCATCGACAAGCCGCGTAACAAGGCGTTGTGATGGAACAGCAACCGTTCAATACGTTCCGCCAGCACATCGGGTTCATCGAGATCGCCAACCCGGATCGCCCGTCTTGCGGTTTTGTCCTCATAGGCCGGGCCGATGCCGCGTCCGGTGGTACCGATTTTTTCCTTGCCGGCGGCTTTTTCCCGGGCCAAATCAAGGTTTCTGTGCAGTGGCAGGATCAATGGGCAGTTTTCCGAAATACGGAAATTATCCGGTGTGATCTCTACGCCCTGGCTGCGAATTCCGGCGATTTCATCAAGCAACGCCCAAGGGTCAACAACAACACCGTTGCCGACAATGGACATTTTGCCTTTGCGGACAATACCTGATGGCAGCAGGCTTAGTTTATAGGTGACGCCATCAATAACCAGTGTGTGACCGGCGTTGTGTCCGCCTTGAAAACGAACCACCAAATTGGCGCGTTCTGACAACCAGTCAACGATTTTACCTTTTCCCTCGTCTCCCCATTGGGAACCGACGACGACAACATTAGCCATTTTAAATAAACCTTTCCGGTTAAAGCGCGCGGGGTGCGCCCTGTTCAAGAATATGCGTGCACTTTTGCCTTTTGGCCTCGATCACGGCGTTAACATCCGGGTCAAGGGCGGCCACCGTGACCCAGCCTTCAGAACGCCATTGTCCGGCAATGGAATGCGGGGTGGCAAAAGGAAGATAGAGTTTCCGGCCGACGGGATAATCTGTGAGCGCGCGGACGATACTGTCCATAAACAAGGTGAACCCGGTGGACGGTTCCGGGGTCTTGGCAAGGCCCGTAACCATATAGCGTCCGCCGCGGCCAAGTTCGCCGCGCACACCTTCGGCAAAAATGGTGAAGGTGACTCCGCTGTGATATTCAAAGCCGCGGTTTTCAACGACATCCAGCGTTAGTGCCGGAATATTTTCATATTCAGTGATATGGTTGATAACCTCGGTCAAAGTTTCAAGTTCGGCTCTGGCGTGCACGCCGAAAGGCAGGGCTTTCAGTATCTGTAACGTTGGTTTTGCGGGGCCGGTTGCCGCCAGCATGGCCGGGAATAACGCTTCCGCCTGTTTGTCGGCCTGTGCGGACAAGGCGGTAATCGTGGCGGCGTCTTTGCGGTCAAAAGCCTGTCTCAGGTCATCGGCAATATTCTTTGAAAGACCCAGATCCCTGATAACGGCCGGGACCAGCGTTGGCAGACAAAGATCAATGGAAACATTCTGAATGCCGATGGATTTCAGGGTCTCGTTGGCCAAAACAATAATTTCCGCATCAGCCCGGGCCGAGTTCGAACCAAACAATTCAACCCCGGTCTCGGCAAATTGACGTTCCGGGCGTAATTGCGTGCCTTTGACGCGAAGCACCTGACCGCTGTAACTTAACCGGAGCGGCCGTGGGCTTCCCGATAATCTTGAAACCGCGACGCGGGCGACCTGTGGCGTCATATCGGCGCGTACGCCCATCATGCGCTGGCTGACCGGGTCCATGATGCGAAATGTCTGATGACCCATGTTGGTGCCGAGACCGGACAACAGGCTTTCCTCGAACTCGATAAGCGGTAATTTGACGCGCTCAAATCCGTGGCTGTGAAAAACAGCCATCGCCGCTTCGGACAGTTCGGCTTCAATGCGGGCCTCGGGTGGCAGCAGATCGGACATGCCGGCGGG
>Ga0316207_10000370_pt1 | contig 78006 bp, 65 predicted proteins | sample 6weekpyrite_MG_FD_204943 | JGI IMG/M metagenome (GOLD analysis project Ga0316207, IMG submission 204943) | Microbial mat bacterial communities from mineral coupon in-situ incubated in ocean water Damariscotta River, Maine, United States -... | ecosystem: Environmental > Aquatic > Marine >... | reverse complement strand
TAGCCACTAGCCACTAGCCACTAGCCACTAGCCACTAGCCACTAGCCACTTGATTTATATAAAAGTAATCCCAACCTGAAACAGTTTCTCCACTTCAGAGATACGGTTCTTGTCGATAAGGAAAAGAATGACATGATCTTCCGGTTCGATGACGATGTCGTGGTGGGCGATGATTACCTGGTTGCCGCGTACAATGGCGGCAACGGTTGTGCCCTGTGGCAGTTTGAGTTCACCGATGCTAAGGCCGACGACGCGGGATGATTCCTTGCTGCCATGAGCGATGGCTTCGATGGCCTCGGCGGCGCCGCGGCGCAGGGAGTGAACCTTGACCACGTCACCGCGACGCACATGGGTGAGCAGGCTGCCGATAGTGGACTGCTGGGGTGAGATGGCAATATCAATGTCACCGCTTTGCACCAGATCGACATAGGCGGCGCGGTTGATCAGGGTCATTACCTTGCGTGCGCCCAGTCGCTTGGCCAGCATGGACGAGAGAATATTGGCTTCGTCGTCGTTGGTCAGGGCGCAGAAAACATCGATGCTTTCGATATTTTCTTCCTGCAGCAGTTCTTCATCGGCGGCGTCACCCAGCAGCACCATGGTGTTATTCAGTTCGTTTGAAATTTCATTGGCGCGGGCAACATTGTGGTCGATGAGCTTGACCTGATAGTTGTTTTCCAGCGCTTTGGCGACCCGCTTGCCGATATTGCCGCCGCCGACAATCATGATTCGGCGGTAGGGGGTATCCAGGCGTCGCAATTCGCTCATGACGGTGCTGATGTGTTCAGTGGCGGCGATAAAGAATACTTCATCGTCAGCTTCAATCACCGTATGGCCTTCCGGGATAATGGCGCGATCCTGACGATAAATGGCCGCGACGCGGGTATCGACACCCTTGGGCATATGGGCGCCGATCTCACGTAGCTCATGGCCGACCATGGGGCCACCGTAATAGGCGCGCACACCAACCAGTTGCACCTGGCCGTTGGCAAAGTCCAGCACCTGCAGGGTGCCGGGATGCTGGATCAGGCGCTGGATGTAGTCAGTAATAATCTGCTCAGGGCTGATCAGCACGTCGATCGGCAGCGCTTCCTGGCTGAACAGGCGCTTGTGTTTCAGGTACTCGATCGAGCGTACGCGGGCGATCTTGGTCGGGGTGTGGAAAATGGTGTAGGCCACCTGACAGGCAATCATGTTGGTTTCATCGCTGTCAGTGACGGCGATGAGCATGTCGGCGTCATCGGCGCCGGCGCGGCTGAGGATATCCGGATGCGAAGCGTGACCGTAAATCGTGCGCAGATCCAGCCTGTCCTGCAGCGCCTGCAGGGAGGCTTCATTCTTGTCGACAAGGGTAATGTCGTTGGCTTCGCTGGTCAGGTTTTCCGCCAGTGAACTACCCACCTGCCCGGCGCCGAGGATGATTATTTTCATAGTCTTAAGTTTGTTATTTATTATCTTTTGGATCAATCCCCAGTGCGCGCAGTTTGCGATACAGATGGGTGCGTTCCAGTCCAGCTATTTGCGCCACCTTGCTGACGTTACCATTATTCAGACTTAATTGATGGCGTAGATAACGACGTTCGAATTCTTCTCTCGCCTCACGCAGGGGACGATTGAGCTCATCGGCTTCCGTATTTGAATTGCCCGCATCACCGGCAGGCGTTGCCGGCAGTGGATTACCCAGCGCCATCTCGACATCTTCCTGGCTTATCTCTTTACCCCTGCTGATGATCAGCAGGCGCTGGACCAGATTCATGAGTTCGCGGATATTTCCCGGCCAGGGGTAGTTGCGCAGACGGTTCTGTGCGGCCAGGCTGAAATGTCGGTAGGGCAGGTTTTCCTGATCGATAAAATAATGGCTGAAGTAGGTCAGGAGTTCGGGAATATCCTCGCGATGTTCACGCAGAGCCGGGATGTGTATCGGCACCACATTGAGCTGATAATAGAGATCCTTGCGAAAATGGTTGCTGGCAACCTGCTGTGGTAGATCATGGCTGCTGGCGGCAATGATGCGGGCATGCATCTGTACCGGTTCCTGGCCGCCGATGCGGACAAAGGTTTTGGCTGAGAGGGCTGAATGCAGACGGCGTTGGGTGTCAGGATCCATTTCAGCAATATCGTATAACAGCAGGCTGCCGCCATTGGCCTGTTCCAGCAGGCCATAGTGAACCCTGTCGCCTTCTTCATAACCGAACAATTCGCGGGCGGAATGTTTTTCCGAGAGCGCGCCGAGGTTGACTTCAATCAGCCGCCGTGAGTTACGTTTGCTCATGGCGTGCAGATAGCGGGCGGCAACGTTCATGCCGCAACCCGGTTCACCATCAAGCAGGACCCAGCTGTCATGTCCGGCGACCTGTTGTAACTGCTCGCGTAGTTTCTGCATCAGCGGACTCTTGCCGATGGGTTCCTTGATAGGCGCGCTCTGGCTGAGCAGGCCGCGGTTCTCCTGCTGCAGCTTGTCGGTTTCCAGCGCATGTTCAATCGTCAGCAACAGCTTCGCCAGCGACAGCGGTTTTTCGATGAAGTCATAGGCGCCCAGGCGAGTGGCTTCGACGGCGGTTTCTACCGTGCCGTGGCCGGACATCATCAGCACCGGCATGGGCAGCTGGCCGTCCTCGGCCCATTCTTTGAGCAGGCTGATGCCATCCAGATCCGGCATCCAGATATCCAGCAACACCAGATCAGGGCGACGCCGGCGGTGGGCGGCGCGTGCGGCTTCACCATTTTCGGCCACGCTGACTTCATAGCCTTCGTCTTCAAGAATTTCCTGCACCAGGTGGCGGATGTCCGGTTCGTCATCGACCACCAGAATATAAGGTGCGCTGTGTGTTTGCGGCTCAGTCATGTCAGTTTCAAGCGGTTGCATGGTTATAGCTGTCATCGTCTTCAGGTGATTCCGGGCTGGATGAGCCGGTGGCGCCATGTGCTACCGGTAATCGTATCACTATGCTGGCCCCGGCACTCTTGTTGTTTTCCGCCCACAGCACGCCGCCGTGTTCTTCGACGATTTTCTTGACGATAGCCAGACCCAGGCCGCTGCCTTTTGGTTTGCTGGTGACATAGGGTTCGAACAGGTGTTCAAACATATCCTGAGGAATGCCGGGGCCGGTGTCGCTCAGGCGCAGCTCGACGAACTGACAGGCCTGTTCCTCACCGCAGCGGGTGCGGATTTTGATGTTGCCGCCGGTTGACTGATGCATGGCTTCCTGAGCGTTTTTCACCAGGTTGTGCAGTAACTGGCGCAGGCGGCCGGCATCGGCTTCCACCGGCGGGATAGTCGGATCCAGTTCGAGATCGAAATGCAGCCGGGAACCGGCGCCGCGGTACAGATCCAGCACTTCTTCGATCAGGCGGTTGAGATTCAGGGCTTCCAGTTCCAGGGTTGGCATGCGCGCGTATTCACTGAAAGCCTTGACCAGCTCTTTCATGGTTTCCACCTGCTGGACAATGGTGTGGGTGGCTCGATCCAGTACATCGGCGTCCTTTTTGGGCATGGTGTGCAGGTATTTATGACGCAGGCGCTCGGCGGAAAGCTGGATGGGAGTCAGCGGGTTTTTGATCTCATGCGCCAGACGGCGGGCGACTTCGCCCCAGGCGGCGTTGCGCTGGGCCTGTAGCAGGGTGGTGATGTCATCGAAGACGACCACCAGTCCTTCCGGACTGTCGTCGCTGCCGGGGAGAATGGAGCCTCGGCACATCAGCACCTTGTGTCCGGCGGGGCCGAGCAGACTGATTTCCGCCTGCCAGCCGGGTTCGTTATCTGTCTGTCGGTTGCTGACGGTATCAATAAAAATCTGCAAGCCCGGATTTTTTTTCGCCAGGGCTTTCAATGGCTGTTGCAGGAAGGCGTCGATGTTCAGGCCGAGGATCTGGCTGGCTGTTCTGTTGCAGGTGCGCAGGTTCAGTTCGGTGTCCAGGGTCAGCACGCCGGAGGACAGGTTGGCGAGCACCGTTTCGAGATAGGTGTGCTGGGCCTGCAACTGCCTCTGACTGTCGCTGGCTTCTTCCCGCGCCTGGGCGATTTTCCAGGTCATGTCGTTGAACGAGGTCACCAGAAAACCCAGCTCGTCATTGCCAGGCAGGGGCAGGCGTTTGTCGTAGTTGCCGGCGGCCACAGCGCGGGTGCCTTCTACCAGATCATAAATAGGGGCGGTCATGCGCCGCGCTGCATAGAAGGCCGCCCAGATAGCGGTGAGAATGCTCAGCAGTAGCACCAGCGACAGGGTGAGGATGAAGTTGTATTTCAGCGGTGTGCGCAGATAGGTGATCTCCCGGTACTGGCCGAAGGCGGATTGAACACTGTTGGCCAGTTCGTTCATGTGTTCGTCAACCGGGAACAGCGCCTGCAGGATGCGGCCTTCGCCGATGATGCCGGTGCCAGGCACGGCGACGGCGGTGCGAATATGCAGGCCGGCATCCTTGACCGGAATCAGGCCAACCTTGTAAGCACGCTGGTGGAGCAGATGCAGGGTGGTGTCATCCAGGTGCACAGGCACCAGGCGTGCAGTTTCGGTGCTGTTGGAGGCGATAATCTGACCATTTTTGGCAAACAGGGTCAGTTCCTGTGCGCCCAGTTCCATGCGCAGATCGTTGAGTTTTAGCGCCACCAGATTGTTATCCGTTGCCTCCAGTTGCTGGGCTATCTGGCGGGTGCGTTGCAGCAGTTCGCGCATGCGCTCATCGAGTGCGGTCTGGCTCAGTTTCAGCGCGTCATTGAGGGCATTCTCCACCCGCACATCGAACCAGCTGTCGATGCCGCGTTTGATGAAGTCCTGGGAAAAATAAAAAACGATGGTGACCGGGGTGACCGAGAGAATCACGAACATTATCACCAGCTTGGCGGTCAGGCGTGAGCCGGTAGTCTGTTGCCGGTACTGTTGCACCAGCAACCACAGGCTTTTGCCGATCAGCACCAGGAACAGGAAAACGGCGAGTATGTTAATTCCCAGCAGGAGGGAATAAAGCTGGCCGAAAGTGGCCGAATTATGGGTTGCGCCGCTCATCATATAGAGCGAGTTGAGCAGCAGCAGGAACACCAGAATAATGGGCAGGCTGCCGGAGAAAAAGCGTTTGATCAGGGCGTTAATGGCCATGTGTACCAGTCGCTTTGCAGTCGCCAGTCAGAAGAAATATAGGCCAGTGGGCGCATTGGCGCCGGCAGAGATTCAATGTCGAGTTCGCTGCGCAGGCGCAGGATATAACGGCTTTCGGGTTTCAGCAGCTTGGCGTCGATCAGTGGCAGGTTATCGATATAGCCCAGCGCATGCAGGGCGTCGTTGAGACTGGAATAGTCGGTCTGGATGCCGCTGTTGAGGTTGTGGATGATGAATTTTTCCGATAACGCGTGATAGATCAGCAGGTAGCCCTGCTCCAGTTCAGCGATGGTTTTGTTCCAGTACCAGCGTTCTTCCTGGACCTCGATATTCAGGATAATAATCAGGGGCACGCCGTTTTTCAGTGCTACCAGCGCCTCATCCGAGAAGCCGTATTCGATGTGGGTGCTGAAGGAATAGACGTTGTCGCGCAGACGGGTTTCCAGCGACTTGATCACGAAAGCTTCAGCTGCCTGTGCGGGCGGTGGGGTCAGCAGGGTCAGCAGGCACAGCGCGGCGGCCAGCGTGTAAACACGCAGGTCAGGGGTTGCCGATAATAATTTATGCCTTGCGCAAACAGGCATAAAAGAAGCCATCCATATTCTCCTCGCCGGGCAGGATTTGTCGGCCTGCCGTGGTTGCGGTTCCCCAGGCTGTCTCCAGGGGCGCCAGTTGGGCATCGTTGCAGGTGGCCAGAAATTTTTCAATCTGCAGACTATTTTCCTCGGCCAGCACCGAACAGGTTGCATATAAAAGCATACCGCCAGAGGCCAGCAACGGCCAGAGGGCCTGGAGTATCTGTTGCTGAGTCTGGATAAGTGTTTCCAGATCTTCCTCACGGCGTAGATATTTGATGTCCGGGTGACGCCGAATCACGCCGCTGGCGCTGCAGGGCGCATCCAGTAAAATCCTATCATAGGGCCTGCCGTCCCACCATGCATCCGGCCGCCCGGCGTCGCCGGCTATTAACTCCGCTTTGAGCCTGAGGCGTTGCAGGTTGTCGCGCACATACTCGAGTCGCGTCGGAACCTGCTCCAGCGCATCCAGTCGGGCCAGCCGCGGCTGGGTTTCCAGAATATGCGCCGTTTTACCGCCGGGGGCGGCGCAGGCGTCGAGAATGCGTTCGCCGGGGGCGGCCTGCAGCAGCTGCGCCGCCAGTTGCGCCGCCTCATCCTGCACCGAGACCAGTCCTTTTTTGAAACCGGGCAGCTGTTCTACCACCACCGCCTGATTCAGGCGCAGACCCTCTTTTGAATAATGGCAGAGCTCGGCCGGGATGTCCGCGGTTTGAAGCCGCTGCAGGTAATCTTCACGGCGGATTTGTTGCCGATTGACCCGCAGGGTCATGGGGGCAGGCTGGTTATTGGCGCTGGCAATGGTTTGCCAGCTATCCGGCCAGCTTGCCTGTAGCCTGTCCAGCAGCCAGCGGGGGTGTTCGTAACGGCTGATGTCCTCTTTTTCGATCGAAGCCTGCAGTGCGTCGGCCTGGCGCAGGTAGTTGCGCAGCACGCCGTTGACCATGGCCCGCGCCCAGTTTTTTTTCAGTGCCGGGGTGAGTTTTACGGTTTCAGAGACGGCGGCATGATCCGGCACCCGCATGTGGATAATCTGGTAGAGGCCGAGCAGGAGCAGGTAGCGAAGGTCGGAATCTTTGGCTTTAAGCGGTTTTTTCAGCAGTTGCAGCAAAATAGCGTCAAGACTGAACCCGTGGCGCAGTACACCGTAGCTCAGGGCCTGGGTGAGGGCGCGGCCCTTTTGATCCGGTATGCGTGAACGCACAGTTTCCAGCGCATCGGGCAGGTTGCGGCCTCGGTCGAAGACCTGCTGCAGGACATAGACGGCGGCGAGGCGGGGATTCATCCTATTTGCCCAACCGGGCGCCGACGGGCAGCAGATCGGCATAGCCATTGAGAAAGGCGGGCGCATCCATGGCTTTTTTACCGGCCGGCTGGAGCTGTTTCAGGCGCAGCAGGCCGTGGTTGGTGGCGATGTCGATACCGGCCCTGCTGCTGGCGACGACCGTGCCCGGTTCGCTGTTGTTGTGGCTGTCTTCGACGGCTTCCGCTGCCCAGATGCGCAAAACCTGGTCGTCGATTCGGGTTTGAGCCATCGGCCAGGGATTGAAGGCGCGCACGCGTCGCGCCAGTGCCTGCGCATCATCCTGCCAGTCGAGCAGGGCGTCCTGTTTACTGAGCTTGGCGGCGTAAGTGCTCTGGCTGTTATTTTGAGGTTCAGGCCGGAGTTCACCCCGTTCCAGTTTTTCCAGCGCTGCCAGCAGCGCCTCTCCGCCCAGTTTGGCCAGTTTGTCGTGCAGGCTGCCGCCGGTGTCCGTTTCTTCGATGGGGCAGCTTAGCTTAAGCAGTATGTCCCCAGTATCCAGTCCTTCGTTCATCTGCATGATGGTGATGCCGGTTTCTCTGTCACCCGCTAAAATCGCGCGCTGGATGGGGGCTGCGCCGCGCCAGCGGGGCAGCAGGGAGGCATGGATGTTGATGCAACCCAGAGCGGGCGCCTCAAGCACGGCCGGGGGCAGCAGCAGGCCATAGGCGGCGACGATCATCAGATCAGCATCGAGTTTTTGCAGCGTCTCGATGGCGGCCGGGTCTTTAAAATTTTCCGGCTGATAGACCGGGATCTGGTGCGCCTGCGCCAGTGTTTTTACCGGACTGGCCTGTAATTTACGCCCGCGTCCGGCCGGTCGATCCGGTTGGGTGTAGACGGCAACGAGTTCATGGCCGGTATCGCCACGGGCATCGAGCAGAGCCTGCAACGAGGTGGCGGCAAACTCGGGAGTACCGGCAAAAATGAGGCGCTGTGTTGAGGTCATGGGCTGTGGCGGTTCATGAAATGAATGAGTTGGGTGTGAAATCTCAGGCAGATTAAAGATTTGCTTTGTGCTGGCGATAGTATGGCTATTCTGCTCGTAAAACTAGAGCGGCAACACTTACATGACCTGTTTTTCCTGTTTCTGCAGTTTTTTGCGAATCCGCTGGCGCTTCAGGCTGGAAAGATAGTCAACGAACAACTTGCCCTGGAGGTGATCCATTTCGTGCTGGATGCAGACGGCGAGCAGGTCCTCGGCTTCCATTTCAAAGGTCTGCCCGTGTCGGTCGCAGGCCTGGAGGCGGATATGCTGAGCCCGTTCCACGGTTTCGTAAATGCCGGGCACAGACAGGCAACCCTCGTCAAATTTCTGGCAGCCGTCTTTTTCCAGAATTTCCGGGTTGATCAGCACCAGTGACTGGTTTTTGTTCTCGGAGGCATCGATAACCAGCAGCTGTTTATGGACATTCACCTGGGTTGCCGCCAGGCCGATACCGGGGGCGGCATACATGGTATCCAGCATGTCGTCGATCAGACGCTGGAGTTTGTCGTCAAAATGTTCGACCGGTGTGGCGATGGTGCGCAGACGCTCGTCGGGATAGCGCAAAATTGTGAGCATGGACATGGAATTAATACGATATTGATTTATTTAAGTAACAAGTGTAGAAAAAGCTGCTAACATTATGATACTACTGGATAACAGGAACTGATAGTACGCAATTATCCGATTCGGTTCCCGCTTTGGAATACAGGCCTAGCTTCGGCTAAGGGATACAGATGATAAATAATAAAGTGTTCACTCAAAATTTAATACGTTTTCTTTTTGTGCTATTGACGGGCAGCCTGGCGGCCTGTGCCCAGACACCGGAAAAACAACAGGATACCGCGGTCGCTGAAGTGGAACCGGTAGTGCAGGCGCCGCAACAGGCGCCCAGGCCTGAGCCGGTCGTGATTCAGCGCGATTATCCGGAACGCTATGTGGTCAAGCGCGGAGATACCCTGTGGGACATATCCAAACGCTTTCTGAAAGATCCCTGGTTATGGCCGGAAGTCTGGCATATCAACCCCAAAATTCGCAATCCCCACCTGATTTATCCGGGGGATGTCATTGTTCTGTATTTTGATGAAGAAGGTAAGCCCTACATTACGCTGGATGGCGCCGGTGGCTATGTGCCGCCCTCACGCGTGAAGACAGTGAAACTGTCACCCGAAGTGCGTTACGAGACACTGGACAAGTCTATCAACACCATCCCTCGCGCCGCTATTGCGCCTTTTCTGGGGGGCGCCCGGGTCGTTTCGGAACAGGAGATGAAGCGTGCACCTTATATTGTTTCCAGCTATGAGCAGCATCTGGTAACCGGAACCGGCGACAGGATCTATGCGCTGGGCATCAAGGATCAGAGTATTGGCGCCTATGATGTGGTGCGCCCGATTGGGGAATACCGGGACCCGCAAACCGGTGAATTGCTGGGTTATGAGGTGGGACGTGTGGCCGATGCGCGGCTGGTGCGGTTCGGCAAAAATGAGGAAAGCCCGTCAACCCTGGATGTAACGCGTGCTTATCAGGAAATTTTCAACAAGGATGTACTGCTGCCCATGGAAGAGCATAAACTCGATTTCAACTTTATTCCCCGCCCGCCGGTTGAAGAGGTCAAGGGCGAAATCATGTCGGTATTTCAGGGTGTGGCGCAAATCGGCCAGTACAATATCGTTGTCCTCAACGTGGGAGAACGGGACAGTATCGAACCAGGCCATGTGCTGGCGATTTACCAGCGTGGTGAGCGGGTGCGGGATCCGAATAAAATCTGGCTCTGGAACACGGTGGATCTGCCCGACGAACGCTCCGGTATTCTGATGGTTTTCCGGGTTTATGAGAAAATGAGTTATGCGCTGGTGATGGAAGCGCAACGGCCGTTACATATCCGCGACTGGGTGACCAATCCCTGACATGAACACGTCCGCAGTGTCTGACGCAGGCTAACAATTTAAAACCGGCAGGGCGGATTTTAGGGTCTGTTGATCTTTCATCTATTGTCTGATTTTGGCTAATTTTAGCCCTGCCTGCGTTATTTTTTACTATCATGATGGAGTGCATTGATACGTAAAAAATGCCTTGTCAGGACTAAAATTTTCTCAAAATCAGCCTAACATCTGAAAGCTGAGGGATCCCGCGAATTTATATCTAAAACCATGCCGGAATGACGGTGAGTGTTAAATTTTTGCGTTAACATATTGATTTTGATCAACGTTTTGTGGGGATAACTCAGATCTGAAAGATCAACAGACCCTGGGATAATGGAGTCGGCCTATGCCTGAAACAGCAGATGTTCTTTCTGCCTGGCTGGCGCTAAATCGTGCGCCGCATCTGGGGCCTGTCAGTATTCAGCGCCTGCTGGAACATTACCCCTCGCCACTTGAAATTTTCAACGCTTCCTCCAGCGAGCTGGCCGCCTGCGGCCTGAATAGCCGGCAGATTGACAGCCTTTCGACGCCAGACTGGGCGGCGGTGGAAACGGATCTGCGCTGGCAGGAACAGGACCGGGCGCGCATCTGTGTGCTGAGTGACGAAGATTATCCCGCCCTGTTGCGCCAGATTTCCGATCCACCCCCCGTACTCTATCTTTTCGGTAATTCCGAGGTGATCGGCTTTCAGCAGATCGCCATGGTGGGCAGCCGTACCCCCACGCCTATGGGCAGGGAAACCGCGCATGAATTTGGCGCGCACCTGGCGGCGCTGGGGCTGGTGGTGACCAGTGGCCTGGCGCACGGCATCGATGCCGCCGCTCACCGAGGCGCTGTTTCGGTTGGTGGGATGAGCATTGCCGTGACCGGCACCGGGCTGGATCGGGTTTATCCGGCTCGTCACCATGATCTGGCTCATGAGATTGCCGAAACCGGAGTGCTGATATCAGAATTCTCGCTGGGCAGCCCACCCCGGCCGGGTAATTTTCCCCGCCGCAACCGCATTATCAGCGGCCTTTCCCGGGGTGTACTGGTGGTGGAAGCCGCGCTGCGCAGCGGTTCGTTGATCACCGCCAGACTGGCGCTGGAGCAGGGGCGGGAGGTGTTTGCGGTGCCGGGTTCGATCCATAATCCGCTCGCAAAAGGCTGTAACACTTTGATTCGTCAGGGGGCAAAGCTGGTAGAGACGGCGAAGGATATTCTTGAGGAATTCCCTGATTTTGCCGCCGAGGCGCCTGCGGAACCCCGGCAGGATAGCGCGGTCACAGCCTTTGAGCTGGATGAAGATTACCGTAAGGTGCTGGAAAATGTGGGCTTTGAGCCCACATCAGTGGATAAGGTCGTCGAAAGAAGTGGATTGACTGCAGACGCAGTTTGCTCCATGCTCTTGGTACTGGAATTGCAAGGTTACGTTGCAACTATGTCTGGTGGGCGATATTGTCTGACCCGCTGAGGAAAAAAAGATGAAAGAAAACGTACTCGACGTATTGATGTACCTGTTTGACAATTACATGAGTGACGACATCGAGTTTGATACGGATGAAGAATCCCTGCGGGTGGAATTACAGGAAGCCGGGTTTCAGAGCCTGGAAATCAGCAAGGCCTTTGAATGGCTGGAAGGGCTGGTTGCGTTACAGGATTTCCCGGAAAAACTGTCGCTGGTGAATACCAGTTCATTGCGTATCTATACCGCTGAGGAAGCGGAAAAAGTGGATCTGGACGCGCGCGGTTTTCTGATGTTTCTGGAGCAGACCGGCGTGCTCGATCATAATACCCGGGAAATGGTTATCGACCGGGTAATGGCGCTGGATGAAGACGAAATCGACATCGAACAGCTGAAGTGGGTAACGCTCATGGTGCTGTTTAACCAGCCCGGTCGTGAAGCCGCGTTTGCCTGGATGGAAGATCTGGTTTTCGAGGAAGCGCCCGGCGTTGTTCACTAGAAAATCAACGTATTTGAATCAACCATGCCCGCTTTTGCGGGCATTTGCTTTTTATCGGTTAGCGCCTGGGCGCTTGTCCGGCCGGTTTATCTGAGTTAGGAAAAAATGGCAAAAAGTCTGGTCATCGTAGAGTCTCCGGCGAAAGCCAAGACCATCAAGAAATATCTGGGTAAGGGCTTTGAGGTGCTTGCCTCCTACGGCCATGTGCGCGATCTGTTGCCCAAGGAGGGCGCCGTGGATCCGGCGGATGATTTCGCCATGAAATATCAGATTATCGAGCGCAATCAGAAGCATGTGGACGCCATCGTGCGGTCGTTAAAGAAAGCAGACAATCTGTATCTGGCGACGGATCCGGATCGCGAGGGCGAGGCCATTTCCTGGCACCTGTATGAAATACTCAAGGATCAGGGCCTGCTGGAAGGCAAGCGGGTCGGTCGGGTGGCGTTCAACGAAATTACCAAACGGGCGGTCAATGATGCCGTGGCCCAGCCGCGGGAACTGTCCCAGGATTTGATCAATGCGCAACTGGCGCGCCGGGCGCTGGATTATCTGGTGGGCTTCAATCTGTCTCCCCTGTTATGGAAAAAAATTCGCCGAGGCCTGTCCGCAGGTCGAGTGCAAAGTCCGGCCCTGCGCCTGATCGTCGAACGCGAACTGGAAATCGAAAAATTCAAGCCGAAGGAATACTGGACGATTGATGCGGAAGTCGAAGTCGGGGTCAAAAAGAAAAAGCAGGACGTCAATGCAAAACTGACTCACCTGGATGGCAGGAAGCTCAGCCAGTTTACTATCAATACGGAAGCGAAGGCGAAAAAGGCTGAGCAGACTCTGGCGCTGGCGGCCAATGGCAGGCTTCGGGTCTGCAAGGTCGAGAAGAAAAAACGCAAACGCAATCCCACAGCACCCTTTACCACCTCCACGCTGCAACAGGAAGCGGCGCGCAAGCTGGGTTTTACTACCAGAAAAACCATGAGCGTTGCCCAGCAGTTATATGAAGGGACGGATCTGGACGGGGAAACGGTCGGTCTGATTACCTATATGCGTACCGACTCGGTTAATCTGGCTGAGGAAGCGCTGGCGGAGATTCGCGACTATATCGAAAAACGCTTTGGCAAAAACAACCTGCCGGGTGCGGTTCGGGTGTACAAGACCAAGGCCAAGAATGCGCAGGAAGCGCATGAAGCGATTCGTCCGACCTCGGTTAACCATGAACCGACGGTGATTAAAAAATACCTGAGCAAGGATCAGTTTCGTCTTTATGAATTAATATGGAAGCGCACCATCGCCTGCCAGATGATTCACGCGACCATGGATACGGTCGCCGTGGATCTTGCCGCGGGCAAAGACGCAAAGCATCTTTTTCGCGCCAATGGCTCGGTACTGGTGGAGCCGGGTTTCATGGCGGTCTATCTGGAAAGCGTGGATGACAGCAAAGCTCCGGCCGACGACAAGGATCGCCTGCTGCCGCCGATGGAAGAAGGCGATGAGGTGGATCTGCTGAAGATCCTGCCGGAACAGCATTTCACCGAGCCGCCGCCGCGCTTCTCGGAAGCCAGCCTGGTCAAGGCGCTGGAAGAATACGGCATTGGCCGGCCTTCCACCTATGCCTCGATCATCTCTACCCTGCAGTCACGTGAATACGTGGAAATGGACAAGAAGCGTTTCATTCCCACCGATGTGGGGCGCATCGTCAACAAGTTCCTGACCGAGCATTTTACCCGGTACGTGGACTACGATTTCACCGCTCACCTCGAAGATGATCTGGATGCCATTTCACGCGGCGAAAAGAAATGGGTGCCGCTGATGAAGAAATTCTGGAAACCCTTCAGGGCGCTGGTGGATGACAAGGACAAAAACGTGGATCGCAAGGACGTTACCCACGAGGCGATTGACGAGAAATGTCCCAAGTGCGGCGGCCCGCTGTCAATTCGGCTTGGGCGGCGGGGGCGCTTCATCGGCTGTGACGCCTATCCTGAGTGTGATTACACCCGTAATCTGAATGAAGACGCCAACAGCGAACCGGAAGTGATCGAGGATCGCAAATGCCCGGACTGCGGCTCCGATCTGATTATCCGCCACGGTCGCTATGGCAAGTTCATCGGCTGCAGCGGCTATCCTGACTGCAAGCATATCGAGCCGCTGGAAAAACCCCAGGACATGGGCGTGGAGTGCCCCGAGTGCAAGCAGGGCAATATGTTCAAACGCAAGTCCCGCACAGGTAAAATATTCTACTCCTGCGGGCGCTACCCCGATTGCAAGTATGCGGTCTGGAATGAACCCCTGAACGAAGCCTGCCCCGACTGCGGCTGGCCGATGCTGACCCTGAAAACCACCAAGCGCCGCGGCACGGAGAAAGTCTGTCCGCAAAAAGAATGCAACTTTAGCGAGAAAGTGGAATCAGACAGCGAGTAAAAACTATTTTGCTTTACCCGTCGAGGTTGGGCTGAATATAATGAAGCCCAACAGTTTTTAATCGACAACGGGAAAATAAATAATGTTGGGCTTCATTTTATTCAGCCCAACCTACATTAACTACTTATTTTGAAGATTAAAGATTATGTCAGAAAATAAAAATTTTGTTGCAATATTAATGGGCTCCGACTCGGATCTGCCCGTGGTTCAGGCCGGTATCGAGGTGCTGAATAAACTGGACATTGCCTATGAGGTTAAAATCACCTCGGCGCATCGGACCCCTGAAGATACGGTAATGTATATCGAAGATGCCGAAGCGCGCGGTTGTCAGGTCTTTGTCGCAGCTGCCGGACTGGCCGCGCATCTTGCCGGCGCTGTGGCGGCGCATACGCTGAAACCGGTGATCGGGATTCCGATGGATGGTGGGCCGCTCAAAGGTATGGATGCGCTGTTATCCACGGTGCAGATGCCCGGTGGTATTCCGGTGGCCACGGTTGCCATCGGTAAGGCTGGGGCGAAGAACGCCGCTTATCTGGCGGCCCAGATACTGGCGCTGGGTGATGCAGATATCGCTGCACGAGTAAAACAGGAGCGGGCGGACAATGCCGATGCGGTGCGCCGTAAGGATGCCGAGTTGCAAGCGCAATTGAGCTGAACTGCTGATTAATTTTTTGAGTTTATTTTCATTCTGCTTGCAGCGAAAAACGGTAGGATGGGTAGAGCGAAGCGAAACCCATCAGTACGCTCTGAATATGATCCGGGAAGGTGCAATTTCCCCTGCTACGCATGATCGATAAAGCCATCAACGACGCGGTGCAGATATTGCGCAATGGCGGCGTGATTGCCTATCCGACCGAATCCGTTTACGGCCTGGGTTGCGATCCGGACAACATTGAAAGTGTTAAACGTCTACTGGCGCTCAAACAGCGCCAGCGGGACAAGGGTTTGATCCTGATTGCCTCGAAATTTACACAGCTGGCTCCTTATCTCGTGGATATCGATGAGCGCCTGCAACAACCTGTTCGGGCAAGCTGGCCGGGACCGGTGACCTGGCTGTGGCCGGCCAAATCAGACGTCAGCCGCTGGCTGCGTGGTCAGCATGACACGCTTGCCGTGCGTGTCAGCGCTCACCCCCTGGTGCTCAGGCTCTGTGATCAGTTCGGCGGCGCATTAGTTTCGACCAGCGCCAATCTTGCCCAACAGCCTCCCGCTCGTTCAGCACAACAGGTGCGTGATCAGTTCGGCGATAGCCTCGACTATATACTTGAAGGCGAGACCGGCGGCCGCGCTACGCCGACTGAAATTCGGGATTTACTCAGCGGCAGCGTTATTCGCGCAGCAGAAGAATCCAGCCTGTAGGTTCCTTTCGTAGGATGGGTAGAGCGAAGCGAAACCCATCAGTCTGTTAGGTACTCCTGTGGCAGCCTTCGCCGCTATCTGCTAGCTTTGTCTTATCATATGGAAACAGGATGGCATTATGGTTATCAGCAATATGGAGATCATTCCCGGCAAGCGCATCAGGCTGCATCTGGGCCTGGTGCAGGGGAGCACGGTGCGGACCAAGCATTTTGGTCGTGATCTCATGGCCAGCCTGAAAAATATTTTTGGTGGTGAACTCAAGGGTTATACCGAACTGCTGCAGGAGGCGCGCGAGGAAGCGGTGCGGCGCATGCAGGAACAGGCCAAAGCCGCCGGCGCCAATGCGGTCATCAATGTACGTTTTTCAACTTCGTCAGTCACCCAGGGGGCGGCTGAGTTGTTTGCCTATGGTACAGCTGTAGTGCTGGAATAAGCTCGGACCATGTACGATATTATTGCACTTGTAACGCTGCTGGCGCTGGGCTATTTCTTCGGCCGTATGGCAGAGTTGCGGCATTACAAATCCATCATCCAGCGCGAGCAGGAATATCGCGATGTGGTGGCGATTGCCAGCAAGATTCCCCCTCCCGGGGAAAGACTGGACGCGTCCATTCTGGTCAGTGGCAGCGTGGTGATTTCGGTTGACTACTTTAAACGCTTTCTTGCCGGCCTGCGCAGCCTGGTTGGCGGGCGCATTGTTGCCTACGAAAGCCTGCTGGATCGGGCGCGACGTGAAGCACTGTTGCGGATGAAACAGGAAGCCAGAAAAGTGGGTGCAGACAGGGTTTTCAATATCAAACTGGAAACCGCCTCCATTTCCAGAAACGCGCGTGGTGGTATCGGCTCAATCGAAGTGCTTGCCTACGGCACGGCGCTTGTGCAAGTTGCCGGTGGAGACCAGAACTAACAGGGATGCAGGACGCTGGAATACCATAACCCCAAAATTCCCGAAGGGATCAACGTTACCGAAACTCACCCCTTAAAAGAGTTTGCTCTGCTGAGCGCGGCGGTGATTGCCGGGGTCCTGATCATCACGCTTGTGATCAGTTTTTCCATGGACTGGCTGGTGACGTATATCCCGTTTGAATATGAACAACAGCTGGTGCAAAAATATGAGCCCGACGCAGATGAGCGGGATGAAGTTGATGCTTACCTGCAGGGACTGGCGGATAAGGTGGCGATAGCGATGGACCTGCCTGCCGAGATGAAAATACGCATTCACTATATCGATGATGATACGGTCAATGCCTTTGCCACCCTCGGCGGTCATGTCATGGTGTTCCGTGGCCTGATGGAACAGTTACCCAGTGAAAATGCCCTGGTGATGCTAATTGGTCATGAGATAGCGCATGTCAAACTACGCCATCCGCTTCGCGCTATGGGCAAAGGCATCGTGCTTAGCACCCTGTTCCGCATGGTGATGGGGCAGTCGTCAGATTCTGTCAGTAAGTTAATGAGCAATGCCGGCATGATGACCATGCTGGGTTTCAGTCGTGAGCAGGAAGAAAAGGCGGATGAAGAAGGTCTGCAGGCGATGTGGCGTTATTATCACCATGTTGCAGGATCGCTGGCGTTGTTTGAAGTATTGCAGAAAGCAACGCATGAGCAGGGCGGCTCAGTCCCATCCTTACTCAACTCACATCCTCAAACAGCGGAGCGGGTTGCTCACCTGCGACAGCTGGCGCAGACTCGTCAGTGGCCGCTGCAGGGTGAGCGTCGCCCCATCCCGGCAGCCATACTCAGCAAACTTACTGATGACAGGGGGGCGGTTACGCAATTTTAGTTGTGACCGGCCTTGAGCTGATTTGAATCAATTAAGACAGCCTGCGTGGGTTTTACCTTCAAATGGGGGAGCTAAACAGGCGTTCCAAATACCAGATCACTTGTGAATTTCCACGTTCGTGGTGAGCCCCGTTCGATAAACTCACGGCAGGCTTCGGCTTCGCTCAGGAGAGCCTTGTCGAATCATGAGCGTGGAAATGCTGTGAATAGAGTGCTTAATCTGCTTGTCCTTCGACAAGCTCAGGACGAACGGTAATACCTAAAGTGTACTGGTATTTGGAACAGCTATTTAGCTATGCAATCTGCCTTTGCGCCGCCGCTTTCTCTTTCCCGCTTTATTCAGCCCTGCCCCGACTCGGGCAGAAATACACTGCAGCAGTTATCGACATCGTAGAAAATTTCGACTAATTTATCTATGCCGCTTTACTTTTGTGATCAGGGTTTTTTTGTCAGAATACCTGACTCTGTAAGCTGGTTTTTAGTTGATTCCTTATCCTGAGTTCAGGCTGTTTATTGAATCTCTGAGGGTTATATTCCCCGCTGCTTGCAGCGAAACGGCAGGTTGGGCTGAATAAAATGAAGCCCAACAGAATATCGAGATGGATTTCCTGAACCCGCTTTGCAGGATTCTGGTCTCACTCAGCCCAACCTGCAATTAATACCCCGCACGCTTGCGGCGGGGTAGTTTATTTCCATGCATCTGGTTTAGTCAGAAAACAATAACGATCGATAAAAATGCCGCATCCCCCGCCACTGCTGAACGAGCTTATTGGACTCATTTATGAAACCGCCGAAGATCCGGCGTTGTGGCCCATGCTGCTGGCGGGTGTGGCCGAGGCCGTCGAGGAAGCCAGTCAGGATCCGGCGGCTGGCTTGCTGGCAAACGCCGCTACCGAACAGCATGTCATCCAGCCGGGCGGGGCAACCGTTGAGAGACTGTTCGACAAACCCCCATCGCAACTGAATGAAACCCAACTGGTGGAACAGCTCATCCCCCATTTCCAAAGAGCTCTGCGCATCAACGGTAAATTGTTCGAGTCGCGCCGGCAACAGATGCTGGCGCTGGGCGTTCTTAACCATTTGCCACTTGGCGTTATGCTCGTCGACGCCGACCTCAAGGTCTGCGCAATGAACCGGCATGTACAGGACATCATTTCACGCCGCATGGGCCTGCTGCTCCGTGATGATCGTCTTGTTAGCGAATCCCTGACCGATACCATTGCCTTACGCAGCCTGGTGCACAAGGCGGTAAACGACGATGGCATGGAGGCGGAAACCCTCTCCCTAAGCGGCCAGTCATCCCTGTCATTGCTGCTGATTCCAAACCCCTGCGAACAGGGGAACCCCGCCAGCAATCATTGCTGCACGATATTTGTTGCCGCGCCCGAGCTTGGCCATCATGTCTCCCAGGCGCTACTCAGATCCCTGTTTGGATTGAGTCCTGCTGAAGCACGCCTTACCCACCTGCTGGTCACCGGCAAGTCGCTGTCATCCGCGGCGAGTGAGCTGCACATCAGCCGCCATACGGTACGCACCCAGCTCAAATCGGTCTTCGCCAAGACCGGCACCAATCGCCAACCGGATCTGGTGCAACGTGTGCTTACCAGCCCCGCTATGATTAACCCTGCGCCGGCAACCGAATCGCCGGCTGACAAGCTGGACAAGACACGCCCCAGCGGGCGGGAAGGCCATCTACGCCTCGCCTGTGGCCGTAGCCTGCACTATGCGGAATATGGTGATCCGGGCGGTACCCCGGTACTCTTTTTTCACAGCATCGTCGGCTCGCGCCTGCAAATCTACCCTGATCCGGCCCAGGTCGCCTCCGTCGGGCTGCGCTGGATCGTGCCGGAGCGGCCCGGCTTTGGGGATTCCGATCCCCATCCAAAACGCCGCCTGCTGGACTGGGCGAATGACATCCAGCAGTTAGCGGATCACCTGAAACTGGATCGTTACCACCTCGCGGGCTATTCGGCCGGCGGCGCACATGCAGCTGCCTGTGCCTGGCGCCACCCTGAACGGGTGATTCGTACTGCCCTGATCAGCACCATGGCCCCCTTTACCTCGCTTTCGGCTCTGGCGGGCATGCCACCCACCAACCGCATGCTCATGGGCATGGCGCACTATACTCCGGCCCTGCTCGGCCCCTTCATGCGCGTGATGTTACAGGGCCTCAAACGTAACCCGGAACAGATCACCAGCCGCCACATCGAGCTGTGGCCGGAAGCCGATCGGCAAACGCTGGCGCTGCCTGGCATGCGGGAACAGATGGTGGACGTGTTTTGCCAGGCCATCAAACAGGGACCGGACGCTATTGTCGCGGAACAGATCCTGCTCGCCCATCCCTGGGGCTTTGATCCAGCCGAAATCAAAACGGAAACCCACATCTGGCACGGCGACGCGGATATTCATGTCCCCATCAGCATGCTGGCGCCCATCACCCGCATTCCCAACCACACCCTGCACACCATACCGGGTATGGGCCACTACCTGATCCTGGCGCATTGGCGGAAGATCTTCGAGACACTGGTGACCTGAATTGAAAATAGTGTTTTTCGCAGGATAAAAAAAGGCCCCGTAATGGGGCCTTCTCAAAAGCGCGTTTTATTAAACTTTATTTATGATGCGGCGCATGTGTTGTTATCCACATGCGCTGGTATCCGTACGATAGGTCAACGTCGTCGTCGCACCGGCGGTGATGGTTACCGTACACTCGACATTGGCGTCATCTCGCATTTGCACACGAAACGTGCCGGCAGGAAGACTCAACAGATAGCTGCCATCGCCATGGCTGCGTTGGGTTTTTACTAAATAATCAGTACCCGAACTACCCGGCAAGATGCCTGTCCTGAAGTTCTTCTGCGTCGTAGAGCCATCACTGGTGACTGTGACACTCAAGGTGCCCCCCGCCAGTAAATTGATATCAGGCATGCTTGTCTGTGTTGCATCGACCAGCGTTGCATTGGTCGTAATATTTGTCTTGCCGTCATAAACGGTTGACGCCCAGGCTCTGGCTTCATCAATACGGACATATACCTTGTAGTCTGTAGCACAGGTTTTACAGTACAGCTTGACAGAGCCATCACCGCTGCTGACTTCCTGGCTAACCAGATTGCCGGCATTGTCCAGCAGGAAGGCCTTGGCCTGGCTCACGCCTGTACCATTGTAATTGATATTGGTCGCAATGGTTGTCACCGGACCCGTGGGGCTAAAACTGGCATTGCCAGCAGTCATGTCCACGCTTGATGACTGTCCGTAACTCTGGACAGAGTAGGTATCCGGCTTCAGCCAGATACGATATTTGCCTTTCTTATTGGTCCGTAAACGCTGGATGGGACCATTACGATTGATCCGCACACGCATACCGGTAACGGGATTACCGCCTGCAGCGTCCAGTATAGTGCCCGCCAGCTTGTTGCCTGTCTCCAGATCAAAATCAATGGTCGTGGTGTTACCCGCGGTCAGGCTAACAGGGGCTGAAGAATAACGGTTGTTGGTCCCCGTAGCACCGTCATAATACTCGGAAGCATAGGCCAGACGCGCCCGGTTGGTAGCGCCTACCATGTAAGTTCCGGGTATAATATTTATGCGGTAAGAACCGTCCGCCCTGGTCTTTCTGGCCCCCACCGGGAAGAAGTTCTGGTAGTTGCGGATTTGCACCTTAACGCCCTCCAGCACAGCACCTGTTGCCAGTGAACCGCCTGCAGCTGCTTTCACCGTACCCGTAAGCCGTGCGCCTGCTTCGAGGGAGAAATTTTTTGTTACTCCGGCGGAGGAGCTAACGGTGATCTTTTCGGCATCGATTTGTGAATATTTGTTGCCGCTGGTATGCCACCATTCACTGGCCGCCATGCTGGTGTCGGTAAAGTTAAGCGCGCCCAGAATATAATTACCATCGGGGACACTCATACAATAGTTACCACTGCTGTCAGTTTTGGATTTGGCGCGAGTGACCCAGTTGCCGAAATCACGAACAATAATTTTGATATTTTCCAGATTATTGCCGCTGGCATCCTTCACATTGCCGCAGATCGATCCGGCCGCTGCGGTGCTGTTCAACTGGTTGCTGAATTCCTCATCATCGGTGGCTTCGGTCTTTAAGGCTGCCGACAGGGCTTCAGCCGTTAAACCGGTGGGGTCTATCGCCTGGGCAATGCCATCCATGGCATCCTTGATTTCAGTGATTTCCGTAACTGAGATGGTTGACAGATCAGCCGCGACTGTTGTCACCAGGTCGCTGACCGCATCGGTAACCGGGTCAATGTCATTGCTCGTGCCGGTAACACGCACATCCATCGATTCAGTTGTGCCGGTTGCGCGAATTATATATTTGCTGTCAGGTGAAAATCCTGAGATCACTGTTAATGAATAAGCGCCACTGGCATCGGTGGTGGCTGAGGCGATCGCATCGCCCACCTGATTACCGCTCGCATCCACTTCGATCAATTCTATCGTCACGCCTGCGCCGACACTGCTGACACCGGTAATAGCGGCATGGGCTAATTTACCACCGATCATTTCGGCAAACATCCGTTTGATGCCTGATGGTTGATTAAAGGCAATTGATCCACCCGGCGCCGATACACTGCCGGTTAATGAACTGGTGGGCGTGCCGGAATTACTGCAGCCCGATAACACAATTGAGACCGAAAGCGCACATGCGCATAACAGCTTTTTGCTGGGTAGTGTTTTGTCTGTTAACAATAGGGATAAACTCATAAATGGACTCCTAAACATAAATCAACATGGGTTACGGGTCGTAAAATTGCTGGTTAATTGCTTACCTGATACCCGTGGCAGGCTATATATCCACAAATAAAAAAGGCTATTTTGCCAAATACATACAATAGCTAAGGAAATGATAGGCATCCCATATGCGCTACGCATCACCCAAATGGGTGAAATCCGGCTAATAATTAAGGAAAATCAGTGGATTATTTCAGCCTGCGGGGGGCGTGAGCCAAAGACAGGCATTAGAACGATAAATGAAGGGACAGGTGTCGCGTTTATCACGTTACATCACGTGGACTCTTCTCAGGAGGCTATTTATGAACGAGAGATATGTATGGCGTCTTCGCGCCTTTGGCTTTCACGATAACCGGTAAATTTTACTGAAGAGCCGACTATTTAATAAAAGCCTGCAATTGATCCAGCAAGCGGTGAATGGCTTTTCTTGAGGCAGGATCATTTTCCCGTATGGCATCTTCAATCTGCTGACACAGCGTGCTGATCTCCGGGAAACCGAAACTGCCGGCTGAGCCGGCCAGGTTGTGCACCGAAATCAGAAACTCGCCGCCCGGCGTTGCCTCTGTTTCTGCGCCAAGCCAGTTCTGTCCAGCGGCGAGGATATGTTCCAGACGAGCGGGCAAATCGGCGCAGAACTGTTGCTGCAGTACACGGTAACGGCTTTGGAAATTAATAGAATCGTCAGGCATTAGTGTATCCAGTCCATTGGTTTACCTGAAAATAATTGATTTCAACGGGCAAGGCAAATCACGGGTTCCTGATCCCCGTTCTGCGGTCACGGTCTGGCAGTGAATCTGGTAAAATGCCGGGATGGATATTTCCCACATTCTCGACCCCTTAAACGAGGCCCAGCGCCAGGCGGTTTGTGCACCGGCCGGGCACGTGCAGGTACTGGCCGGAGCCGGTAGCGGCAAGACCCGGGTGCTGGTGCATCGTATCGCCTGGCTGCTTCAGGCTGAAGGCGTCTCCCCTTACGGCGTCCTCGCGGTGACCTTTACCAACAAGGCCGCCGGTGAAATGCGAGGACGCATCGAACAACTCCTGAACATCCCCGCCAGCGGTCTCTGGGTCGGAACCTTTCACGGTATTGCTCACCGTCTGTTACGTACGCACTGGCAGGAAGCGGAACTGCCGCAGGATTTTCAAATTATGGACAGCGATGATCAGCTGCGCAGTCTGCGCCGGCTGATCCGTGAGCAGGGTATTGACGAGAATCACTATCCCCCGCGTGAAGTGCAATGGTATATCAATGCGCGCAAGGATGAAGGCCTGCGCCCGCAGAATATTGATTGCCATAATGATGCCCACCTGCGGCAGATGATCGAAATCTACCGGGCTTATGAAGCCATGTGTCGGCGTTCGGGGCTGGTGGATTTTGCCGAGCTGCTGCTGCGCGCGCATGAGCTGTGGCTGAAACAACCACAGCTTCTGCAGCATTACCAGCAGCGTTTCAAGCATATTCTGGTGGATGAGTTTCAGGACACCAATACTATCCAGTATGCCTGGATACGTATGCTGGCCGGGGGTGGCAGTCATGTGTTTGCCGTGGGCGATGATGATCAGTCAATTTATGGCTGGCGTGGCGCGCGGGTGGAAAACATTCACCAGTACAGCCGGGATTATGCAAACACCACCATTTTCCGGCTGGAACAGAATTACCGCTCGACCGGCAATATCCTCAATGCCGCCAATGTCCTGATCGCCAACAATAGCGAACGCATGGGCAAGAATCTCTGGACCGAGGGCAGTGACGGCGAAAAGATTCGCCTGTATGGCGCGTTTAATGAACTGGATGAAGCCGGTTATATCGCCGGACAGATTCAGGACTGGGTGGACGGCGGTGGCCCACGCAGCGAATGCGCCCTGCTCTATCGTTCCAACGCCCAGTCGCGGGTGCTGGAAGAGGCGCTGATCAAAAACGCTATTCCCTACCGGGTTTACGGCGGCCTGCGCTTCTTCGAGCGTCTGGAAATCAAGGATGCGCTGGCCTATCTGCGGCTGATTAATAACAATCAGGATGATGCTTCATTAGAGCGTATTATCAACCTGCCCACCCGCGGTATCGGTAACCGCACCGTCGAGGCCCTGCGCGAGGCCGCACGCAGCAGCGGCGTATCCATGTGGCAGGCGCTGTGGCAGATGCAGGAAGAAAAAGCCCTGCCGGCGCGGGCGCTGGGGGCGCTGAAAAACTTTGCCGAGTTAATCGACTCACTCAAGGCCGCCACGGTCGACCTGACGCTGGGTGAAAAAATCGAACAGGTGATCCAGCACAGCGGTCTGAAAGCTCACTATGAAAAGGAAAAGGGCGAGAAGGGGCGCGCACGGCTGGAGAATCTGGACGAGCTGGTCAACGCCGGACGCAGCTTCAATGTCGATGATTATGATGATGAGCTGCCGGAGATGGATGAGGTGACCGCCTTTCTTTCCCATGCGGCGCTGGAGGCCGGTGAGACCCAGGCCGAGGAATGGGACGACTGTGTGCAGCTGATGACCCTGCACTCGGCCAAGGGGCTGGAGTTCAAACAGGTGTTTCTCTGCGGCATGGAAGAAGGGCTCTTCCCCCATCGCCTGTCGGCCGAGGATCCCGTGCGCCTGGAAGAGGAGCGCCGGCTCTGTTATGTGGGCATGACCCGGGCGATGGAAAGGCTGAACCTGTGTTATGCCGAGAAGCGCCGTTTGTATGGGGATGACAAATATACCCGACCATCGCGCTTTCTCAGGGAGATCCCGGAAGAATATATCGAAGAAGTGCGCATGCAGGGGTTTGCCTCGCCTGTTAGCCACCCAGTCGCGGGTTCATTTATGCAGGAAGAAAACGACAGCGGCATCCAGCTTGGGCAACGGGTGCAGCATCAGAAGTTTGGCGAAGGTGTGGTCCTGAATTACGAAGGCCAGGGGCGCCATGCCCGGGTGCAGGTGAATTTTTCCAGCGCCGGCAGTAAATGGCTGGTGCTGGAATACGCCAATCTAATTTTATACTAATATAAAAATTCCAAATCCCTGTCCAGATATTATTAATGTGCAGGATGTGCTGAGTGAAACGAAGCGCATCGTTCGTGTGTTCAAATCTGGAATGATGCGCTTCGTTTCACTCAGCACATCCTACGAAGGCTTAAAGCATCCTGAAAAGTGGACAGGAATTCGGAACTTTTATTTAGATTCTATCCGGACTGATGTGGATCAATAGACGCGGTGGCCGTGTCTATTATACTTCACTTATATTTGTAGCCAGTAATTGTCATGTTCGGAATACCCTTCAAAAAGCGTATGATATATTTTCAGATTATTCTATTTCTGCTGGGTTCGTTTGCCCTGCTGATACAGAGTACTATGGATTCTTCCGGCCATCTTTTTCCTGATCATGTTCATGGCAGCGACATGGATCACATGTCGATGCAGATGGAGGTGTCGACAGCCCATGATCAATTAGATCAGCATCATCATGGCAAGGCTGGCAGTAATGAAAAATGCTGCGATGACTGTAACTGCGCTGATCATAATTGCAGCATCGATTGTTCCATGTTTCATTTCATGGCCGCGACCATAAGCACTGTTGGCAACATATTTGTACCCAGCAGTAAACCCGCTGTTTCTATACTGCTACTTGTCGGTGTTCATGATTTTCCCGAACGACCGCCCCCTCGACTGTTTCTTATCTAGACAGCTTGCTGTATTCTTCGCACGTATTTTTTTTGTTACTCCCGGGTACGCCCAGAGTAGGTATGGATCGTTCGTGTGCGCGATCCAGGGGTTGGCTCGGCTGGTTATTTTAATATTAATTTTGAGGGTAATTACTATGAGATTCAAATTATCGGCACTGGTATGTGCCATGAGTCTGGCGGCATATGGAAATGCATGGGCCGAGACGGATATCGAAAAGCTAAGAGCGGAAGTCGACGCGCTGAAGCAGCAGGTTGAAAGTGCGGCGGAATGGAAAACGCCAACAACCCTGGTGCATCTCGCAGGTTTTGCAGATGTGGGCTACACTGATGCAAAATCAACCCCGGGCACCTTCAATGCCGGCAGCTTTTCTCCCATTATCCATTACCAGTTCAATGAAAGCGTCATGCTTGAAACGGAGCTGGAATTCAGCATTAACGAAGCCGGAAAAAGTGAAGCAGAACTGGGCTATATGACCATCGATGTCTTTCTGGGCGATTATGCCGCGCTGGTCGTCGGTAAGTTCCTCAGTCCGCTGGGTCAGTTCCGTCAGAACGTACATCCTTCCTGGATCAACAAAATGGCCTCGGCCCCGGTAGGTTTTGGTCATGATCAGGCCGCGCCCAATGCCGAGGTTGGCGCGATGGTGCGTGGCGGTTTCCCTATGGCAGGCATTTACGCCAACTATGCCGCCTACATCGGCAATGGTCCAACCCTGGAAGCAGATGCAGGGGAAATAGAAATGGTCGAAACGCCCGGACTGAACAAGGACGGTGACGGCAAGAAAACCGGCGGTGGTCGTTTCGGGCTGTATTTACCGAACCAGCGCCTGGATGTCGGTGTATCCGCGGCAACCGGTAAGGTATCGGTCCGCTCCGGTTCCTCTGCAACTGGCTGGACGTATGATGATAGCCGTAGTTATGATGTGCTTGGCGCCGACTTTACCTGGCACCTGAATCAGCTTGATTTCCGCGGTGAGTATATCAAACAGGAATATGGCTCACAGGCTGCGAGCAGCGCGCCGGATTCTGGCGTCTGGGAAGCCTGGTATGTACAGGCAGCCTACGGTTTTGGCGCAGCAAAATGGGAAGCTGTAGTGCGCTATAGCGAATATGACACACCGCATAACAGCCAGGATAAAAAGCAGAGCATGGTTGGCGTCAACTATCTGTTTGCCAGCAATGTGATTGGCAAGGTAGGTTATGAATTCAATGACAATCCTAATGCCGGATTGACGGCGGATGATCGTCTGTTGCTGCAACTGGCTTATGGCTTCTAAGGAGAATTGAACATGAAACTTAAAACTGAAATTTTGTATAAAGTTATGCTTGCTTCTGCATTATTTGCCGGCGCGGGAATGAGCACCCAGCTAATGGCAGAGGAAAAACAGGCAGGGGACTTTGCTCGTGGCGCCATGCAATGGGTGGAAAACTGCGGCCGTTGCCATAACGTGCGTGATCCCAAGGAACTGCGGGATGATCAGTGGATAACTACGGTCTACCACATGCGCATTCGCGCAGGGCTGACCGGCCAGCAGACTCGGGATATTCTGACCTTCCTGCAGGAAAGTAACTGATAGCCCTGGTTATCACCCTAAGCGGATGTTGTCCTGGCGGCAGGCTGAAACAGATTTTTGGCCTGCCGTTAAACAACACCGCCACAGGCGGCTGAGTTATTAATTGTTGGGCTTCATTTTATTCAGCCCAACCTACAGTTCGCTGCAGGCAGCGGTGAATTAAACCCAAAGAGATAAAAACGCTGAAGCTGTCAGTGAAGAATAGCCGTTTCTGAATTTATAGCTGCAGACTTTATCCAGGTTGAATCGGCTGTAAGCCTGTCCGGTTTGCCAATGTGGTGACCCTGAGCAAAATCCACTCCAAAATTTTTCAATAGTATCAACGTTTCTTCATTTTCAACAAACTCGGCGATAGTTTGCTTGTGCAGGGCATGGGCGATCTGGTTCATGGATTTGACCATTGCCTGATCGACACTGGATTCTGCCATTCCCTTGACGAAGGAGCCGTCGATTTTCAGTTTGTCCACCGGCAGATGTTTGAGATAGGTGAAGGAGCAGAAGCCGGTGCCGAAATCGTCCAGCGCAAACTGGCAGCCCATTTCCTTGAGTTTGTAGATAAATTCACTGGCGGCGGCGAGGTTGGAAATGGCGGCCGATTCGGTGATCTCGAAAGTTAGCGCTGAAGGGTCGAGGCGGCTTTCTCGCAGCAGGCTCTGTATCAGTGGCAGTAGCTGTTTGTCTTCAAAAGCGCGGCCGGAGAGGTTGATGGCAAAACGCGCCGGCTTGCCGCCGTCATGCATCCCGGCCAGTTTCTTTATTGCAGCTTCCACCGTCCAGCGATCGACGTGGTTGATCAGGCCGAAACGTTCGGCTGCGGGCATGAAGCCGCCGGGCAGGATAGTGCCGCCATTTTTCAGTTTCATGCGCAGCAGGACTTCGTAATCCAGCACTGTGTTGTCGGCAATCGACATGATGGGCTGGAAGGCGAGGGTAAAGCGATCCTGTTCATAGGCATCACGTACGCGGGTGGCCCAGCCGATATCTTCGGCCATGCCATCCTTTTCATTGTCTTCGGGGGTAGACAGATGCACGCAGTTGCGGCCCTGGGTTTTGGCGATATTGCAGGCCAGATCGGCATGCAGCAGGACATCTTCGGCCGACGGGCTGTCACTGGTAATCATGGAAATGCCGATGCTGCAGGTGATATTGAAAGACTGGCCGCTATCGATGTAACGGAAATCTTCGAACAGCTTGCGGATGTGCTCGGCCACCTGGCGGGCGGCTTCGGTGTCCAGATTGTAGAGCAGCACGGTAAATTCATCGCCGCCGAAGCGGGATAACAGATCGCCTTCACGAATATTGCCATGCAGCATTTTTGTGCATTCGAGCAGCAGGCGATCGCCGGCGGCGTGGCCCAGGGTATCATTGACGTACTTGAACTGATCCAGATCCAGGTAGAGCATGGCGCATTCGGCGCCGCTACGCGCGACGCGGGTAATCAGGCGTTCAAGTTCCTGCATAAAATACTTGCGGTTGAACAGGCCCGTGAGTGAGTCGTGCTGAGCCTGCCAGGTCAGTTCATGTTCAAAGGCTTTTTGCGCGGTGATATCGCGTGCGGTGCCGGTAATACTGATGAGCACGCCATTGTCATCGAACTGGGGCCGGGCGTTGAAACTGAGATGGCGGGGACTGCCTTCCCGGTCAAGATGGACGGTTTCATAGTTTAGCAATTCCTGCCCCTGTTGCAGGCTGGACAGGGCATCGAGATCACGCTCCACGGATTCCGGCGCCTGAAAATCGCTAAACGGCTGGCCAATCATTTCCTGTGGCGTATAACCGTAAATCCGGGTTACGGCGCCATTGAGGTAGGTCCAGCAGCCCTCGGTATTCATACTCCAGACCAGATCATGCGCCAGCACCACCAGATTGCGGTAGCGGGCTTCGGCTTCGACCAGTTTCTTTTCCGCTGCCTTACGGTCGGTGATATCAGCCACCAGGCAGGTAAAGTATTCCTTGTCGTGCATCTGCATCCGGCTCAGGCGGGCCGAGACGGCAAGATGATGGCCCTTGCGGTGCAGGCCGCAGGTTTCCTGTTCTTTTTGCAGAAGATCGTGTTCGTCATAGCTGCTAAAAACATCCGGTAGCAGCATGCTCAGGGGTTTGCCGTGAATTTCCTGGCCGTGATAGCCGAACAACACTTCGGCCGCCGGGTTGAAAGTTTCTATTTGTTTGTTTCGGTTAACCACAATGATAGCTTCAGCCGCATGATCGACAATCGCGTGCATGTGGGATTCCTGATCGCTCAGGCGGCTGAACAGGCGTCCCAGGGTTTGCACCAGCGAACCGATTTCATCCACCGATCGAGGCCTCAGGCGGCGCGCAAGATCCAGATAATTGGAAGCGCCGCTGTTAGCGACCAGTTCATGTACCGGCGCCAGCGACTGGTTGAGGCCGTGGATCATCAGCAGGGTCAGTGCAAACGACATCATGCTCATGAGCAGCCAGATCAAAATTATTTCCGTGGGCAAAAAGCCGGTCTGCCACCAGTAGTATCTCAGCAGAATGGTGGTGCACAGCACCGGCAGGAAGGCGCCGGTCAACAGCATTTTGGATTTCATGCTCGCGTGCACCTGGGTATGGCCGATGTGGTGCGCCAGTCGGCCCAGGGTGGAGAGGGAGAGCAGGTAACCGGGCAGGCCGGTCATGATGGCGATCACCAGTTGCAGCAGGATAAAATGCAGCAGGCTGGTGTAGGCGGTGGTGTTTTCCGGATACAGACCATACCAGTGCTGGATGGTGGGCACGCTGAGAGCGTAAATCAGAAACACGCCCCAGTAGTTGTCGCTGAAGTTGTTGAGACGCCGGTTGAGCGTTTCAGGTAGAGTAGACTGATCCGGGTGCTGCTCGAGCCAGCGGGTGATAGGGTTCAGATAACGCATGAAATGCACGGCCTGTCCCAGCAGTAGTGCGATCGAGGTTGCGATCAGCAGGATGCCGCCGGGCCGGGAAAACAGGGTGGCCCCGTCGATCATACCAAAGTCGACGGCAATAGTGTAGCCGAGCAGAGGGGTGAGGGCGAAACTGGCGGTGGCTAAAAAAAGCAGGCGATTCTTCAGTGAAGAGAGCGTATGTTCCATAAAACCTGTTGTGCCCGTATTGTTATTAATTCAGGTGTTGTTGTGATCATGTGACCGGGGTTACGTTAACCGAAGTCGCTGAAAGGAACTGCTTACTGCGTTGCAAATGATGGCAGAAAGAAGAGAGTCGCGCCATAAAATATTTTATATGCAGTTAGCGCTGCTTGTTAATGCTGTCACGAGATAAAATATCGGAAATGTTTGAATTAGCAGAATTAAATTTTTCAGAAACAAATATCAGAATTTTATAATTTGGTAAGAGGGGAAAATGAAAAGACGGGAATTTATTAAAAAAACCGGTGCCGGCAGTTTGCTTGCCGGCAGTTTGATCGCCGCAGCGCCGGCGGTTCATGCGGCAACAAAAATCAAATGGAAAATGGTCACCACCTGGCCGAAAAATTTTCCGGGGCTGGGTACGGGGGCCAACAATCTTGCCCGTCTGATTACCGAAATGAGCGGCGGCCGCCTGCGGGTCAAGGTCTATGGCGCAAAGGAACTGGTGCCCGCGTTTGAAGTCTTCGATGCAGTGTCGCGGGGCACCGCGGAAATGGGGCACGGCGCGGCCTATTACTGGAAAGGCAAAGCGCCGATGGCGCAGTTTTTTGCCGCCGTCCCTTTTGGCATGACAGCCCAGGAAATGAACGCATGGCTGTACTATGGCGGCGGAGAAAAACTCTGGCGGGATCTTTACCAGCGCTTCAATATCATCCCGGCTGCGGCCGGTAATACCGGTGTGCAGATGGGCGGCTGGTTCAATAAAGAAATCAACTCGGTGGCGGATCTCAAGGGTCTGAAGATGCGCATTCCGGGGCTCGGCGCCGAGGCATTGAAGCGCGCCGGCGGTACGCCCGTCAGCCTGCCGGGTGGAGAAATCTACACCTCGTTACAGTCTGGCGCGATTGATGCTACCGAATGGGTCGGGCCGTATAACGATCTGGCTTTCGGTTTGTACAAGGCGGCGAAATATTATTATTACCCCGGCTGGCATGAACCGGGCAGCGTACTGGAAGCCCTGATCAACAAAAAAGCCTATGCCGATCTGCCCCGTGATCTGCAGAGCATCGTCATGAATGCCTGCAAAATTGTGAACACGGACATGCTGGCCGAATACACCGCGCGCAATAACGCCGCCCTGCACACCCTGGTCAGCAAGCACAAGGTTAAACTGCGCCCCTTCCCCGACGATGTGCTGAAAAAACTGGCGCAACTTTCAGAGCAGGTCGTGAAGGAGGTTGCGGCGAAGGACAAAGACGCGCAGAAGATTTACCAGTCTTTCTACAGCTTCCGGAAACAGGCCATGGCCTGGCACAGGATTTCCGAACAGGCTTTTATGCGCGCAAGGGAGCTGTAGGTTCGATCGTGGTGAAATTTCAAAAATTGATGGGTTTCGCTTCGCTCTACCCATCCTACTACCGTGTTTAATTTTGTGTAGGATGGGTAGAGCGAAGCGAAACCCATCGAAGAACAAAATCTGTCATTGCTAGAACGATCCCGGCTGGCCATAGATAAGACCGGGCAGCCAGGTGGCAATGCCGGGCCAGAAGGCGAGCAGGCCCAGCATGAATAACTGGATCAAAATAAAGGGTATAACGCCGCGATAGATTTCTAAAGTGCTAATGCTCTTTGGGGCAACGCCGCGCAGATAAAAAAGTGCAAAGCCGAAGGGTGGGGTGAGAAAGGACGTTTGCAGGTTGATTGCGATCATGATTCCCAACCAGATCGGATCAAGCCCCATCGTTAACAGTACCGGGCCGACGATGGGCACGACCACAAATGTGATCTCAATAAAGTCGAGAATGAAACCCAGCAGGAACATCAGCAGCATGACGATAAACATGGCGCCAAACACGCCGCCGGGCAGGTTGGTCAGTAGCTCATGTACCAGCTCATCGCCGCCGAAACCACGGAACACCAGTGAGAACAGAGAGGCGCCGATGAGAATTAAAAACACCATGCTGGTGACGTCGGTGGTGGTGCGCATCACTTCTTTCAGTATGTCCAGATTGAACTGTTTCTGGAACGTGGCCAGCAGCATCGCACCCATTGCACCCACCGAGGCGGCTTCGGTGGGCGTTGCCGCACCGGCCATGATCGAACCCAGTACAGTAAAGATCAGCAGCAGCGGTGGAATCAGCACTCTGATTACTCGCATTCCCAGATCGCTGCTTTCATGTGCGCGTTCCTGTGCGGGAATTGCGGGTGAACTATCCGGGCGCAACAGGGCCGTGCCCGCCAGATAAAGAATATACAGCGCGACCAGCAACAGGCCTGGAATCAGTGCGCCGGCGAACAGATCGCCGACCGAGACGGTATCGGGGGAGAAAATCCCCATATCCAGTTGCGCCTGCTGGTAGGCGCTGGCCAGCACATCGCCGAGCAGGATGAGAATGATGGACGGTGGAATGATCTGTCCCAGGGTGCCGGAGGCGCAGATGGTGCCGCAGGCGAGGCCGGAATCATAACCGCGCCTGAGCATGGTGGGCAGGGACAACAGGCCCATGGTGACCACGGTAGCGCCGACGATGCCGGTGCTGGCGGCCAGCAGCATGCCGACGATGGTGACGGAGATTCCCAGTCCGCCGCGCAGTGAACCAAACAGCAGGGCCATGGTGTCCAGCAGTTTGTCCGCCACCCTGGAGCGCTCAAGCATTACCCCCATGAATACGAACAGGGGTACGGCGATCAGGCTGGTATTGGTCATGATACCGAACAGGCGGTTGGGCAGGGCCTGCAGGAAGGCGTCATCGAAGGTGCCGCCCAGTTCACCGGCAAAGGCAAACAGCAGGGCGGTGCCGGCCAGCGAAAAGGCGACCGGATAGCCGGCCAGCAGCACCACGCAAACCATAAGAAACATAAACAGCGGCAGGTATTCGGCCATTATGTTTCTCTCAGATTCTGATCAGGAGCACGCAGGATCAGCCAGGCGCGCAAGCTATGCGCCAGCGCCTGCAGAATGAGCAGGGCGGGCATCATCAGCAGCAGGGACTTAAGCAGGTAGAGGGCGGCTAAGCCGCCGGTCTCTGCTGAATTTTCGCCGATCGCCCAGGCTCCCAGTACATAGTCCCAGCTGGCCAGGAAAATGAACAGGCAGACTGGCAGCAGCAACAGCAGGCTGCCGATCAGATTCACGAGGGCGCGGCCGCGGGGGCTATATTTTTGATAGAAAATATCTACCCGCACGTGGCTGTCTCTTTTCAGGGCGTAGCTGGCGCCAAGCATAAAAACGGTGGCGTGCAACCAGGTGACAGACTCCTGCAGGGCGATCCAGCCACTGTCGAAGCCGTAGCGCAGGACGACAATAATGAAGGTCAGGAGCACCATCAGCAGGGTCAGCCAGGCCACAGCCCGACCGGTCAGTTCGCTGAAATGATCGATGGCGTCAATCAGGCGCTGGAGGGGGTTGGACTGGGCGGATGTCTGATTCATGGTCTGCTGAATGGGTCAGGCTGGTCGATTCGGGCGGCCCTGGCGGAAATTCTGAAGAGTTATGCACACCTGTTCTAAATCAATGATTTACATGTAACAAAAACGTCAAACGAATATTTTACACTGTAAAAATAAGGTAAGTTATTGTTTGTTATTTAGAAAACACCTGAGTATGTTTTTTAATACTGTGCAAATATAAGCATATTCCCATAAAGGTCTTTATTATCCCAGTTTCATCCACAAAGTTATCCACAGGCGCAGGGTTTATTTATGGGTATTTCTGGATTTTGTTACGGTCATAAATCGGTGGCTTACCATTCCATCAAAAGCCACTGGTTTGTATGCGGGTTTTCCAGGTCATCAAAGCGCTGATCGACAAAACCATCGCCATTGGTGTCGACCATATAATAGGCTGGGCCGTGGCTGGGGATAATTTTGATGTAGCGTATTACGCCGTTGACGCGGTATTCCTCGATGGTGCGATCCTTGCGGTGGATAATGCTCACTTCCGGTTCAGGGATGTCGGTACTTTTCTGGGGTTCCTCCGGCAGGGGGGGCGGTGGTACGGGTGAATCCTGCGCCAGCACCAGGCCAATGTTCAGGCAGGCAATCAGACCGGCGATCAAATACGGACGAAAAAATAAATTCATGCTGTTCCCTGGGTTGTGTGTCGACTGCATTGAACCGAATAATAAACGAAAACAGGCGCGCCCGCCCGCCGAAAAAACAGAAAATATTTCGTCTCTCGTCTCAGGGAGGTTTTGCCCGGGGCCAAATCATGCGATCCTTCGCGGCCTGTCTGTTTCAAGTACTGGCGCATTAAATATTATGGGTAAAAAAGATCCCCCCCCGTTTATTCTGGTTGACGGCTCGTCGTACCTGTTTCGTGCCTACCATGCCATGCCCGGTTTCAGCAATTCCCGTGGTGAGCCTACCGGCACCATTTATGGCGTGATCAACATGATTCGCCGCCTGCTCAAGGACTATGATCCACAGCACATTGCCATCGTTTTTGACGCCAAAGGCAAAACCTTTCGTAATGATATGTACCCGGAGTACAAGGCTAATCGCCCGCCGATGCCCGACGATCTGCGTCGGCAGATTGCGCCTATCCATGACATTATCCGGGCCATGGGCCTGCCCCTGCTCTGTGTTGACGGGGTGGAAGCGGATGACGTGATTGGCACCCTGGCGGCCGAGGCCACGGCGAAAAAAATCGATACCCTGATTTCCACCGGCGATAAAGATATGGCGCAACTGGTGAACGGCCACGTCAGCCTGATCAACACCATGAGCGACAGTTACAGTGATGCCGAGGCGGTGAAAGAAAAATTTGGCGTAACGCCTGAGCAGATCATCGACTATCTCGCCCTGGTGGGGGATACCTCGGACAATATTCCCGGGGTGCCCAAAGTCGGCCCCAAAACCGCGGCCAAATGGCTCAACCAGTACGGCAGCCTCGATCAGCTGCTGGCGCACGCCGATGAGATCAAGGGCAAGGTGGGTGAAAGTTTGCGCAACAGCCTGGAACAGATCCCCCTGTCTCGGCAGCTGGTGACCATAAAATGTGACCTGCCGCTGGAAGTGTCGATCGATAGCCTGCAGCGGGGCGCGCCGGAGCGGGAAAAACTGCAGCAGCTGTATTCTGAATATGAATTCAAAAACTGGCTGGCGGAAGTGCTGGAGGGCAATAGTGAGGCGGGTATCGACTCCGGGCAGGCCGAGACGCATTATGAAACGGTTTTTTCAAAAGACGCGCTGCAGAGCTGGCTGGATAAGTTGAAGGCGGCGCAAGTGTTCGCCTTTGATCTGGAAACCACCAGTCTCGACTACATGCAGGCGCAAATCGTCGGCCTGTCGTTTGCGCTGAAAAGCTGTGAGGCTGCCTACGTGCCGCTGGCGCATAGTTATGAGGATGCGCCTGAGCAGCTGGATCGGGAGGCGGTGCTAACGCTGTTCAAACCCCTGCTGGAAGATGCGCAGCAATTCAAGCTGGGGCAGAATCTGAAATACGATATGAACGTGCTGGCGAATTATGACATCGAATTGCAGGGCATCGCCTATGACACCATGCTCGAATCCTATGTCCTGGACAGCACCGCCAGCCGCCATGACATGGATACCCTGGCGCTGAAATACCTGGGCCAGCAGACCATTCATTATGAAGACGTCGCGGGCAAGGGCGCCAAACAGATCTGTTTTGATCAGGTGGCGATAGAAGACGCCGCGCCCTACGCGGCTGAAGATGCCGATATTACCTTGCGCCTGCATGAAAAACTCTGGCCGCAACTGCAGGCCGTATCGGCGCTGGAGCGCGTGTTTCGGGAAATAGAAATGCCGTTGCTGCCGGTGCTTTCACGCATGGAACGCACCGGTGTGCGCCTGGATTGCGAGATGCTTGAGCAGCAGGGCAAAGAGCTGGCGGTGCGCCTGCAGGAACTGGAACAGCAGGCCTTCGAGATGGCGGGTGAGGAATTCAATCTGGGATCACCAAAACAGTTGCAGGAGATTCTGTTCGAGAAACTGGGTTTGCCGGTGAAATCGAAAACACCCAAAGGACAGCCGTCTACGGCTGAATCGGTATTGCAGGAACTGGCGCATGATTATCCCCTGCCGAAATTGATTCTGGAATACCGTTCCTTGAGCAAACTCAAATCCACCTACACCGACAAGCTGCCCCTGCAGGTAGATGCTGACAGCGGCCGCGTGCATACCTCCTATCATCAGGCAGTGGCGGCTACGGGCCGACTATCGTCCTCGGATCCCAACCTGCAGAATATCCCGGTGCGCACGGAAGAAGGCCGGCGCATCCGCAAGGCGTTTATTCCCGCCGCAGGCTACCGCATGCTGGCGGCGGATTACTCTCAAATCGAGCTGCGCATCATGGCGCATCTGTCAGGTGATGAGGGCCTGCTCAAGGCCTTCGCTGCGGGTGAGGACATACACCGGGCCACGGCGGCGGAAGTCTTCGGCCTGGCGCCGGAATCTGTGAGCAAAGATCAACGCCGCTCGGCCAAGGCGATTAACTTCGGCTTGATCTACGGCATGTCGGCCTATGGCCTGGCGCGGCAGCTGGATATTTCACGCTCTGAGGCACAGGATTACGTGGATCGTTATTTTGCTCGCTATCCCGGGGTGAAAGATTACATGGAGCGCACGCGTGAACAGGCCCGTGCGCAGGGCTATGTGGAAACCGTGTTCGGTCGCCGCCTGTATCTGCCCGAAATCAATGCGCGCAATGCCATGCGCCGCCAGTATGCCGAGCGCACCGCCATCAACGCACCCATGCAGGGCACCGCGGCCGACATTATCAAGCGGGCCATGATCGAAGTGGATCGGTTGCTACAGGAGACAGGCATCAATGTGCACATGATCATGCAGGTGCATGATGAGCTGGTGTTCGAGGTGGCCGGGGAGATTCTGAAGCAGGCGACGGAGATGATTAAAACCAGCATGGCGGGAGCGGCGGAGCTGGCCGTGCCGCTGGTGGTGGACATAGGCGTGGGCGACAACTGGGACGAGGCGCACTGAAAACGTGTATTTAATGCTTAACTTGAAACTTCGTAGCATGTGCTGAGTACTGGGTGGGTACGGGTTTTGTGCCCACGCGGTAAACTAAAGTCACCCGTGGGCCAAAAACCGCGCCCACCCTGGCGGAGTGAATTATTCACCCAGAAACTGCAAAATATTTTGAACCTTTTTGAATCCCCCCAGTCATACTTATCGTGCAGCAACGCACAATTCCCTCAACCCTCCCTGGTGGGAATTGTATATCCCGGTCCCCAATGCCGGGTTGTTTAACCCCGGAAGCCTGATCCCCAATTACTTCCGGGGTTTTTTTATGCTGGTTAGTCAATCTCCAACGCAGCTTCACTTAAATCGCAGGGTTATTTGTGCTGTGTTTACAATGTTTAACAATTTTTATACAGCAATTAGACTGAGTTCACCTAAACTTAGTAGCAGAGTCAGCCTCTCCCTCAGTGCTGATTCTAAACGTAAGCGTATTATCCCCTTGTTTGCCCCGGATCAGCCCACCCTACATCCCTGAAACCCCGATCCGGGGTTTTTTTATTGCGTATCCTCCATCGCCAGCCAGCGCCTGAGCACGGACTGGGCGTCTTCTATGCCCTGTTTTTTCAGTGCGGAGAATAACTGAAGGCTAACTGCCGGGTATTCCGCCAGGGTTTTCCTGAGCTTCAACAGGGCATTTTGCGCAGGCCCGCGTTTTAGCTTGTCGGCCTTGGTCAGCAGGATGTGGACAGGCATATTCGCGTGCTGACACCAGTCCAGCATTTGCTGGTCAAAGTCGGTGAGGGGATGGCGAATATCCATTAACAGCACCAGTCCCTGCAGGGACTGCCGTGATTGCAGGTAATCGGCCATGGCCTGGCCCCATTTTTTCCTGACATGGTCAGGGACTTTGGCATAGCCATAGCCGGGCAGATCGACCAGCCGGGTATGTTCGTCCAGCGCAAAAAAGACCAGATGCTGGGTGCGGCCGGGGGTTTTACTGGTGCGCGCCAGGGCCCTGCGTCCGGTAATGGCGTTCAGAGCGCTGGATTTACCGGCATTGGAACGCCCGGCAAAGGCCACCTCGGCCCCGGTATCAGCAGGCGCCATTGTCGGGCTGGGGACACTGGTCAGAAAGCTTATTGCAGAAAAAGGGTTTTGCACATTTAAATCCTGTACTGAGTTGCGGGTTATTATGAGATATTTTGATATACGTCAAAGACCAGAGTGAGATATAATCCTGCCGCTTGATCCGGTGGCGGGCTTCTTGTATAACAGGCCGCGCCTGATTGCTGATCAGGTTCGCAGGCACTGATTCTAACTTGACGATACCTTGTCGCGCCAGAAACGGTGAGTGATAACCCAAATGTAATAGCGTTTGATAACCTTAATTTACAGTTTGAATACTTAAGCAAAGAATTTTTAGGAGATACAAATGAAAAACCTGATGATCGCCACAGCCGCTACTGTTGCTTTAATGGCATCCGTTACTACCGCACAGGCTGATGGCCAGAAAACTTACCAGACCGCCTGTTTTGCATGTCACGGTACGGGCGCAGCCGGTGCCCCTAAAGTGGGTGACAAAGCTGCCTGGGCGCCTCGCATTGCAAAGGGTATAGAAACGCTGGACAAACATGCGCTGCATGGTTTCAAGGGCGAGAAGGGCGTTATGCCTGCCAAGGGTGGTCGTTCTGACATGAGCGATGCCGACGTTATAGCCGCTGTTGCCTATATGGTCGAACAATCCAAATAGGCCCGTGGCCGTGCAGGGCACGGTACACGACTTCGATTTTACATTTAAACTCAACGTTGGGTAAAACTCATGACGTTTAAGATTTTGTTTTCATTGATTATGTTATCTGTTTTTGCCTCCGGCGCCAGTCAGGCTGCCGGTGATGCCGAAGCCGGTAAAACGAAAGCGCAGGTTTGCTTCAGCTGTCACGGTAGCAATGGTGACGGCAATATCAATCCTGCCTGGCCGGCGCTTGCGGGTCAGCATGCTTCGTATACCGCCAAGCAACTGGCGGATTTCAAAAGCGGTGCGCGTTTTGAGCCGCTGATGATTGCGCAGGTTGCGAGCTTGAGCGAGCAGGATATGGCGGATCTGGGCGCATTTTTTGCTGCCCAGAAAGTGAAAACAGGGTCGACGGATGAGTCCAAAGCCGAACTGGGTGGAAAGATCTACCGTGCTGGCACCAAAGCCAGCGGCGTGACAGCCTGTATGGCCTGTCACGGTCCGGCGGGTGAAGGTAATCCTGCGGCGAAATTTCCCCTGTTAAACGGGCAAAATGCGCCTTATGTTGTTAAGGCCCTGAATGATTTTCGAAGTGGTGCGCGTAAAAATGATCCTAACAGCATGATGCGTGGCGTTGCGGGCGAGATGACCGACAGGGAAATCGAAGCCGTGGCTGCATTTGTTTCCGGTCTGCACTAAAACTGACAGATGAATGTCGCCCCGCTGATGTAGTGGTGCAACAGTCTGATGACAGGAAAGGGCGGTAGTATTACCGCCCTTTTTTTATGTCTGGAGAATACTAATTTCGGAGAAAGCCGTTAGCCGCATGTACTTTCATCTGCTTTTTCAGGGATAACGGGAACCTCTGAATCATTGCGTGGTCACTGATAACTGATATTATAATATTTGTTTATGCCTTAGAACCTGCCCAATCCGCCCTGGAGCCACGGCTTCAGATTGAAATGACCGGAGAATGAATATGTTGAACGCCCTTCGTACATCTTTGACACTGATAATGATGTTCGTATTTCTGTCAACCGCATCAGCGCGTAATTACGATGAAGGTATCGAATACAAACGGCTGAAGACACCGGTGCCGACCCAGGTCGGAACAGGCAAGATCGAAGTGGTGGAACTGTTCTGGTATGGCTGCCCACACTGTTTTCGTCTGGAGCCGGAGTTAAACAAATGGCTGAAAAACAAACCGAAAAATGTCGAATTCATTCGCATTCCGGCCATTTTCAACAAGACCTGGGCCTTGCATGCAAAGGCTTATTACACCGCCGATTTTCTTGGCATCATGGATAAAATCCACAAGCCATTTTTTGATGCTATTCATTTGAAAAAACAACGACTGAATACAGCGGCTGCGGTGAAGAAATTTTTTATTCAGCATGGGGTATCGGAGAAGGACTTCGATGGCGTATTCAATTCCTTTGGCGTGGATGCAAAAGTGCGTCGGGCGAAGGAGCTGTCCAGACAATACAATATCAGCGGCGTACCCGCACTGGTGGTCAACGGCAAATACCTGACTGACGGGCCGATGGCGGGTGGTCGCAAGGGCATGATCGAGGTGCTGAATTACCTGATCAAAATGGAATCGGGCAAATAAACGCCACTTTCCAGAGAGCCGCTGACTAACTCTTCCGTTCGTGGTTTTCCTGGGGCTTAAGGCTTGAATCTAAAGTAAATGCCCCTCAGGCCGATAGGCCCCTCATAGTGTTGAACCGAATGGCTATTGTTAGCTGGCGGTTTTGCCGATAAATACGGACGCAAAGGAGGACGAACCGCATGAAGGCAGCTGAGCTCTTCATTAAATGTCTTGAGAACGAAGGGGTAGAATATATTTTTGGTATTCCGGGTGAGGAAAACCTGGATGTCATGGATGCCCTTCTGGATTCGCCGATTAAGTTCATTACCACACGGCATGAGCAGGGCGCGGCTTTTATGGCTGATGTCTATGGCCGTCTTACCGGCAAGGCGGGCGTTTGCCTGGCAACGCTGGGGCCGGGGGCAACCAACCTCGTTACCGGGGTGGCGGATGCCAATATGGATCATGCGCCAGTGGTGGCGATTGCCGGGCAGGCCAGCACTCAGCGTCTGCACAAGGAATCCCATCAGGTGCTGGATCTGCAACTGATGTTCCAGCCGATTACCAAATATTCCTCACGCCTGCTGACGCCCAATATCATCAGCGAAGTGGTGCGCAAGGCTTTCAAGGTCGCGCAGACGGAAAAGACCGGCGCCTGTTTTATCGAATTCCCGGAAAATATCGCCGAAATGGATGTGGATGACGTGCCGCTTGCGGTTAAACAGCCGGCTATTCCCGAACCGCCGCATGAAAAAGTGGAACAGGCCGCTCATGTCATTTCCAGTGCTAAAAATCCGATTATTCTGGCAGGCAATGGCGTAGTACGTAACAGGGCCTGGGCGCAGCTGGCTGATTTCGCCGAGCGTCTGCGGATTCCGGTCGCCAATACGTTTATGGCCAAAGGGATCATTCCATTCAAACACCCCATGGCGCTGGGCAGCGCCGGCCTGCAGGCCAACGATTATATTAGTTGCGGCTTCAGCAGGGCTGATGTGATTATCTGTATTGGCTATGATTTAGTGGAGTATCATCCTTATCTCTGGCATCCGAGTAAGGATCGCACCATCATCCATATCGATCAGTCTCCTGCCGAGGTTGATGCCTATTACCCTGTTAATGTCGGTGTGGTTGGCGATATCAAGCATTCCCTGCTGCGCATCATGGAGGTCGCCTCACCCGCCACTGGCAGCACCATGCGCGCTCTGCGCCAGGCGCTGATCGAAGACATGAACAGTTTCAAGGACGATAACCAGGTGCCGATGAAGCCGCAGAAGATTATCTGGGATCTACGTACTGCAATGGAGATGGAAGACATCGCGATTTCCGATGTGGGCGCGCACAAGATGTGGATGTCGCGCATGTTCCGTTGCGAGTTGCCCAATACCTGTCTGATCTCCAATGGCTTTGCCAGTATGGGGATTGCCGTGCCCGGTGCAATTGGCGCCAAACTGGCATATCCGGATCGCAGCGTAGTTGCAGTCACCGGTGACGCCGGTTTCATGATGAATTCACAGGAAATCGAAACCGCATTGCGGCTGAAGACGCCAATTGTGATTCTGATCTGGAGTGACAGCGCCTATGGCCTGATCGAGTGGAAACAAATGAACCAGTTTGGACGCAAATCCAATATTGATTTCACTAATCCGGATTTTGTCATGTATGCCGAATCTTTTGGCGCCAAAGGTTATCGCATCGAACGGGGGGAAGATTTACTGCCGACCCTGAAAAAAGCGCTGGCGGACAAAACTGTCAGTGTGATCGACTGCCCGGTTGATTACAGTGAAAACCTTAAGCTGACCAGCAAGCTGGGCGAGATGGTCTGCCCTATTTAGCTGGCTCGGGTTTTTATCCGGCAAATTGAATTGTGCACGGCTATAGTTGTCACATAACAGATATACCTTTAACTAACATCTGTTCATACGCAGGCAGCTAAGAAATGCAGCTTTGCCTTCTACCCTACGGGCGCCATGAGGCGAACAACAGTGTTTAAAGAAGGCATTTTGTACAAATGAAGCTATACCTACGTATGATTACCCCTTATTTTTGAGCAGGAAAGTATGATGTCCGAGCAGAAGTCAGCAACACAGATTCTGCGTGTCATGAGCTATAACATTCAGGTTGGGATTGCCACATCCCGGGCGCGCCATTACGTGACCGGCAGCTGGAAACATATTCTCCCCAGTTCACAGCGCCTGCCCAATCTTGATCGCGCGGCAAAGCTGATTCAGCAGTATGACATCGTTGGCCTGCAGGAAGTCGATGCCGGCAGCCTGCGCAGCAATTTTATCAACCTTGCCGAGTACCTTGCCGAACGGGCGGATTTTCCTTACTGGTATGATCAGGTTAACCGCAATCTGGGTCGGCTGGCGCAACACAGCAATGCTTTTCTAAGTCATTTCAAACCTGAACGGATCGAGAATCTCAAGCTGCCGGGAATTATTCCCGGACGTCAGGCGATCATGGCAGTGTTTGAATCAGAGGCTGATTCACTGGCGGTATTTATTCTGCATCTGGCGCTGGGCAAGCGCGCGCGTATCCGGCAGCTGGATTATATTGCTGAGCGGATAAACGATTTCCCCCATGCTATTGTTATGGGCGATCTCAACTGCCGGTTTGACAGCCGGGAAATGAAACTACTGTTTAACAAGACCCGTCTTCGTGAACCGCTGGATGAAATGCACACCTTCCCAAGCTGGTGTCCGCAGCACCATATCGATCATATTCTTGTCAGTTCTGATCTGACAGTGAAAAACACCCGCGCCCTGCATCATGAGGTTTCCGATCATCTGCCGCTGGCAATGGAAATAGAATTGCCGGCGAGCATTCAATTAATACGCCAGGGACACCAGGGCCTGTCGCTGGAAAATTATCTTGGTCGTTCTATGATGATTAAGTGAGTGGCAAGATGAGTGACAGGGGCAGTCGCAAAGCTGATCTATGGCAACGAAAGTATTATGAGAGCCTGGATGAGCTGGAACAAAAAGAAAAACAATGGCAAGAACTGGAATCCCTGTTGCGCCTGCTGTCCTCTCGCCTGACCCTGCTCTCGGACGCCAGTGATGAACAGCTGGAAAAGAAACTGGACAAGCTGCGCAGCAATCTTCGCTATGAAGATGATGCGTTTAAATTTCGGCCGTTAATCGATGATATTTCCTCGGCGATTGCCAAATCCGAGTCGGAAATAAAAGTCAGAAAAACAGAGCAGAAATTTCAGTCTGCCAATATCCTCAATAGCCTGCTCGATGAACTCAACATCCCCGCTGTTTTAGAGCGGCAGGAAAAACATGTTCGCAAACGCATTGGCAGGGCGAAATCCGAAAAAGATATTCCTGAACTGATCAAGGATATGGCCGAGTTGCTTGGTCTTAGCACAGAGCACCTGGTCGAAAAAGAACGTGAGAGAGCGGATACAGAGGGAAGCGACGAACAGGTTAAAGAAAAAACAGATACAAAAGAAGAAGAAAAGACAGGCCTTTTGAAAAGGCTTTTTTCAAAGACAAAAAGCGAAGCAGATGAAACACGGAAAATTCAGCAGCCCGAAGCAGCTGAAGATCCAGCCGGGACAGACGCCGCCGCAGACGTTCCTGCCGTAGATATTTCAGAGAAGAGCGTCGATCTTGATACGGCTCAGGATACTGCAGAGAGTGAATCTGTCCTGGAGTTATCAGCAGACGATATCCGTTGTGCAGCCGGCATTCTGATCGAATTGCTGGAAAAACTCGAGCTGCCACACGATCTCTGTGTTGAGGCCGGACTCATACGTCAGAGGCTGGAACCCTGCTATGAGCAGGAAAAACTGGCGCAGGCGCTTGAGGCAACGGCGGCGCTGGTGGCTGAAGCGCACGGCCGCATTTTTGATGAAAAAAAGGAACTGGAAGCCTTTTTAAAACAACTGACTGAACGCCTGCAGGAAATAGACAAAGATCTGCAGGAAACGGTGCGCCTGCAAAAGCTGTCGATTACCGGTTCCCAGGAAGTTAATGCTGCGGTTGAAGAGGAAGTGCGTGGTATTGAACAGTCAGTCGAGAAGGCGGGTGATCTGAGCATGCTGCAAACGGATATACAGTCACGAGTGATTATTATCCGTGATCATATGGACCGATTTTTACAGGCGGAACTGCTGCGTGACAGGCAGTCCGGTGATATATCAGAGCGGCTTAAAAAAGAATTGAGCGCGGCGGAAGAAGAAATCGAGATGCTGCGCAAGCAGCTTGAGAAGGAACGTGAGCAGTCGATGAAGGATGCCCTGACCGGCCTGTTCAATCGCAAAGCCTATGATCAGTACATCAATGACGAACTGGCGCGATTCAAGCGCTATGGTTCGCCCTTTGTGCTTGGCGTCTGGGATGTAGATCGCTTCAAGTCGATAAATGATCAATACGGTCATGTCGCTGGTGACAAGGTGCTGAAAATCATAGCCGCAGTGATTGCAGAAAATACCAGGGAAACAGATATCGTGGCGCGCTATGGCGGTGAGGAGTTTGTTGTTATCATGCCGGAAACAAAACTTGAAGCAGCCTATAAGTCGCTGGACAAACTGCGCGGCATGATTGAAGACTGCGCGTTTCACTTTCGCGGTAAACGTGTCGTGATTACCGCCTCCTGCGGCATAACCGAAGTCCGTGAAGATGACACGGCGGAATCCATTTTTGAGCGCGCCGACAGTGGCCTGTACAGGGCGAAAGAAAAGGGGCGCAATCGCTGTGAGATAGTTGAGTAACCGGTAGAAAAATCTGAAACCCACCCCTGGTAGGGTGAGCACGTTTTTTTGTGCACCACAGGCACTTCCTTCGGTCGCCCACGCGGACTAAACAAATGCTGCTCCCTTTATTTTCTGGACAGGATTATTTTTACAATTAGCATAGCGTAGAACTCATATATGAAAACAGGCACACCTTTATCCCCTACTGCGACACGCGTTCTTTTCTGTGGCGGTGGTGAACTGGCCAAAGAAGTGGTGATTGAATTACAGCGCCTCGGGGTCGAGGTGATTGTTGTAGATCGCTATCAAAATGCGCCGGCTATGCAGGTTGCGCATCGCAGCCATGTCATCAATATGCTGGATGCTGATGCGCTCCGCCAGGTAATTATTGCGGAACAGCCTCATTATATCGTGCCCGAAATTGAAGCCATTTCCACAGCAACGCTGCTGCAGCTGGAAGCGGAAGGGTTCAAGGTTATACCCACGGCGCGGTCGGCGAATCTGACCATGGACCGTGAAGGTATCCGTCGCCTGGCTGCGGAAGAACTGGGGCTGAAAACTTCGCCTTTCAGATTCGCCGAGACGAAAGAGGAATATCTTGCTGCGGTAAAGGAAATCGGTATTCCCTGTGTTGTTAAGCCGATTATGAGTTCATCGGGAAAAGGCCAGAGCAGCATACATTCGGAAGCGGATATAGAACAGACCTGGAACTACGCGCAGCAGGGTGGTCGTAGTGGTGAAGGTAAGGTTATCGTCGAAGGGTTTGTCGAATTTGACTATGAGATTACCCTGCTCACAGTGCGATGCGTTAGTGGCACGCTATTTTGTAAACCGATTGGTCATAAACAGGTGGACGGTGATTATCGGGAATCCTGGCAGCCCCAGCCAATGAGTCAGAGCGCCGAGAAAAAATCCATACAGGTTGCTCAAACCATTACGGATAATCTGGGCGGCTGGGGCATATTCGGCGTGGAGCTGTTTATCAAGGGTGATGAAGTTTATTTTAGTGAAGTTTCGCCCAGGCCACATGATACCGGACTGGTCACATTGATCTCTCAGGACTTATCCGAATTTGCCCTGCATGCCCGAGCGATTCTAGGGTTGCCGATTCCCGCTATTCGCCAGTATGGCTGCAGTGCTTCTTCCGTGATCCTGGTTAAGGGTGAATCTTCGCAGCTTGAATTTGGCAATCTGGAAAAAGTGCTGTCAGAAGCCGATACCCAGCTCAGGTTATTCGGTAAACCCAAAGTGAAAACGCAGCGCCGCATGGGGGTGGTTCTGGCATTAGGCGATTCCATTGAAGAAGCCAGGGATAAAGCCAGAAGAGGTTCGGAGGCGGTCGCTATTCAATTGTGAGAAAAAAATAAACGTTGCTGATGGGTTTCGCTTTGCTCTACCCATCCTACCGCTGTACGAAATTGAGTAGGATGGGTAGAGCAAAGCGAAACCCATCAATAAGGCGATCATTCATTCTGCAATCAAATCATGCTCGGTGGCGCCGGTAACGGTGACCTGAAGAAACTCACCGGGCTGTGCATTTTCCACTCCATCGAGGATCGCCACCCCATCCACCTCCGGGGCATCGGCGGCGGAGCGGGCGAGCAATAGTCCTTCTTCGCTGTAGCCATCAACCAGTACGGTCATTTCCTGACCTACCCTGGCCGCGAGTTTTTCGGCGCTGATTTGTTCCTGCAGAGCCATCAGGCGTTCAAGCCTGTCCTGTTTGATTTCATCAGCAACCGGATCAGCAAGTGTGTTAGCGCCAGCGCCTTCAACCGCCGAGTAGGTAAAGGCGCCAACTCTGTCCAGCCGGGCTTCGCGGAGAAATTGCAGCAGCTCATCAAAGTCCTGTTCGGTTTCACCGGGGAAGCCGGTGATGAAAGTGCTGCGCAGGGTGATCTCGGGGCAGATCTCGCGCCAGCCCTGTATGCGTTGCAGGGTGTTTTCGATGTTGGCCGGGCGTTTCATCGCTTTGAGTATGCGCGGGCTAGCATGCTGCAGCGGCACATCCAGATAGGGCAGAATTTTTCCTTCCGTCATCAGCGGGATTACTTCGTCCACATGCGGATAGGGATAAACATAGTGCAGGCGAATCCAGATCCCCAGTTCGCCCAGCGCCTGCGCCAGTTCGGTTAATCGGGTTTTAAGTGGCCGCCCACCCCAGAAGTCAGTTCGGTATTTGACATCCACCCCATAGGCGCTGGTGTCCTGGGAGACGACCAGCAGTTCTTTAATGCCACTTTGTACCAGTGCTTCGGCTTCGCGCATGACCTCACCCACGGGACGGCTGACCAGATCACCGCGCAACGCCGGGATAATACAGAAACTGCAACGGTGATTGCAGCCTTCGGATATTTTCAGATAGGCGTAATGCGCAGGTGTCAGTTTGATGCCGGCGGCGGGCACCAGATCGGTAAAGGGATCATGGGGTTTGGGAATATGCGCATGGATGGCCTGCATGACTTCATCCAAGGCGTGGGGACCGGTGACCGCCAGCACCTGAGGATGATGTTTCAGCACGGTGTCGCCTTTCGCACCCAGGCAGCCGGTGACGATGACCTTGCCGTTTTCATGCAGGGCCTCGCCGATAGCATCCAGAGACTCTTCCACCGCGCTGTCGATGAAACCGCAGGTGTTGACTACCACCAGTTCGGCATTATCGTAATTGGGCGTGATGTCGTAGCCTTCCGCGCGCAGACGGGTCAGAATTTGCTCGGAGTCCACCAGCGCCTTGGGACAGCCGAGACTGATGAAGCCGATTTTGGGCGGACATTGTTGAGTGGGTGTGGACATGTAAAGTCAAACAGCCTTGTGAGAAAGAGCGGTGGATTATTACAGAGATGTTAGATCCAACGCAAAGGCGCAAAGATCACAAAGTTTTAGAAGCTCTGATGAATTCGTCATTCCGGACGTAGCGAAGCGGAGATCCGGAATCCATGTGTTACGTATCGATGAGCTACTGGATTCCGGCATCCGCCGGAATGACAAGGTTGTGATTAATCAGAGTTGCTTAGGGTCATTCGGCACTTCCTACGCTTCGCTCCGGCCGCGTTAAAATAAGCTATACATAGAAAAAGGGCTCCTGATGGAGCCCTTGGGTATTTATGCGGCCAGTGCGTTTTTCAGCTTTTTGATGGCGTTGTTTTCCAGTTGCCGGATGCGCTCGGCGGAAACCTTGTAGGTGTCGGCCAGTTGATGCAGGGTGGTTTTGTCTTCCGACAGCCAGCGCTGTTGAATGATGTCGCGGCTGCGATCATCCAGACTGGCCAGGGCGTTGCTCAGACGCGCATGGTTGTGTTCTTCCCAGTCACTGGCTTCGACCTGCGAAGCCGGTTCATGACTCATGTCCTGCAAATAGGTGACTGGCGCGACGGTGTGGTTGTTGTCATCATCGCTGTCAGGTTCATCAAAGCCCATATCGATGCCGCTCATACGGGACTCCATTTCCAGCACGTCCTTGCGGCTGACGCCCAGATCATCGGCAATCGCGCCGACTTCATCATGATTCAGCCAGCCCAGCGCTTTTTTCTTGCTGCGCAGATTGAAAAACAGTTTGCGTTGCGCCTTGGTGGTGGCCACCTTGACGATGCGCCAGTTGCGCAGCACGTACTCGTGAATTTCTGCGCGGATCCAGTACACGGCAAACGAAACCAGTCGTACACCGACATGGGGATCAAAACGTTTGACGGCTTTCATCAGGCCAATATTACCTTCCTGCACCAGATCGGCCTGGGGCAGGCCATAACCGCTGTAACTCTTGGCGATGTGCACAACAAAACGTAGATGGGACATAATCAGTTCCTGAGCGGCATCCAGATCGCCGTGCTCGTGCAGACGCAGGGCCAGCTCCTTTTCCTGTTCGGCGCTGAGAATAGGAATGCTGCGGGCCGCCTGAATATAGCTTTCCAGGCTGCCGGCTGAATGACCAACGGGAACCGCCAGTTGCATTGCCAGATTCTTGCTCATGATTGTCATCCTCTTTTCTAGAGATTAGGTAATTGAATATTAGCACTCACCACCTGTGAGTGCCAATATACAAAAAAGTTCAATATCAGTAAACCCTAATATAAAAAAGGATGAAACTTCAGGCCTGATTAGGCTGTGGCAGGGGCGTAGCGGCGGATGCAGGAAAGGGTTCGGGGCCGTCCGTTCCATAGATACTGACACGATTGCGTCCTGCTTCTTTGGAAAAGTACAGGGCCTTGTCGGCCAGGGCGATCAGCTGGGTAAGGTTGACATCGGGGTGCTCCTCAACCCCGGCGACACCCAGGCTGATGTGAATTTCCAGCCCCGCCGGTTTCAGGTTTTCTATCTGCCGGCGCAGCTCCTCACTGCGTTTAAGAATGGTTTCACGGTCGCAGTTTCTCACCAGCAGGCAGAATTCTTCACCACCAAAGCGCACCGCCATGTCTTCGGGGAAATGATTGTTGAGAAATTCCCCCAGTTCGGCGAGGACATGATCGCCGGTGATGTGGCCCAGGTTGTCGTTGATATTTTTGAAATAGTCGATATCAATAAGGATGGCCCAGACTCCCTGATTTTCCGGTGAATGGATAAATTCATCTCCATTATCAACCAGATAGCGCTTACTGCGCACACCGGTGAGGCTATCGGTGGCGGCAATCCAGCGCATGGTTTCAGTCTGCTTCTTGAGCGCATCGAACTGGTGTTTGATCAGCAGCAGGGCGCGCACCCGGGCGATGAGAATTTCCTCAACAATGGGTTTGTGGACAAAATCATTGCCGCCGGCATGAAAAATTTCCACCTGAGTGCTGGTGTCGTCACTGCCGGTGAGCACCAGTACCGGCAATTCCTGCTGCGACAGGTGGTATTTGGCGCGCATGGCATAGAGCAGATCGCCACCGGTCATCGCGCCCTCCAGATAGAAATCCGTAATCACCAGATCAAAGGATGGCGCATTGCCTCCATTTTCCCTGAGTGACTGTTCAACCATGTCCAGCGCCGTTTCTGCTGAGCGCACATGGGTTACCTTGAGATTATTTTTTTCCAGTATTTTCAGGACCACGGCGGCGGCGGTGCGGCTGTCTTCGATAAACAGGATATTGCCCATAAGGCCGGAATTGCGTTGCAGGAAACCCTGAATGAATTTACCAAAGGCCTTGTAACCATTTGATTTGTCAAAATAATCCGTGACCCCGGCCTCGAAACCTTCGCGCAGCAGGCGGTTGTCGGCATCGCCGGAGACGACTACTACCGGGACAAAGGGGTGCTGGAAGGTGTCGCGAATTTTTCGGCTCAGGGCCAGCCCGTCCATGTCCGTCAGCAGCAGGGCGGTGGTCACCAGATCCACATTTTTTTCGGCAATCAGGTTCATTGCTTCAGCACCGGATTTGCAGCTGATAATTTCGGTATCGGCCAGTTCCTCCCGCAGAATTCGGGACAGGATCTCGCGGGACACGGAGGAGCCATCGACAACCAGAATGCAGGTTTTAGGGGAGGACATAAGTTTCTTGTACATAATAAAAGTGTGTGGAAACTTATATCGGCAGGCGGGAGGGATATTGAATTTTTATCTGCATTTTAGAATGATTCCATAAACATAGACCGACTATTTCATACAGGTTCTATTTCGCGCAGGTGCCGGCCGACCGCCAGCCAGGACCCCACCAGCCCCAGCATAACACCTGCAAGCAACAGTACCAGAGCCGTGCCGGAATCCAGACGGGATAATTCGAAGTTGTTGTGATACAGCGCAGCCAGTTTTTCCACCGGGCCACTGAGCAGCAGCAGAGTGGTGTATACCATGATGAAGGCCAGCAGGGCGCCAAACAAACCATACCAGAAGCCTGTATAAAGAAAAGGGCGGCGAATAAAAGCATCAGTGCCGCCAATAAGCTTCATGACTACGATCTCATTACGACGGTTCTGGATTGCCAGGCGAATGGTATTACCCACCACCAGCAGCACTGCCAGCGCCAGCAGGCCGGCCAGCACAAGCACGCCCCGGCGCACGATATCCATGATCGCATACAGGCGTTTCACCCATTGCATGTCCAGTTGCGCGATATCCACCCGGCTGTTCCGGCGCAGTTCCTCGAGCAGGGCGGCGGTCTGTTGCGGTTTGCTGTGCGCCAGCGCCGGCTGGACGATGAGCACCGAAGGCAGGGGGTTTTTTTTCAGCGCCTTCAATGCATCGCCAAAGCCGGACTGCTGTTGAAATTCCTGCAGCGCCTGTTCGCGGGAGATGTAGCTCACTTTGGCAATCTCATTACGCTGGCGCAGCTGGCGGGCCAGGCTCCGGGCCTGTTTGTCACTGACGGATTTTTTCAGGAACAGGGAAATCTGTGCAGCGCCATCCCAGCCGCCGCTGATCTGCTGGGCATTCTGCAACAGCACATGCAGGCCGGTGGGCAGGGCCAGGGCGATGCCGATCACGGCGGCGGTCATGAACAGCGACAGGGGATGGCGACTGAGCTGCCCCAGGCTGTAGAAAAAAACCTGCAGGTGCCGCAGCAGCAGCACTCGGGCGCGGGTTGCTATATTTAATCTGCTCATCCGACCTGTTCCAGCGGGGATGGATCGGTATCGCCGATCAGCCGCCCGGCTTTCAGTGTGAGCTGGCGGTAGGGCAATTGAGAAATCAGATCCAGATCGTGGCTGGCGACCAGCACCGTGACGCCGACCTGGCTGAAGTCTTCAAAGATATGCATGATCTCGCGTGACAGTTCCGGGTCGAGATTACCGGTGGGTTCGTCGGCCAGGAGCAGGGGCGGTTTGTTGACCACCGCGCGGGCGATGCCGACGCGCTGCTGTTCCCCCCCTGAGAGGGTAATGGGGTAGACCCTTTCCTTTTTCAGCAGCCCCACCTTGTCCAGCGCCGCGCGCACCCGTTTGCCGACGTCCCGCTGCGGCAGACCGGCGATGATCAGCGGCAGGGCGACATTGTCGAACACCGTGCGGTCGAACAGTAACTGGTGATCCTGAAAAATGATGCCAATGTTGCGGCGAAAAAAGGGAATGCGCTTACGGCTGATCTTGGCCAGGTTCTGGCCGTTGACAAATACCTGTCCGCGGCTGGCGCGTTCGAGCAGGGCGATCAGCTTCAGCAGGGTGCTTTTGCCGGCCCCGGAGTGGCCGGTCAGAAACGCCATCTGTCCCGCGGGCATGTGGAAATTCACCTGATTCAGGGCGTCATAACCACCGGGGTAACGTTTGCAGGCGTGGCTGAAACGGATCATGTGGACAGGGATGAGAGATAAGGGACGAGGGACGAGGGACGAGGGACGAGGGGAGGCGCAGACATCAAATAACGGAAGCGCGAAGCATCAGCACCCTTGCTCAGGTTTTCGATTCCTGCTCTCCGGTCAGGTCTTCCGGTGCGTTTCTTTTGTCCCTCGTTACTCGTCACTCGTCCCTCGTCCCTTTATGTTGTGTTGCGCCAAACAGGGCTTCGACAAACTCGTCGGCGTCAAACGGGCGCAGATCGTCGATGCCTTCACCGACGCCGATAAAGCGAATGGGAATTTCCAGTTTGTTGGCAATGGCGAAAATTACCCCGCCTTTGGCCGTGCCGTCGAGTTTGGTCAGGGTGATGCCGGTCAGGCCCACGGCCTGATGGAATTCGCTGGCCTGGTTGAGGGCATTCTGACCGGTGCCGGCATCCACCACCAGCATCACTTCATGAGGCGCGCTGCTGTCAAGCTTGGCCATGACCCGTTTGATTTTTTTCAGCTCCTCCATGAGGTTGCCCTGGGTGTGCAGACGCCCGGCGGTATCGGCTATCAGCACATCGATGCCGCGCGCGCGCGCCGCTTCCAGCGCGTCATAGATAACCGAAGCGCTGTCGGCCCCGCTCTGCTGGGCGATGACCGGAATATCGTTGCGCTCACCCCAGGTCTGCAACTGTTCGACTGCGGCGGCGCGAAAGGTATCGCCGGCGGCAAGCATGACTGACCTGCCCTGATTTTGCAGGTATTTGGCCAGCTTGCCGATGGTCGTGGTTTTGCCGGCGCCATTGATGCCGATCATGAGAATGACGTAGGTGGCCGATGCGGTATCAACCTCCAGCGGTCGCGAGCGGGGGGCGAGAATGGCGGCCATGTCTTCTTTCAGCGCCGCCATCAGCGCATCGGCGTCCTTAAGCTCCTTGCGTGATATTCGCCGGGTCAGGTTGTCGATAATGCGGCGGGTGGCGTCCACGCCCACATCGGCGGTGAGTAACCGGGTTTCAATTTCTTCCAGCAGCTCATCGTCAATGGCTTTGTGGCCCAGCGCCAGGCTGGCGATGCCTTCGGTGAGGTTGGAGCGGGTGCGTGACAGGCCCTGCTTAAGACGGCCGAACAGCCCCGGTTTTTTTGTTTCCGTGGCGGGAGCTTGTGTCGCTTCCGTTTCCGTGGCACGGTTCTCGGATTCACAGCTGTCGGCGGCTTTCGATTTTGATTTTCTGAAACTAAACATGCTAATTGAGGTCGTAGTGCAGGCAGTAGAGGCTGCCGGTATTATTTATCGAATTACGGTATCCTACCACGCTCAGGCGTCTAACCTAACCCAGACGAACCGGATAAGTACTTTTACGTAATAATTTTTTACAAAATGCGCAGAAAATTATTCCTTAAAGGTACTAACCACAAAATACAGGGAACCAATGATGATACAACAAGGTATTTTTATGCTCCGGATAATGCTGGGGTTTTTGGCGTTTACGGCTATATCTTCAGCGGCATTAGCAGCAGGCAATGAAAGCGCGGTGCACGAATTCACGCTTAAAAACGGTCTCAAGCTGCTGGTTAAAGAAGATCATCGTGCGCCAGTGGTGGTCGCGCAGATCTGGTACAAGGTGGGCGCCAGTTACGAGCACAACGGCATCACCGGGGTTTCCCATGTGCTGGAACACATGATGTTCAAGGGCACAAAAAAACACGGCCCCGGTGAGTTCTCGAAAATCATTGCCGAAAATGGCGGCCGTGAAAATGCCTTCACCGGCCGCGATTACACCGCTTACTTCCAGCAACTGGAGAAAAGCCGTCTGCCTGTCAGTTTCGAACTGGAGGCGGATCGCATGCGCAACCTGAGCCTGCCGCCTGATCATTTTAAAAAAGAGCTGGCGGTGGTGATCGAAGAACGGCAAATGCGCACCGAGGATAAACCCCGCGCGCTGGTCTATGAAAAATTCAACGCCACCGCCTGGCTGAGCAGCCCCTACCATCAACCCATCATCGGCTGGATGAACGATTTGCAGAATCTCAGGGTCGAGGATCTCAGGCCCTGGTACGCACGCTGGTATGCGCCCAATAATGCCACCCTGGTTGTCGCCGGTGATGTTAAGGCTAATGAGGTGTTGGAGCTTGCGCAAAAATATTTTGCCGATATTCCGCCCTCAGATCTGCAGCCGCTCAAGCCGCGTATCGAAGCACCGCAGAAGGGTCCGCGCCGGATTACGGTCCGCGTTCCGGCCAAGCTGCCCTACCTGCTAATGGGCTATAAAGTGCCGGTCCTGAAAACGGCAAAAGATGACTGGGAACCCTATGCGCTGGAAGTGCTGGCCGGCATTCTCAGTGGCGGCAACAGCGCCCGTTTTCCAAAAGAGCTGGTGCGCAAGCAGCAGATCGCTGTCAGCGCCGATGTCGGCTACAACCCCTATGCGCGCCAGGCGGAGATTTTTTTACTCGATGCCACGCCGGCTGCCGGACATTCTGTGGTGGAAGTCGAGCAGGCTATCCTCGCGCAATTGCAGCGCCTGAAGGACAAACCGGTAACCGCGCAGGAGCTGGCGCGAATCAAGGCCCAGGTAGTGGCGAGCAAGGTGTACGAGCGGGATTCGCTGTTTTATCAGGCCATGCAGCTGGGCACGCTGGAAACCGTGGGTCTGGGCTGGCAGCGTATGGATGAATATGCCGACAGGGTGCGTGCAATTACCGCCGAACAGGTGCAGCAGGTGGCGAAAAAATATCTGCTGGAGGACAGCCTGACCATGGCCGTACTGGAGCCGCAACCGCTGGATAATGCTGCGCCATTACACTAAATAGCTGTTCCAAATACCAGTACACTTTAGGTATTACCGTTCGTCAGGTATTACCGTTCGTCCTGAGCCTGTCGAAGGACAAGCAGATTAGGCACTCTATTCACAGTATTTCCACGCTCATGGTTCGACAAGCTCACCACGAACGTAGAAATTCACAAGTGATCTGGTATTTGAAACAGCTATTTAGACAGGTTTTGTTGGGCTTCATTTTATTTAGCCCAACCTACATACGCTATAGATTAAATGTGGTTGTAGTAGGTTGGGCAGAGCGAGAGCGAAGCCCAACAGCAGAGTTGCTATTTATATTTTTATAGAAATTACCTTTAATATCCGAAATTCAGGAAAAAATATGAACCTCGTAAATCGAATTCGAATATTTGTAATCAGTATTATTTTTTTACTGTTTCAGACAGGCGTTAGCGCAGATAATGCGTTCAGGATACAGACCTGGAAAACGGGCAATGGCGCCAAAGTACTCTATGTCTATGCGCCGCAGTTGCCGATGGTGGATGTGCGCATCGTGTTTGATGCCGGCAGCGCGCGCGATGGCAAACAGCCGGGCCTGGCGCGTCTGACCAGCACTATGCTGGCCAAGGGCGCCGGTGACTGGGATACGGATGCAGTGGCCGAACGCTTTGATAACATTGGTGCGGTGTTTTCGACCTCGGCTATGCGCGACATGGCCAGCCTGAGTTTGCGCAGTCTGAATGACAGGAAACTGCTGGATACGGCCATCGTCACCATGCAGACCGTACTGACGCAACCCCGTTTCGATGAAAAAGAACTGGCGCGCATGCGCAGGCAAACCCTGATTGCGCTCAAGTCCCAGTTACAGTCGCCCGCGGCGATTGTGAACAAAGCCTTTTACCGGGCGCTCTATGGACAGCATCCCTATGCTTCGCCACCACTGGGGACGGAAGCAAGCATCAAGGCGATAAGCCGAAAAGATCTGCAGGATTTTTATAAACGCTATTATGTCGCCGGTAATGCGCTGGTCGCGATTGTTGGTGATGTCGATCTTGCTGAAGCAAAACGACTGGCCGGTGAACTGCTGAGCAAACTGCCCAAAGGTCAACCTGCGCCCGCCCTGCCGCCAGTGCCTGAATTGGAAAAAGCGCAGCTGATTAAAAAAGCCCATCCCTCCACCCAGACCCACGTGCTGGTGGGCCAGCCGGGATTGCGCCGAGGCGATCCGGATTACTTCGCTCTCTATGTCGGCAACCACATCCTTGGCGGCAGCGGTTTTGGTTCGCGCATCATGAAAGAGATACGTGAGAAGCGGGGCCTGGCTTACAGCAGTTACAGTTATTTCATTCCCATGCGCCTGCCGGGTCCTTTCCAGATGGGACTGCAGACCAGTAACGGCCAGCGCGATGAAGCGCTGGCCTTGCTGAATAAAATTTTGCGGGACTTTATCAAGCAAGGCCCTACAGATGAGGAAATGCAGCATGCGCTTAAAAATATCACCGGCGGCTTTCCGCTGCGCATCGACAGCAACAAGGACATCATCGAATACATCGCCATGATTGGTTTTTATGATCTGCCGCTGAACTATCTCGAAACTTTCAATGCCAATATCGAAGCGGTAACGGCAGCAAAGGTTCAGGATGCTTTTCATCGCCGCATTCATCCCGACAGGCTGGTGACCGTACTGGTGGGTGCTGATGCGCCGCAGAAACACGACGAGTAACGCCCCAGGTAAATCCCGGCGCAATCAGCTGCGCATCATCGGCGGCGACTGGCGCGGTCGCAAGCTGGACTTCCCGGATGCGCAGGGATTACGGCCGACGCCGGATCGGGTGCGGGAAACCCTGTTCAACTGGCTGGTGCCGGTGATCCACGGCGCGCGTTGTCTGGATCTGTTTGCCGGCAGCGGCGCACTGGGGCTTGAAAGCCTGTCGCGTGGCGCAGCCGAGGTGGTGCTGGTTGACAGTCAGCCACAGGTGATTGCGGCCTTGCAGAAAAATCTCGATCTGCTGCAGGCCGGGACGCGGGCGCAACTGCAACAGCGTGACGCCCTGCAGTATTTGGCCCAGTGCAGGGATCGCTTCGATGTGATTTTTCTTGATCCCCCTTATCATCAGGGGTTATTACAGCCCTGTATCGACAGCCTCTACGAACAGGAGGTATTAACTGCGCGTGGTTATCTGTACTTCGAAGCGAACCGTAATGAAGCGCTGCCGGATCTGCCGGTCGCATGGACGATTCAGCGACAGAAAACCGCTGGGCAGGTCGGCTATTATCTGGTGCGGCATGCAGATCAGGGTTAGACTGTGCCCCAACATTATCCAACGCTACTATGAATACGATCGCCATCTATCCCGGTACTTTTGATCCCGTCACCAACGGTCACACAGATCTGGTGCAACGCGCCACCCGCCTGTTTGATCAGGTCATCGTGGCGATAGCGAAAGGCGGCAGCAAGGAACCTGTTTTTCCGCTGCAGCAGCGCGTACTGCTGGTGCAGGAAGTGCTGGCCGACATGCCCGGGGTAAAAGTTTGCAGCTTCGACACGCTGCTGGTGGACTTCATGAAAGAGCAGGGAGCCGGCGTTATTCTGCGCGGTTTGCGCGCCGTGTCGGACTTTGAATACGAGTTCCAGCTGGCGGGCATGAACCGTCAGTTGAGTCCGGATGTGGAAACGGTTTTTCTCACACCGGCGGAACACTACGCCTATATTTCCTCAAGCCTTGTGCGTGAAATTGCCAGCCTCGGTGGTGATGTCTCCCGCTTTGTGCATCCGAAAGTTGTTGCTGCACTGGCCAGTCGATTGGGCTAATATAAGCGAATAGATATATTGACCGGAGTTTGTTGTGTCTCTACTGATTACCGATGAATGCATCAATTGTGATGTATGCGAACCTGAATGCCCAAATAGCGCGATCACACAGGGAGACGAGATCTACGAAATTGACCCTAATCTCTGCACCGAATGCGTCGGCCACTATGATGAACCCCAGTGCATCGAAGTCTGCCCGGTTGACTGCATCCTGGTCGATCCGGAACACGAGGAAAGCAGGGAAGAGCTGCAGCAGAAATATGAAGTGCTGACCAGTAATGATTAATCATCTTTGCGCCTTCGCTTTGAAATCTTTTCAGTCACCCAAATCCCCAAGCCGAGTTTTCTCCGGCCACGATTTAATATAGATATCCTGCTGGGCATAGGGGATCTCGATATTGTTGTTCTGAAACCGCTGGTACACTTCGGTGTTTAACGCATCCAGCACCCGTCCACGTAGTACCGGTTCATCCACCCAGCTTAGTAGTTCGAAATTCAGGCTGGAGTCGCCAAAGCTGCGAAACCGCACCCGCGGCTCCGGTTGCTCACAGACACTGGCATTTTCCAGCGCCACTTTCATCAGTGTGGCCTTGACCAGATCGATGTCCGAACCATAGGCTGCGCCGACTTTCAGGCGAATACGGTATTTGGTATCTGGGCCACCGGACTCATTGATGATCTTGGTATTGCCCATGATCGCATTAGGAATAGTGACCTCGACATCATCACGGGTAAGAATGCGGGTGCTGCGAATCCCGATGTGGGTAACTTTACCGCGCTCACCACTGTCGAGGACGATGTAGTCGCCGATCTTGTAGGGCGCATCGGCAAGAATGAAGACGCCGGAAAACAGGTTGGCCAGGGTATCCTTTGAAGCGAAGCCAACAGCAATGCCGATAATACCCGCCGAGGCCAGCCATGCCGTCATATCGATATTCCAGGCGTTAAAGATAAAATAAATAGCGATGGCGATAATAATGAGAATGGCCAGATTTTCAAATAGAGGCAGGGTCTGACTGCTGACCACGATAAAACGTTCATGGGTCTGGCTGGCGGCGCGTAGCAGCAGGCGCGCAAGGCGTAAAATAAAAATCGACCAGATTATTACAGTGGCGGTTTTTAGCAGCGAGAGCACGGCAGTTTCGGCTTTTCCTTCCAGCGCCAGATTGACGGCAATGGATGTCGCAATGATCAGAATGCTGTAGAACACCGGGCTGCGGATCAGTTCGATGAGCCGGTCGTCGAGAGTTGTCTGTGAACGATGCGTGAGTCTGCAAATAATGGAAGTGAGACTCCAGTTAAAAATCCTGGCGAGCAGGTAGCCGCAGATGATAATAACCGCAGCCTGCAGATAACTGTTTTCGCCGAACAGCTGCAGAAAAGGTTTTAGCTGTGTGTTGAGCGTACTAATCTGTTCCATGTCTTCCCGCCTTTGATTTGGCAACAAAGTGGGATTATAACTAATTTCATAGACCGCCCTGTTATCGGGCAGAAAAAAAATAATAAAATGTTAAATTATTGAATTAGCGCATAGTTCCGGGTGCGGGTCTGGGCTATACTTTTATATATGATTTCTGCTTCTGATTATGAGTCATTTGATGTTCTGTTCGATAAAGTTCAGAGCGGAAACAAATGCATTGCTCAATTGTGAATAACAGGAAAAAAGTAATGGTTAAACTACTGACTGTTGCTTTGAGTATGTTGCTCAGCAGCTTCACGGTGATGGCGGATACATTATCAGGAGTCGGCCACCAGCGCCTGCCATTCAAAACGGGCGCGGTTTTAAAACATTCTGCGAACAGGCAGGCGTTACCACTGCGCTTTCAAATGACGCACAATTATGTTGGCAGTCGCTGGACTGTTAACAGGGATTTACTGCAACCCCATTTTGCCAGTGTGACGACAGAGGATAGCTTGCCGGGGGAATTGACAGGGTTGCGGCAGCACGATGCGGCTTTGTCGTTTCCGGTGATGAATAAAGGCATGAATCTTGATTTGGGCCTGAACATTCGTTTTATAAATGGCAGCGCCGTTTCTTATACGGCCGACCGGCAACAGCAGCGCAACTTTAGTAAAGCCATTCCCATGTTTTATGCTGCGGCATTATTTGAATTGCCTTTCAAGGGGCTATCAGCCGGGTTTGTCGGTCGTCACTCTGATTCCCTGATCAACCCGAGCTTTGATTACAGGGCCAAGCTGTCTTATGAGTGGGCTGGCGGCCTTGGTCTGGAGGGTGGCTGGCAGCATCAGCAATACGCCAGCGATGAGCTGAACCAGTTGCAGAACACGCCGGTTTCAAAGGGACTGTTTCTGGATCTGCACCTGAGGTTTTAATCTCTTTGGGTATAATTCCCCGCAGCTTGCTGCGAAAAACGGTAGGATGGGTAGAGCGAAGCGAAACCCATCAACAATGAGTTAGCCGATGGGTTTCGCTTCGCTCTACCCATCCTACAAATTAATACCCCATCCGCTTGCGACGGGGTAGTTTAATGCACCGTACTATTTAGCTCGGCAAACAGCGCGTGCAATCGCCCAGATTTCCACTTTCTCTACACCCTGTCGACGTAATTCGCATGCCAGTGCGTTTGCCGTGTGGCCACTGGTGATTACGTCATCGACAATGGCGACATGCCGATAGCGCGGTGATCGATGGAGCCGGAAGGCCTGGCGCAGGTTGGCGGCGCGGGAGGCCAGTTTCAGGTCGGTCTGTGGGCGGGTTTGACGGATTCTTTGAACAAGGTTTCTTTCCAGTCGAACTTCCAGTGCCTGAGCCAGTGGCCGGGCGAGTTCCAGCGCCTGGTTGTAACCCCGTTCGCGCAGGCGGCTCGAGTGCAGGGGCACCGGTACGATACACTCAGGATACTGGCGCAGGTTTTCCTGCAGATGCCGGGCAAGCAGGCCGCCAAGCAGGCGCGCGCAGTGTAGCTGCCGGCGGAATTTCAGGCCGGTGATCAGCGCATCGAGTGGTACAGCATAGATATAGGGAGTCAGCGCCTGATGATAGTGGGGCGGGGAATCCAGACACTGGCCGCAAAATCGGCTATGGCTGCTTTGTGGAATGGGCAGGGCGCAGCGCCGACAGGCTGAGGGATTGTGTGGTAATGCCTGTTCACAGGCGGGGCAAATTCCGAGGGGCCCTGATTCAGTCGTTCCGCAGAGCAGGCAGGGGAATATATTCAGCCTGACCCGGTTAATATTTAACCTGTTGTTCACTTCTGACCTCCCTGTCAGTTGACACATATTCTGTAGTGTCTAGAATCCGGCATTTCTTATTTAGTATAGAACCCGGTAAATAACAATGGAATCCAGAGCCTCTATCGTTTCAAATCCAGATCAATTGCGCCACGACTGGCGGGAAGAGGAAATCACGGCGCTGTTCGACCAGCCGTTTAATGATCTTCTGTTTCAGGCGCAAAACATCCATCGTCAGCATTTCGATCCCAACGCGGTGCAGGTAAGTTCCCTGTTGAGCATCAAGACCGGCCGCTGCTCGGAAGATTGCGGCTACTGTCCGCAAAGCGCACACCACGATGCGGAGCTGGAATCTGAACCGCTCATGCCGCTGGATGAGGTTGTTGAAGCTGCGAAAGCAGCCAAAGCCAAAGGTGCGAGTCGCTTCTGCATGGGTGCGGCCTGGCGCTCGCCGAAAGATCGAGATCTGCAGCCGGTGCTGGAAATGGTTAAGGCGGTGAAGGCGCTGGACATGGATACCTGCATGACTCTGGGCATGCTCAGCACCGAACAGAGCCGGCAACTGAAACAGGCCGGGCTGGATTACTATAATCATAACCTCGATACTTCGCCGGAATTTTATGGCGAGGTGATTACAACTCGCACCTACCAGGACAGGCTGGATACCCTGCAGCGTGTGCGCGATGCCGATATCAAGGTTTGCAGCGGTGGTATTCTGGGCATGGGTGAAGCCCGCCGCGATCGGGTTCGCCTGCTGCAACAGCTGGCGAATCAGGAAACGCATCCCGAGAGCGTGCCGATTAATTTATTAATTAAGGTAGAAGGCACGCCGCTGGAAAATGCGCCGGATCTGGATAACCTTGAGTTTGTCCGCAGCATCGCCGTGGCGCGTATTCTCATGCCGCGTTCACAGGTGCGCCTGTCCGCCGGTCGGGAAAGCATGAGTGATGAAACGCAGGCGCTGTGTTTTCTTGCCGGCGCCAACTCAATTTTCTATGGTGAAAAATTATTGACCACTTCAAATCCTGCAACGGACAGTGACATGCAGTTGTTTGAACGCCTCGGTATTCGAGCGGTTTGAATCTCTTTAGGTGCAATTTCCCGTTGCGTGTAGCGAAAAGCTGCAGGATGGGTAGAGCGAAGCGAAACCCATCGATGCGCTCGTTTGTTGGGTTTCGCTCGTCATCCTACAGGGCTCTACCCAACCTGCAACATACCCCGCAGCCTGCTATCGGCTGGGAGCGTGAAAGTCATGTTATTTGATCGACTCAGACAGCAACTGCGTGAACGCGAGCAGGCTCACCAGTATCGCCGCCGCCGGATCATGACCTCGCCCCAGGGCATCAGGATCTGTATCGATGATCGCGAATATCTGAATTTCTGCAGCAACGACTATCTTGGTCTGGCCAGTCATCCTGCACTGAAAGCAGCTTTCAAACAGGCTGTTGATAACTATGGTGTGGGCAGCGGTTCAGCCCACCTGATCAATGGTCACTCCCATGAGCATCATGCGCTGGAAGAAGAACTGGCGGCCTTTACCGGCCGACAGCGGGCGCTGCTGTTTTCAACCGGCTATATGGCCAACCTTGGTGTGCTCTCCACCCTGCTGGGGCGCAGCGATACGTTGTTTGCAGACCGGCTTAATCATGCTTCGTTAATTGATGCCGGTCTCCTGTCCTGCGCCCGCATGCAGCGCTATGCGCACAATGACATGGCCGCACTGGCTGAAAAGCTGGAACACTGCGACAGGGGCGAGAAGCTGATCGCAAGTGATGGCGTATTCAGCATGGACGGCGATCTGGCTCCGATAGCGGATATGGCGCGCCTGGCGCAGGCGCATGATGCGCTGCTGATGATCGATGACGCGCACGGACTCGGTGTGCTGGGTAAAACCGGCGGCGGCAGTCTGGAACAGGTGGGACTGGATGCCGCAGCCGTACCGATACTGATGGGCACGCTGGGCAAGGCGCTGGGAACCTTTGGCGCGTTTGTCGCCGGGGATGAGGTGTTGATTGAAGCCCTGATTAATTATGCTCGCAGCTATGTTTATACCACGGCGCTGCCCCCGGCGGTGGCGGCGGCTACCCGCACCAGTTTGCGTTTGCTGCAAACAGAAAGCTGGCGGCGTGAGAAACTGGCTACGCTGGTTGAATACTGGAAGCAGGCTGCTGCGCAGTTGCAATTGCCATTGATGAATTCCGACACGGCTATTCAGCCGCTGCTGCTGGGTAGCAGTGAGAAAGCCATTCGAATCAGTCAGCAGCTTGAGCAGCAGGGGTTTTTGATTAGCGCCATTCGTCCGCCGACAGTCCCCAAAGATCAGGCGCGCCTGCGCATCACCCTCTCGGCTGAACATGAGCACGAGCATATCGATCGCCTGCTTGAGGCGCTGGAGCATTTACTCAAAAAGGAAAAATTTAATGAGTAAGTCGCTGCATGTGGAAGTAAGAGGACAGGGGCAGGATATGGTCCTGCTACATGGCTGGGCCATGCATGGCGGTATCTGGCCTGCGTCCCTGCTTGATCTGCTGGAAAAAGATTTTCGCCTGCATATAGTGGATCTGCCGGGCCATGGTTATAGCGCCGCACTGGCAAACGGCTTCAGCCTGGCCAGCGTGAGCGATGCGCTTTATCACTACGCCGGCACCAGACTGGATGGCCCGGCCTGCTGGCTGGGCTGGTCACTGGGCGGCATGCTGGCGGCGAATATCGCCGAGCAATATCCGGAAGTAGTAACAAGGCTGGTGCTGGTTTCATCCAGTCTGTGTTTTTGTAAAACAGAAAACTGGCCGCATGCGATGGACGTGGCTGTACTGGGGCTGTTTGCCAGCCAGTTGCGTGAAGACTATCGCAGCACCCTGTCGCGCTTTCTTGCCCTGCAGTTTAAGGGCGACAGCCATGCGCGCGAAGGTCTGCGCAATTTGCGTGAACAGTTATTTGCACGCGGAGAACCGGACAGGCGAAGCCTGGATGAGGGGCTGAAAATATTGCTGGAGGATGATCTCCGCTGGCAGGCAGGCAAACTGTCTCAGCCGGTAAAATTGATTGGCGGAGAGTATGACAGCCTGACGCCGGCTGCGGCGCTGGAGGCGATAGCCGGCCAGTTTATGCAGGCAGATGTGTCCACCATCAAAGGCGCGGGTCATGCGCCGTTCATTTCCCATGCTGAAATTTTTGAGCAACAACTGACGTTGTTTCTTCATGCCTGAAAAAACTAAAAATGAAGCAGGTCTGGATCTTGAACTGGCGCAGGTGCGGCGCAGTTTTGAACAGGCTGCAGCCGCCTATGATGAAGCTGCGGTCCTGCAACGGGAGGTGGGAAACCGTCTGCTTGAACGACTGGAGTATATTCGTTTTAGCCCGGCGCGCATTCTCGATCTGGGCGCCGGCACCGGCTTTTGTCAGCAGCTGCTGGCATCCCGCTACCCGCAGGCTGACATTCATGCGCTGGACATCGCCCTGCAAATGCTGAAACAGGCGAGAAAAAAAATCAGCTGGTTGCGCCGCCTGAAACGGCGTGATCACTTTGTCAGCGCCGATGTGAACAGCCTGCCCTATGCCGATAACAGTATGGATATGATTGTTTCCAGCCTGACCCTGCAATGGTGCTCGGATCTGGTTGCTGTTTTCAGCGAGTGCCGACGGGTGTTGAAACCGGGCGGCATGTTGCTGTTTTCGAATTTCGGTCCGGATACCTTGAAAGAGTTGCGCCACTGCTGGTCGAAGATCGATACCTATACGCATGTGAATCAGTTTGCGGATATGCATGACGTGGGTGACGCCATGCTGCAATCGGGATTTTCTGATCCGGTGGTAGACATGGAAATGATCACAGTGACCTATAAAGATGTGCGCAGCATCATGCAGGACCTGAAACAAATTGGCGCGCATAATGTCACCCGCGGCCGCGCTCGCGGCCTGACCGGCAAGGGACGCCTGCAACAGTTGCAACAGGCCTACGAAGAGTATCGGCAGGAGGGCGTGTTACCGGTAAGCCATGAAGTCATTTACGGACTGGCATGGCGCAGTGAAAACATGCCTGGTAAAAATAATCAGTCGGCTAAAATTTTTATTTCGCCTGATGCGATAAAAAAACGGTGAGCAATACGTATTGAGGATGTTGGGTTGTAAATTACGCAGAGGACGCGAAGATTATTATTTTTTAGTCTCTTTGTTTGTAAGTCCCTGCTGCTTGCAGCGAAAGAACTGTAGGTTGGGCTGAATAAAATGAAGCCCAACAAGCTGGTCCGATATTTTGTTGGGCTTCATTTTATTCAGCCCAACCTACATACCCCGTAGCTTGCTGCGGGGCAGTTTATTAATAAACTACACACAAAATTCGCAGTGTATGTGATGTCATAAAACTCTGCGTTTATATCAAATGTCTGATAAAAGGTGTGACCAAAATGAAAACAACACAGGGTATTTTTGTTACCGGTACCGACACGGAAGTTGGCAAGACCTTCGTCAGCATTGCCCTGCTGGATATGCTCAGGCGCCAGGGCGTGCGCGCGGCGGCGATGAAACCGGTGGCCAGCGGCGCGAAAAAAATCAACGGCAAATATCTTAACGATGATGCTTTGCAGTTGCAGCAGGCTGCGGGTATTGATGCGCTTTATGCACAGGTTAATCCCTTTGTTTTCCCGGAGGCCATTGCCCCGCATATCGCTGCGGCGCGGATGGGGGTCGAAATTGATTTTGAAACTATAAAACAGCCGTTCCAAAGTTTATCAGAACAGTCAGACTTTATTCTTGTGGAAGGAGTCGGCGGCTGGCTTGCGCCGTTGAACCGGCAGCAGACGGTGGCCGATCTGGCCATAGAAATAGAACTGCCCGTGCTACTGGTGGTAGGCCTGCGTCTGGGCTGTATCAATCACGCCCTGTTGAGCGCCGGGGCGATTGAGCAAAGCGGTGCAAAGCTGCTGGGCTGGATCGCCAACAAGGTGCAGGGAAATTATCCCTGCGTGGATGAAAATATCGAAGCCATTACGCAATGGCTCGATGCGCCCCTGCTGGCAACGCTGGATCATCTTGATAACGTGGCAACTGCCGGGCTGGATCTCAGGCTGGAACAGTGATGGTTTTAGACTGCTATAGTAAGGTATTTCGCACTGCCTGCCTGACCTGAATGCTCTGGTATTAAATTATTCTGGAACTGAAACTGGAATTGGACCAGGCACAATTTACCTCTATTGTTTACCCGCACTTTTTGGACAGAATCCAAAAATCAGGTATACTGTTATGGTCTCCCTTATCTACGGGGATTCAAAGGGCCAGAGGGTGGCCTGTTGCGAAGCACATGCAATCTGTTTTTCAAATAATAAGTAAGCCGCTAAATTTTTAATTTCTGTCAGGGACGCAGTACCCCAGCATATTTCTGGGCTATTTTGTCGACACCGGCCATCAGTTTAATTCAGATTTTCAGGACTTCAGCAACGACATTAATTTTGTCAAATACCAAAGAGGAGACTACTCGTGGCAACAGCACAAGTAGAAGAGAAATATAATTTTGAGGTCGTGCGGTGGTTTACCATTGCAGCGATAATCTATCTGGTCGTCGGCACCCTGGTTGGGGTTTATATCGCCGCAGAACTGGCCTGGCCGGTTCTGAACTTTGATATTGCCGAACTGTCCTTTGGTCGGCTTCGTCCCCTGCACACCAATGCGGTGATTTTCGCCTTCGGCGGTTGTGCGCTCATGGCAACGGCGTTTTATTCGGTGCAGCGAACCTGCGGCGTACCCCTGTGGAGCAACGGCCTGGCCTGGTTCACCTTCTGGGGCTGGAACCTGATCATCGTCTCCGCCGTGATTACCCTGCCGCTGGGCATCACCCAGGGTAAGGAATATGCGGAACTGGAATGGCCCATCGATCTGGCCATCGCGGTTGTCTGGCTGGCCTACAGCATCAACTTCTTCATGACCCTGATGAAGCGCAAGACCTCGCACATCTATGTCTCTAACTGGTTTTTCCTTGGCATGATGGTGATGATCACCTACCTGCATGTGGTTAACAGCCTGGCGATTCCGGTTGGTCTGTTCAAGTCCTACTCGGTTTTCTCCGGTGTGCAGGACGCCATGATCCAGTGGTGGTGGGGGCACAATGCGGTGGGCTTCTACCTGACCGCCGGCTTCCTCGGCATCATGTACTATTTTATTCCCAAGCAGGCCAACCGGCCGATATTCTCCTACCGTCTGTCGGTGATTCACTTCTGGGCGCTGATGTTCGGTTATGTCTGGCTGGGCGCCCACCATCTGCAATACACCGCCCTGCCGGACTGGACCGGCTCGCTGGGCGCCGCTGTTTCCCTGGCCATGATCATTCCCTCCTGGGGTGGCGCCATCAATGGCATGATGACCCTTTCCGGCGCCTGGGACAAACTGCGTACTGACTATGTGCTGCGCTTTTTGATCATGTCGCTGGCCTTCTACGCGATGTCTGTTTTCGAAGGCCCGGTCATGTCGGTGAAAACCGTGAATGCACTTTCTCATTACACTGACTGGACCATCGGTCACGTTCATTCCGGTGCGCTGGGCTGGGTCGCCATGGTCGCAGCCGGCGCGCTCTATCATATGGTGGAACGCCTGTGGAATACGCGCATGTATTCCGCCAGTCTGGTGAACATGCACTTCTGGATGGCCACCATTGGCACCGTTATCTACATCACCGCGATGTGGGTGTCCGGCATCATGCAGGGTCTGATGTGGCGCGACTATGATGCCTTCGGCACTCTGACCTACACCTTTGCCGAATCGGTTGCCGCGATGCACCCCTATTACGCCATGCGCGCAATAGGCGGTCTGATCTACTGGGCAGGTGGCGCGGTAATGCTCTACAACGTGGTCATGACCATTCGTACAGCCAGCTCACGGCCTGCTGTGACTGCAGCAGCGGCTAACGCCTGATTTAAGGAGCAAGAACAATGGCAGATAAATACTATTCAACAAAACTGCAGGACAAGGCAGAACGTAGCGGCCTGGTTATGCTGTTCCTGCTTATGGTGCTGTTGTCCGTGGGTGGGCTGGTGGAAATCGTTCCCCTGTTCTACCTCGATGACACCATGGAACATAACAAATACCCGGAAATCGTCTGGCAGCGTAAGGCGGGGCAGACGCTGGATGACTGGAAACCCGGTGAGGGTATCCGGCCCTACAAACCGCTGGAGCTGATGGGGCGTATGGTCTATATCCGTGAAGGCTGTTATCTGTGTCACTCCCAGATGATCCGTCCTTTCCGTGATGAGAAGGAACGCTACGGGCATTATTCACTGGCCTCTGAATCCATGTACGACCATCCTTTCCAGTGGGGTTCCAAGCGCACCGGGCCGGATCTGGCGCGTGTGGGCGGCAAGTATTCCAGCGAATGGCATGTGCGCCACCTGCGCGCGCCGCGTTCGGTGGTGCCGGAATCAGTGATGCCGAACTATCCCTGGCTGGATAAAAATATAGTCGATGCGGATGAAACAGTTGCCACCATGAAAAGCATGAAAATGGTTGGCGTGCCCTATACCGATGAGGATTTTGCAGCCGCTGCAGCCGGCGTCGAGGGCAGGACGGAAATGGATGCCATGGTCGCCTACCTGCAGGTGCTGGGCACCATGGTTCGGTTTAACGATAGCGTTGATTACCGTGAATAGCCTCAAGGAATATTTCAGTACAGACTGGGCGGCGATGACGCTGCACGACTGGATCGGCATGATTATGACCGTAAGCATATTTATTATTATGCTGGTCGCCTATGTACTGGTTTTCCATCCTAAAAACAGGGACAGGCTGGAAGCTCAACGCCATATCCCGATCGATGATGACCGTTTAGATACGGAGGAAAAGAGATGAGTGAAAAGAAAAATCCATACAGCGTGCCGACCACAGGACATGTGTGGGATGAGAACCTGGGCGAGCTGCTGAACCAGCCGCCGAAGTGGTGGTGGATTGGCTTTCATGCGAGCTGGATATTCGTCCTGATTTACACGTTGATTTATCCTTCCTGGCCCCTGATTAACAGCCACTTCAAGGGCCTGACTGGCTGGACTTCGATCAAGGAATACAAGGAAGACATGCAGGAAATCAAGGCCGTACGCGCCAAATATGAAGATAAGCTGCCGGGCATGTCGGTAGCGGCGATTCTGGCCGATGACGAGCTGAGCGAATATGCCGTGCGTTCCGCCAAGGTGCTGTTTGGTGACAACTGTGCGGCCTGTCATGGCGCAGGCGGTTCGGGTAACCCCGGCTTCCCGGCGCTGGCCGATGATGACTGGCTTTATGGCGGCAGTATCGAGACCATCGAGCAGAGTATCGTCAATGGTCGCCGCGGGATGATGCCGAAGATGGGTGGCATGCAGCTCACCGACGCTGAAATCAGCAAGTTGGCCAGTGCTATTGTTGCCGGCAAGGTCATTGAAGAACCGCTATACATGGAGAAAGGCTGTGTCGGTTGTCATACGCCGACCGGCAAGGGCATGGCGGTGCTGGGTTCGGCCAATCTGATGGATGGCATCTGGCGCTTTGCCCCGGGTACGGAAGAAAGCGTTGCCTATACCATCAGGCATGGCGTCAACGATGCCTCTGATCCTCAGACGCGCAATGCTGAAATGTCCAAATTTGGCGGCAGTAAACTGTCAGAGACTGACATCAAGAAACTGGCAGTCTATGTGTATAAGCTGGGTGGAGGTCAATAACCCACGTCTGTACTGACCGCATGGGCATTCGTCCATGCGGCCCAGAGGGCCGTTAATCATAGATTGTTGAGAGGGTTAAATATGGATGCAGTTGCAATAGGCGCAATACTGGCTGTTACTGGTACCATTATTGTTATCACCGCTTTAGCCATTCGTACTCTGAAATTAATCAATTCGGATCACTCCGAGGACTGAACGCAGGCACAGTGAAACAAATAACCTGATGGGGAGTAATACCCTACTTTTTTGCTTGGGTTTATGCTAAGCTGCGCACTTGAGTTATTGCCCCGTTCGGGGCTCTGTTCGAGACCTGCCCCGCAGAAATGTCAGTGCAACTGCCAGCGTTACTGCTATGGGCAAGCTGAAAAAATCCACTGGGTTTTTAGCCATACCGTTTAGCTGCTCTGCTGTTTTCGGCAGTGCGTGTGAGTGCAAACATGAGTAAAGATGAGCAAGGCGTCGAAAGCGATATTTATGAAGAGCTTGGCGGCTGGCATGTTAACACGGGCGAAGAGACCATCCACGCCAAGCGCATGCCGGGGCGTTTTCGTCGCCTGAAGAACATAACCTCGCTGGTCTGGCTGGTTTATTTTTTTGGTCCCTACCTGCGCTTTGGCGATCGTCAGGCGATTCTGTTCGACATTCCCAATCGCCAGTTCCATTTCTATGATCTCACCATTCTGCCGCAGGACGTCTGGATCCTTTCCCTGGTGCTGCTGTTTTTCGCCATTCTGCTGGCGGCCGTGACTTCGACAATTGGCCGGGCCTTCTGTGGTTATTTTTGCTTCCAGACTATCTGGACGGATGCCTTTACCTGGATTGAAGAAAAACTGGAGGGCAAGCCTGTTGCCCGGCGCAAGCTGGATCAGGCGCCGTGGACGCTGCGCAAATTTCGCCTGCGCGCGACCAAGTACGTTATCTGGCTGTTGATATCGGTGCTCACCGGCATCAGTTTTGTCGCCTGGTTTACCGATGCACGGCAGCTCTGGCTGGATTTGTTTACGCTGCAGGCGAGTACCGTGGCCATGGTCGTCATCGGCCTGTTTACCGTCGGCACTTTTATTCTTGCCGGTTTCATGCGCGAACAGGTTTGTTTCTGGCTTTGTCCCTATGCGCGCATCCAGGGCGTGATGTACGACAGCGAAACCATTCTGCCGACCTACGATGCCCGGCGCGGCGAACCGCGTGGGCGCCTGAAAAAAGGCGGCGTGCCGGAAGGCCAGGGCGATTGCATCATGTGTAACCAGTGCGTCGCAGTTTGTCCGACCGGGGTGGATATTCGCGAAGGCCAGCAGGAAGGCTGCATCACCTGTGGCCTGTGTCTGGATGCCTGCGATACGGTTATGGAAAAAATCGGCAAGCCGCGTGGTCTGATCCGCTATGCTTCGCTGGATGACATCCTCGGTAAGCCTGACATTCCGCTATTCAAACGTCCACGAGTGCTGGTTTATTTCGCTATCATGCTGATTGCAGTCAGTGGCATACTTTACGGTCTGACGCATCTGGGCTCGCTGGAGCTCAAGGTGTTGCACGAACGCCAGCCGCTGTTTGTGCTGCAAAGCGATAACAGCATCCAGAACAAATATGTTCTCAAGCTGTTGAACAAGACCGACAGCGATGCGGAAGTGGTGCTGTCGGTGGAAGGCCCTGAAGGTATGCAGGTTAAAGGTGTGGACAGGCCTTTTATTCTGCGCAAAGGTGGTATTACAGCGCACACGGTTTTCATCAGAATTCCGAAAAAGAATTTGCATGAGGAACGCATCGCGATAATTTTCAAAGCGAAAATGATCGGTAAGGATGCAATAGCAGAATACGAAAGCATGTTTTTTGGCCCGGGCTGAACATGCAAAACCAAGGAAACTCTGATTAATTCGTCATTCCGGACGTAGCGAAGCGGAGATCCGGAATCCATGTATTACGCATCAATGACTTACTGGATTCCGGCATTCGCCGGAATGACAAGGTTCTAATTAATCAGAGTCTCCCTAACACATAGCTTGCTACAGGGTGGTTTATTTGACGCTGCCTGATCAAGGGCGAGACAGGTAATGATGACAGGAACGAAAATTATGAACAGCAAGGTTATTTCTCAGTCGAACAAGCAGGCGCTGCGTAACCCCTGGGTGCTGGGCTGGATTGGATTAGTGACAGTAGTGCTGCTGGTCAATGCGGGCATGATAACCATGGCTCTGCTGACAAATTCAGGCCTGGTCGAGGAAGACTATTATGAAAAAGGCCGCGACCATGAGCGAAACTTCCTGAAAAAACAGGCAGCGCGTCATGCGCTGGGCTGGAACTTCAAACTGGATGTACCGGAAGATCTCATCCTTGGACAGGCCCACACCTTACGCTTTAATGTTGTCGACAGGCGGGGTCTTGCGGTAGAAGGTCTGGATGTCGAAGTGCTGGCCTATCGTCCTTCCGATGCGGATGCGGATTTCAAGCTGGAAATGCAGGCGTTTGCGCCGGGTCAGTATCAGGCCCGCGCCGTGTTTCCTCTGAAAGGCGTCTGGGAGCTGAAACTCAAAGCCAGTCAGGCGGATGAAAGTTATGATCTGATCGAACAGCGCATATCGGTCAAGCCTCACTGAGCAGATCACGCGCATGAGTGATGAAGCGCAGATGGCTTCCACCTGCTTCCACTGCGGTCTGCCTCTGGCAGATAAAAATAACTTCAGTACTCGGATTGACGACCGGCAACGACATTTCTGTTGCCTGGGTTGCCAGTCGGTGTGCAGGGCCATTTTTGATGCCGGTCTTGAAGGTTTTTACCAGCGTACTCCCGAAGGCAGCCTGCTGGCGCCGCCGCCTGAACCGCCGAGCGATCTCAAACTTTACGATCTCGATGAAGTGCAGGCCGAGTTTGTGCCGGAGCTGGCGGAGGTGCGTGATATTCATCTGCTGGTCGAGGGCATTCATTGCGCCGCCTGTGTCTGGCTGATCGAACGCAGCCTGATGCCCATGGATGGCGTGCTAACAGCCAACGTTAATCTCAGTGGCCGCCGCCTGCACCTGCGTTGGGACAACCGGCGCATTTCCCTTTCGCATATTTTGCAGCGCCTGGCAGAGATTGGATACCGCGCTGTGCCCTATGATCCGGAGGCTGCCGAAGGTGCGTTAAAGAAGCAAAACCGCGCTTTTCTGTTTCGTATGGCCTTTGCCGGTTTTGCGATGATGAACCTGTTATGGGTTTCCATCGCGCTTTACAGCGGTGCGGACAGGGGCGAATTCCGCAGCCTGTTCCACTGGGTGGGATTTGCGCTGGCAACACCGACGCTATTTTATTCCGGCTGGCCTTTTCTCAAGGGCGCCTTTACCGGCCTTCGTCAATTACGCCTGGGGATGGACCTGCCGATTGCGATTGGCGCAACCTCTACCTGGGCGTATTCGGTCTATGTCACCCTGAATCCCACTGTTACAGGCGAAGTGTACTTCGATACCGTGGTCAACTTCCTGTTTGTGATTCTGGTCGGGCGGCATCTGGAATCGCTCTCCAAACGCCATGCCGTCGCCGCGACCCAACGCCTGCTGGATCTGCAACCTCGTGTTGCCTGCGTGCTGCGTGAGGGCGAGGAGCAGATGGTTCCGGTGCGTTCGATTAAAACCGGTGAACGGGTGTTGATAAAACCCGGTGCCAGCATCCCGGTTGATGGCCGCGTGCTGGAAGGTTACAGCGCCGTCGATGAAAGCATGTTAAGCGGTGAATCACAGCCATTGAAAAAACAACCGGGCGATCATGTCTCAGCAGGTACTATAAACATGCAGGGCGCATTAACAGTCGAAGTGCAGGCGACGTTGCGCAATACGGCATTGGGACGCATTATCAGCCTGGTGGAGGAAGCCCAGGCTTCGAAAGCGCCGATACAATGCCTGGCCGATCGTATCGTCCCGTGGTTTGTAGCCGCCACCTTACTGCTGGCGAGCCTGACTTTTGTCTACTGGTATCGACAGGATTTTGAACTGGCGCTGATGGCGGCCACTTCGGTGCTGATCATTACCTGCCCCTGCGCTTTCGGACTGGCGACACCCATGGCTATTGCGGTGGCCTCCGGACTGGGCGCACGCAACGGCATCCTGGTGAAAAACGGCGAAGTGCTGGAAACCCTGTCCGCCATAACCCATTTTGTTTTTGATAAAACCGGCACCCTGACAGAAGGGCGCATGAGCGTCAGCAGGATCCTTAATCTGGATGAGTATGAGCAGGATGAGTTGATCAGAAAAGTCGCCATCCTTGAAAGCCGCTCGGAACACAGTATCGCTCAGGCCATTATCCGGCAAGCCGAGAAACTCGGATTGAAACAGGGCCAGGCACGCCTTGCGCATTTTCATAATCAGCCGGGCTACGGTGTATCCGGACAGGTAGACGGAGTAAAGCTGGATTGCGGTACACTGGCATGGTTGCAGAAGCAATCCGTCATGCCCGATCCCGGCCTGCTTGAGCAGGCGCAGAAGTATGAAACTCAGGGCATGAGCTGCGTACATGTGGCGCAGGCGGGCAGGCACATTGCGGTTATCGTCATAGCCGATCGCCTGCGCGAACAGGCGAAGCCGCTGGTAAATGCGCTACGGCGGCAGGGTATCACACTGACCCTGCTGACGGGTGACAGGCAGGGTGTTGCCGAAGCCATCGCCAGGGAACTCGGTGGCATGGAAGTGATCGCCGAGGTTTTGCCGCAGGACAAGGATGCAACGCTTCAGGCATTGCAAAAGCAGGGTAAACGTGTGGCGATGGTGGGTGACGGCGTCAATGACGCCCCGGCGCTGATACGCGCAGATGTAGGTATCGCCATAGGCTCCGGCACCGACGTTTCTATGGAGAGCGCCGACATCGTCCTGATGCAGGATGATCTGGAAAAGATCGGTCTGGCGGTACAGTTGTCGAAGCGGACCCTGAAAACCATTCGTCAGAATATCGGCATTTCCTTCGCCTATAATAGTATTATGGTGCCGTTGGCAATGATGAGTTTTATCACGCCACTGGTAGCCGCGATTTCCATGCCGGTCAGTTCCCTGCTGGTGATTGGCAACGCTGCACGTATTCGCACGTTATTTAAAAAAGACGATTAAAAGGCAAAATCGATGGATGTCATTTATACCCTGATCCCCGGCATGATTTTCTTCGGCCTGATCATGGTCGGCGTGCTTATCTGGGCGGTCAGGAAAGGCCAGTATGAAGATATGGACGGCGATGCCAATCGTATTCTGATGGATGATGATGATCCATTGTTGCCTGAAAATCAAAAAACGAAAAATAAAAAAACCGATCGAAGAAACTGGCCGGATGCTGGCGACGAAAATGATGCAGCAGGCTAAATAAACGACTTCGACACCAGCTTGTGCCAAAATCTCAAAATCGGGCATGCTTTTTCGGAGGCCTGAATATAAGGGGTATCGCTGGACTATTATCTGTTGGGCTTCGCGTTGCTCAGCGCCAACCTACGATTTAATTATTTTTCCCGGGTGACTCAAATTATCCTGAAGCTGTCGTTTTAGTATTTTAATTTATTTTATGTAACTGTTGAAAACAGATATTTATGTAAAACGACTGCTATAACATATAGCAAGCCTGACCTATATTAGAAATAATTGTTCTCTGACCCCTGCAGTCCTGCAGCCGGTTGCACAAAAAAATGGAGTACGTAATTCATGCATAATATCGAGCTGATTGACATCAGCGCCTATGATGGCTTGATGATACTCTCGGCTTACCTTGTTGGTGCAATTAGCCCGGGGTTTCTATTGGTGCGTATGCTACGTGACATCGATTTGCGGACCGTCGGTAGTGGTAGCCTGGGTGCACGCAATGTTGGACGTGTGTTGGGGAAAAAAGGGTTTTATTTCACCCTGGTGATGGACATACTGAAAGGTATCTTTATCGTATTACTGGCCCGTAAGCTTGAATTTCCTCAGGGTGTTGTAGGTGCTGTGGTAGTAGCTGTTATTGTAGGTCATATTTGGCCGTTGTGGCTGCATTTTCAGGGCGGTAAGGGAATTGCTACCAGTTTGGGAGCCTTTGTAGCGTTTGATTATAAGATATTGTTGATTGGAGGTATGGTGCTTCTTGTTGCCTGTCTGGTGACACGCAGGTTTCTGATAAGTTGGACTGCTACGGTGATCGCCATGCCATTGATTGCATTTTCCCTTAACTACCCTATACATATAATCATACCACTGGTGGTTTCAGCATTGATAATACTGGTTGCACATAAAGATAACATCAGGCAACTATGGTTTAGATCAGAGCGCAAAGGATAACGGTCCAATGTCAAACAATGATTCACTGATATTCAAAGTCGCCTCGGAGCCATGGGAGTTTGAGCAGGTTCACGAACTGAACTATCAGACTTTTGTGAACGAAATTCCTCAGCACCAACAGAATCAAAATAAGAAACTTATCGACAAGTTTCACAAGGAAAATTCCTATGTAATTTGTCTGAGCGGCAAGGAAGTGCTAGGTATGATTGCGTTACGTGATAAACGACCGCTGTCGCTGGATGAGAAGCTCGAAAATCTGGAATCCTACCTGCCACCATTCAAAACAATTCTTGAGTACCGTTTACTGGCAGTTAAGAAACAACACCGCAATACTGCTATTTTTACCGGTATTATGAAAAAATCATTTGACCTGGCAATAAAGGGAGGCTATGACGTTGCCGTAATTTCCGGTATCACCCGCCAGGCTCGGCTATACACGCACCTGGGCTTCAAACCCTTTGGACCTCTGGTTGGTAAACAGGATGCACTGTACCAGCCAATGTATATTGATATTGGTGGTGCTATTAAACTGAAAAAGCAGTCACAGATCCTGAACCCGAAGAAGGGTGGTGATATGGAACAGTTATTTTTCAACTACCTGCCGGGACCGGTGTCAATTTCTGAAGGCGTAATGGAAGCTAACTCGGCGGAACCCCATTCTCACCGCAGTCAGAAATTCATGGATCATTTCAATGAGTTAAGAAAAATTCTATGCGAACGGGTGAATGCGCCTCGTGTCCAGATCATGATGGGAGCAGGTACTCTGGCCAATGATGTTGTTGCGGCTCAGCTAAGCATTCTGCCAGGTAGAGGGCTGGTGCTGATAAATGGTGAATTTGGAAACCGCTTACTAAATCAGGCAATTATGGCTGATCTGAATTTTGATACGATTCAGATGGATGAGGGAAAAACCTTCAGTAGCCAGATGCTGGAAGAAAAACTCAGTGAGGATGAAAGTCTAACATGGATCTGGGCCGTGCATTGCGAAACATCAACCGGAGTGCTTAATGATATCGATATGTTACGTGAACTGTGTAACAGATATAATCTGAAGCTGTGCCTGGATGCGATAAGTAGCATAGGTTCCTGTGATGTTGACCTGCAGGATGTTTATCTGGCGACCGCGGTTAGTGGCAAGGGAATCGGTTCCCTGCCTGGTCTGGCAATTGTGTTCTACCGGGAAGATCTAATCTCTGGTAACTATCGGTTACCACGCTATTTTGATCTGGCACATTATGAAACTAAGCAAGGTGTTCCGTTTACCATTTCCTCTAATGCTATCTATGCATTGAATGCTGCACTAAATAATAGTAATTGGCAGACTCGCTTTGCCAATGTCAAACAGTGGTCTGCAGATTTGCGGAGTGAGCTTGATGAGATCGATCTGTCAATTTTGGCCGAGGAACAATGCCGAGCACCACACATCACGACAATTGTGTTGCCAAAAACTATTTCATCACTGGAGATAGGCAAGTTACTGGAAGAAGAAGGGATTCTTGTCAGCTATCGCAGTGACTACCTGATAGCAAAAAATCATATCCAGATCTGCTTTATGGGCGAGTGCCAGAAGCCACCGCGCATGATTACCTATTTTCTACGCGAAGCTCTGGCACAAACATTACCGATGGACGCTTATACTTCAGCTTCCGTAAACAAATAACAGAATAACAGTCATCACGATTCTGTATTCGTATTCTGGGGTCGGACCTACGCAATCCTATGAAATACA